>Ga0210401_10003885_pt1 | contig 15770 bp, 10 predicted proteins | sample IncBWH32MmetaG_FD_150866 | JGI IMG/M metagenome (GOLD analysis project Ga0210401, IMG submission 150866) | Forest soil microbial communities from Barre Woods Harvard Forest LTER site, Petersham, Massachusetts, United States - Inc-BW-H-32-M | ecosystem: Environmental > Terrestrial > Soil >... | reverse complement strand
TTTGCGCAGAGCTCGTTCTGGTCTGTTTCTACCGATCTCGCTGGGAAAAACTCCGGCGTGTTCTCTTCCATCGTCAATATGAGTGCCCAGATCGGCGGCGCTCTCACTGCGTCGCTCACTCCCTGGCTCGCACAGCACTATGACTGGAAGATGCCATTTACCGTCGCAGCTTGCCTTGTGCTTCTCGGCTCATTGACCTGGTTGCTGGTCCATCCCGAGCGGCCGCTCGAAGTCTGAGCGGCCCGAACACCGCAGCCCCAATCGATGGTTCACTCTTCCTGTTTGGTCGCGCTAGCGGGCGTCGCCCGAAGGCTTCGCGGCAAAACGCACGGAATCCTGCGCCGCTGTCAATAAATTCCTTCAGTGGCTGGAACTGAGCCAGGGGACATTGGCGTCTTCCGCTCGGAAGAAACCGGCCGGATTTACGAGCATCTCGACAGCTTTGGGAACAATTCCACTTGACCTGTATCACAGGTCGGTGTTAGTTTACGCCAGCTTTTGAGAAGTACCAAAATAGGGGGGGTGCAAAATGAGACGAGCAAAGTTCGGTTTGCAAGTCCTGCTGGCGTTGCTGATTGCGCTTGCGACCTCGCGTGGTCCACTATTTGCGCAAGTAAAATCCAGCGCCATCACCGGCACAGTCACGGACGAGTCGGGAGCCGCGGTGCCAGGCGCGAAGGTTATCGTCACTGAGACGGCGACTAGTACCAGCAATACAACCCAAACGAACGACCAAGGTGAGTTCAACGTACCTTACCTTCCAATCGGACACTACACGGTCGAGGTCACCGCAGCGGGATTCCAGAGCTACCGCAAGACCGATATCGACCTCGGCGGCGGCGTCACGGCCCGCGAAGACATCTCGATGAAGGTCGGCACTATGACCTCAACCGTTGAGGTGCAGGCCGGGGCCCTTGTCGTTCAGACCGAAAACGCTCAGGTAGCGAGTTCGGTAGGCTCCGACGTCATTGAAAATCAGTCCAACATCAACGGCAATTCGCTGTACTTTGCCACGCTCGAGCCCGGTGTTGTCGGTGACCCGCAACAGCTCAGCAGCACGGCTTTGGGGGTTGGATATCAGAACCGGCGAGATATGTCCGGTATGCGTATCAACGGTGGAGAAATCGGCAGCAACGACGTGCAGCTGGATGGCAACTCGGTCCAGGGCGCCGCATGGCATGAGACTGCGGTGCTACCCAATTCGGACGCGCTCTCGGAAGTCCGCGTCGTAACCAACAACTTCACAGCGGACACCGGATTGGCCCAGGGCGTCGTCCAACAGACCACCAAGGGCGGCACCAACCAACTCCACGGCGATGCCAACTTCACGATTCGCAATGAAGCGTTCAACGCCAATAGCTTCGCCAACAATCACCAGGGCATTGCCCGGCCAGCCTACCGCTTGTTTCAGGGCGGTGGCGCCGTTGGCGGTCCAGTCATCATCCCGCATGTCTATAACGGCACCGACAAGCTGTTCTTTTTCGCGTCGTTTCTCCGGCTTACCCACACGACTACGACCCCGTTCCAGGCAACAGTGCCTACAGCCTTGGAGCGCGTCGGCAACTTTAGTCAGACGTATGTCGCGGGGAACAATGGAGCCCCTGTCCTGGTAAACATCTACAATCCGTTTTCCGCCACCCCTATCGGCAATGGAACCCAGTTCGTGCGCCAGCAGTATCCGGGCAACATCGTCACCAATCCCAATCTGTTTGGCCTCAAGATTCTCCAGGGTTTCCCGATGCCCAACTTCGCAGCCCCCGGCGGGCCCTCGTTGGCAAGTGGCGGTGGTCAGGATGCCTACCACACCAACAACTATTATTTCTTAGGCTTTAGCCCGGAAGCTCGGAACAGCCTTAATGCCAGGATTGACGCCAAGCCGAACAACAGCCAGTCCATCTACTTCACCTTCGGCCTCTCCAAGGGCTATATCACCAATCCCAATAACTGGGGCACAAACGCAAACGGAACCTGGATCTCACAAACCAGCATGGGCGATGTCATCGATAAGAACCCCTACGGTGCCATCGGCGACACGATCGTCCTCAACCCCACCACGGTGCTCGACGTGCGCTATGGCGTAACCCATATCAACACCCAGGCCCAGGTCCGGACTGCGAAGGGAGATCCAACCGCATACGGCCAGCCTTCCTTTGTGGCAGCCGCGGCTCCGTTCGGCGCGAACGTCCTGCCGGGAATACCCGCCATTGCCCCGTACGCCGCCCTGAATTCCAACAGCTACGGGAACAAGAAAGAGCATCAGCTTAATCACTCGCTCAATGGCAGCCTTACAAAGACCAAGGGAAACCTGACCATGAAGGCTGGCGCGGAATTTCGTGTCTATCTGCAGAACTGGCAGGATATTCAGTGGCAGTCTCCTCCACTGACCACGACCAACTACACGGGGCAATACGCGACGGCTCAAGGTACAAACGTCACCTCATTGGAGCCCCTCAACCAGAACCAGGGATTCCTCCCTGCTTCAATTCTGACTGGTGTCGAAGGCTGGAGCATGTCTCCCGGAACCGCACCGATAACTGCGATCGCTTCCAAGTACATCGCTGGCTATTTCCAGAACGACTGGCGTGCAACCGGGAAGTTGCAGCTCTCCTTGGGAATCCGGTATGAGGTGCAGCCGGGACCGACCGAACGGTTCAACCGTATGTCCAGCTATGTCCTGGACCGGCTCAACCCCTTTGCGACGGGTACGACGGTCAACCCGCTCGGCGCCTATGGCTATTTGACCTTCCCCGGAGTGGCCGGCTATTCCCGCAATCTTTACGAAACAAACTGGAACGACGTTGCTCCCCGATTGGGCGCAACGTATCAAATTACCCGTAACACCGTGTTGCGTGGCGGATTTGGCAGGAATTATCTACCTTCCAATACCGGCTACAACGCCAACACAACCATCTACAACCCAACCCCGTGGGACACCGCCGTCAACGCCATCCCCTACGGATTATCGCCGAATGGTGTGCCTGCCGGGACCTTTGACCAGGCTTCGAACACGTATGTTGTTCCGGGAGCTGGGGCTGTCCAAGCTCCTGCCAACTACGGAATGCCTAGCGGCGTAACTATATTCAACAGAGAGCTGTACAAGACTGGCCATACCGATCAGTGGAACTTCTTCGTCGAGCGTCAGCTGACTTCCACCTGGCTCGTCAATGCCGGTTATGTCGGCTCGAGGAGCGGTACTCTTCCGTGGCGCGGGTTCCCAATCAACGGTACCTTTTCTGTTGACCCCGCGCAGTTGACCGCGTGGCGCAATGCCTGGGTGGCGAGCAGTGGAACGAGCGATCCATCTCAGGCGCAGGTACCCAATCCACTGCCGGCTTTGGCTGGGAAAGCACCCGGACCCATCGGTGGCGCCACCATCCTCGCGATACAGGCGGCCGAGCCTTACCTGGCGGCGCTAGGAGTGACCAACTTTATATCCATCGGCAGCTCCGATTACCATGCCCTCCAAGTCAAGGTGCAGCACGCCACCTCCCATGGCTTGAGTTTCGGCGCCAACTACACCTGGTCGAAAGTGACCGGTCTTGTGGGCAACTCTGCGACCCAAACGTTCGCGGAATCGCAGCAGGGGAACAGCTCAGGCCCGACGGGCGGAGTCGATTACGTCAACCTGAAGAACAATCACTCGATTCTCGATTTCGATATTCCGAATCGTGTCGTCGTCAATCTGTCCTATGCTCTGCCCGTCGGCAAGGGCAAGGCCTTCGACCCTGGTAACCGGCTTCTCCGCACCATCATCGGCGACTGGCAGCTCACGTCAGCCGTCAACCTCCAGTCGGGCTACCCTTGGGCTCCCATCTGTGCCCAAACCCTCAACGGACGCTGCAACCGCGTTGCTGGACAACCGCTGGTACTGCCGGCACAGGATCAGCATTACTGGAACGGCACTCAGACGCTCACTCTCCCCGATGGCCGTATCATTACGCCGGCCGTCAACACTTTCACCGAGTGGAACCCTGACGCTTGGTCTGCGCCCGTCGTGACCTTTCCCAACGGCAAAACTGCGCTCGATCAGTACACCTTGGGTACGTCTGCCTTAGCGTATAGCGATCTGCGGACGCCCGGAATCCAGAACGTGAACCTCTCGGTCATCAAGAGGATCCCGATCACCGAGCGGGTGAGCTTTGAGCTTCACGTCAATGCCACCAACGCCTTCAACCACACCAACCACCAAGTCGTGAACAACACGATTACCCTCACCACAGCAGGACAGAACAGCAACGCCAGCTTTGGTACCTGGGGATTAAGCACCCTCGAGGCACGCCAGCTGTTTATGGAGGCCACCCTTAACTTCTAACAGAAGTGATTAACAACCGGCCTCCCGTCGTTCACGCGGCGGGAGGCCGGTCAGCAGTAGCTTAAGCATTGTGTTACGATTGCGCGCAATTTCCGGTGAGGACCTGAAATGAGAAGCAAACTGATTATCGTCTTCATTGTGGTTTTCTTCGGCGCGTTGGCGTTTTCACAGGCGGCGTCGCAGGACACGACCTATGAAGACCTGCCCGCAATCGAGCTTTCCAACGGAAAGTTAAATGTAACCCTTGTGCGCCAGGGCGGGGCTATCGCCAGTGTCGTGCTAGCCGACGATCCTGACAAAGTGAATCCGATGTGGGACCCGCGCCAGGCTGGCCGCGCGACTGGACGCGGGGCCCAACAATACAACGGAACGCTCGGGCACTTTGTGGCAGTTGACGGCTTCGGCCAGCCGTCGGCTGAAGAGCGAGCCGCCGGCATCCCGCAGCACGGTGAAGCGCATGTCGCTAATTTCAATATCACCCCCTCGACCGAGACCAATGGCACTTCCATCACGATGACGGCGAACTTGCCGATCGTTGAGGAAACGTTTACCCGGACGTATCGGTTGGTTAACGGAGAGAATGTGATGTACGTCGACAACGAACTGGAGAGCCTCGTTGGTTTCGACCGCCCCGTGATCTGGGCCGAACATGCAACCATCGCTGCACCGTTTCTAAAACCTGGCGCAACGACCATAACGCTATCGGGCACCCGTTCGCAAAACCGGGACTATACGGCAACCAACCCAGGGGGACGCGGAAACGGTCCAGGCGCCAATGCGCCCGCCGGAGCGGGCCGCGGGGCGCAAACACAGCGGCGGTTAGCGCCTGGAAAAGACTTTACCTGGCCTATGGCGCCAGGGCTCGACGGCGAAATGGTTGACCTCAGCATTATTCCCGAAGATCCGCACTTCGTTGATCATGCCGCAACGCTCATGGATCCCGGCCGCGACTTAGAATTTGTCGCTGCGCTCAATACGGAGAAGCGGCTGGCGTATGGATACGTTTTCCGCCGCGAGGATTATCCATGGATTCAGCACTGGCATAACTGGCCTTCGGTCGCAGGACTTACGACGGGAATGGAATTTGGCACCGCGCCCTATGACATGCCACGGCACGACCTGATCGAGATGAGCCCCCTGTTTGGCACGCCTACCTATCGTTGGCTACGGGCGAAAGGCAAGATCGAATCCCACTTTATCGCCTTTTATACGCACGTGCCGGATGGATTCCACAAGATCGATGACGTCAGGCTGGATAACGGCCAAATCGTAGTAGAAGACCGAAGCGCACACAAACAGATCACTCTGGCTGCGTCGCGCGGCCTCAGTCTAAGCGAGTAGTCGAGCCATGAACGCCGGCGCCAATCCGCCCACTTCCCGGTATCGCGATGTGGCGGCGCGGGCCGTTTCAGTTGGAGCAGCTTCTTCCAGTTGGTGGAACTCATAGAGCAAAATGCTCGGACACTCGTTGCCTAAGTTGATGAAGATCCGCGTTCTTCTCGCCACTGTTCCCATCCTTACTGCGACTGTGTTCGCCGGATCCTATCCAGAGGTTGAGATCGCCAACAGCGAGCTGCACGTGCGATTGCCGCTGCCTGATGCCGCGAACGGATTCTACCGCGGCATTCGCTTCGATCCCTCCGGCGCAATCTTGAGCCTCCGATTCCGCGGGCATGCCTTCTACGGCCCGTGGTTCGATTCGGTCGATCCCACCGTCGGCGATTTTACGTACCGCGACGACAAGATCGTTGCCGGTCCGAACAGCGCGATGAGTGGTCCGGTTGAGGAATTTCAGCGCCCTATCGGCTTTGATGACGCCAAACCGGGAGATACCTTCCTGAAAGTCGGAGTGGGGCTACTGCGGCGCACCGACGACCAGAGATACTCGTTCCAGAAGCAATACGAGATCGTCGATCGCGGCACGTGGAAAGTCGATCACAACAATGACTCCATCACTTTCACCCAAAAGCTGGGCACGCCCGGCTCTGCCTGGGCCTACGTGTACACAAAAGCCATCCGCCTGACCAAAGACAAGCCGGAAATGGTCATTTCGCATTCCCTGCGCAACGTGGGCACGGCGCCAGTGGCCACGAACGTGTATGACCACAATTTCCTTGTGCTCGATGGCAAGGCGCCGGGACCGCAGTACACGATAGCGGTCCCATACGAAATTCATCCCACACGCGAGCCACCTGCTGACAGCGTGCACATCGTGGGCAAAGAGGCGACGTACATGAAAACGCTGACCGGACAGGACCGCGTCGCCTTCGGCCTCGAGGGTTTTGGCGCGACGGCGAGCGACTATGACTTTCGCATTTACGACAGCAAGGCCGGCGTCGCGATGCGCATCCAGGGCGATCGCCCACTAAGCAATGCCTCCGTGTGGTCGATTCGAACCGTGCTCGCAGTCGAACCATTTATTGATGTGAAGGCCGATCCAGGTGGCGAATTTACCTGGACCTATACCTATACTTGGTCTTCTTATTCGGCGGCGGCGCAGTGAGCCAATACCACATTGCTCGATCAGCCACGCAGCTTGGCTTGGCATCCGAAAGCAGCATGAGTTCTTCCGAACTCTGCCGGCGCTCGCTGCGTCGCCGCTGGCTGCTCACGCCGGCTGTGTCCCTAGCCCACAGCCTGGCGTATGTGGATCGCGCTAACTTCGGTTTTGGCGCGACGGCAAACAATCTTCGCTTGCGAGGAAAACAATAATGCGCCGCTCCGCAATTGTGTTTGCGATTCTGTTGACAGCAGCTGTTGTCTGGCCGCAAGTTGACAAGCTTCCGCCGAAAAGACCGCAACCCACCCCCGAAAAGGTTGTTGAAGAACACATTGCTGCGCTGAACGCGTGTGACTGGAACCGCATGATGGCGCAATATGACGACGATATTGAGTTCTGGTCAAAAGATGGCGGACGAGTTGCCGGGCGCGCGGCGATCGGCGATATGTTCCGCAAAGCGTTACAGCCGCCCTCAGGCGGTGGACAGTGCGGCATGAAGATGAACGTCGAGCGCATGGTGCGTGTCGGGGACACGGTCAATCTGATGTGGCGCATGGAGGCGCCGTTCTTTGCGGAGCCTTACCGGGGCGCCGAAGCTTTCGAGACACGCAAAGGCCTGCTTGTGCTGCAGGTTACGACATGGGACCCCAGCGCTATCAAAATGAAGAAATGATCAAGATGCTCGTTGCGCCATCCAAACGCGCCGGCTCAGGGCGACTCCCCTCTGGAGTCTGGGCAAGCCCGGTCCCGACGCTGACTCGATACGGAGGCCGGTGCGTTGTCGTCATCGTGTTGTGCATTGTCGCGTGCGCTGCCGTAGCGCAAGCACCAGCTTCATCCACGTCGAAAACCGGGGCACCGCACCGCCTCTCGCAACCGGAGTTCGATCGGCTCTTCAAGCAGCTCTCGAATTGGGGGCGTTGGGGCAAAGATGATCAGCTCGGAACCGTGAACCTCATCACGCCGCAAGTGCGGCTGCAGGCTGTGCGTGAGGTGCGGAGCGGGGTTTCCGTTTCCCTAGCGCGACCGATTGCCACGGCTCCCGCCATTGATAATGCGACGCCGTTGAAGGATGTAGTCACCGTAAACGTCGACGATAAATTCAACACCGACACGTACACCGTTTCCTTCCATGGCTTCGGGCTCTCGCACTTCGATTCGCTGTCCCACACGTTTTATGAAGGCAAGCTCTACAACGGCTTCTCAGAAAGCGATGTGACGACCGCCGGTTCGCGGCACTTCGATGCCGAGCAGTACCACGACGGCATTATGACACGCGGCGTCCTGGTCGACATTCCTCAGCTGCGCGGCAAGCCATACCTCGATACTTCCGATGTGGTCACCGCCGCCGATCTCGATGCATGGGAACGCCGCGCGGGGCAGCACATCCGCGCCGGCGACGCAGTGTTCATCCGCACCGGCCGGTGGGCCCGCCGCGCCGCGCTCGGCCCGTGGGACATCAGCCAGGCTTCGGCGGGCCTGCATCCTGACGCCGTACTCTGGCTCAAGCAGCGAGATATTGCTGTGTTAGGAAGCGACGCGGCCCACGATGCACTGCCCTCGTATGTAGACGGGGTCGATTTCCCCATTCACGTTTTGACGATCGTCGCGATGGGTATGCCGCTGCTCGACCAACTCGATCTCGAAAACGTAGCGAAAACGGCTGCACGGCTCGACCGAACAACGTTTCTTCTGACCTTTGCGCCTCCACGTATTCAGGGCGGCACCGGCTCGCTCATGAACCCGATTGCGACGTTTTAGCCATGCGAATACCTCATATCTGCGGAGACTTATGTCATCACTGAAAAATCACCTTGCCCAAGCCGTCCTCGGATCGACATTAGGCCTAAGTTTGGCGCTTGTGCCGGCGCTGGCGCAAGCACCTCCAGCGGCTCCGCAAGCGGCGGCCGCGCCGCCGTCGAATGCTGCGTCGAACGAGCAGTTAAACGTCGATATTGACCGCTTCATCGGTGACCCGGCGAACACGCCCGTGCATTTCTCGCACGGCACACTGCGCACCCATGCCATCCTGCGCGCGGGCAATCCTTACGAGCCGGGCGCGAAAGCTGCGGTCCTCGAGTATCGCAAAGAGCTCGCCACCGCCACGCTTCTGCCGGGCGCGCGCACGCCACTCGAGGCTTATGAAGACTCTTATTTCTTCTATGTGAAAAGCGGCGAAGGCCGCATCGACGACGGCAAGCAGATGTGGGACCTGCGCGAAGGGATTGCTGTGATCGCTCCGCCGCATGTGCCGCATCGGCTGGTGAACACGGCCTCCGATAAAGCGCTGGAGATGATAATGCTCGATTGGTCGGGCGGCCCCGACGCCAAATCGTCGCTCATCGTGCGCGACACGCACCTGCTTCCATGGTGCGAAGAAGACGCGCACTGGAACAACACCTCGCGCTGTATCTTCAGCGCCGCCGACGGCCTGCTGCAGGGCGAACGCATCTACACGGTTTTTCTCGAGCCCTGGGCGGTTTCGCAACCGCACAACCACACGCCGGGCACAGAGGAGATCTGGGTCAAGATCTCGCCCGGCAGCATTCCGATCCTCATGGGCAGTGAACTGCGCGAAATGGCACAGGACCAGGCATATCTGGTGCCGCCAAACGGCGAGACGGACCACTCGAACCTGAATATCAGCCACGATCGAGTCGAGAGCTGGGTGTACATCGCTCGCGGTCCTGCGACTCCTGGCCGCGGCCAAGGTGGACAGGGAGGAAGAGGAGGCGCTGGACGAGGTGGACGTGGCCCGTCGAATCCCAACCTCTCGCGCGACACTGCGGATGCGACGGTGGAAGGCCGGCCAATGAAGTAGTCTCTGCAGCTCTGGTCCTTGTTTGCGTATTCTGTGTTAGTCGCTTTTGCGAGCAACACAAGCCTCAGCACGGAGCAACGCAGAGCACCTGTCCAAACCGAAGACTCTGTTTATGTCGTTGAAGAGAATGGTGGACGTAAACGGGATCGAACCGGCGACCCCCTGCTTGCAAATCAGATGCCAGAGCTTGTTGAAACCTACGGATTCTCGAGGATTCTAAGAAATTTCTATTGAATCGTTTGCGCCCCGTTTGTTGAACTCCGTTGAAGCTTGTTGAAGTCTGGTGCTTTCGCAGCTACGAAATTGTCTACAGCGTGATGAGGTGAACCCCTCCGCTGAGACAGATTTTGTTTCAACACCCGCCACTTGTGAACCCTCGCGTGAAACAGATTGGCCTTTCTACTGCTTGCAACAACTGGTTCGTCGCAAGAATTACCTTGTTGATCCCTCGAGCAGCGGGTGAACCCTGATTCCGATCCGTTTTTATTCTTGGCGAGTCACAGCGTGACGAACTCTTCAATTCAGAGCTGTAGTGACACGGAATTGACCAATGCTCGGCGCCGATAGGATTGTGGCGGACGGAAGGCGAAAGCTCCAATGATGTTGTCTAAGGATTAGCCCATATTTCGCTCTGCAAGCGCTGCGACTTCGGTTGTGGTATAACAGTTATACCAAGATGCGGTTCCACTTCGACCAGCGGAAAAGCAAACGGTTAAGGACAAAATCCGAGCGGGGAATCGGATTTGAGGAGGCACAAGAAATCTTTTCTCATCCCTACTACCTTGACCAGCGCTCTGACCTGCCGGGGCAGTACAGAGCCATCGGCTGGGTAGGAGCACGATTGTATGCGCTTGTCTTTGAGGTCCGGGAAGACAAAGAAGGAGAGTATTACCACCTCGTGACCCTGTGGAAAGCAACGAAACAGGAGCAACAACTTTATGAAAAGCACTCGTAAACGGAAGAAGCCCGCGCCGGCAGAAACCATTGCGCGTCTCGCCGATCAGGGAAAAGATGTCTCGCGTTTTTTCACAAACTCAGGCCACATGATGGGTCCGATCCAGCGGGTCAATGTGGATTTCGCATCGCCCATGCTGGACGAACTGGACAACGCAGCAAAAGAACTGAACATCAGCCGCCAAGCGGTAATCAAGACTCTGATTCGACAGGCACTTGACCAGCATTACCTGGCAACGGCACGCCAGCCCGCTGCCAAGCAGCGTTAGCGACGATCGTCAGTCCGCAAAGCGCGAGGAATTCTGCCTGCTCCGGCCTAACGCCTAGTCTTCGTCGAAGTAACGAGGCCTGCCGAGCGATGTACGAGGCAAAAAACTGGTGGACGTGACCGGGAACGAACCGGCGACCTGTGGCTCGCCAAAATGCTGCTCAGCTTTAGAATCAAGAACTTAGAGCGAATCGCGCGCTCCCATCTTTCGGCTATACGTGAGCCATGTTAACGCTCATCCGGCTCCGTTTGGGCTCCGTTGCCTGTCTGTTTTGCGCTCGCCGCCTCCTTCTGCCGGAAAATCTCGCGCTGCTGCTGCTGGTCGGGTTGTTTCTCGTGAACGACTCGGGAGACTGCATCATCCATACGAGTGGGCTGCCTGATCCGATCTGGTACTTTTCGTTCATCCTTATAAATGGTAGGTACGCGCGTGAGGGGCGCCCCTGGGTGTTCCCGTGAAAAATAAGGTTTGCGCACCCCACAATCGCAGGTCGCACCCGGTCAGTTTGCGATTATTGCGAGCGAGATTCGCACTTTTTTCTGTTCAGACGAGATTTTGGCGAGGAGCAATGCATGGCGAAGACCATCGCCAGCTTCTCAGCGAGTTGCATGGATGCTCACGATCCGGAACTGCTCTCCCGAGGGTTGACCGTATTTCTCAATCAAATGACGGCGGACGGCAAAGCTTATCGAGGATCATCTCGGATGGAAACCGTTGCCGAAGTCCGGCAGTTGACGCGCCTCGCACCGAGTCGCAGCGGAGCGCTAATTTATGTTGACTTGCCTGCGAAATCCGTAGTACAGAAAGCGCCGTCCAGCCGCCGTGAAACCGAGATTTCACGGTATAAAAATGCTCGTCTCTAATATCCAGTAAGCTTGGATGTAGAGCAAGCCCGTACCGATACGGGTGCTAGTGTGTCTCGATGGTTATGCCCGGATCGAAAAAGGGGTGTTGATACAATGAAAACTAGGTGTGCCCTGTTTTCCTTTCTCAGCCATCACTTGACTGTCTCGCTCTCCACTTGCACTCTGGCAGTCCTCTCTATCGCCGGCACGACCGCCAGTTCTCTATCCGCACAAACCGTCGACACTGTAATTCTCGGGACCGTGACCGACCCGACCGGCGGCGCCATTCCTGGCGCGCAGGTTATCGTGACGTCCCCGTCGACCGGGGTGTTGCACACCGTCACCACCGGTGCGAATGGCGCATATCGCGTTGGATATCTTCTGCCGGGCACGTATACGGTAAGCGCCCAAGCGCAGGGATTTAGCCGCGCCATTCGTCAGAATGTCACGCTCGAGCTCTCGCAAGAGGCGGAAGTCGATATAGCACTTACGATCGGACAGACAACGCAGAGCGTCGAGGTAACTGCCGCGGCACCGCTTCTGAATACGACCAGCGGAGCGCTGAGCGGAGTGGTAAATCCACAGGAAACAGTGGGCCTGCCGCTCAACGGCCGGAACTTCGGGCAACTCGCCGTGCTGACGCCGGGTGTTCAGGCTTCTGCCAGCAGCCAGAACACGAGTTTCTCTGCCAACGGCATTGATAGCGAACATGAGGAGGTGACGCTTGACGGCGGAACAATCGTCGACAATCGTGCAAACTCGGTCTTCCTGCTTCCGTCGATCGATGCAATTCAGGAATTCCGCGTCAACACATCGGATTATGCGGCCGAATACGGTAACAACTCTGGCGCCGTCGTTAGTGTTCAACTCAAGAGCGGAACCAACGATTTCCACGGTGTGGCGTATGACTTCCTGCGGAATGATGTTCTCGATGCGCGCGGCTACTTCCTTTCGCCAACGGCTAGTAAGAACCCTCTCAGGAGGAACCAGTTCGGCGGCATTCTCGGAGGGCCAATCAGGAAAAACGGGACCTTCTTCCTGGTCGGATATGAGGGCAATCGCAGTTTCCAAGCGAGCCCCTCACAGTCGCAAACGTTCACCTCTCAAGAATTAGACGGTGACTTCAGTTTTGTATCGAGCGCTCTAATCAATCCGCGTACTGGTCAGAAGATTCCGAATAACAATATTTCCGGGTTGCTGGATCCTAACGCGGTCAGGATCGCCAAAACTTACATGCCCGCTCCGAATTGCAATGGAGAGAAGAGTGGCGTGAATAATTACTGCGGCGAATCGATTAGCACGGTTGACTCAGATCAGGGCCTCGTCCGAATCGATCAAACGGTTGGAAGCAACGGTCACTTCTTTGCAGATTACGTGGGAAATTTCGGACATTTCCCATCCGTCTCACTGGACCCGTTTTTCCCCGTTGCATACGATTTCCGCGCCCAAAATTTTACCTCGCAATACGTGCATACGTTTTCGCCTGCCGTGGTCAATGAAGTCCTCTTCTCGGTGAACTACGGCACACTCAACCAACTGAGCCCGCGGGCTGCGACCGGGTTTTCCATATCGAAGACGCTGGGAATCAATGGTTTTGACACGCAAGGTCCCGGCGGACCGCCGATTCCCCAGCAATTTCAGGGTTTCCCGCAACTGACCATCAGCAGTTTTCTCGCGATGGGAGACAACGATGGCGGCCAAGCCGAGGACCAAAGCAAAACCTACCAAATTGTCGATAACGTGAGCATTTCTCATGGAAAGCATTTCATCAAGTTCGGCGGAGAGCTACGAAAAGTCGACGACAACGCCGATACGTCGAATTCGTCGTGGGGGAATGAGACCTTCAATGGAGGTTTGACAACAAGCGTCTCGAATTGTGGCGCAGGCTGCGCCGCTGCTGATTTCCTGATGGGTCTGCCGGATACGACGCTGAGCCCAGAAGGTATTCCCGTCAATGCCATACGGCAATGGCGCTCCGCACTTTATATACAGGACGATTGGACCTTCAACTCGCGTCTGACGCTGAACATCGGTGTGCGTTGGGATTGGACGCAAGTGCCGCAGGATACCTCCGGTGTGAGCCGCACGCTGAGATTCGATCTGCCTGGTGGTCCGGTTCTTTGGCCGGCTCCCGGAGATGTTCAGCCTATGTATATCCATCCACAATCGCCCATCGAGCCTCGGTTTGGGTTCGCATTTAAGATCGACAGCAAGGACGTGTTGCGCGGCGGTTTCGGCCTGTTCGATGCAGAGGCCAAGTTTGACAATATCAACATCCTTCAACTGAATCCTCCCCTTCACGCCAGCGTAGAATCGATCAATCCCCTTCCAACTAGCGGTCCTCCCGTCGTCACCATGGAAAATCCTATTGATCCGGCGGAAGTCGCGCTTGGAATCTTCGACGTCGTGTCGGAGCCGCCCGACCGTATGAAACGCGACCCATACCAGACTGACTGGAATCTGACATTCCAAAGGCAGCTGACAAACAGCAGCGTTTTTGAAATAGGTTACAACGCCACCAGGGGCACAGATCTCGACACGAGCGACTTGGCTTGGAACAGCCCTCAACCGGCGCCCGGTCCGATTCAGCCTCGCCGGCCTTATCCACAATATGGCGTGATCCGGATGGTTGAGGTTAATGGCTGGAGTTCGTACAACTCGTTGCAAGCCAGCTTCCGTCACCAGATGTCGCATGGTTTTACGCTAACGAGCCAATATACGTGGGCACATTTGATCAACAACATACAAGGTTCCACGAACGGTAGCCGAGCGTTGGAGCAGAATCCGCTGTTGGAAGGCACCAATGCCGAGCGTGGCAATGGCTCTAGTGACGTACCGCAGGATTTCACAGTGGGCTATGTATGGGATTTGCCGTTCGGAAATAGCCTGCATGGCTTCGAAGGTCAACTTGTAAAGGGATGGGAGACGTCCGGCTTAGTGAGCTTTGTGTACGGGACTCCGCTGCTGATCGTCGACAATGGCGATCTTCAGAATACGGATAATGCCGGCGCAGAGCGTCCGAATTTCGTGCAAGGGCAGTCGATGTTCGTCAGCAACCCGAGCCCGGCGAAGTGGTTCAATGCGGCGGCATTCGCGCCGAGCGTATTGAGCTACGGCAATGTGCCCCGCGACCCCGGCGGCCTCTACGGACCTGGAACGAAGACATTCGACCTTTCACTCTCGCGAAGATTCCCGCTGCCGTTTCACGAAAACTCGCTTATGTTCCGGGCGGAATTCTTCAACGCCTTCAACACTCCGCAGTTGGGCAGGCCAGGCGCAACTGTCGGCACGACGTCCTTCGGCAAAATCACTTCGACGTCTGGCAGCGAACCGAATCGCATAATTCAGCTGGCTTTGAAATATAACTTTTAAAAGTTGGGCCGCCTCGGCGCGCCATTCATCAAACCTGGCGCGCCGACACATTTCCATATGACGAATTTGCAAACGCAACATACTGTCGCCCGGGTGGAAATCTTCGCCGATCGCGCAATCGGACAGCAAGCGGGGCTTTTGAGACGTGCAAGACAAGCCGCAGGACTCCGCCGATGTCGCTGGAGCCTGCCTGCTGAGGAATTCGTTGTGGAGAGGGGAGGAGAGCAGTACGATGCCCACGACGCAGCGGTCTAAATCGGGAATCACGGATAGGGCAGGATACGCGGCGTCCTGCAACGACCGAGGATTTGCGTTCAGTGTTCTGCGCGGGTTCGGAGAAACTTCGGTCGTGCAGCAGCGAGGGCAGGGAGTCGAGTCGGCAAGGAAGATTCAAGGAGTCTATTTATGGACATGGAGTCGCGGCGCAGATTCGTAAACAGCATGATGGCGGCGTCGCTTGCAGCGATGGGCGGCGGCGTGCTCTTCGCACAGGATTATACGCCGATGGGCGGAGTGCAGATTGGCCCTGACGGCGCCAACGGCAATCCTCCGCCGGGGCCGATTGACGCAGGTGCTCCGCAGCAAGGCGGCGGCGCTGAGGGCGGTACGCGTGGTGGTCGCGGTCGTGGCGGTGCGGCGCGTATTCCTCGGCCACAGCCTGCGGGCATCTATTGGATCTCCGGGACGGGGATCGAAC
>Ga0210401_10003884_pt1 | contig 15770 bp, 14 predicted proteins | sample IncBWH32MmetaG_FD_150866 | JGI IMG/M metagenome (GOLD analysis project Ga0210401, IMG submission 150866) | Forest soil microbial communities from Barre Woods Harvard Forest LTER site, Petersham, Massachusetts, United States - Inc-BW-H-32-M | ecosystem: Environmental > Terrestrial > Soil >... | reverse complement strand
CAGCCGCATGACTCAGATGTCAAGGCCCTGGTCAGGATCGCGGTGGTGTGGGACATCCCGATCGCCTGCAACCGCACCAGCGCCGACTACCTGATCACCTCCCCGCTGCTGCGCCAGGGCCGCCGCCGCGCCAGCCGCCGTCCGCTCAGCGGTGCCCGCGCCTGACGAGCACGCCACAAGCGCGCACGCCGGCCGCCGGGACAACGCAGCACCGCCTGTCCTGGGAAAGCATGGCAGCTCGCCCGGACACCTGGCCACCACCACCCCGGAACCAGCCGTGATTCACAGTCGCAGGCCTCAGTGGCGCGGATCGCCGACTCGGTGCGGCCAGCGCTGCGGTGTTGGGGCTTTCCGTTCGCGCACATATCTTCCGTCCCCGCGCTGGTCATTCCTTATGGATTATGAGTGCGACGCACTGGCAACCGTAGTGGCCGACCTTAGTAGTATCCCGCGCCTGAAATTCGTGCTAAATATTTTGCCAGTGAGTCCAGGATCTCGTCGGCGGTCTTGGTCCAGGCGAATGGCCGCGGGTTGGCATTCCAGTGCTCGATCCAGGCGCGGATGTCGGCCTCGAGGGCCGGCACGCTCTTGTGCACGCCGCGGCGGATCATCTGATCGGTCAAGAAGCCGAACCACCGCTCGACCTGGTTGATCCACGACGAGCCGGTGGGCGTGAAGTGCAGGCGGAACCGGGGGTGGCGGGCCAGCCAGGCCTGGATGACGGGGGTCTTGTGGGTGGCGAGGTTGTCGCAGACCATGTGCACCTCGAGCCCGGCGGGCACGTTCTTGTCGATCCGGGTCAGGAACTTCCTGAACTCCGCGGCCCGGTGGTGGCGGCGCAGCTGGGAGATCACGGTGCCGTCGGCGATATTGAACGCGGCGAACAGGTCGGTCGTGCCGTGCCGGACATAGTCATGGCTGCGCCGCTCCGGGACGCCGGGCATCATCGGCAGCACCGGCTGGGAGCGGTCCAGCGCCTGGATGCCGGACTTCTCATCCACGCACAGCACCACCGCCCGCTCCGGCGGGTTGTGGTACAGGCCCACGACATCGACGACCTTCTCCACGAACAGCGGGTCCGTGGACAGCTTGAACGTGCCGGTTAAGTGCGGCTTGAGGTCGAATCTGCGCCAGATCCGGCCGATCGTGGACTTGCTCAGCCCGCTGCGCTCGGCCATCGAGGACCGCGACCAGTGCGTGGCGTCCTGCGGCATCTCCTCCAGCGTGGCGGTGATGACCTCTTCCACCTTGTCCAGCAGGATCGACGGCGGCCGGCCCGGCCGCTTCTCATCGACCAGCCCGGCCAGGCGCCTCGCCACGAACCGGCCCCGCCACTTACTCACCGTCGCCGGATCGGGCCGCAGGTCCGCGGCGGCCTGCTTGTTCGAAGCCCCGTCCGCGCACGCCAGCACGATCTTGGCCCGCAGCGCCAGCGCCTGGCTGCTCTTGGCCCGCCGCGCCCACCGGATCAGCTGATCCCGCTCCTGGCCGGTCAGCACCAGCTCAGCCACCGGACGGCCCGGCCGGTCATGATCAGCCAGCCCCGCCAGGCCATCCTCAGCGAACCGCCGCCGCCACTTGCGCACCGTCATCCTTGTCGACCCCAGCTCCGCAGCCACCCGCGCCACGCCCGACCCCGGCTCAGCGCACGCCAGCACGATCCGGGCCCGCTCGGCCAGCATCGGTGAACTGCCCTGCGACCAGCGGACAAGCTCAGCACGATCCTCAGCGGTCAGCACTAAAGGTGCAGCAGTCTGCGGCATGCTGGTCAGGCTACCGACTTAACCAGCAAATTTCAGGCGCGGGGATAGTAGTGACGCGACTGTTAACGTTCGCCCCGGTTTCTCCCAGGTCCATGCGGGCCATCCCCGGATCTGAGCCTCTGCCGCGCCGCCTTCGCACACGCGGCTGGGACCGGGCAAGGGTTCACGGACCCGGCCGGGTCCCGCTGCCGGGCACCTCAACCGCGTCACCCCAGGCGCCGTTTACGGCCACGGCAGCGACGAGGCGTTCCTGCGCCGCTTGTGGCCGACGTGTACGGCGATCAGCCCTCCACCCGCCCGTGACCGGCAGAACCAGGCGGCTAGTTCCCGGGCCGCCCGCCGTCGGCACATCCGGCTAGCTCGGTGTTGATCCTGCGCGCCAGGATCCCGGTACACCGGCCGGTTTTGCCGGGGCGGCGGCACTTGCACCCGAAGTATGACCGTGGCCGGGGCCCGAGACAGGCAGGGCCCCGGCCATTTGCGGTCCGCGCCGGGCGTGCTGACTGTGGTCAGGTGCCTTGGACGGTGGTGGATGCCGAGGCGGTGTCGTCGCTGTCGGGGGTGACGTTGCTTGCGGTGACCTTGGCGTTGTCGCTGACCGCGCCGGGCGTGGTCGCGGTCACCGTGATAGTGACGGTCACGCTGGCCCCGGCCGCCAGGCTGCCCACTGCGCAGGTGACCGTGCCGCCCTTGGTTTTCGGCGGGGTGCTCGGCGGGGTGCGGGCGCAGGTGCCCTGGCTGGTGGTGACCGAGTCGTAGTGCGTGCTGTCGGGCAGGGTGTCGGTGACCAGCGTGCCGGTGGCGTCTGTCCCGCCGGTGTTAGTGGCTGTCAGAGTGTAGCTGTAGGAGTTGCCGCTGACCGCGGTGGCCGGGGCACTGTCGGACAGCGCCAGGTCGGCGGTGGTCACTGGGGTGATCTGCACCTCGGGGGTGCCGGTGGTGTCCTCGCTCATCGAGGTGCCGGTGGCGCCGGAGACCCAGAAACTAGACCCGGCGCCGCCGCCGCCGGCAGAGTCAGTTCCCTCGCCGCCGCCGCCGCCGCCGTAGTAGCCGCCGCCGCCGGCGCCGGCGAAGGCTACGCCGGGGCAGGGAGTCACGGACCCGCCTTGCCCCAGCGACCCGCTGTCTCCGGAGCACGGAGCTTCGCTGGTCCCGGCGCCGCCGGCGCCGCCCGCGGTGCCGCCTAGCCCGCCGTTACCGCCGGGCACCCCGACGAGGTCTGTGTCACTGCCGGCGCCGCCGTTGCCCGGGCCGGTAACTGAAGAGTCCCCGCCGCGGCCGCCGGGACCGCCGCCGCCGAAGGCCTCCGCGCTGGTGGCGCCAGCGCTGCCGCCGCCGCCGGCGGCGACGACCAGGCGGCTATCGTTGGCGGTGGTCAGCGCGGAATCGGGAACCGCCGTGATGGAGGTGGTGCGCACATCCGAAGCGCCGCCGCCGCCACCACCGCAATCCGGGAGCCCGCCGCCGTTGAAGGCGGCTTGGCCGAAACCTGCGCAACCATGCCCCAGGGACGCGCCTGTGCCGCCGACCTCCACATACAGCGCGGTGGTGCCCGGCGGCAGCGGCACCGTGGCGGTCACGGCTGCCCCCGTCCCGCCAGCGGCGCTGGGCAGTAGCCCGTTCCCCCCAGGAGCGCCGACCGCGGTGATGGTCACCGCGGTCACCCCGGCCGGCACCGGGTAGTCTGCTCACCCCCCCGTGTAGGTGAACATGGTCGTGGTGGCGGCCTGCGCCGCCGGCGCGGTGACTAGCGCCTGCGCGGCCAGCCCGCCCGCCCCCAGCGGCAGCACCGCCACCGCAAGGTAGGCCAGGAGGCGGCCCCGCCGCCGCACCCCGGTCGTCCTGCGCGATCTGGTCATGTGAACCTCCCTGTGCCGCCATCGGCGGGCCGTCACCTACGGCCGGGCAATTCAGGCTCCAGATCGCCGTCCGCCGCCGCCTGATCAGATGCCGGCAGCGGACGCGGTGACGTTCGATAAGCGGTCCAGCCGTTACCCCTTTCGCGAGCTTTGCCGTGGAAGCCCGAGTCGCCCGTCCCTTTCGGGAATAGATCGTGACACCAGGTAAAGCCAGCGTCAATACTGCCCGGACAGATGTGTCCGCCGATCCGGGCCGACGCTGCTTGACACAGCACTAAATAGCTTTGTTTTTAACGTACATGTGTTCGATACTAGCTAGGTGCGCCGGGCGCGATCGCCGGCTTCTCCCTGACGGCGATCCCACAGCCGCACGACCCGCATCCCCCGCTGGTACGGGTCCGCTCTCAGCTCGCCACCGCAGCGCCAGGGTGACCCGCAGACGACGTCACCCCGCTCCCGGGCAAGCAGCCGGATAGCCCTGCGGGGACGCGTCCGCCCAGAAAACAGCAGCCCATTCGCCGTAGTGCGACGGCCGCCTGGTGGTGGATCTGCGGAGCGGTTACGCGGACGCGGGGCGGCGCCGGTGGCGGCAGGCCCGCGGCCTGGTCCAACCGTACTCGGTCAGCAAACCGTTTGCCGCGGCGTGCGCGCTGCGGCTGGCCCACCCGCGGACGGCGGACGTGAGCTGCAGGGGAATGCCCGAGGAGCTCTTCTTCGACCGCGTACTGCAGAACCCGGCGATGGTGCACAACCGCTGTGTGACGGCCGCCCGGGCCCGGCCTCCAGCCTCCAGCTCCCGGGCGAAGGATTCGATGCCGCCCCGCGGACGGCGAACAGGGCCAGCGACCGGGCCCGGCACCAGGTGGTGAACTGCCGCAGGTCAAGTGCGTACGCTTCCCTGGTCAGGCCGCGGTAGCCGACCAGGAATCCGGCGAGGGCAAGCCGTTCGGCGTCGGTGAAGGCGGGCTGGATCGCGGCGAGCGCAGTAGCGGGAACGGCAGTGGTCATCGGGCACCTCCCGGCCGGGCTGGAACCCGAGGGACCGGGCCGGTTGCGGATCCCAGCAATTGACCGGAACCTCAACGTCAGCCGTATATGCCGGTCACAACACGTCACGACCCGGCCAGAGAGCAGGCGATAACGACGATGGGAGATGCGTCCGAGATCGCCGACTCTGTCTCCACCAACCGCTCGCGCAAATGCAAGGTGTGCAGCGCGCAGAACACCCGGTTCTGTTGCCACACGCGGGCAGCTTGCCCGGATCGGGACTCGGAGCGGTTGCCAGCAGGCGCTGGCGCGTCCATTGGACATCGGCGCGACGCTGGGCTGGCCTTTCTCGTACGTCAGCTCAGGCCGGGTGACCTCGGGGAATTGCCGCCCGCCAACCCGACCCCAGGACTGGTAATCTAACTGAGGAAGCCCGGTCAATGCTTCGCGGCATTCTTGGCTTTCTTCCCCTTGTGCTTGACCTTGCCGGCACCTTTCTTGGTCTTGCCTTTAACTGCCTTAGCATCGCGCTTAGCCTTCTTGCCCAGACCCATGACCGGCTCCCTTGTGTCTTGTGGCACCAGCGCTGCCACATACGGACCGCGTTCTCGGCCGAGCTGCCGGAGACGCGGCGCTCCGGTGACTCCATGTTCCACGCCGGATGAAGCTCAAACCTTCCAGATATCACGGCGTGAGCTCTTCGCATCTGCGGCGCCGGGCCAGCGCACGATTGGCTCCAGACCCTGAAGGCCGGACGCGGCAAAGGCAAGCGGCAATAGACCGCAAGCAACGCCAGTCACCCAACCGAAGATCGCCGGCCCGCGCGAAGATGGCCCGGCCGATACAGCAGAACGCCCCGATCTGGGCGTCGCTGTTGGTGCCTTGCCGAAGAGTCGCGAGAATACAGATCGGCGGATCTCGCGCGACGGCCGTGACCAGCGATCGTCACGGTGCGCTACTAATTCAGAGCATGAGCGAACCGAGCGCCGATTCCGCGCGGTCGGAAGCTGGGCAGATCGCGGGTGCGGTGACACACAGATGAGCTTGTTCGGCGCGTGAGGGCGGCGTCCTTGGTGATCGGGGCTAGTCGAGGCGTTGTGCGGTCCGTGGCGCTGGCATGCCGGCCTGGTCATCGTCGAACTCTCCTGGCGGCCGGGCGGCCAGCACTACTCCCGGGCCGGGGTGGCCCGGCGACCACAGCGGGTTCTTTGCGTAACACGAACTTTTACGCATAGCACAAGGCCACCATCTACCCGACGAGCCTGAGTGAAGGCGAACCAGGTAACTTCCCCCGGTGTTACTCCACGGGAGTGGTCAGTCCGTGCTGGTAGGCGTAGCGGACGGCCTGCGCGCGGTCGCGGGCGCCGGTCTTGGCGAAGATCCGGTTGATGTGGGTCTTCACCGTCGCGTGGCTGAGGTAGAGGCGCTGGGCGATCTCGGCATTGCTCAGTCCCGAGGCGAGCAGAGCGAGGACCTCGGCCTCGCGGGTGGTCAGCCCGTCGGGCGGTTGCCCGCTGGGGCCTGGGCCTGCGGGACCGGCAGGGTCCGGAGACGGTGGCCGGCTGATGACCGCGGCCACGAGGCGCTCCTGGACGGCGGGATCGAGATAGGTCTGGCCCGCGTGCACCGCGCGGATGGCGGCCTCGATCTGCTCGGCGCTGGCGTCCTTGGTGAGGTAACCCCGCGCGCCCGCCCGCAGCGCGGGGACGATGGCGTCCTCGTCGGCGTAGGTGGTCAGCACCAGCACCCGGGCCGCCGGGAGCCGCTCGCGCAGGAGGCCGGTCGCGGCGATGCCGTCGAGGTCCGGCATGCGCAGGTCCATCAGGACCACGTCGGGCCGATAGGTCTCGGCCAGCCGCACCGCCTCGGCGCCGTCGCACGCCGTGCCCACGACCTCGACGTCGTCGATGAGCCCGACCAGCATGCTCAGACCCTCGCGCACGACCCGCTGATCGTCGGCGATCAGCACCCGGATCGGCGCGGGCGCGGGAGTATCGGTCATGCCGGGACCTCCAGCTCGACCAGCCATCCGTCGGCGGTCGGCCCCGCGCGTGCGGCCCCGCCCAGGCGCTGGGTTCGTTCGCGCATCGCCGTCAGGCCGTGCCCGCCACCCGCATCGGCGAGCAGACCGGCCTGGGGCTCCGTGGCCGGGCTGGCGCCGGCCCCCGGGAGGTGGTCCTCGACGGTGAGCACGGTCCGGCCCGCCTGATAGCTCACGGTGACGGCCGTAGTGGCGCCTGCGGCGTAGCGGGTGATGTTGGTCAACGCTTCCTGAGCGCCGCGGAACAGGGCCAGGCTGGCCTCGGCCGGAAGCGGCCGGCTCGTGCCGTCGACGCGCAGAGTGGCGGCGGATCCGGTGTCGCGGCGGAAGTCCTCGACGAGCGCAGCCAGCTGGTCCAGGGTGGGCAGTCGTTCGCCGCGCAGCGCGCCGACGGCCTGCCGGGCGTCGGTCAGCCCGGCCTTGGCCAGGTCGGCCGACCGTTCGATGGTGGCGCGCAGTCCGTCGCTGACCTGTTCGCGGCCGGCCAGCTTGCGGGCGCCCTGGAGCTGGATGGCCAGGGCAGACAGGGAATGCGCGAGCACGTCGTGCAGTTCGCCGGCGATGCGGGTGCGCTCGGCGAGCGCGGCCGCGGCGGCCTCCGCCTCACGGGCGTCCTGGAGCTGGGCCATGAGCAGTTCGGTGCGGTCCTGGCTCTCCCGGCCGCGCCGGAGGAACTGGCCGATCACCGTCAGCAGCACGTACAACAGCACCCCGCCGAGGGCGTTCTCGGCCGCGTGGGGCGCGGTGCTGATCATGATGGCCGAGGCCAGCGCGGCCGTGATCGCTCCCGACGTGACGGCCGCCGGGACGGGCGGCAGCCTGACCGCGGCGAACCATACGCCCAGGCTCGGCGCCAGCACGACAAATCCCTGCGGCTGCAAAACGGCCAGCGCCACCCCGGAACCACCGATCAAGATGCTTGCGGCGGCCTGCGCGGCCTGGCCGCGGCGAACCCAGCGGACGCTGATCGCGGCCGCGACCGCTGCCGCATACACGGCGAGCACGAGGGTCACGCCCAGGCCAGCACCGTGTAGGCCAGGTCCCGGAGTAGTCCGGAAACTGAGGATCACCACGACCGCGATGAAGGCCAGGCCCAGCGGCCGCAGCGCCTGCAGCTGCGCGTCGCCGCGTTCGCGGGCGCGCGATCGCGCTTGCGCCACCCGGGCCGAGGCAGGTTCGGGTTCTCCGCCGGCGTCCGGGCCAGGTGGTCTGGCGCCATGAGAAAGGCCCGCCACGGCCAGCCGTGCCTTCATGGACACAGTGTGGACCGTAGCGGGCCGGGTTACCAGGTCAGGCACCGACGCCACCCGCGATCGGGGCGATGGGGGCCGGGGCGCTCGCCGTCAGCCGGCGTCCGCGCAGGTAGATGATCACCAGCCGGGTCAGCACGTCGGCCAGCGCCATCATGATCAGCGCCGCGATCCAGGCGGCCTCGCCGGTGATGTGGTTGGCGCCGCTGAACCGGGCGATGGCCGGGCCTGCGCCGTTGTTCGCGGCGACCGCGAAGGCCAGCCGGGCGCCCACGCCGCCGACCCACATGCCGGCGGCCAGCCAGCCCGCCCGGCCCAGCGGCCGGCCGTCGGCGCCGCGACGCAGGTAGGTGGCGAAGCCGCCGATGGCACCCATGAGTGCGCCGGTCAGCACGCAGGCCAGTTCCAGCGCGATGTCGTTCCCGCCGAGGGGCACGGAGTGCAGGAAGAAGAAGGCGGCGACGCCGACGGCGAGCACCGGGATGGCCAGGGAGCGCAGGTCGAGCGGGTGCTCGCGGATCTGGCGGATGACCAGGAGGACGAGGAGGGCGTTGATCACATATACGTTGATGTTGCTCATGCCGATACCGTGCGCCTTCGCACCCGTCCCGAGCGTCGGCCCGCGGATGGGCTCGCGGGTTGATCCTGATGTCAACCCGTGGGTTGCCCGTTCTTGCCCGCGCTGGGCCCGTTCTTGCCTGCGCTGCCGCCCGGGCCGGACACTGACGCGGTGAGCGGCAAGCTAGCGTCGGAGGCCGACGGTGCGTGGCGGCCGTGGAGCATCTGGGTGCCGTGCGCGCCGACGTTCGTCTGCCCGGGCGCACTAGTCATGGCGGCCGGGGCGGCTGCGGTCATGGGCAGCTGGGACACCCCGGCGCCGGGCCTCAGCTGGCTGGGCGTCGGGGCCGCCGGGCAGGGCGTCCTAGCCGCGGTCGACGCGGGGATCCTGATGGCGGGCGTGAAGCGTCCCTGACTTGCCCATCTGAAGTCGCCTGTTCGCGTTCGTTTGGGGCTGGTGACGCGTTCGTTAAAGGCACGTCGCCCGCGAGTTCAGCGAGACTGAAGATTCATCGCGGGGAACTCACGGCGTCAACGTGGTTGTGGCCCGGGAATGTCGGTGGGTTCATCGGAAGGGTAGCGCGGGTGTGCTGGTCGCTGGCCGGTGGCTTGTTCGATCTGGTCGTCGAGGAGGTCTTGGGCGATGGCCGCGTATTTGCTGGCGGTGGTGTGTGACAGGTTGAAGACGAGGGTCAGGTGCAGGGGGTCCGGTCCGGTGGTCAGCGCTTCGTGGAGCACCCGGTCCCGGCGGATGCGTTCGACGGTGACGCCGTACCGCCGCAGGTGCCAGTTGAGGTAGCTGCTGGTAACGGGCTCGGTGCCGAGGGCGGTTCTCTCGGAGATCAAGACGTGCCGGTTGGGGGTACGGGGCCATGCGGAGCGACGATGGCCGAGCCAGTCCCGGAGGGCGTTGCAGGTGAGTTCGCCGAGTCGCTGGGGGTTTCCGGCGAGGGTGATCCGCCGGTTGGGCAGGTCAAGGTCGTCCAGGGTGAGCTGCCGGATCGCAGCCGACCGGGCGGCGTGGACGGCGGCCAGGGCGACGATCAGCCGCTGTGCGGGGCTGACGGCTGCCTGTTCGACGGCGCGGATCTCGGCGTCGGTCATCGGCAGCAGGCTGTGCCCGGCATCACCGGTCTTCAGGCCGGTGGCGGGGTTGGTGAAGATCAGGCCGCGCTTCCTGGCGAACCGGAATAGTGACCGCAGCGCGGTGGTGGCGGTGCGGAGCTGGTGACCTTGCAGCGGGTCCAGCGCGGCGTGGACATCGGCGCGGGTGACCTCGCGGAGGTGGCCATGGTCCGCCGACCAGTGCTGGATAAGCGGCTGGACGGTGCTGAAGTAGACGTAGATGCTGCCATGCGCCCGGGGGTGTGCCCGGGTGCCTCCGTCGAGCAGCACCAGCAGCCAGTCCCGGACTGGCTGCCCGAACCCGTCCGGCAGCTCGCTGGTGCGGCGGTCGATCAAGGCCCGGATCGCGGGAGTGGCGTCGTCGTTCAGCAGGCCGAGTGCGGCGAGTACCTCGGCGATCCGCGGGCTGGAGGCGTGCCGGGGCGTTCGCGTGCGGATCTGGGTGAGCGTGACGCGCTCGCCGGCGATGTGGCCGTCCAGGACCACCGCCAGGCCGTCGAGCACCAGCCTGATCGTCGAGCGGTTCCAGCCATGGGCCTCGCCGAGCTGCTGAGTGCAGGCTGCCGCGGCCCGCAGCGCGGGGTTGTCCGCGCTGAGCGCAGGGTGCTGCCAGCGCGGCGGCGGCGCGGCTCCTCTCTTGCGCCGGTAGTACGAGGCAAGCGCACTGCAGTTGTTGTTGCAGTAGACCCGGTCCCGCCGGCTGCCAGCGGGGAGCGGCGTTCCGCAGTGCCCGCAAGTCACCGGGGCGGCAGCGACCTGCCCCCGCGCGGCCGGGGCGTGACGGCACGTGCCTCGCCGGCGGTGGCCTGCTCGCCAGCGGCCGGCGCGGGCAGCGGCACCGTCTCTGGCTCGGGCAGCAGCAGTTCGGCGACATCGCAGCCGAGCACGGCGCAGATGACGTCCAGCTCGTCGAGCCGGACGGTGTTCGGCTGGCCGGACCACAGGCCCGACATCTTCCCTGCGCTGATCACCATCCCGCGCTCGGCGAGCAGGCGCTGCAGCTCGCTGGCCTTCCAGATGCCGCGGTTGGCGGCGGCCAGCCGGAGGTTCCACTTCATCGGGCCAGTCCCTTCCATCGGTCAGCGGCGCGCTGCTGCCCGGCGACCCACGCGTCCTCCACATGGGTGCCGTGAACGTGGATATACCTGGCGGTGGTGCCAGTCCAGGCGTGGCCGAGTAGCTCCTGGATGGCGAACAGGCTCATGCCCGCGAGGTAGAGCTGGGAGGCGCAGAAGTGGCGCAGCACGTGCGGCGTGAGCTTGCTCTCCCAGGCCGGCAGGTGCCGGGTGGCGGCCTCGGCCAGCGACCGGCGGAACACGTCGGCGGTCGCCCGTGAGCAGGAGCCATCCCCGCACTTGCGCTCGGAGGGGAACAACGGGGCGCCCGGCCGGGCATGGTCGGCGTCGAACTGGCCCCACACGTCCTCGATGAACCAGCGCAGGTTCCGGTCCGCGCCGTTGATCAGCGGCACCAGCCGCGGCTTGGGCCCTCGCCGCCGCGAGCCCTTGCCGTGGCGGACGTTCAGCTTGCCGAACCGGCCCAGCTCCCACCGCACGTCGTCCAGGTCCAGCATCCGGGCCTCATTGATCCGCAAGCCGACGTCGGCGGCCAGCCGGGCGGCCGCGTAGTTGCGGGCCGCCGGGGCGAACTTGCGGCAGGTAGCCAGCTCCGCGCGCCACCCAGCGAACAGCTGCTCGATCTCCGCCCCAGCCGGCGGGATGCGCAGCTGCGGGTCGACCGAGCTCCGCGGCCGGTTCACCTCATCCAGCGGGCACTCGATCACCCGGCCGGTCAGGTTGTGCAGCTCGATCTTGTGCCGCAGCTCCAGGAACCGGAAGTACACCGTCAGCGCGGCCGCCCGGCCGGTACGCGTCGACGGCTTTGCCTCGCGCAGCACCTTGCCGAAGTAGGTATCCGCGTCGCTGGGTTGCATCTCCCACAGCGGCCGGCCGAACCAGTCCCGGATCAGGTCCAGGTGGCCGGTGTCGTTGCGGATCGTGCTGTCGGCCAGCCCGGCTGAGGCACGCGCGAGGACGAACCCGGCCAGCACGTCAGTCTCGAGATCCGCGAGCTCCTCCCCGCTCGCTGCCGTCCGGTGCTCGCGGAGGTCACGCACCAGGGCCAGAGCCAACTCACGCCTCCCGACTTCGCCTGAGACGAAGAGTCAGCGTCTCGGGCGAGATCATTTCACGGAGGCTGAAAGAAAGTCAGAACGACCCGCCGACGGCTAGACGAGATCACAGGCCCTGGTCCAGGCAGAATCGGGTCGGCAGGCAGCCATCGCCAAACTCAGGAACCCGGCGGCTGTTGCTCACCCAGATCACCCGGTTCGGTACGGCACCGGACAGCCGCCCCGGCGGCCAAGTCGCCGAGCATATCGGCGGGTACGCGGGCGATGCCGCTTCCTGCGCGCCTAACGGAGTGTGACGACTGACCGGTGCGGGAGTTCTGTAGCAGTCTTCCGGTAAGGCGTCGGTCAGGCCTGTGCGCGGCTACGGCGGGTGAACGTGACGTGGGTGACGCCGCTGGGGGAGCTCACCGACTCGATGGCGAAGCGCTCCTCCAGGCCCTCCAGGCCGTCCCAGAGAGACTCGCCGCGGCCGAGGAGGATCGGCACGAGCGCGATGTGCATGTGGTCGATCAGGTCGGCGGCGAGGAACTGGCGGACGGCGGCCGGACCGCCGCCGATGCGGACGTCGAGGCCGCCCGCCGCCTCCCTGGCCGCCGCAAGCGCCTGCGCCGGGCTGGCGTCGATGAAGTGGAAGGTGGTGCCGCCCTTCATCTCGATCGAGGGCCTGACGTGATGGGTGAGCACGAAGACGGGGGTATGGAACGGCGGCTCCTCGCCCCACCAGCCCTTCCACTCCTCGTCGGTCCACGGCCCGCGCTGCGGGCCGAACTTGTTGCGCCCCATGATCTCCACGCCGATGCCCGGCCCCCAGTTGCTCGCGAAGGCATCGTCGATGCCGGTGCTCCCACCTTGCTGGCCTTGCATGACGTGGAATGAACGGGTGCCCGTGAACCACCGCACCAGCCGGTCGCCGGCATGCCCGAAGGGTGCCTCCAGGCTCTGGTCAGCACCGGTGCTGAAGCCATCGAGCGAGACGGAAAAGTTGTGAACACGAACAAGTGACATGACGGGTAGACCTCTCTGTCGAAGCTGAGTTCATCAGTGCTCATGATGTGGTCGTAGCCAGGATCGCTTTCTCGACACCTGAGCACCCTTGACACCTGAGTACCTGCGAACGGCTGGCAGCCTGGCCTAAGCGGGCATGACTGGCGTACTGCCGGTCTGCCACGGTGAGCGCGAGCGTTGATTGCCTAGGGTGTCTGGCGGCCCGTACGGCATCGACGCACCCGCGCATGAGGTCGGCCTCCCGGTCAGCGTAGCGCGCAGATCATGCAACTCGGGTGCGCCCGTTTGGAATGCGGGCGGCGACCGCCAGCCATGCAGAACGGCGGCTACGCGCGCGGCCGTGCCATGACTGAAGCTTACTCTCCGTGACGAATGGTCCCTCGCGTGCTTTCCTTGGGCCAGACGAAGGCGGGCCCGAGTGGGGCAATTGGATGCGTCAGAACGACCTGGACCGCCTGCCCGCGGATGACAGCACCCCGGCCCTGAGCGGAGTCCGCGCGGGCCTTGCAGCGGGACTTCCTGCGCCATGGGGGTTCGACTCGGTGAAAGGCCCTTTGGTCCCGGTTTGCGGGGCTGCGACGGCGGTGCCAGAGCCCTATTATCAGCCACCCCGGCCCTGCGCAGGCCAGGCCGCGACATTAACAGCGAACACTTCACCGAATATGTGGGTACGCAGGCTCGGCTCGTGTTACTCTTATTGCATGATTTCCCCGAACCGGGGAGATTTCACCGGTTTCCGTGTTCAAGTCCCCCTCGGACACGTTAAATCCCCATGAGCGGCCGTTCACGGGCATGCTCGAACGTCACCCGCGCTCAGCCTCCGCCCGCAGCAGGTGCTCTATTTCTCGGCTCTCTCTAGGCGGTCCTTCTTTCCCTGTCCTGGCGTGAGTGAGTGCCGGCAGCGTGCATGCCGATGGTGACCGAGGGCGCGCCGTGACCGCCGGCGCGCAGGGTCCGGCCATCGGGGTCGTAGGTGAGGACGGTGCCATCGGCGCGAAGCTGGTCGATGAGCGCTGCCGTGTCGGCGGGGCCGGTCAGCTTTGCCCGGCTGCGGCTTCCTCGGGCGGGTGTCCCGGCGGGGCCGGCCAGCAGGATGGCGAGGGCGGCCAGGTGCGGGAGGATCTGGTCCTCGCGGACATAGGCGTTCTTCGGGCGGGCGGGATCGGGGACGGTGGCGCTGGTGTAGCCGTGGCGGCACCGGTAGGCAGCCCGGCCGTAGGACCAGGCTGATTCCAGCCGGCGCCCGCACCGCCCGCATATGATGAGCCCGGCCAGCAGGTACCGGCGGACCGCGGGCCCGGCCGGGCCGCGCGCGGTGGTGTCCTGGGCGGCGATGAAGTCGGCTTCGCTGACCAGCGCGGCATGCGCGGGATGCTTTGAGATGACCCAGCCCTCAGGCAGGTTCCACCGCTGCACCTGCCGGTGCCCCAGCCCGGTATCAGCCGGATCGACCAGGACCGCCTCCGACGGCTGCCGGTTCCACACCTGACGCCCCGTGTACCGCGGATTAGCCAGGATCGACGCGACCGTGCGCAGTGTCCACCCGCTCCCGGCCCGGTGCGGGTTCCGTCCCGGGTCCGCCGCCGACGGGCACGGCACCCCCGCGTCATTCAAAGCCCTCGTGATCCGCGCGGCGGAATGCCCGGCCAGCCGCCGACCGAACATCCATGACACGACCGGCGCCGTCACCGGATCCGGCTCGAGCCGGTGCGCTCGCCGTCCCCACGCCGCGTGCGCCTTGTTCGGGTGCGGCCCCGCGTCGGCGAGCCGGTACCCGTACGGCGGGCGCCCGCCGAGGTACCGGCCCTGCTCCAGCGTCTGCGCCGCCATCGCGGTCCGCACCCGGACCCGGGTCCGGGTAATCTCCCGCTTGGACGACAGCCCCAGCGCCACCATCGTCTGCTCATGGTCCTCGGCGTGCCAGTCCACCCGCCCGCCCACCTCCGGCATCCACAGCGAGACGCCGTAATGCTCGAACAGCGGCGCCATCGACGCGTACTGGTTCCCGTAGAACGCCCGCTCGTACTCCCCGATCACGACCGCGTCCCACCCCCGCTCCGGATCGGCGAGCTGCGCCACCAAAGCAGCGGCCTGCGGGCGCCGCGCCCACGGCAGCTCACGGGACTCACCGGTATCGAAGAACTCCGCCGTGATCACCCCGGCCCCGGCGGCCAGCATCACCGCCTGCTGCACCTACCGCGCCTGCGACGTCACCGGATCCTGCCAGTCCTCCGTCGACACCCGCCCGTAAAACGCGAACCGCACCACCCCGCGCGCCCGTTTCCCGGCACGCCCGCTGAGTTTCTCCGCCCACGATCCCAGCACATCCCCGCCCGAGCCAGATCCGCCACCAGAGCGGTCAGCCGCCACCACAGAAGCCGTCTTCCCCTGCTGCCTAGCCTTGATCACGGACCACAGCTACCGCACCTGCCCGCAGGAAAACATCAGCCACACAGGACATCGAGCGTGAGTGGCCCACCGGACCCTTCAGGGACATGGTCATCCGCTCTCATCGCGGCATTATGTGGATGGGGCTGCCGACGTCCTGCCGAGAGTGACTGCGATGGCGGGAAAACCTCTAGCAGCAACCTGGATCGGGAGTACCGTGCGTGGCTGGCGACGATCGAACGCGCCAACCCCTCGCCCGTCTCGCAGGCGCCGCCCGGTGAAGGTGTCCCGCACCGGTACGCCATACGGATATCGCGAACCGGGTGATCATGATCCGCGAACGAGATACCGTCGCGGTCCCAAAGGACACTCGCCTGGGAGGATTTGCCTTTCGCGGCGACGAGGATCATCCGCCGAGGGTGGTCCGCGGCAGTCTGCGCAGGAGCATCATCGAAACGGACCGACAAATCGACTTCCCCTGGAGCCTGCGGTGACACCAATCGACTACGAGGTCCGCGTGGCCGGGATCCTTCCGCCCGAGGCCTTGCTTGACTTGGAGTCGGTCACCGCCGCCGTGCAGCCGGGCGAAACTTTCGTGCATGGCCCGCTTCAGGATCAGGCGACACTGTCCGGGCTACTCGCCAGGCTTGAGGCGTCCGGCAT
>Ga0210401_10003883_pt1 | contig 15774 bp, 16 predicted proteins | sample IncBWH32MmetaG_FD_150866 | JGI IMG/M metagenome (GOLD analysis project Ga0210401, IMG submission 150866) | Forest soil microbial communities from Barre Woods Harvard Forest LTER site, Petersham, Massachusetts, United States - Inc-BW-H-32-M | ecosystem: Environmental > Terrestrial > Soil >... | reverse complement strand
ATGACCGGCGACCTGCGGGCATTGCGCTTCACGATCAGCACTGATGCGGTTGACCGCGAGCAGGACAAGATCGCCATCGCCGGTTGGGACCTGAAAAACTTTAAGCAGAACCCCGTGGTGCTGTGGGGACATGATGCATCCAGGTTGCCCATCGGACGTGCCTTCGATGTCAAGGTTGAAGACGGCGCATTGAAGGCATCCGTCGAATTTATCCCGCAGGACACGCCGGAAGGGGGCATGTTCGCGGAGTCGGTCTACCGGCTGGCACGCGGCGGCTTCATTGCCGCGACGAGTGTCGGCTTTAGACCTGTCAAATGGGACTACACGCGCGATGCATCTCGTGGCGCGGATGACTGGTTCCCCGGCATCGACTTCGAGGAACAGGAACTCGTAGAGCTATCCATTGTCACCGTTCCGGCCAATCCCGAGGCGCTGATTGACGCGCCAGGACCGGGCGAAGGAACGGCAATCGCGTCCGACACCCCGCCGACGACCGGCGAGGAAGTGACAGCCTTCAATCAAGAATTAACAAGAGCACGAGCACGCCGCCGACGCGCGTTCCAACTTGCCCTGGCAACCGAAGTCTAGGGCTGTGGCATCCATCAACCATTCGCGCGGAAACGCGCTGCAATAAAGGATACCTGACCAATGGCCACCCTGAGTGAAAAGCACCGCGAGCTAAAGCGTCGGCGGTCCGAAATCGTCGCCAAGATGGGCGAGATTGTGAAGGCTGACGACGATGACAAGCCGGATGACGAACAGCAAAGCACGTTCGATCAGTTGTCTTCTGCCCTGGCTGCAATTGACCAGCGCCTGCAACGTGTAGCCGCTGCCATGCAGGCAGCAGCGGAAGGCGCACAGGACGCCGCAGACGGCGACTCCGAGGACGATGACGACAAGACGTTGCAACCGGGCAGCGGCTTTCGCGTGCGGACAACCACAGTGCCTGCGCGTGCCAAGCGCGATCCTGATGCCGGTCTGAAGGACAAGCGCGGCGTCAAGGCAGCGCGTTACGTCCTGGGGCTGCTGCATGCCCGCTTCCATCATGTCTCGATGGAAAAGGCGTCCGAGTTCGTGACCAACCGCTTCGGTGATGACATCGTGGCCAGGGCACTCAACTCGGGCGTGACCGGCGAAGGCGGTGCGCTCATTCCGCAAGACTTCATGGCGGACCTGATCGAGCTTCTGCGTGCCTTGACGGCTGTGCGCGGCGCGAACCCGATGGAAGTGGGAATGCCGATGGGCAACCTGACCATCCCGCGTCTGGCCGGTGGCGCCACCGCCAGCTACCAGAACGAACTTGACGATATCAGCATCTCGCAAGAGCGGTTCGATGATGTCAATTTCGTTGCCAAGAAATTGACGGCGATGGTTCCGGTCAGCAATGACCTGATCCGCCGTTCACCGATTGGCGTCGAAGAAATCGTGCGGGATGATCTCGTGCAGACCATCGCACGCCGCGAAGACCTTGCTTTCATCCGGGGTGATGGGACTGACAAGGGACCGACCGGGCTGCGCTATCTTTGCCAGCCTTCCAATCTGATCACAGTGACCGCGATGCCGGCCACGCCGGCTCCAGGCGATCAACTGACGGCAATCCTGGCCGGCGCGTCTGCTGCCATCCTGGCATTGCAAAACGGCATGTCGCGGATGATCCGTCCGACCTGGATCATGGCACCCACGATTGCCCGCTTCATCGCCTTGGCGCGCGATCAGGTGGGTGGCTTCTACTGGAAAGACGAAATCGAGCGCGGCATGTGGGAAGGCTATCCGATCAGGTTGACGCAGCAGATACCCACGAACCTTGTGATGACTACCTTCAGCAAGGCATCCGAAATCTATTTCGTGGACATGGCCGACTTCGTGCTGGCCGACACCTACAATGTGGTGGTCGATGCATCGGACGTGGCTGCCTACAATGACGGGACGAGCATGGTGAGTGCCTTCCAGCGTGACCAGTCATTGTTCAGGGTGATTTCCGAGCATGATTGCAACATGCGCCACCTTCAGTCGCTGGTGGTCCTGCTGACGCAGGATTGGGCCTTTACCGGGGTTCCTGGCTCGCCTGGGGCACCTTGGACGACACAGCCGCTCAATCCTACGTGGTCGCAGGCTGCAGCGATCAGACCGGCCACGGCGACCGGCGCGAACCCGCCTCCCCCGCTGACCAATCCAGCATAAAGGAACACGCCATGAGTGGGGTGGAAGGTATCCCGCAGAGGGATCAGGTCGTGACGTTTAGTCAGCACTATTTCAGCTACAACCCTGGAGAGGTTGCAGCGTTCACGGCTGGCGAAAAGCAGGTCCTGAGCAACGAAGGCGCGATCCTTTCACCGCCGGTCAATACCCAGGTCCCCAACGTCTCGCAGGTCGGGTCCAATCTGACCTGCACAATGGGGACCTGGAACGGCGTGCCGACCAGCTATGCCTACCAGTGGCGAATCAACGGCACGAATGTCGGGATCAACTCGCCCACCTATGCCACGCAAGTTGCAGACGTTGGCGGGACCGGGACCTGCATCGTGACGGCAACCAACGCAGCAGGATCGACAGCCGCGCCGGTATCGAACGGCGTTGTCGTCACATGAAGGACTGACCAATGAGTGAATCGTATACCAATGGCACGCTCGTCAGCATGCGAACGCTGCGGCGCTTCCAGCACTACAATGCCGGTGAGATCATCGCCGTTCCCATGGCAGCCGCGCAGGACCTTGCGGCCAAGCGGCTTGCGCAGCCGCTGAACCTGCTGGTGCCGCACGATCCGAACGCGCCTGATCCGGCCCGCCAGACAGCACCGGCAGGCATCGTAAAGAAATAGCCGATGTATGCCGCGCTGCGTGTCATCCAGCCGCCAGCAAGTGAGCCGGTCACGACAGACCTTGCGCGTAAGCATTGCCGGATCGACGCCGACTATGACGATGACCTGCTGGCCATGTATGTGACCAGCGCACGCGAGTGGGCCGAGCAATATCTCAACCGGGCGATCTTCACGCAGAAGCTGCAATTCGCCGTCACCTGGGCACCGCCGCCAACCGCCACGCCGCTCGTCCCGCAGAGCTTAATCGTCTTCCCGTTAAACTGGCCACCGCTGGTCAAACGACCGATAGAGCTACCGCGTGCGCCTTGCCAATCAGTCGAACAGATCACCTGGGGCGCGCTGGGCAACATGCAGGTTGCCGATCCTGAAGACTACGACCTGAATCTGGCGGTCGAACCTGGATATATTGCCGTCAAGCCGCAGCTTCTGCCCCGCATCCCGCAGCAGTCCATGATCATCGACTATACAGCCGGATACGACGACGGCGACCCTGATGCCGTCCCGATGGGCATCCGTCATGCAATCCTGGTGCTGACTGCCTTCCTCTACGAACAGCGGGGCGACGTATCAGCAGAAATGCCCGCCGCTGCGGCGCTCCTGATGGGTCCACACAGGCTATGGACCTTCGCAGGCTGAACCATGCCGGATAATCCGTCAGGCGCTCTGGCCGCGTCCATAGGCTCGCTACGATGGCTCGTGACCTTGTATCGCCGCGACCAAGCCCCGGCTGATGATCTGGCCCTGACCGAGAACCTTGTCCCCATCGCTATCGTGCATGCTGACATCCAGGCGACCAGACCGGGGACCTTCTACCAGTCGGTCCAGGTCGACACGCCGACGACGCACATGATCTTCATCCGCTGGCAGGACTACCCGACCACCATCGAGGTGGTGATCAGGACCACGCAGCGGCCAGACGGCAGCCTGCGCAGCGAAGTCTACCGGGTGCGCCGGTCGCTGGAGATTGCCGGCCGCAAACGCTTCATCCAACTGGAATGCGAACTTGAGCGCAGCAGGACCACGCCGGATGACAGCGACCAGACGCGCAACCTGCTGCTTACCGAGCCTTATTCCAACGTCATCTGGGATGGCGGCAGCACCACCTGGGATGCAACCTGGACATGACCAGCAACATCGACGCCACCAAGCCAGCCAGTCCGAACGCATACACCGCAGACATGCGCGCCAACTTCCAGGCAGCCGCTGACGAGATCAGCGCGCTACAGGCTGCCATGGATGCGCCTGCACCATGGTTGCCGCTTGATGGTGGCACGATGGTGGGTCCGCTGACCCTGGCTGGCGATCCGGTCAACGCGCTGGACGCGGCAACCATGCAGTATGTCGATGCATTGGTTGCAGGGGGGCCGTTCCTGCCGCTTGGTGGAGGTGTTCTGACCGGCGATCTGACGCTAGGCGGCACGGCTTCACGGCGTAGCTTGATTGTTGATTCCGGCACCGGGCAGTCGCGTATCTTCTTGCGTTCGACCGCAGGGTCTGGGCAAGGCAACAATTCCATAACTTTTTGGGACGTGACCAACAATCGAGGCGTCGGCGTTTATGGCGGCGACTATTCCGGCGTGCCGACTATTTTTATGGGGATGATGAGTGCGAGCGGCGGGGCTACAGGTGTCGCGGCTTTAAGGGTCAGTGCGAGCGACGTGATGGTGTCCGGTAGTTTTACGGTCACGAACGGCTATCCGATTTTCGGTGCAGTGCCCGTGCTTCCCGAGCATGGCGCGAATAAAGCCTACGTGGACGCTGGTGATGCTGCTCGCTTGCCGCTGACAGGGGGCACGCTCACGCCCCAAGCAGATTGGACAGGCACCGATATTGGTCGCGGATTAGCGATTGTCGCGCCGAATGGAATTTCAGGATTAGCACTCGGCAATGCCGACGGAACTTCCTTTGGGCTTTATACGTATCCCCCAGACTGGGCTTACATTGCATTCCTTCCGCAGTTGGATGACGCGACGTCCAATCCAACAAACGCGATGGATTTTAGGCTGTCTAACAGAACAATCCAATTTTGGTTCGATGTGATCTTTCGAGGCAGGCTGTCCCTTTGGAACATTCCGACCGCTGATCCCGCCGTCGCCGGCTACTTGTGGGTCGATCCCGCCGCTGACTTCGCGTTGAAGGTATCCCAAGGGTGAGCGACCTTAAGCTGACCGTTTCTAGTTGGGGCGGCGTCATGCTGGACACGCGCGAGGTTAAGAAACTGATGCGCGCAGCCGGCAATGACGTGCGAACCAAGACGGCGCGCATGATCAACAAGAGCCAGGGCGGCGGACATTTCTACAGTTCGCCTTCAGGCAGGTATCGGGCAAGCACGCCAGGGGACCCGCCTGTGCGCGTGTCTGGCGATCTGCGGTCTTCGCTGAAGACGTTCGTTTATAAAACCGGCGAGGGCTTTGCCGTGCGGGCACGCCAGTTCTATGCGCTGTTCCTGGAAGCTGGCGCGCATGGTGGTGGCAATCCTGGCGGGCATGCCGTCAAGCCGATCAACCGGCGCACTGGCCGGCGCATGCGTGCGAAAGGCGTCTATACGCGCCGCGTGCTGGAGCCGCGCCCGTTCCTGGATCGTGTCATGCAGCAGGAAGGTCCCGAGCTAGACCGGCGCGTGCGCTTGGCATTGTCCAAGGCGTTGACCTGGAAGCAGACCAAGTGATCATCGCCACATTCATTTCCCAACTGCGCAAAAATGCGCCGATGTTCGCCGGTCGTGTTGCCGGCACTGCCGAATTTGAAGCTGGCTTAAAGAACTACAACACGTCGATGCCGCTGCCGTCTGCCTATGTGCGCCCGCTGGAGGAGGAAGCAGACCCCAATCAGGTCTGGAACGGTCTAATACAGACGGTGCATAAAACCATCGGCGTCGTCGTGGAATGCGACGCGCAGACTGACCGACGCGGACAGGCACCGATCATGGACCTGGACGAAGTGCAAACGCAGATATTCGCCTCGTGTCTTAATCTGGTGATTGGCGAATGCCGGATGGTGCGCGGCACTGCGTTCAGCGGAATGCGAATGCTGAACCTGGACCGCGCTCGTCTGTTTTACGAATACATCTTCACGCTTGACTGGATGATCACCCATGCTGACGGCGTGCAGCCTGTCGGCGTGCCGATCCGCGAGATCGACGTTGATATTCATCTGGCACCCGTCGAAGACCACCCGGACCCGGCTGCCGTCATCAAGCTCTATACCGACACATGCTGAAGGAGTCGCGCATATGATGGTTTATCCCGTAGAGGGTCGTGCGGTGCGCGATCCTCGCAACTTCCAACTGTTGCCGGCAGAGGGCCGCGAGGTTCCTGACGGGGACTCGTTCTGGCTGCGCCGTCTGCGGGACGGCGATGTGACCAGTGATCCGCCGGCGCCCGATGACAATGCTGCAACGCTGCCCGCTGGGAGGGAATGACGATGGGTATCAACTTCACTTACTATCCAAGCAGCAATCGGGTCCCCGGCGTCTACGTCGAGATGGACCCGAGCCAAGCCAATACGTCGCAGGTTCTGCAAAAGACCTTGCTCATCGGGCAGATCACCGCAGCCGGCAATGCCGTGCCGGATGTTCCTGTCTTGATTGAAAGCGTGGCGCAGGTCCTGACGTTATGCGGCCAAGGATCAATCCTGGCACAGATGGCGCAACGCTACCTGTCGATTGACACCTTCGGCGCGGTCTACATGCTGCCGCTGGCTGACAATGCAGCAGGTCAGGCAGCAGTGGGCACCATCACGCTTGCCGGCACCGCGACCGCTCCAGGCACGCTGAATATCTACATCGGCGGCGTGCTGGTCCAGTCAGTTGTCAACCTTGGCGACACGGCTGCGGTTGCTGGGACTGCCCTGGCGGCTGCCATCACTGCCAACCCTGACCTTGCCGTGACGGCTGCGGCGGCGGCTGGCGTGATCACGCTGACCGCGAAGAACAAAGGGCTTGCGAGCAATGACATCCAGGTTCAGCAGAACTACCTGGGCACGGCTGGCGGTGAATACCCGGTGCCAGGTCTGACGGTGACGATTGCAGCCATGGCTGGCGGGACCGCGAACCCCAGCCTGTCGAATGGCTTGGCGAACCTGTCATCCGCGCCGTTCGATTTCATCTGTCTGCCCTACAATGACACGGCATCGCTCAATGCCCTGCAAGCCTTCCTGTCTGATGCGTCTGGCCGGTGGTCCTGGCAGGAGATGATCTATGGCGGCGCGTTCGCGGCATTCCGTGGGACGCTGGGGGAATGCACTGCCTTCGGCATCGGGCGCAATGACCAGCACATGTCCGTCATGCCGTTCAATGGCTCGCCTGATCCGGTCTGGATATGGGCGACTGAAGTGTGCGCGGCGTCGGCTGCCAGCCTGCGCGTCGATCCAGGTCTGCCACTGCAATACATCAACACCACGTTGAAAGCGCCGCCGGTTCCTGATCGCTGGACACTCGGGGAGCGCAACACGCTGCTTTATGACGGTCTAAGCAGCACGCGCGTCGGCGACGACGATACGGTGATCCTGGAACGGATGGCCACGACCTACCAAAAGAACGCAGCCGGCGCGAACGATGACTCATACCTGGACGTTGAAACCATGTATGGGCTGATGTTCGTGGCGCGTGACCTGTCCAACTATCTGCTGACACGCTATGCCCGCAAGAAACTGGTGAGCGATCAGACGCAAATCCTGGCCGGTTCCAACTGCGTCAATCCTTCCATGATCCGGGCGTCTGTCATCAGTGAATACCGCGCGCTGGAAGCTGGCGGCTATGTCCAGAACAGCAGCACCTTCGCCAAGGCTGTCGTGGTCGAGGATGCCGGTGACGGTCTGGTGAAGATTCTCGCGCCGGTTGATCTGGTCAACCAGCTCCGGCAGATCGCAATCCTGCTTCAATTCCGCAAGTCGTAAGGGGGTAACGATGGCTGCGTGTGAACGGCTTGCCGGTATTACCGGCGTTTCCATCGACGGCAATGCATACATGGTTGTCAGTGATGTCACTTGGTCGCCTGCCAAGTGGAAACGGGAAACGCTGGTCGGCCTCGATAGCGTGCATGGCTTCAGCGAGGTTCCCATCCAGGGCTTCATCGAGGCAACCTTGCGAGACAGCGGCGAAATCACGGTGGGCGACTTCAACGACATGCGCTGCGTCGAAGTCCTGGTGACGCTGGCCAATGGCAAGGTGGTCGGCGGTTCCAACATGTGGAACACCGCTGCGCTGGAAGTGCGAGCCGCAGAAGGGACCTTCCAGGTCCGCTTCGATGGTATCGACGTATCGGAGTCATAATCCATGGACATCATGGACAGTGAGTTCGCGGATGTCAGCGAGCCGGAGCTTCCGGCCACGCTGGACATGGACATCGACGTGACGTTCCAAAAGAAACGGTTCACCAACTTGCACCTGGAGGAACCGACTGCGAAGCAACTGGAACGCGCCGAGCTTGAATTGAATGTGCGCGACCCGACCGCATACATGTTCAGGCGCTACCAGATTGCACTGATCGCCGCCGTGGCCAAGGTCCCGCGCGAGGTCGTGCTGGAATTGCGCAACAGCCAACTGAAGGAAGCCTTCAGTTTTTTGTCCGCCATATTGAAAGATACCCCGGAGGATGGCGAGAACTCATCGCAGACCTGACGCGCTTCTGGGGCTGGGGACCGCATGATGCATGGGGCCTGACCGGCAGGCAGTTGATCTGGTGGGCTGAACAGTCCCGTCGCATTGCAGAACGCGAGAAGGAAGCAGCGAGCCGCTGATGGCTGGATATTCCGTCACCTATTCCGTCGTTGACAATGCGACGAAGCAAATCGAGGCAATCAACCGGCGCATCACCGCGATGCGTGCGCCGATGGACCGGATGTCGCGGCAGATATCCCGCTTCGTTGACGTATCCGGTCTGCGCAAGGTTGCGCAGGGTTTCGAGTGGATCGGCAAAGCTGCCTCGACCGTCCTGCGCAGCCTGACTGCCATCGTCCCGGTGATGGGCGCGCTGACCGGCGCGGCATCCATTGCCGGCATGGTCAAGCTGGTGTCGCAGTATGCCGCGTGGTCGCATACGTTGGTCCAGAATGCCGATGACATCGGCGTCACCACGGAGCAATTGCAGCACTTCCAGGATATGACGCGGCTTGCAGGCGGCAACGCCGAGGATATGACGGCGGGGCTAAAGGGGCTGCATACCACGCTGGGCAACATGAATGTTGGCACCGGCAATGCTGCCGCCGCTGCGCAACAGTTCCAAAAGCTCGGCATCAATGTCCGCGACGCGAACGGCCACATTATCACTGCGGTTGATAAAGTATTCCCAGAGCTAATCAAAAAGCTCGCCGCTATACAGAACCCAATCGATCGCGCGCGGGCCGCTAATGAATTGCTCGGTAGCTCGGGCGAGCAACTGGTCGAGACGTTCCGCCAGATGAGCACGAGCTATGATCAGGTGGACAGAGATGCCAGCCGCTACCAGGAACTTACCAACGAGCAGAAAGCCACCCTGCAACAGTTCTCTGAAGAGCAAGGCCGGACAGGCGTGGCGTTCGACCACCTGGGCCAGCAGATATCAGTGGTGCTGGCGCGTGACTTCGGCCCGCTGCTGAAGCACTTCAATGATTTTGTGGAAAAGCACTCTCCCGACATCATCAAAGCGATTAATGACATATCGACCAAGTTTGCGGCGTGGCTGGAGAATGTTGACTGGACCAAGGTGCAAGCCGGCATCCAAAGCATGATCGACAGCCTTAAATGGGTGGTCACACACCTGGACACCATCAAAGATGTTGCCGAGGCAATTGCCGCAGCCTTCGCGCTGAAGTGGGGCGTCGGCATGGTCAACTCAATCCGGCTGGTGGTGGTGGCACTTGGTCCATTGTCTGCTGCGCTTGCCCCCATTGCTGCTGCGCTTGCCTTGGTCACCACCTATGAAAAAAACAAGGCAGGACAGAAGGACATCGAAGACAAAGCGAAGGCGATGGGCTTCGATCAGCAGTCAGGCGGCGCGTTCGGCCTGCCCACCTTCCACAATCAGCAGACCGGCGAAACACTCAGCTACGAAGACATGATGAAACGCCAGGGCAGACCAGCAGGCGGCGGCGGCTGGCTCGAACAGGGCCTGGACCGTTTGTGGAAAGGTCCTGAAGCCATCCAGCAGCAGGCAGCACCAGGACCCATGAACCTGCCGCAAGCCAACGCGCAGCGCGGCGCAGCCATCCGTGACAAGCTGGCGTCTGACCTGAACCTGTCGAGCGATACGGCGTCAGCCATGGTTGGCAACCTGCAAGCTGAGTCTGGGCTGCAAGCCGTCCAGGAAGGCAAGCCGATCAGCGGGCGCGGCGGCTTCGGCTGGGCACAGTGGACAGGACCACGGCGGCTCGCCTTCGAGGCATATGCCAAGAAAAACGGCTTGGACCCCAAGAGCGACGAAGCAAATTATGGCTTCATGCGCGAGGAACTAAACTCGCCGCAGTATGCCGGCATGATGGACCGAATGCGCGCCGCCAAGTCACGAGATGAAGCGACGGCAATTTTCGAGCGCGAATATGAAGGTCCAGCCGTCAGCAATGTCGGCGTGCGGCAGAACTATGCGCAGCAGATTGCCAAGGCGCAGGCACCGCCGGTCGCCGCCGGCCCACCTGTCCAGGTAGCGCAGGCTGCGCAGCAGCCGGTCAACGGCGCGGTGGATGTCTCCATCACGCATAAAAACCCACCGCCGAACAGTGCCGTAACGGCAACCGGATCAGGATCAGTGAACGTGTCGCCAGTGCGCGTCGAACACCAGGACATGGCCAGCATATGAGCGACTTCACCGGGCTTGCCACGCAGACGCTTGGAACGTCCCGCATCATCGACAATACCGGCGAAAGCTGGGCCGATGGTTCATGGTTCCTGCAACTTCAGCCGGGGTCCTGGCGCGGCGTAGGCTTCGTGCTGGATGCCGGCGATACCGTGGCGGGCCGGCGTGTCGCCATCCACGAATACCCATACCGCGATGATGCCTGGGCAGAAGACCTGGGGAAGCTGCCCCGGCGCTTCTCGGTCCAGGCATTCATGGTGGGCGATGATGTCTACCAGCAGCGGGACGCCATGATTGACGCCTGCGAGCAACCTGGACCTGGAACGCTGGTGCATCCCACGCTTGGTTCCATCGAATGCGTCATGCTGGAGTTCCAGGTGACCGACCGGCGCGAGCGTGGCCGCGTGGTCGAGGTTCAGTTCTCATTCATCATTGCCGGCGATGTCCAGTTTCCGTCGACCATGATTGCCACAGGTCAGAACGTCCTGGCGCAAGCCGGCGCGCTGAACATGGCATCCGCCTCGGACCTGGGGATTTCGCTGGCCGGCATCGGCAACGTCGCACGGCAGGCAACGGCTGGCATCAGTCAGTTCACCGGCATGGCATCCGGCGCGATGAACGATGCCTCGCGCATATTCAACAGCGTGCGCGGTCTGCAAGGCTTCTATGGGCGCTTTGGGACCGGCAGCCGCACAACCATGCAGCCAGCCACCGCGACCGTCCAAAGCGTTCTGAGCGATGCCACGAAGGCACGCTCGGCGGTCCTGGCCGCGTCCAGTCTGGTCAACCTGACGGCAAGCCTGCTGTGAGCACGCAATCTGATGACTTCGCGGCGGCAGGCGTGGCGCTGTGCAATGCCGTAGCCGAGTCAGCATCTGATCCGGCTGACGCGATCCGGCTGCTGCTGATCCTGGCCGGCTGGGTGCCGGTGCCGGTTCCTGGCTTCGGTCCATTGGCGCAAAAGGCGCAGACGGCCCAGGACGCCATTGCCGACAACCTGAGATGTGCCGCGTGCGCAGCCTTGGCAGGCGCTACACAGGCATATCAGCCGGTCAGCTACCAGGATGCGTTAGCCACCCGCGATGCCGTGTGCGATGCGCTGGACGCGCAGGCGACCAGGACCGCCGACGCCGGCAGGGATGCGACCTATCAGGCATTGCGCAGCTTGCGCACGGCTGTCGCGATGGACCTTGCCGTGCGCGGCGCAAACCTTGCTTGGCTGGTGGACGTTCGCACGACTGCCCCCATGCCGTCATTGACTGAAGCCTGGACGCTCTACCAGGACACGACCAGGGAGCCGCAGCTTGTCGGTTCAGCCTTGCCGGCCCATCCGCTGTTCCTGCCGGTCAGCTTCCCGACACTCAGCCAATGAGCGGAGCGCATGGCGTGCCACCACGCGGAACGCCACCAGGGTCCACGGATACCTTGTCCCTGACGGTCGGCAATCAGGTCCTGTCAGGCTGGCAGCGTGTCACGGTAACACGACCGCTCCAGGGCATCCCGGCCTCGTTCTCGATCGAGGTGACGGAAAAGTATCCGAACGCGCCTGACATCGACCTGAAGCCAGGACAACCATGCACCGTCAGAATCGGGTCCGATCTGGTGATGACCGGATACGTTGATCGGTATGCTTCGAGCATCGCGCCAGGACAGCACACCATCCGCGTTGAAGGCCGCAGCAAGTCGCAGGACCTGTGCGATTGCTCGGCGCTGGTGGAAGGCATCAGCGCGGGTGAGGAATCCAAGCCAGGGATGCAGGTTGTCCACGCCGACGCGCTGACCATCGCGCGGCAACTGGCCAAGCCTTACAAGGTGCCGGTGCAGACCACTGCATCGGATCTGCCAACTTATCCACAATTCAACATCAACCTTGGCGAGACCGTGTGGGACATCATCGACCGCGTGACCAAATACTCGCGGCTGCTGGTCTACGATATGCCCGACGGTTCGATCATGCTGGCAACAGTCGGCACCGAGTCGATGGCATCCGGCTTCGCTATTGGTGAGAACGTCGAGACGGCGGATGTCATGTTCTCGATGGACCAACGCTATTCGGAATACGAGGGCCATCTGATCTCGGTTGCAGCACTTGGAACGGATGCCGGGGTGAACATGCCGCAGATCGGCGTGGTGGTGAAGGATGAAGACGTTCCCCGGTTCCGCAAGCTCTACGTGATTTCCGAACAGTTCGTGCTGGGTCAGCCGCTGGCCGGTCAGCGTGCCGCATGGGAAAAGGCAAGACGTTGGGGGCAATCGTTCAACTTCAATGTCGTCTGTGACTCCTGGCGTGATGCATCCGGCAAGCTGTGGGCACCGAACATGCTGGCACCCATCAGCGCACCGCAATTGAAGTTGCCCAACAAGTCTTGGCTGATTGGCAACGTGTCGTATATCCGCGATGAATCCGGTCAGCATTGCCACGTATCACTATGGCCACCTGAAGCCTTCTCGGTTGCGCCCACCTCACCGAATACCTTGGTCACACAGCAAGACGTGAATAACTTCAATCCGACCAAGCCGAATGCGCCATGAGCAGCGTGACTGACCGGCTTTACCGGGCGGCGCGGATGATGGTTGCACCGCTGAAGATCACCGCGACGGATGACAGCGGGCCGGTTCATCGCGTCCAGGTCCGAGGCTTCCCGCCTGAGACAATCGACGCCATGCCGACGTTGCAAATTTATGGTCTGGCATCGCATGCGCCGCCAGGATCAGACGCGATGGGGATCTTCGCGTCTGGCGACAGGTCGAATGGCGTCATCGTGGCAACCGGCAATCAAGAGTTCAGATTGCGCAATCAGAAGCAGGGCGAGGTCGCGCTGCATGACAATGCAGGCAGCGTCGTCAAGCTGGCGAACGGCGGCAACATTGAAGTGACCGCAACCGGCAAGCACACCATGACCGTTCCCCAGGTCGAGGTGAATGCATCCAGCACCGTGACCATGACGACGCCCCTCGTTCACGTCGAGGGACGGCAGACGATGGCATACGAGCCGTCCCAGCCCAACGAGGTTGCGACCAAGCACTATGTCGACCAGACCAGCGGCGGCGGGGTGGTAGGACCACCAGGACCTGCTGGACCTGAAGGCCCGCCAGGACAGACCGGCCCGACAGGACCTGCTGGACCACAGGGGCCGGCTGGAGCGGACTCAACGGTTCCAGGTCCGCAAGGCCCGCCAGGACAGACCGGCGCAACCGGTCCCCAAGGCCCGCAGGGCGCGGCGTCGACTGTGCCTGGACCTGAAGGCCCGCCAGGACCTGAAGGCCCGCAGGGCACGACTGGAGCGACCGGCGCAACCGGACCACAGGGTCCGGCTGGAGCAGACTCAACGGTTCCAGGTCCGCAAGGCCCGATAGGACCTGAAGGACAGACCGGCGCAACCGGACCTGCTGGACCTCAAGGGCCGCAGGGTGAGGTAGGACCGCCAGGGGGGCTAGGAGAAGCACCATCGGATGGATTTGCTTACGGAAGATGGAATGCAACCTGGAGTCAGGTCCTGCCTCTGAGCGGACCTAGCACGATCAACGGAACAGTGGCGATTTACGCGAACCCCGCCGACACGCCTCCCCTGTTCATCAATGCGAATCTAAATGGCGTTGTTCCTGCCGCGAATTTCGGGATGTATCTCGGCTACAATTTAAGCAGCGGCGCTTGCGAAGCCGACTTCATCAACGCTTATGCCGGTGCCGCTACTAGCTTTTCCTGGTATCAAATGGACGCGGCGGGGACTGCGTTAACGTGGCTTGCATCACTAGATGCAACGGGAACTTTCTATCCCGCCGCCGCAATCGACTTTGGCCAGCGATTAGTGACCAACCCGCTCGACCTCTCGCAGCACATATCGCTGTATGATGCTTGGGGCGGTATCAGCGTTACCAGCGGCTGGTTGAATGTGGTCGCTGGTTCTCAGACGGTGATGGGGTTCAACGGCCCCCAAATTTTCGTTGGGTCAGGTGTTGGGCTGTATCTGGACCACGATCCGACTGCTGGCAATGAAGCTGCGACCAAGCAGTATGTCGATGCACATCTGCCCCTGAGTGGCGGCACGCTGACCGGCCCGCTACATGCGTATGGCAACGCGGGCGGCTGGTCGTCCCATAACATCGGTCAACAGGTATTAATTACAACTAATAGCGCCAATCCGGCACTTGCTATCGGCGATGCGAGTGAGAGCAATTGGTGGGCTATCGCCAACATGGTTGGCTATTTGCGTTTTGCCGCCATGCCGGCACTGTCCGACGGTAGCACGCCGCCGACTTATGTGCTTGAACTAACGACAACCGCCATAACGGTTCACCAGCCCATTACACTGCCCGCCGATCCCACCACAGAAATGCAAGCTGCGACCAAGCAATACGTGGATGCACATGCTGGCGTGGCGCTGGATGCTGATGGCAACCTCGGCATCAACATCGCTCCACCAGCGGGACAGTATCCGGCTGATCCCACCACAGGCGGCTGGCTATTTGGTGGAGGTGTCACGGCGAATGATTGGGCCGTCAATCTTTACTGGTCAGACACTGGCTACCGGTATTGGAATGCTGGCTTCGGCTATGCAACCTCGATGCAAGCTGACGGGTCTTTGGTGTGGTTCTCGACATCCAGCGGCAACGCGGGGGATCTGGCACCGCTTGCGACCGCGATGTCGCTCGATACGTCGGGCAACCTCAACGTAACAGGCTCCATTGGCATTGGCACGACAACGTGGTTCAACACCAGCAATTCAGACAACTTCTACGCGACCGGCGATTCCGCCTCTATCTATTTCCAGTTCGAAGCCGGCTGGTATTGGACCTGGGGTCGCACGGATGGGCAGCTTTATTGGCAGACGCCAAATGGCGCACTGCTGATCATGCGGACATCGGATAATCTCTCCTATAACGCTGTAGGCAGCCTTGGCGGCTATGGTCCCTACCTTGACTATTCCGATGTGCGCGGCAAGCAAGCCATTTCACCAGCAACAATCGGGCTCGCTGAAATCCTGCAATTGGAGCCGATCAACTTCACTCGGATCAGCTTCCCCGCGCCGCAGGGCAAGCAAGTCATCCATCCGCCTGAGATTGGCTTCAGCGCGCAACAGGTCCGCCCGATCATTCCTGAAGCAGTGCGCGCAATCGGCATAGCCTTGCCGGATGGTGCCGGCACTCTGGAAAGTGACGATCCGTCGCTTGCTGTCACCACCACGG
>Ga0210401_10003880_pt1 | contig 15781 bp, 17 predicted proteins | sample IncBWH32MmetaG_FD_150866 | JGI IMG/M metagenome (GOLD analysis project Ga0210401, IMG submission 150866) | Forest soil microbial communities from Barre Woods Harvard Forest LTER site, Petersham, Massachusetts, United States - Inc-BW-H-32-M | ecosystem: Environmental > Terrestrial > Soil >... | reverse complement strand
AGTGCGAATTTTGACGATTGCTCCGGAACTGCCAGGCGCGCTGGAGTTGATCCATTCCGCGATTGCGGCGGGAAACATTGTGATTGCGCTCGGCCACACCGACGCAAATTACGAAGAGGCGCACGCGGCAATTGCTGCCGGAGCGCGCCATGCCGTCCACGTGTTCAACGCTATGCGCCCTTTCTCGCACCGCGATCCCGGTATCCTCGGCGCTATCATGACCGATCCTGATGTAACCGCAGAAATCATTGCCGACGGAGTTCACGTCGCCGGTCCTGCGATTCAAGTTCTTCTCGGCGCTAAAGGCTTCGACACGGTGCTTCTCGTCAGTGACGGTACCGCCGCCACGGGCATGCCCAACGGCAAATATCGCCTCGGAAATTTCGAAGTGATGGTGGAAGGGGGAATCTGCCGCAATTCAGAAGGAAAGCTGGCCGGTAGCACGCTCACACTTGATCGTGCGCTGCGCTTCCTGGTCTCGCTGGGCGTGCCGTTGGTAGATGCCGTGCGCATGGCGACGATACTTCCCGCGCGCCGCCTCGGCCTAGCCGGAAAGAAAGGCATCATCGCGGTAGGCGCGGATGCCGACATCGTAGCCCTCACGCCGGATTTGCATGTCGCGGGCGTAATGACGCGTGGCGCCGGCCTAGTCTAATCCTCAGGTTCGTCATTCAGCTTTCTTGGGAATTTTCGAACTAAGGCTTCGAGGGATTAAGCGGGATCTTCAATTCTTCCGCAAGCTGGTAGGGGTCAAACGGACTGCACGCGAAATAGCGGCCATCCACTCCAATCGTGGGAACCTTTCGGCGTCCATCGTTCACACGCAGAACAAGTTCCTCGGCCTCGGGATCCTCGTCCACGTTGATTTCACGAAATGCAATGCCGCGTTCCCGGAGGAACTGTTTCGCTCGCCTGCAATCCCCGCACCAGCACGTACTGTAGACCGTAATCTCAGCCATTTCAGCGTCTCATCCTATACCAGATTAGATGCGACGAAGGCCGCAGCAGAACTAAGGTTGTTCTTGGTGCAACCGGCAGGTTTCAGCTCTTACCGGCTACTTGCAAACGGACCAGTGCGCGCTGGAGTGCGAGCGAGGCAATCTGCCAATCCGTCTCTGGCGTCCCCGAGCCAGCCTTGGCAAGCTCGGCTTCCGCACGGTCCTTGGCGGCCCGCACGCGAGCCACATCAATCTCCTCGGCACGCTCGGAAAGTTCCGCAAGCACCGTAACGCGGTCCGGCAGCACTTCGGCGTACCCGTTGATCACCGTCAGCTGCCGCTTCTCGGCGCCCTTTTGATACGTCAGCACTCCGACTCCCAATTCGGTCAGCAGCGGAGCGTGCCCCGGAAGGATCCCGAGATAACCATCTTTCCCCGGCATCTCGATCGACTGCACGCTGTCGTGCAGCACGTGCTTCTGGGGCGTCACAACTTCGAGTTCGATGTTCTCTGGTAGCATCGCTGCCATTAGCGCGCGCCTCGAAACTAGGCCGCCGCAATCTTCTCCGCTCGCTCGCGAACTTCTTCGATTGTTCCCACCATGTAGAACGCCTGCTCGGGAATATCATCATGCTTGCCTTCGACGATTTCCTTGAACCCGCGCACGGTGTCCTCGATCTTCACGTATTTTCCTTCGAGGCCCGTGAACTGCGCCGCCACGAACATCGGCTGCGACAGGAATTTCTCGATCTTGCGCGCGCGCGCGACAGTCTGCTTGTCGTCGTCTGAAAGCTCTTCGATGCCGAGGATGGCGATGATGTCCTGTAGCTCTTTGTAACGCTGCAAAACAGATTTAACCGATCGCGCCACGTTGTAGTGCTCCTGACCCACAATGCGCGGGTCGAGAATGCGCGAGAAGCTCGCCAGTGGGTCGACCGCCGGGAAAATTCCGCGCTCCACGATCTGCCGGCTCAGGTTTGTCGTAGCGTCCAAATGCGCGAACGTGGCAGCCGGCGCCGGATCGGTGTAGTCGTCCGCCGGCACGTAAATCGCTTGTACCGACGTAATCGAACCGTGCTTCGTCGACGTGATGCGCTCCTGCAGTTCGCCGATTTCCGTGTTCAGGTTTGGCTGATATCCCACGGCCGAAGGCATGCGTCCAAGCAGCGCCGACACTTCCGAGCCCGCTTGCACGAATCGGAAAATGTTGTCGATGAATAGCAGGACGTCGAGATGTTCTTCGTCGCGGAAATACTCAGCCACCGTCAAACCCGTCAGTCCCACGCGCAATCGCGCGCCGGGCGGTTCCGTCATCTGGCCGTAAATCAACGCACAGCGGGATTTCTCGGAATTGCCCGGCACGATGACGCCCGATTCGGTCATTTCCAGCATCAGGTCGTTCCCTTCGCGCGTGCGTTCTCCTACGCCCGCGAAGACCGAAACTCCACCGTGGTTCTTCGCCACGTTGTGAATCAGCTCCTGAATCAGCACCGTCTTGCCGACGCCCGCGCCGCCGAAAAGCCCAATTTTGCCGCCCTTCAAGTACGGCTCGATCAAGTCCACCACCTTGATCCCCGTTTCGAACATTTCGAGGTTCGTCGATTGATCTTCCAGCGACGGCGCCGGCCGGTGAATCGGATACCTCATCTTCGCGTTCACCGGGCCGAGATTATCCACGGGTTCGCCGAGCACGTTCAAAATACGCCCCAGCGTCTCGCGCCCCACGGGAACCGTAATTCCCTCGCCGAGATCGACCGAATTCATCCCGCGAACGATTCCCTCAGTGGGCTTCATCGCCACGCATCGCACGCGCCCTTCTCCAAGGTGCTGCTCCACTTCCGCAACGATGTCGAGCGGCTCCGGCACGTTAAACCCTTCGCTCGTGATGCGCACCGCGTTGTGAATCAACGGCAGATGGTGTTCCGCGAACAACACGTCCACCACCGGTCCGATGACCTCCACAACGTGCCCTGTTTTCTTTGGATCGCCTGTCATTCGATTTCTCCCCCGACTCTTTCAGGCGCTAGCCTGTGGCCACCGCAGCGCCGCTTACGATTTCGATCAATTCCTTTGTAATCGCCGCCTGGCGAATCTTGTTCATGTCCAGTGTGAGCTTATCAATTAGCTCCGAAGCGTTTCTCGTGGCCGCATCCATCGCCGTCATGCGCGCCGCATGCTCGGCTGCCGCGGACTCCAGCAAGATGCGAAAAACCTCGGATTCAAGGTAGCGCGGGACAAGCCCGTTGAAAATTTCCGCGATGGGCTGCTCGTAAATGTAGTCCACGAACCCGCCCACTCCCGGCTGCGCTCCATGCTCCCCGCCCGTTGACTCCGGCGAGCCGGGCGCGATCACCGCCGGATCGATCGGCAGAAGTTTCTCTGCTTGTAGCTGCTGCACCAGCACGCTCTTGAACTCGTTGTAAATCACGTACACCGCGTCCACTTCGGCATTCGCGTAAAGTTCCGCGATTCGCGCCGCGATTTCCTTGGCGCGCCCAAAATCCACACTGCTCGAAACGTTCAGATATTCTGCCGCAAAACTCCAACCGCGCTTCCGCAGTGTATCGCGCCCCTTTTTGCCAATCGCAATTAACTGGATTTTTTTCGCCGAATACTCGCGCAGAAACTCCATCGACCGCCGAATCGCGTTTGCGTTGAACGCCCCCGCCAAGCTCCGGTCGCCCGTGAGCAGCACCACCAGCAGGCGCTCCTCGAGCCGCCGCTCGAGTAGCGGATGCACCGGCGTCTCCATGCGCGCCGCCGCGGACCTCAGCACCCGCAGAATTTCGCGCGCATAGGGTCGCGCCGCGAACACTCCTTCCTGCGCGCGCCGCAGCTTCGCCGCTGCAACAAACTTCATTGCGCGCGTGATTTGCTGCGTGCTCTTCACCGAGCGGACGCGTCGCCGATAATCGAGAAGTGTAGGCATCGCCCCTTATGATTAAAAGTTACACGTCCGTTCAAAAACGATTATTTCGCGACAGTAGCGGCAACAGGCGCGGCAGCCGTATTCGTCTTGAAACGCTCTTTAAATGCCTCGAGCGCCTTCGTCAGTTCCCCCCGCAGCGCATCGTCAATCGCCTTCTTCTCGCGGATCGTCTTCAGAATTCCGCTGTAATTTGTCTCCATGAACGGGTAAAGCTCCAGCTCAAACCGCCGGCAATCTGCCGGAGCCACATCGTCCAGGAACTTATTTGAGCCCGCAAAAATAATCAGAATCTGTTTCTCGACGGGCAGAGGCTGGTATTGGTCCTGCTTCAAAATTTCGATCAACCGCTGGCCGCGAGCCAGCTGCGCCTGCGTGGCCTTGTCGAGCTGCTCGGTGCCGAACTGCGCGAACGCGGCGAGATCGCGATACTGCGCCAGGTCAAGCCGCAGCGTACCGGCCACCTGCCGCATCGCCTTGATCTGCGCGTTGCCGCCGACGCGGCTCACCGAAACGCCCGCGTTAATCGCGGGACGAATTCCGCTGTTGAATAGATCCGCTTCCAGAAATATCTGCCCGTCGGTAATCGAAATCACGTTCGTCGGAATGTACGCCGAAATGTCGCCCGCTTGCGTCTCGATCACAGGCAGCGCCGTCAACGAGCCCGCGCCCAGCGGGTTGCTCAACTTTGCCGCGCGTTCAAGCAACCGCGAATGCAGGAAGAAAACGTCCCCAGGAAACGCTTCGCGTCCCGGTGGACGCCGCAACAGCAGCGAAATCTCGCGGTACGATTGCGCGTGCTTTGAAAGATCGTCGTAGAAAACAATCGCATGCCGCTTCGAATCGCGAAAAAATTCCCCCATCGCGCACGCCGCGAAAGGAGCGATGTACTGCATCGTCGCCGGCTCGGCCGCCGACGCCACCACGATGATCGAGTAATCCATCGCGCCTTCGTCGGTAAGCGTCTTGATCACCTGCGTGATCGTCGACCGTTTTTGCCCGATCGCGCAATAAATGCAAATCAAATCTCCGCCGCGTTGATTCAGAATCGTGTCGAGGATGATCGCGGTTTTCCCGGTCTGCCGGTCGCCGATGATCAACTCGCGCTGCCCGCGACCGATCGGAATCATCGAATCGATTGCCTTGATTCCCGTCTGAATCGGCTCGCGCACCGGCTGACGGTCCACCACTCCCGGCGCCAGGCGCTCCAGCGGGCTGCGTTCCTTCGTCAACACCGGCCCTTTGGCGTCCAGCGGCTTGCCAATCGGGTCCACCACGCGCCCCAGCAATGCGTCGCCCACCGGCACGGACATAATTTTGTTCGTGCGCTTGACGATGTCGCCTTCCTTGATCTGCGTGTAGTCCCCAAGCAGCACCGCTCCAACCTGATCCTCTTCCAGGTTCAGCGCGATTCCGAAAACGTCGTGCGAAAAATCCAGCATCTCGCCGGCCATGCACTTGTCCAGGCCGTGGATGCGCGCGATTCCGTCTCCCACTGAGATCACCGAGCCGACCTCCTCCACTTCCACGGTCTGCTGGTAGTTCTCGATCTGCTCTCGCAGAATCTTTGTAATCTCGTCCGCTTTAATATTCGCCATCCTCGCTCCTGTTCAGGCTCCTATTCCGCTTCGAGCTGCTCGCGCAGCCGGTTCAGTTGTTCGCGCACCGAACCATCGTAGATCGTCGACCCGACGCGCACCACCGCGCCGCCCAGCAGCGATTTGTCTTCTACAAACCGCGCTTCAATCTTTTTCCCCGTCCGCCGTTCCAGCGCCTGCGTCAGTTTGGCCCGTTCCGGACCGCCCAGCTCCCGTGCCGACGTCACTTCCGCTTCGGCGATCCCCATCCTCGCATTCAACTCCGTCTCAAACGCCTTCTCGATGTCGCGGAACAAATGCGTCCGCCGGTTCTCCACAATCGTCAGCACGAAATTCCGTGCCGCATCGTTCATTCCCATCTCCGCAGCGATTTTCTCGACTACGCTCGTCTTTGCGAGGTCGTTGACGGCCGGGCTTTCGAGAGCGTTCCGCAGCTCGCTCGACGCGAAGAACGCCTCAAGGAATGCCGAAAAGTCGCGCTTCACCGCGTCCGCGCTCTTCCGCTCCAGCGCCACATCGGCCAGTGCCGCCGCATAACGCTGCGCCGTCGCGCTCAATTAACGCTCCCCTGAAGCTCTTTTGCGAAAACGTCCACCAGCTCAAAATCCGCCTTCGACGAGACTCCCTCGCGCAGCAAATTTTCAGCGTGCTCAATCGCCATCCGCGCCGCCAGCGCCTTCAATTCATGCCGGGAAGCGCGCTCCGCCGCCGCCATTTCCACCTGTGCCACGCGCTCGATTTTTTCCGCCTCGCTGCGAGCCAGATCGCGCAGCCGCAGTGCCTCGGCATCGGCATCGCGCTTTGACGCCGCGCGCATCTCCGCAATGTCCTTATCGAGATTCGCGAGCTTCGCCTGCGTTTCGCGCCGCTGCTGTTCGGCGGCTTCGCGCGCCCGCGCGGCTTCCCCGATCGAAGCTGAAATCTCATCCGCGCGCCGCCGCGACGCAGGCCCGCCAATCTTCACCGCCACATAGACGATGGCGCCGAACACAATCGCGAAGTTCAGCCAGCGGTATACCCACCCCAAATTCGAGTCCGTTAGCGCTTCGCCTTCCTGCGCAAACGCCGAACCGGCCGTAAGCAGCAGAAACACACCTAGAAAACTAAAAGCCCGGACCACGCGCATCGCGCGCGACGTACGTGTCGTGCCCGTCAGGCGCGTCACGCGTATCATGCCCGCGCCCCTCCTTGTGAAGATGAAGGGCCTGCGAGAATTTTCTCCGCGATTTCCTTCCCCAATAAGGACGACCCCGGCTCTAGCTCCGCGCGCGACGTCGCAAATTCCACCGCAACTTTCTTCTTCGCGGCATCCACTTCTTCCTGCGCACGGCTTCGAATGGCCTTCAACAGCCTCGCTCGCTCCTCAAGCACAGCCTGCCGGGCCTGTTCCTGCTCGGCATAAATTTCCCCACGCGCCTTCTTCAGCGCCTCGTTGTAATCGTTCAGTTCCTTTTTCGCCGCGGCTTCCACTTCCGCCGCTTCCTTCCGCGCGCCCTCAATCCGCGCGCTTCGCTCCGCCATGGCCTTTTGAATCGGCCCAAAGAACGCCCAGCGCAAAAACAAATAGAAAATGAAAACGATGACAACGGTAGGAATCGCCTGAAGAAACAAATCACCGAGCTGCTGGAATATTCCCATCTCGAAGAGTAGTGCTGCCGCGCCCCTGAATTATTTAATTGGTTTCCAGCAGTCCGTCTGCGCGGCTGGAACGCGCTTCTACGTCGAACAAAGCGTGCGATTATGGCATCGACGCCCACGCTCGTCAACGCACGAGTATCCCTCGGAATTGGAGCTGGATAATCGTATGCCCCGGGGCGGTGGCGACACATTGCTCGGGCCAGCGCCCTGCTCGCTGGCGCAAACCGGCGATTATTCGATAGAATGGGCGCGTTCACCGCGCGGCGGCCGCTTTCTATTGTTCTCGCTCGCCAAGTCCAAGGAGATTCGAATGCCTTCATTCCCCGGAGTCGACTTCCTCGACTTCGATTCCCTGCTCACCGACGAAGAAAAACTCGCCCGCCAATCCACGCGCCAGTTCGTCGACGACCAGATCATGCCGATCATCGAGCAATACAACCGCGAAGGAAATTTCCCGGTGCAACTTGTCCCGCAAATGGCCGAGCTGGGACTTTTCGGCGCGAGCCTGAAAGGCTATGGCTGCGCGGGCATGTCGAACGTCGAATATGGCCTGGTGACGCAGGAGCTCGAGCGCGGCGATTCCGGCCTCCGCAGCTTCGTCTCCGTGCAATCCGCCCTCGTGATGTACCCGATCCACGCTTTCGGCTCAGAAGCGCAGAAGGACAAATGGCTCCCGCTCCTGCAACAGGGCAAAGCGATAGGCTGCTTCGGACTCACCGAGCCGCAATTCGGCTCGAACCCCGGCGGCATGCTCACGCGCGCCGTTAAAAAGGGCGATAGCTACATTCTCAACGGCGAAAAAATGTGGATCACCAGCGGCTCGATTGCCGACGTCGCTGTCATCTGGGCCAAATGCGAAGACAACAATATTCGCGGCTTCCTCGTAGAAAAAGGCACGGCCGGATTCAAAGCCTGGGACGTTCACGGCAAATACTCGCTGCGCGCGTCAGTCACCTCCGGCCTCGCCATGACCGACTGCAAAATCCCCGCCGACAACGTACTGCCCAAAGTCGAAGGCCTAAAAGGCCCTCTCTCCTGCCTCAACCAGGCGCGCTACGGCATCGGCTGGGGCGCCATCGGCTCAGCGATGGCTTGCTACGACACGGCGCTCAGCTACTCCAAGCAGCGCAAGCAATTCGACAATCGCCCCATCGCTTCTCACCAGCTCGTGCAGGAAAAGCTGGTCTGGATGATCACCGAGATCACCAAAGCGCAATTCCTGGCCTTGCAAGTCGGCCGTCTTAAAGACCAGAACCGCGTCCACCCGTCGCACATTTCCATGCTGAAGATGAACAACGTCTGGGTAGCCCGCGAGTCCGCGTCGCGCGCCCGCGAAATTCTCGGCGCCAACGGAATCGTCGACGACTACTGCGTCATGCGCCACATGAACAACATCGAATCCGTCTTCACCTATGAAGGCACCCACGACATCCACAAACTAATCATCGGCGAGCGCATCACCGGCATCTCAGCCTTCGTCTAATTCGCAAATAGAGAGGACAAGAATGGAATCGAGTGGCCGCCAAACCCGTCTGGTGCAACCCATTGCCATCGTGCTGACGCTTCTCTTGAGTTTTGCTTCGACTGTTGGCGCCACGCAGGGTTCCCCATCGAAGCCCAAGATTCGCGCCATAACCGCCTTCGTCCATCTCGATCGCGCGCGCTACCAACAGCAAATCCAGGAAACGCTTGTCTTCCTCCGCGGCGCGCAAAAGCAATTCGAGCAAGCCGGCTGGGAAGTCGAAACCATTCGCATCACCACGCAGCCCTTCCCCGAATTCACGCGCGGGCTCTCGCCGGACGAAACCCTCGCGTTCTTCCGCGATTACGATGCGCTGGCGGTAAAGGAAAAGTTTGACGCCGCCATCGGCCAGGCCATGGTGAAAGACACCGACGATCCCGCCGAAGCCGAACTCCTCGCGAAAATCATCGCCGGATCGAAAACTCTTGAAGGCAGCATCGCGATTGGCGGAGACGATGGCATCCACTGGCGCGCCATCCATGCGGCCGCCGACGTCATCAAGTATCTCGAAGCAAACACGCTTCACAGCCAGGGGAATTTCAATTTCTCGGCGACCGCCTTCGTTCCGTCCGGCACGCCGTTCTACCCCGGCTCGTTCTACACAGGACAAGGCAAGGATTTCGCCATCGGTTTGCAGTCTGCGAATGTGGTCGCCAACGCGTTCGCCTCCACTAACTCCCCCACGCTTCAAGAAGCGGCGCTGAAGGATTCGCTAGGACAATACGCGCAACAAATCGAGAAAACTGCTATGGAGATAGGCAAGGCAGCGGGGTGGAAATACGGTGGAATTGATCTCTCTCCCGCGCCTCTGAAAGACGTCTCCATCGGCGGCGCGATCGAAAGCTATCTGCACGCGCCAATGGGCTCCAGCGGGACGCTCACGGCCGCAGCCATGATCACGCGTGTGCTTCGCGAGGTTCCCGTCAAGCACGCGGGGTATTCCGGCCTCATGCTGCCGGTGCTGGAAGATACCGTACTCTCGCAACGTTGGAGCGAAGGCCGTCTAACGCTCGATTCCCTTCTTTCCTACTCCGCTGTTTGCGGCACAGGTCTTGATACGATTCCGCTCCCCGGCGACGTCACCACGGACCAACTCGAGCACATCCTCGGCGATGTCGCAAGCCTCGCCGTCAAATGGAGCAAACCTCTTTCCGCCCGCCTGCAACCCGTCACAGGGAAAAATCCGGGAGACACAACCGAATTCGAGGATCCGTTCCTGGTGAACGCAAAAATCCAGCCACTCCCCTGAACGCGACCTACACAATTCCAACCTCAATCCGCTATGATATGCCGCTCGGAGACGCAGCCTCCGCCCGGATCAACTTCTAATCTCAGGAGCGTCCATGGAGAAAGAACTCAGCCTCGAATTTTTGCGCGTCGTTGAACGCGCCGCAATCGCTTCGGCGCACACGATGGGCCTCGGCGATCGCCACAAGTCCGACCAGATGGCCGTCGAAGCGATGCGCTCGGAAATGGACGCCGTCAGCATGGACGGCACGATCGTGATCGGCGAGGGAGAGCGCGACGAAGCGCCCATGCTCTTCATCGGCGAAAAAGTGGGCATGGCCGTGCGCGACAAAAGCCGCAAGTTCGCCGAAGTCGATATCGCCGTCGACCCGCTCGAAGGCACGAACCTCTGCGCAACCGGCGAACCAAACGCGATCGTGGTCCTCGCCGCGAGCGAGCGCGGCGGCCTTCTTCATGCGCCCGATCTTTACATGGAAAAAATCATTGTCGGGCCGTCCTGCAAAGGCGCCGTCGAACTCGATGCGCCGGTGGCGGACAACTTGAAGGCCATCGCCAAGCGCCTGAATCGCAAGATCGAAGACCTCGTCATCATCGTCCTCGATCGCCCGCGCCACGAAAAGTTGATTAACGACATTCGTGCGGCTGGCGCGCGCATTCGATTGATCTCCGATGGCGACCTCTCCGCCGGAATCAGCGCCGCGGTAATCGGCACCGGCGTTCACGCCGTGATGGGCATCGGCGGCGCTCCCGAAGGCGTGCTTGCGGCTGCCGCGCTGCGTTGCTTAAACGGCCAAATCCTCGCGCGCCTGGTAGCCTCGAAGCCCGAGCATCACGAACGCCTCGCTCAAATGGGGATTAAAGACGCAAAGCGCATCTACGCCACCGAGGACCTCGCGCCGGGGAAGAATCTTATTTTTGCGTGTACCGGCGTCACCGGCGGCGGATTGCTCAGAGGCGTGCGATTCTTCGGCGAAGGCACGCGCACCCATTCACTGATTCTCACCTACGACAACCGTCAGGTGCGATTCATCGACACCGTGCATCTCGAGAAGCGCCCCGACGTAAAAGTGGTTTTCTACTAAACCAAGAGCCGCTCGAGAAAGCTAGAGACACAGATGACGAAACATTCCATGAGCCGCGCGCGTATCTCAAGACAGCGAATCTGTAAGCAAGGGGTGAAGTATGTCTAACACGCCTGTGCCGCCCGCAGGACCGACGCTGCCTGTGGCGCCGTTACCTCCGGCCGTGCCGCAGCCGAAACCCAACAACGCGATGTGGTGGATTCTCGGAATTTTGGGCGGAGGCCTGGTGATCCTCGTCTTCTTTGGACTCACGCTCGCCGGCCTGATCGTCCGTCACATACACATCGCGAACGACGGAAACAAAGTCGCGATCGAGACCCCGATTGGCGATCTCAAGGTAAACAAGGGAGAGCCTCATGCAACGGGACTAGCCGTTTATCCCGCCGCGACGTCCACTGGCGAAAACAACGGTACCGTTCAGCTTGGTACGGACGACGAAGGACTTGGAATCGCGGCGGAAGAGTATGAAACTCGAGACGCGCTCGACAAAGTCAGGGATTGGTATCGAAGCCATCTCGGGTCTGATTTCGAGATGGAGACAAACGCGCGCCACGGCTCACAGCACTCGAAGATTAATGGTGTAGAGGTCGGCAACCACGAAATCACATTTGTGAGCGAACGCCGTGGTGGCGCAAGGATCGTCGCGCTCGACAAGTCCTTTCACGGCACGAAAATTAAGCTCGTGCGCGTGGGAACGCGCGAGGCTCAGTAATTCTCGGGGCTAATCGATACGCCCACTCGCTCGCGGCAAGCAAACCGCCCGCAAGCGCGCGCCAACGGCAAACGAGGCCCGGCTCCAATGCGCCGGCCGCCGGGCCGTTGCCTTTTCACCCCGCGTCAACTCACCGCTTCGCCCCGTTAGAGGACTAGCGGTGAATCTGTGCCGCGGAATGAATGGGTTGTTGTTGTCGGCGGGGCATATTGTGCAGCACCCTGTCGGTCGGCTGGGGCACCATCGGTCGCACGGTATGATTCGAACTCACGTGCTCGCTGATGGCTTGCAGACGCTTCAGGATGGACTGCCACTGCGCCCAATCAAGTTGCCGCAAGTACGGCCGAAGTCCCTGAATGAACGGGTCTTCGAGAACCGTTTCTCCGTTCGTTTCCGGCACGAAGAAGCGATTCAGGCCAACACCGAGCGCCTCGGCGATTTTTTCGAGCGTGCCGAGACTAGGAGTCATTTGCCCGCTCTCGATGCGCGACAAATACGATCGCGAAACGCGCGAACGTGCTTGCAGCTGGCTCTGCGTCATGCCGCGTGATTCCCGCAACTGCCGAATTCTCTGGCCGATATTCTCCACGGTTTCGCGGTTGGGCCAGTTTTCGAACAGTTGACGGTCATCCCCCGGCAAATCGGTAGGCGACGGCGTCGGAATGACGAACGTCACCGTCGGGGGCAGCAAACGAAGACAGCGTCGACAGTTGCCTGTGCGTGTACGGTATTGAACCAATCCGCATACTTGACAGCGGATTACTTCGCGATCGAGTTCCATAGTGCCTTCTGCTGCATTTTTTTCCGCCACCGGTTCTCCTCACAGACGTATCCGGCGATGCGAAGGGGAGGACAGTCACAACAGGGGAAGGCAGGAACAGGCGCGCGAGTGATTGTCCACAGGGTGCCAATTCTTGTCAAGTCTTTTCTGACTCCTCCACCGTTGGGGAGCCTAGCGCACTTCGGCTGTATTGCAAATAGTACGGATAGGCTAAGGTGCGGGCTTGGAACACCGGTTAATTCCTGATTTGACGTTTCGCGTCCAGCGCCACAGAGCGGCCAAACGACATTTTCCGCGCTGTGACATTTTTCGCGCGATTCTTCTCGCGCAAACTTTGCAACTCGAAAAGTTTTTTGCGCTACTCTATTGTGTCCAATCAATGAGGAGAAGAGATGCCGAATCGTGATGATGCATGGAAGTTGCTCTGCGAATACACGCAGGGCGAAGGCCTGCGCAAGCATGCGCTGGCTGTGGAAGCGTGCGTCCGCGCCTATGCGCGAAAATCCGCTGCCGATGAAGAACTCTGGGGAATCGCCGCGCTTCTTCACGATTTCGACTACGAGCGCTGGCCCAATGCGAACCATCATCCCACCGAAGAGCATCCCTATGCGGGATCGCTAATTCTCCGCGAACACGGATACCCCGAGGAAATGATTCACGCCATCCTGGGCCACGCCAATTATTGCAACGTCCCGCGCACCACGCCTCTGGATCGCACGCTTTTCGCCTGCGACGAGCTTTCCGGCTTCCTCACGGCCTGCGCCCTGATTAAGCCATCGAAGAGTATTCACGAAGTGGAAGCTGCATCGGTGAAGAAAAAACTGAAGGACAAAGCTTTTGCCAGAGGCGTCAGCCGCGAGGACGTTTATAAGGGCGCCGAAGAATTAGGCGTTCCGCTCGACGAGCACATCGCCTTCTGCATAGAGGCCATGCGCTCCGCCGCGACTCAGCTTGGTTTGGCGGGAGTCGCCGCCAGCGCCTGAGGGCGGATCGAGCAAGCCCAAGGCTTGCGGGTCGAGGCTTGCCGTACCGAAATTGTGGAGTTGCCAGCCGGAGAGTCCAGCTCTAACGCCAGGCCGCTACGACGATCCCGTTTTGACGTCCCAGGTCCTGAAGCGCTTTGATTTCGTTGCGCGCCTCGAGGACTTGATGCTCGAGCACCCAAATCGTTCCCGCTAGCATTACGCCCACGGGTTCGGTGTCAAGCGGCACCACGTCTGAAACGCCCTGTCCCGTCTTCTCGGTTTCCGCGATCTGCACGAGTTGCGCTTCGGCGGAAGCTATCTCGAGGCGGCGCACTTCGATTTCCTGCGCGTACCACTCCGGGTCTTCTTCCTTTACGTAAGGATGCAGTTCTGCCGTTGCCTCGCGCGGCGTCGAAGTATTCACACTTGCTTCGAAAGCTTGCGGGGTTCCAATGATCGAAATGGGCGCTTCATCGCGAAGCGTCTTCACATCGTCGTTGGTCCAAATCCTGTCCGGAGCGGCTGCGCGGTTGTGAGCAAAATGGTGAGGAGCCGCTGCCTTCGGAGACCCTAAAGAAATAATCGAGAGAACTACCAGAAGAGTTACGGCGTGCATAGCAAACCTCCAAACAGAATGCCCGACCCTTGCGCTCATTCTAGCCCATAAGCGCCCACGGGCACTCGGGAATTGTCCCTAAACCGAGACGAGCCATGCCAGTAGCCGCTTTTTGCCCGTTAACTGTCGTCTCGCTCTCCGTCTGCGCCCTTCACCCCGGCGCGCTCGATGCGGAAGCCGTAGCATCCTGCCTCCGGGTTGCGTGCGTGGATATAGTCGACGTCCCCGTGGAGGAACAGCCGCTGGATTGTTTCGTTGACGTTGCCGTCCGCGACGTATTCCTGCGCCACCAGGCGGCGTCCTTTCGCGTAGGCGTTGAAGGTCGTGGGATATTTTTGAAGCTGCGCCGGATAACCTGCGTCCTCGGGGTATCGCTCGCACGCTTCCGCGTGAATGAACACCGGCCCCGGCAACGGCAAGCTCTCGACGCCGTCAAAAGGGTCGTACGTAAAAAGCGTGCGCCTCTCCTTGCCCGCAGAAAAGGTGCGCAGGCAAAGTATCCTTTGTCCGCAAAGTACAAGCGCCTTGTGATCGTTGGCAATCATCGCCAACCATCCGCGCATCGCGCACTCGTCATTCGTGCTCGCATAAACAGCGTGCCGCAACCGTGGCAAGGGGCGCTATCCGCCCCTTGCGCTCAAACTCTTAGCGCGTTTATTTAAGTCGTAAGCGATTTCTTGAGCGATTTCGACGAGCGGCGGGTTTCCGCGCCTGTTGCGCGATCGGTTGTGATGGGCCGACTCTCTTTATGTTTCTTAGCCGCGAGGTTCCTTGTGTTAGAATCCCGCTCCCATGGAACGAGCTGGAACATTTCTTGGCGGCGCGCTGCGCAGGATGAGGCGGCCGGAAGCGGTGCTGGCGTGGCTTACAAGCGCGTGGCCGACGGTGGTCGGCTCGACGCTTGCGGCTCACACGCGCCCGGTCCGCTGCGGAGCCGGATGCCTTGAAATAGCCGCCGACGGCGTCGCCTGGCAGAAACAAATCGAAGCCATGCAGCATGAGTTTTGCGCGCAGGTGAATTGCTCCTGGGGCGGCGATCTCGTCCGCGAAGTGAAATTCGTGACGAAACCTGGGGCGCACATTTCGCACGAACTCGATAACAACCACACACCGTTCGTTCGCCGCCGTCGCGGCTAGGATCGCGCAGTATTCTCGTTTGGAGCCTCTCGCCCCGTCGTTATGCGCCCTCCGGATCCGAGTTCTTCTTAACGCCGACGATGCTTGCACTGGGACCCTCATCTCCCTAAAATGTTTACTCATGATTTTTTCGCGCAAGATCGGCGAACGGCTTTCGAATCTCGAAAGGGATGTCATCGATGTCTGCGCGGTCGCTGTGCGAGGGGACAAGAGCTCAACTGGGCCACTCCTGCGCGTAAACGCTTGTAATTGCAAGGGCTTGGAGAAACTAGGCGTCCTTGTGGAATACCGAACTGGCTCTACCCCTAATCGCAACATCCGACCAATTAGAAACGCCGTAACCCCCTGCACAATCAACACGCAGACAGGCTCTAATCGCCACAAATTGGACGCTTCACTGGAAATCCGTTATTCGAGGCTCGTATGAAGATTAGCCGCGAAGAGGTGATGAGGGTAGCCGAACTGGCCCACTTGGAGCTCGCGCCTGCTGAGGTCGACACCTACCGCGAGCAGCTCGACGCGATCCTGACTTACATCGCCAAACTCGAAGAGCTCGACGTCTCGAAAGTCGAGCCTATGGCCCAAGTGCTCTTCCGCGCTGAGGGCGGCGTTCCCCCC
>Ga0210401_10003878_pt1 | contig 15782 bp, 10 predicted proteins | sample IncBWH32MmetaG_FD_150866 | JGI IMG/M metagenome (GOLD analysis project Ga0210401, IMG submission 150866) | Forest soil microbial communities from Barre Woods Harvard Forest LTER site, Petersham, Massachusetts, United States - Inc-BW-H-32-M | ecosystem: Environmental > Terrestrial > Soil >... | reverse complement strand
AGTGGCCGGCTTATGGTAATTCGGGCCCACTTTACACCCGGCAAGTAAACTCGCGGCCAGCGTCGTCACTACGAATAGCCGTCTCATAGGCGGGTCCCGCTGCATTTCCCTTTCATGAATCAGACGATGTTTCATGTCGGTGATTTAGTCACCAGGTTCCCGAGCAGGTGATCCCGGCACTTGGGCGAGTCCGCGTTCTTTACCGGCACCGGACCACTTCTCCACTAGATAGAAGGTTGCTGGAATCAAGAAAATGGCGATCGCGCTCGCGGCCAGCATCCCTCCAATCACGACGGTACCGAGAATCTGGCGCGCGACAGACCCGGCGCCAGAGGCGATCCAGAGCGGAATGCTGCCAAAGATGAATGCAAATGAGGTCATCAGAATCGGCCGCAACCGAAGCCGGGCGCCCGCGAGCGTGGCGTCGATCAGCGGCTTGCCTTTTTCGTACTCGTCTTTGGCGAACTCGACGATCAGAATTGCGTTTTTGGCCGCCAATCCAATGAGCATCACGAGTCCGATTTGCGAATAGACATCGCCCTCAATCTGAACCATGTAAGTGGGAAGGAACCAACTTGTAATCGTGCGGCGGAGCCACAATACGGCAAACGCGCCGAAGACGGCGACGGGTGTGGTCAGCAGAACGCTGAACGGCAGCGTCCAGCTTTCGTAGAGTGCGGCCAGAATCAAGAACACGAACAGCAACGAGAAACCGAAGATAATCCATACCGGCACGCCTTGCTGCGCCACTTTTTCTTGAAAAGACATGCCCATGTAGTCGTAACCCATTTCGCGGGGCATGGTTTGTGCGAATGTTTCCTCGAGGGCTTTCATGGCTTGCGCAGAGCTATAGCCCGGAGCCGCGCTGCCGTTAATTTCCGCGCTGCCGTACTCGTTGAATCGCATGGTGAACTCGGGGCCGGACCGCGGCTCAATTTTAGTCAGCGCGGAAAGGGGAACGTTATCGCCATTACTGTTCCGCACGTAGAACTGCCCAACGTTTTCGGCCTTCGTGCGATTCTCCTCTTCGGACTCAATATAGACCTGCCACTGCCGCCCGAAACGATTGAAATAGTTGACGAAATATCCTCCCATGAAGACTTGAATCGTTTTATAGACATCGCTGATGGAAACACTTTGCTTAATCACTTTGTCGCGATCCACATCAACGAATTGCTGTGGCACGCTCGGAAGAAGTGTGGAGGCTGCGAATCCTATCTCCGGACGCTTGGCAAGTGCGCCCAGAAATGTATTCAGGTTACTCGCGAGGAATTGAACATCCTTTCCTGATCGATCCTCGAGCACGAAGGTAAAACCGCCGGACGTACCGACACCGGGGATGGCTGGAGGCGAGAAGTTGAAAGCGATTCCCTCGGGGCGTTTGCTCAGTGCCTGATTCAATCGTGCTTTGATCTCCTGGTACTGTTCTTCCCTTTTCTTGCGAACATCCCAATCTTTCAATGTGACAAAGAAAAAAGCGTTGTAACTGGTTCGGACAAAGCTCAGCAGACTGAAACCGATTACGCTGGTCGTGTACTTCACACCCGGAGTTTCAGCAAGAATTTGTTCAATCTTCCTTGTGGCTTCATCGGTACGACGAAGTGAGGCGGCGTTAGGAAGCTGGAGGTTGATGAAGAGGTATCCCTGGTCCTCATCTGGCAGAAAGCTCGAAGGCACCCGGTAGCTAAAGAACCCGGCTGCGGCGCCAAATATGGCCAGGATCACGATCGCGAGGGCACCCTTGCGAATCAACGCACCGGAGAGCCGAACATAGCTATTGGTGGCGCGTTCGAAAACTTGGTTGAAGCGATCGAAGAACCTTCGAAGCAGGCCTTTACTTTGCTCCCGTGGACGGAGCATGAGCGCGGCAAGCGCCGGGCTGAGAGTAAGCGCGTTGAATGCCGAGATGATCACCGACACTGCTATGGTTACCGCGAATTGTTGATAGAGGCGTCCCGTTATACCTGGGATCAGGGCCGTCGGAATAAATACAGCGGAGAGCACCAGGGCGATGCCAACGACCGGACCTGAGATTTCTTCCATCGCGCGAAGAGCCGCATCCTTCGGTGACATCCCTTCCTCGATATGACGTTCGACTGCTTCCACAACAACGATGGCGTCGTCTACGACAAGGCCGACGGCAAGCACCAATCCAAGAAGTGAAAGAGTATTGATAGAAAAGCCAAAAAGCGGGAAGAATAGAAACGTGCCGACCAGTGACACCGGCACCGCAATCATCGGAATCAGCGTGGCGCGCCACCCTTGCAAAAAAATGTAGACCACAATGATTACAAGCACGATGGCGATGATCAAAGCTTGGACAATTTCCTTGATTCCCGCAGTAACAGCTTCGGTCGTGTCGAGCGAAATAACGTAATCCATATCTTGCGGAAAGCGTTTCTTTGCTTCTGATATCAGCTTTTTGACCCCGTCGGCTGCAGCGACGCCGTTTGAACCGGGCAATTGATACACAGCAATAATCGCCCCTGGTTTGCCATTTAAACGGCTGAGGGTACTGTAGTCCTGAGCGCCAAGTTGTACGCGCGCAACATCCTTGACTCGCACAATCCCGCCGTCCGGCGTTTCGCGAAGCACGATCTGCCCAAAATCTTCGGGGGAAATCAATCGACCCTGGGCACGGACGGCGTAAGTGTATTCCTGTCCCTTGGGCGATGGCTCGCCGCCAACCTGGCCGGCGGGGTTCACGGTGTTTTGCGCCTGAATGGCATTAATGATGTCAGTAACTGTGATTCCCAGCTTGGCCAACTGATCGGGCTTCACCCAGAGGCGCATCGCGTATTGGCCGGCTCCGAAGATCTGGACATTGCCAATGCCGGACGATCGGGTAATCGGATCATGGAGATTGATGTAGGCGAAGTTGGCCAGGAACTCTGCGTCGTAAGTGCCTTTCGGAGAGTACAAGCTAATTAGCATCAAAGGGGATGTCACTGACTTTTGAACGGTGATTCCATAATTTGTGACATCCGCAGGAAGCTGGGATGCGGCTTGCGTCTCCCTCATTTGGGTGAGAATCAGGTCTGTATTCGGATCGGTCTTCACGTCGAAGTCCACGATCATGGTGGTTTGCCCGTTGGCAGTGGCATTCAAGGAATACATGTAATTCATGTTATCCACGCCACTCATCTGCTGTTCGATGGGGGTAGCCACGGACTGTTCGAGCGTCTCCGCGTCTGCGCCAACATAAGTCGCTTGTATCTGCACTTCTGGCGGAGCGATATTTGGGAACTGTGCGACTGGCAGACTTGTGATAGTGACCGCGCCAATGATGACCGTGAGAATTGCGATCACGATCGCCACGATGGGACGATTGATGAAGAACTTAGACATTTGGGCTATCCCCCACTCGTCTCGGCGGCACCTGTAACAAACGGTTTGGGGTTGACCTGCGCTCCCGTACGTACTTTCTGAACACCTTCGGCGACCACGCGATCACCGGGTTTCAAGCCGTCTTCGATAATCCACATGCTGCCGTCGCGCTCTCCGACCTGAACTTTCACGATGCTTACCTTGTTTTCACTATCGACCACAGCGACTTGATAACTGCCTTGAATTTCTGAAACCGCTCGCTGGGGAACGAGCAGGGCCCCTTTCTTGATGCTCGTCGAGGCGCGGACACGGGCATATTGTCCGGGGCGTAGAATATTTCCTGGGTTGGGAAAAAGACCTGCAATGCGGATCGCGCCTGTGTTCTGATTGACCGCGCGGTCTGCGAAGTAGATTTTCCCCTTCTTCGCATACGTCGTGCCGTCACTCAGAATCAGTTCGAGCGGTGTACGTTTTTCCTCGGCTTCCCTGATCTCTTCGGTTGGGTATTGTCTGTTAAAGGCGAGATACTCCTGCTCGCTAACCGTGAAGAAAACCTTGATGGGGTCAACTGTCGAGACCGTGGTCACAGCAGAACTGCTTGTGTTAACAAGGGCGCCGACCTGAAGTTGAGATTGCCCAGCGATGCCATCGATCGGTGCAATTAGGCGGGTAAAATCGAGGTTGATCTGTGCACCTTCAACCGCTGCTTCCGCAGCCTGAATCGCGGCTTTGGAATTCAGCACAGTAGCTTTTGCTGCAACATTCGTCTGGACTGCATTGTCGAGATCTTGTTGAGTAGCAGCCTGCTCCAGGGCAAGTGGCGTGTACTTGTTCACATTGAGCTGGGCTTGCAGTTGCGTGGCTTCCGCGTTAGAGAGCTGCGCTTGTGCCTGCATTAACTGTGCCTTGGCCTGATCAAGCGCTACCTGAAATGGACGCGGATCGATCTGAAAGAGCAACTGGCCTTTTTTGACGAAGGAGCCTTCCGCATAGGCCTGCTTTTGAAGATAGCCGGTGACCTGTGCCTTGACATCGGCGTTTACCAGTCCATCAAGCGTGCCGATCCATTCCCCGTAAATAGGAATGTCCCTCTGCTCAACTTGAACGACTTCAACATCGACGGCGGATGTATTTCCGGCGGGCGCATCCTTTCCTCCACAGCCGACAGCAAGCAACAAAACACACACCACAAGTATTGCCGCCAGCGGGGCCCCAGGTGTTGAGAGCCGGATGTGTACCGATTTCCCTCGGAACGACATCTCGAGTCTCCCAGTTAAATTAATTCGCTGTATAGGTACGCCACACCACTTGGAATGCACGCGCCCTGCCGTTTCAGGAAAGGCTAAGAGGAAAACGCAAAACACACGTAGAGATGAGCATTGCAGAAGGAGGAGGCTTGAACCATCGTTCAGAATACGCGTGCGTGTGTCAACCCCTTGACAGGGTGTCTGCGGATTGACATCTCAGGTGTAACGCGGCTGCTGCTATTCCATGGCCAAGGATGCCTCGAGAAATGTTTGCTGAATTGGTTTGCAAGCATACGCGATTCGGGATGGAATGCAGAGTCATTCTGTAATTCACTGGGAGCCGCTGGCGGATCAAAATCCGACGTACTCAGGAAAAGATTGTGGGTCTTGGGATCGATCTGGATTGTCTTCGCCCCGTATTCGGTCTTGGCCGTTTCGACTTCGCTGAGTTTGTCCGCCGAATCTTCATGATAAATGTGGATCATGCCTTCGCGCGTCGAGACAAATAACATTCCTGTTGCCGGCTCGAAAACGTTGGCGTCTACGCCAGCCAATATGGGGAATGACTGGATTACTTTTCCATTGTTGGCATCCATCTTCACCAGGAATTGCGGATTGCGTCCGGAGGAAAACAGTCGCCGGTGTTTGGCATCGTTCGCCATTGCGACCGTCTGTCCTTCTGGTGCAACCGGCGAAATTTTCTGATTTGTAAATGACTATGAAAATGCGGTTAAAATCAGGAAAGGAGATTGCTAATGGACGAGACACGTGTGTTTCTGAAAATAATTCGCGGCACTTGATTTGGTCATGAGTTTTGTCACATTTTTGAGACTTTTGATGCGTAGGACCTGGAGGAAGGACCTGTACCAAAACCGTATCAGGGGTCAGTGACTTGGATCGACGGTAGTTGTGCAGACTTGGGCTTCGAGACTTTGTCTTTGTAGTTCGGGAGGCCCACAGTGCTGCAGAAATTGAATCACATGCTTACATTATTGATATCGTGCATTCTTCTTGCAGGGGCTTCTTCCGCTTCCAGTTTGCATCCTGTAACTTCCTCAACCCAGCTGAACGCCGGCGGCGGCTATTTGAGCACCATTGTGTCTCAACCCACCAGGTCATGCGTGGATATCAACGGGGGCTCCGCCAAAGTGGGGATGGGCATTGATGAATGGAGTTGCACGGGAACCGGCAACCAAAATTTCAATCTGAATGAGACTACGGATGGCTACTTTGTAGTTCAATCGCAACTCAACACACTGTGCCTCGATGCGGGGGCAGGATCCGTGACAACTGGCGTTCAAGTGATCCAAAAAGCATGCTCGGGGGGCGAAACGCAAAAGTGGAAACTGATTGCGAATGGGGACGGCACCTATTTCATTACCACACCGGACAGTACAGGCTGCCTTGATATTTTCGACGGTCTCGCGGCCAATGGTACTGCTGTAATTACATATGCATGCCACAATTCGAGCAACCAAAAATATTTATTACCAGGACTTGGAACTTCTCCGGCTTTACCACCTGCGCAGACTCCGCCCCCGGTAACTACTCCCCCAACTGGCGTTGGAATTCCAATTCCCAGCACTTCTGCGGGGGCGCCAAAAATTTTTAATGCAAGCCAAAGTGTTCAGCCTGGGGATATCGCCTTCATTCAAGGAACGAACTTTGACGGGACAGCCCAGGTGTGGGTCGCGGCACAATCTGGAGCGACTCCCACGAAATTACAGATTGTAAATCGTGTAGGCACGACTTGGATGGCGGCTCAAATACCGCAATCGTGGAACAATTCTATGACGTTATGGGTGTCCAATAGTTTGGGTACCAGTAATATCACCAAGCTTAATGCAGCAATTCCGTGGCATTTGGATGCTTTACAGCTTGTGCCCGGAGGAGCTTTCAAGGTTTTCGGTAAAAATTTACTGGCCCCGGGGTGTGCTCCGGTAGTATCCGTTGACGGACAACCCGCCACCGTGAATATGAGCGCGAGCCAGGAAAACATGCTGGTAGTTACTGCGCCTTCAACGCTGCGCCCGACATCGGCATCGGTGATTTTAGTGGATAACGGAAACGGCTCCGGACCAGTTCAACTTGACCGTCAGATATCAGTGGTAACGGGATCCGGTGACCCGCTTTCCCTAGGCGTCGGATGGGCAGCGGGATTCACATATTCCGGGCGAGTTCTCAATGTCATGACACCGTGCAACGGAAGCACCGACGATTCTGCAACCATACAAAATGCGATTAATTCCGCCGCTGGAAGCGGGGGAATCGTGCAACTTCCTCGCGGAACGTGCCGTCTAGCTAACTCCCTCACCATGAGATCCAACGTGATCTTGCAGGGCGCGGGAATTGACGTGACCACTCTCAGGTATGAATCCAATTATCCGATTTACTCTCAGGGCTCTGACCTAGTGGGACTGCGCGATTTTACACTTGTTAACGCAGGCGCCACCCAGGAAGGCCCCATCTGGAAGCAGAATACGCGGAGTTTCTTCCAACGCATAAAGATAGACATGGGGACCTCGCGCCAGCTGTTTTTTACTGGCAACCAAAACTTTGTGGTCAGCAATTGCGTGTTCCTGCAACGCGGATCTATCGGCGGCCAGAATCCGTACTTATTCAGTTTCTCTTCTGGGTTCGTGTTTAGCGGTAATATGACGACTTGGATCGACGGATCTCCTACGTTTCAATCCATTCATGACGCGATAGTAACCGGTAACACATTCACCCGCGATGCAATCAACCAGTATGAATCCGTGATCATTACGACGCATAGCTTCGTAATGGATTTCACGTACCGAACCGCGATTCTTGGCAACACATTTAATGTCACGAACGGACCCGTCACGAACAAGCTTCGCAATGACGGCGAAACACTCTTAACCGAGGGAGGGGGCGGCAACCGAACAGAAAACATCGGGACCGTTGCGTCCGCGACTGCCAATACGATTGTTGATCCCAATAATGTGATCAATACCAATCCGTTTGGCATCGGCCTGCCCGAGAATTATGGCGTTGCCATTGTGAGTGGCACCGGCGCGGGCCAGACGCGCGAAGTGACGAAGTACGCGTCCAGCACTATGCAAGTCGATCACGCCTGGGACGTAATTCCCGATTCGACGAGCCATTACGCTACTTTTGTATGGGGGCTCGAAAAAACAATCATCAGCGGAAACACATTGGATGACAATCCAAGAGGCATTTGGCTCTACCAGGCGGCGCTACGTGATGTGGATGTGGTTGGAAACACGATCGTAAATGGCGGGGGAATCTTTGTCAGAAGCTTCGAAAATGACGCCGCCAAGCAGTTCGACCCGATTTATGATGTAACTGTAAAAGAAAATAACATCAGCAATTCAAATGGGCTGTGGATGTCCTATGTTAACGATGTGTTCGTCAACAAGGATCCCATTGCTTTCGGAACGGGTAACATCGGCATCGAAATCCGGTCCAACAGTCTCACGGCTAACATTCCTAACGTGACATCCAATACAGAAGATTACGCCAACCGCGAAGGGTACATGGCAGTGATGCGCAGCGAACTTTCGAGTGGCCAGGCGACAGACAGCGTTGGAGTGTTAGGCACAATTTTTCAGGAGAATCGGTGTATCAATTGCAACTCTTCCTTTGTGGTTGGATCCGGAGATTATGGAATTGTGTTGTTTCAAAATCAGCCGGCAATCTCTTCACCTGCCTTCCTAGGCGATTGGCAAACTTTGCTTCCAACCAACAGCGCAAAATCGGTGGGGACGTACGCGCAGTAAAATTCCCATCCTCCAGAATTAAAGAAATGGAGTTGAATTGATTTGGCGGTGAGGCATCACCACCCACCCAAAATAAAAGAATATTCATGCAAATTTAATCCTATTCAGTGAAACCTTGAGATACAACCAGTTGGTAGCGGAAAAACCATTAGAAAACCGTGCCGAGAATCCGCAGACGAAATAAGGATTTCGTAAATAATCACAAATTACAGTAAACCCTGTATTTTTGTGCACCGGGGTTTCTGCTATGAGGGGGGATGCTCTTAACGTTTTTGGTAGAACTGGAGAGTCAATGGGATTGTTGGATTCTAGTTCGATTCAAGAAGATAAACTCTGGATAACAATCCTCGTGGAATGATCTGCGTCCCACGCTCTTATTTCAATCTCATGATCTGATTGTTATCGCGTCAACGCAACGCAGTCGAGGTTCCCAATTTGTTTGAGTCTGGAAGTATTTTTTCCATCAAGATATAGAGTTTTGATTTAAGGCATCGGAAGTTCGAATTGGCTATTTATAAGGAACCTGGCGCACGCTAGATCTGGTTTCGTATATTTTGCGTGATTCAGCAGGAGGTGCCGTAGTTTAATTTAAGGAGTAAAAGCAAGGCCCGCCTCGGATAAACAGAATTTCACTCGCTCGACATCCCCTCAGTGCCGAACGTAGTCACCAAGGAAGGCCTCCCAGGTGTTTCAACCATGAACAACGTCGACATGAGGACGCGTGGCGCAAACGTTTTTATTGCGGATTCCAGCCATATGGGATGTCAACTAATGGCTGCAGCACTGCGGCGCAGCAGGAATAAATTGGTCGTCGTCGGCTCCGCCACCACATCAGAAGCAGTCCGCTCCGCAATCTGTAATCGCAAATTCGATCTGGATGCTCTTGTAATCGCCTGCGATCTTAAGGACGGGCCGCTGTCCGGCTTGAAAATCGCCTCCGAAATACGAATGGCGCGTCCCGAGACGCACATTATCGCCCTCATGGATTCGAGTGAAAGAGAAACCGTAGTCGACGCATTCCGGTCCGGGGCCACGGGCATACTTTCCCGCGAACAACCGTTTGATATTTTGTGTAAGTGCATCAATGCAGTGTGCCAGGGTGAGGTGTGGGCAACCAGCAAGGAGCTGAAATTCGGGCTCGACGCCTTGGTCCAAACAAAAGAAGTCGCCACTCGGATGAAACAGGACAAAACTTATAAGGACCGTACGCTGACGAGACGTGAAGAGGGGATCGTTCAACTCATCGCCGAAGGTTTAACAAATCGAGATATTTCCGTACAACTTAAGTTGAGCGAAAATACCATTCGGAATTACTTATTCAGAATTTTCAACAAATTGGGAACTTCCAATCGATTGGAACTCGCGCTTTACGCAATAAATCGGAAGCGAAACGACGAGGAAAAGTCGCAAGAAAAACTCTCACCACCCGCAGATCGCAGCCAGCACGAACGCCTTCTATAATTGAAATAAATTAAGATTCATTCCGTCGTTCTGATGTCTTCCATTGAAATTCCCGATGCCGAAAGAAAAACACCCATTGGTTTGTGCGACTTGACCGAAACACAATGAAAATCGGGGTCCGCAAAGATATAAATACAGTTTACGTTTCGTAGGTACGAAAGTACTCAGAGCCCTAGTAGAATAATTTCTCTCCATCGTTTAACTGAGATCGGAATTTCTTCTACCTGATTTACATATCTTTACGACCTACTTTCGTTATCTTGCCCGATTTCCCATGCCTGCATAAGCTGCAATCGAAAAATGCCTTACCAACTGACAGTTATGAGATCAACCAGAACGGAAATTCGATTTCCACTCGAAGCATCCGTTGAATTCCGATGGCGGACCCCTGATGGGGCAACGCTCCAAGGCATGGGGCGGAGTCGCGATATCAGCGAGCACGGAGTTTTCGTATTGGCGGAACAATGTCCCCCGAAAGGCGACAAGGTTGAACTCACAGTTCTGATCGATGAAGTTACTCAGACAGGAGAAGTCTTTCACGTTCATATCAAGGGTAACGTTTTGCGAATAGACGAAGTCATGTCAGAGCGAGAAGGCTACGGCTTTGCTGTCTTGAGCGATGAAGCGATTTCAGACACCAACACCAGGCAACTGCATTAAATCAGCTCAGTTGGGCCAGGCACCGGGGAAGTGTTTGAACAATAAATAGAACTCAAGTCAAACAGGGATGTCCTATGTGACTCAGAATGGCGAAGCCTCGTCCATTTGTCCTGTCGGAGGATCTCTTATGCCGGTAGATGGCTCCGGCATTCCTTCAGCCAGAATCCCATCCAGCCAAAGTCACGTCGCGAAAAAAATCGCAAATGAAAATGATAGCTTGGTTATTTCCTTTGAACACGCGAAAACATTGGTAACCGCCCGGGTCGAGGGTTACTGCGTGAAAGCTGTTTAGAAAATCGGATCCGACATGATTCCCAGCCGCCGACACATCGTGAATCACCTCATGAAGATCTTCGACCTCTTCGTGCTCGCTGCATCGTTTGGATTCGCCACGGTTGTTCTTAATTCATCTGCCACGGAAATCCGGCTCGCCGCTTTACTTTCCATACCCATCAGACTAGACAATATTCTTTTATTCGGTGGAATTCTCATCGTTTGGCACGAGCTGTTTTCTATGTGCGGCTTATATGTTTCCAAGCGCCTCACGAGACGCCGGGATCAGATCAGTGAAGTATGCAAAGCGACCTTGCTATCGACCGCCATTTTGATTATTTGGGCGAAACTTTTCCATATTGCGATGATCCGCTCGACCATGATTTTTAGCGTTTCATTCTGGATTTTTTGCACTCTCGTCATGATTACGGGTCGCATGATGGCGCGTTCCCTTCTGATCGCACTTAGACGGAATGGGAAAAATCGACGATTTATTCTTATCGTTGGGACAAATGAAAGAGCCAGGAGGTTTGCGGCCGAAGTCACAGAGCGGCGGGAGTTCGGATATGACGTCGTAGGATTCGTGGATGACGATTGGTCTGGCATTGAAATGTTCGAAACGAAGACGGCACAGAAGCGATGCTGCACATTTGGGGGGTTGGCGGATTTTCTCAGACACAGTGTTGTGGATGAGGCAGCAATTTATTTGCCCCTGCGCTCGTATTATGAGCACGCATCTCAATTGGTATCGCTTTGCGAGCAGCATGGAATTGGCATCCGTTACGATCCGCAAATTTTCAACCGGAGATCTTTGCAAACAAACGATCAGACCGGTACGCAAACTCGCCTACCGAACAACAGCTACCCAGAGGAAAGCGGTCAGGCATTGGCAAAAAGATTCATCGATTGCATTTTATCGGGAACGCTGTTGATTTTTTTCGCACCGTTGTTCGTGATTGTTGCGGCACTCGTGAAGCTCACCTCGCCGGGCCCTATCTTCTTCAGCCAGGCACGAGTGGGACTGAACAAGCGCCAGTTTAAGATGTACAAATTCCGGACCATGGTCGCCAACGCCGAACAATTGCAGGAACAGCTTGCTCAGATGAACGAGATGAGCGGCCCGGCATTCAAGATCAAGCACGACCCGCGAGTGACACCCCTTGGAAGAGCGCTTCGAAAAAGCAGCATTGACGAACTTCCCCAATTGCTAAATGTATTAATCGGCGACATGAGTCTCGTTGGCCCACGGGCAATGTCCATGCGCGACTACAAATTATTTGACCAGGATTGGCAACGCCGGCGGTTCAGCGTGAAGCCAGGAATTACGTGCCTTTGGCAGGTAGCGGGAAGAAGTTCCCTGCCGTTCGATAAGTGGATGGAACTGGACATGCAATACATCGACAAATGGTCGTTGTGGCTGGATTTAAAAATACTTGTGCGAACTGTTCCCGCAGTGCTGCGCGGCACAGGGGCAGCCTAATTTTCAAGATCGAGCCTACTCACCTTTACTTGACAGCTGAGAACAGAATCAACACGGAATCAGGAAAATTTGATATGAATCAACACAATCGTCAATTAGCAAGACCACTTCGTCGCGAACTTCCCTTGGCTTGGACGGCGCGGTCAGAACCTCGCGTTTCCGGCTCTCAGCAACTTTCTATCGCCGAAATTGGAACTACGATTCTCAAGCGCAAGATTCCTATCTTCGGTTTGGCGGCACTTATCTTTATGTTTGCGGCTGTCTACTCTTACGTGAAAGTGCCACAGTATGAAGGAGTGGCGCGGTTGCAGATTGACCCCAATCGACCTTCGGACGTTAATTTAAACGAAAGAGATAAGCTCGAGGAATCGGATGTCGACAGCCGCGTAAAGACAGAAGTCGAAATCATCCACAGCAATGGCGTAATTCTGCAAGTCATCCAGTCATTAAGAATGTTTGCAAATTCAGCTTTTGCCGGCCCGGACACCGCCATTGTCGCGAATATTACGGATTTGTCGCCCTCAGTGCGCAGACGGTTGCTCGACAAATTCAGCAACAATCTGACCGTGAAGGTAGTTCCCAATACGCAGATTGTGGAGGTGCGTTTTCGCAGCCCCGATCCTGAACTGGCCGGCGAAACGTCAAATTCGATCGTTGACGAATATATGCAGCGAACCTTTCAAGCACGCGTGGATGGCAGCGCGCAGGTATCGCAATGGCTCTCCCGTCAGATGGAAGAAATTAGAGCTAAAACCTCGGATGCTCAACAAAAATTGGCTAATTTTCAAAGAGAAAACAACCTGCTTGGCAGCGATGAAAAAGACAATATCGTCACAGACCGGCTGAAAAAGCTAAACCAGGAACTGACCGAGGCGGAAGCAGACCGAATTGTAAAGGAGGCCCGCTACCGTTTATCGCTTTCGGCCGATCCGGAGTTGATGTCATCCATCGCGCCAAGTACAACGCTGCAAATACTCAGAACTCAGGAAGCCACGCTTCAGGGCCAGTATGCGCAACTCAATTCTAAATTCGGCGAGGGTTATCCCAAGCTTGGTGAAATCCAGACGCAGTTGAGCCGGGTAAAATCCGCAATTCAGGATGAAGACAAAAATTTGGAAACTCGTCTGACGAATGAATTCGATGCCGCGTCAAAATCCGAGGCCATGGTCCGAGTCGATTTTGAAAAACAGAAATCGGAAGCCTACAGGCTGAATGAACACGTGGCACAGTACGCCCTCTTGAAACACGATGTTGAATCGGGCCAACAGCTTTATGACACCCTGCAACTGAAGGTAAAGGAGGCTGGCGTCACATCCGGATTGGCTTCGTCCTTTGTCAACGTCATCGATCGGGCGCAGCTTCCGGATACTCCGGTGGAGCCCCGCAGGAAACTTTATATGGCGTTTGGATTAGGAGGCGGACTTTTTGCGGGTCTGCTTCTAGGATTCGCGTTGGAATCTTTTGACGATACCTGCCAAACCTCCGAGGAAATCGAAACAATTATTGGCCTGCCGGAACTTGGCTCGGTTCCTTTTTTGCCCGCTCTGGCCACCGAACGAAGTAAATTTTCAAGTTCTCCAAGATTAAATCTGGTGTTGGAATCCCCCGGCCGGCCGATTTCCCTCGCAAACCCCGCAGCTGCGGAATCCTATCACGCGTTGTTCAGTGTAATTATGTTGTCGTCGACTCCCGTGATGAAGGTGCTAGTTGTAACGAGCGCCATGGCGGGCGACGGCAAGACAACCACCACTTGTAATTTGGCCACAGTACTCGCGCAGCATGGGAAGCGTGTCTTATTGGTTGATGCAGATTTGAGGCGATCTTCCATCGGGGCGCACTTCGGCCTCAAACCTGGTTTCACAAAGATGGTTTCTGTCGGCAAAACATCGTACCAGTGCTACCAGCCGATTGACGTTCTCCCAAATTTGTTCGTAATTCCGGCCACACTTCTTAAGTCTGGTGCGACGGATGCGTTAGCCACTCACCGGTTGCAAATGGTGGTGAGGACTTGCCGGCCTGAATATGACTTCATTATTGTGGATACGCCACCCGCATTGCCGTTCGCGGACGCATTGGTGCTCTCGGCATGCGCGGATGGCGTGCTCCTTGTCGCTCGCTCCGGCGTTTCGCGCAATAAGGCGCTGCTGCGCGCGCGAGATGTGCTCCAACGATCGGGAGCGAACATTCTTGGTTTCGTGCTGAATGCAGTACGGCGCCCAGCCTATTATTATTCCGACCCCACTCAGTACGACCAACTGCCCCCCTGCAATGTGACTGATGTCAGCGGCGAGATTCGAGAAAGTTAAGATTGGAGATTACTCCCTATGCCTAGAACATTACTGCTTTTCGTTCTCTTAACTTGTTTCGTTTGTCCTTTGGCGGCGCAGAATTTGATTCCAGTCAATACGATATCTGCGTCGGATGTACCTTCGAATCCAGTCGCTCACCCTCTGAAGATATCGGCCGGTGACCAGCTGGATGTCGATGTATTCGATACGCCGGAACTTTCCACCAAGCTTCGCGTGGACGAACACGGCGAGATCACTTTGCCTCTTGCGGGAGTAATCCCTGTTTCCGGATTAACGGCGGAACAAGCAGGCAAAGAGATTGAAGCACGATTACAAAGCGCCAATATTCTCAAACAGCCCCACGTTTCCGTGACTGTGGCGCAATATTCCACGCAAGGGATTGCAGTGTTGGGTGAAATTAAAAATCCCGGAGTTTATCCATTGCTCGGAGCCCATGGGCTGCTCGATATCGTTTCGGCTGCGGGAGGTATAACGGCCAACGCCGGAAAAGCGATTACTATTATCCATCGCGACGAGCCCGACAGACCTGTAATCGTGGAATTAAATAGCAAGCCAGGAAGTAGCGCGGCATTTAACGTGGATCTTCGTCCAGGCGACACGGTCATGGTTTCCCATGCAGGCATTGTTTACGTTGTAGGCGATGTGGGAAGGGCCGGCGGTTTCGTACTTGAGACCAATGATCGCTTAACTGTTATGCAAGCAATAGCCTTGGCCCAAGGAGCGAACAAAACCGCAGCATTGAACAGCGCCAAAGTCATTCGCAAGAACGGCGAACAGCGTGAACTTTTGCCGATCTCGCTTAAGAAGATCATGGCCAGTAAGGCTCCCGATCCAATGCTGAATGATGGAGATATTCTCTTCGTGCCAAGCAGCAGTGCGAAAAACGCGATGGTGAGCGCAGAAAACATTTTTCCGTCAGTTGCGGGCGCCGCTATTTTCCGAATTCCGTGACACGCTCCTTCTCTTGATTCGATTCACTGCACTCTAAGATTGCGATAAAAATTAAGGAAATCCGCTGATGGGCGCTACACGCCACCAATTGCTACTGATCCTGGTGATCTCATTTATCTACCTTCTCGGCCAGCTATTTGTGGGCACTAATGTAGTCGTCTCCTTTCTGCTCACGATTGCAATTTTGTTCGGCTTGCTGGCGATCTATGCCGGCGGCGGACTGCAATCTGCGTTCGGATGTTTGAATGCTATTTTGATCAGCAAATTCCTGTTAATTGGAGTGGCCATCAAGATTCTGGTTCTTGAGCCA
>Ga0210401_10003877_pt1 | contig 15782 bp, 17 predicted proteins | sample IncBWH32MmetaG_FD_150866 | JGI IMG/M metagenome (GOLD analysis project Ga0210401, IMG submission 150866) | Forest soil microbial communities from Barre Woods Harvard Forest LTER site, Petersham, Massachusetts, United States - Inc-BW-H-32-M | ecosystem: Environmental > Terrestrial > Soil >... | reverse complement strand
CACCAAAATTTCTCTGGACGAAATATCTACATCCGTCCGAAAGGGGAACACGACCTTAGCCTTATTGATGATCTGACGAAGGAAACACTTTCGTCGATGAAGGAGTCGGGCTTCGGTCCCGCGCTTACGGTGGAAACATCGCCAGGCAATTATCAAGTTTGGCTCAAGCACCTGGAGCGACTCAACAAAGAGGTGAGCACGGCGGCCGCGCGAGCATCGGCGGAGAAATTCGGCGGTGATCGCGGCGCAGCAGACTGGCGGCACTTTGGACGGCTAGCAGGATTCACGAACCGGAAGCCGAAATACGTCGACGCCAGCACTGGGCTGTATCCGTTCGTGCGTTTAATCGAGGCCGGAGGCGGCGTTTATCCCGAGGCGGAGCGTTTTCTGGCTGGCCTGAAAAACGAGGTCGGGCGGCAGAAGTCAGAACGAGAACGGTTGAGACAGCAAATTGCCCGGACAAGCTCAGTTGAGCGTAAGAACCTCAAAACCATGGATGCGTTCCGTGAGAATGTTCGTTATTCAGGTGACGGAACGCGAATCGACTTGGCCTATGCTCTGTACGCGCTTTCGCATGGCGCGAGCGCCACCGAGGTTGCAGCCGTGATTCGGTCGCGCGATCTGTCCCATAAAGGGAACGCGCGACGGCAAAACGACTACGTAGAAAGGACCATCAAGAAGGCGATCGCAACAATCGAGCACGGACGTTAGTGCTCGGGGATGGACGCGGGCGAGGGCTTTACAAACCTGCGCCCTGGTTGCGAGATTATCGAGCGTTGTAGTGATTTCGGCTGGTCAAACGCTTCGTGTCCAAAGCAACACAGGAAGAAGGCCATGATCAGCATCCAAACCAGTGCTGAATCGCAGTTCTTCGGCCTCAATAAATTCAGCAGGACCAATGCCCACATCTCAAAACTTCCACTTCACGAATGATTCTAACCACATGCCCGCTGCTATGAGTAAGACGCCACCCGCTATTCCGGCCGAGGCCCAACGAAGGAGCGAGGAGAGGCGGTGCGCTTCGTTCACCATATGCACATACTCGCGCGCCTTCAGACCGGCGATGTGGATGTCGCCTTGCAATCCTTCTCGCATCTGCGTTGCGGATTCCTTCACTTTTTCCGCCAGCATACTTCCGGCGCGGTCTTCCGCTTTGTCCATAGACGCATGGAATTCTGCGATTGTTGCACGGATTTGCTTGTGGATAGATTCAAGAGAATTCTTGAAAACGAGCTCGTTCATGGTGATCAATGCTAGCGCCGGATCGTCCGGCTGGAGGAGGATTCGGTGCCGGCCCGCGACCTCCCCGATCAAGCGCTGTATGTCAATTCTTTCATTTTCGTCAGCCATGAGAGTCAGTCGATTTCTAGTCTGTCGAGTTGCTCGAACAGATCGCGCCGCACGATCGCCAATCTTTGCTTTGAGACCAGGAAGAAACTCTCGTCCTTAATGGCGTCCTCGAAGGTAAGGCGCCGCTCGAGCATTTGGCGAACATCGTCGCCGTAGGTGTGTGGATTTCTTTCGCGGATCACCACGGTGCCGAGGAGCTTGCGCTTATAGTTCTCCGAGATATCGAACTCCTCAAAGGATTTCCCATCTTTGATCAACTCGCCAAAGTATTCGTTGAGCCACACGATGACGTTTTTCTCCGAGGTGGTTTGCGCCAAACGCTCCAGGCCGTTGAGAGTGTCGGCCATGGCTTGCCCGCCAGTCACCACCGAATGAACGAATGCCCTTCGCTCGTGGGCGCGGAAAAAATCGAGGATCTCGTTTTCCAGAATGTAGTTCCAGATCGGTACGAATGTCGTGGCCCCCGTATCCACGATGAATACGCCCTGTCCTCGGCATACTCTTTCGACGAACATATCGAAGTGCTTCTCGTTCACGGTGCCTCGTTTGAGCACCTTCAAGTGCTCAGCGTCGAGTCGCCTGTATTGCGCGAAAGTTGCGTTGACCGGATCGGTATCGAGGCAGTGCACTGGGGCTGATTTTGTCCGAAAGTACTGAGCGAGGATTGCGGAGACAAAGCTCTTGCCGACACCGCCTTTGCCCTGCAAAACCAGGTGAACCGATGCCGCGGTCTCATTTCCACTTGTGTCTAGGCTTGTCATCCGGTTACCTCTCAATCGATCAAATGAGTTTTTTGTTAATCGAGAACGGGTCGTACTCGAAGCTGGATTGCTTCGCTTTTTCCCGCTGTTCTCGCAAGTTGCGGAAAGGATCTGACGATGGGGCTGGCATACCATCGTCGGGCTTAGCCATTGTTGTCGGCGGCGGTTGCGTCTGAGTCGCCTTAGACTGTCGCAGGCGCCACCGCAACCTGGACACGTAGACGCGGAATTGCGGATACGACATCTCTAGTCCGTCGCGGTTGGCGGCTTCCCAAATCTCTTTGAGCTTCATCCCTGCGGCCAACCCTGCTTCGATCTCGGCCCACGCCCACGCCACTTGCCCGATCTTGGTGGAAGGCTGAGTCGCCGGCAGCGAGCGCAAGTGAACGAGATCCGCTCTCGACCTTTTTCGGCGCATCGCTGTCTGTGTCGACATTGGCCCTTGTTTTGCCACCTTAATTTGTAAGGGAACGGCGAAGGCCCTACGGGACATCGATTTTCGAGTTTTCACGATATGCAACCGTTTGCAAACCGTTTGTGAACGAAGTGCAACTTTTTAGGGCCGTGAGGTCTGGGTGCAACAGTTTGCGAACAAAGTGCAACAGATTGTGATATTCACTCCTCTGAAACAGGTCTCCCAGACAGCCAAAATTCCTTAGTGGAACATAAAGGATTGGGATGCGCTCCGCGCATTTTTGATTGGTTACTGGTTTCTCTGCTTGCGTTTGTCGCGGGATGCGTTTCGCAAAAATGCATCCCCTCGGGGATGCACGCCCAATTTCGTCGATTTTTGTTGTCCCAGAGTGCCACCTCCATTCCCTTACAACTTAGAGGCACCTCTCATTGGCTCAGCGAGCGATTCGATTCTCGGAAGCAACCGACGACAGGATTCGCGAGGTGGTCGAGAAACGGGGTTTCTCATCGCCAACCGCCTTCATCCGCCACGCCGTGGAACAGGAATTGACAACGCGCCAAGATGAGCTGGTGAGCGCCGAAGAGCGCTTGGTTGCCAGCATCGAACAGGTCCGACATGCGCTAGTGCCGATGGCGCGAGCACAACAGGCTTTGTTTGCGCTGGTGGACAGCCTGGCCAAAATTCTGCTGACCTGTATTCCCGAGCCGGAAGGCCACGCACTCGAAGCCGCCATCGCTAGCGCACAAGGCAGACACGCCCGATTGTTGAAGAACGCTGGACAGGCGATGGGCGGAGATTCGTGGATGGCACTGGAGGAGCTGGTGAAGCATGGAAAACGATGACGAACGAAAGTTTCGGCTCCGGCCGCGGAAGCCAGCCGCTCGGAGCGAGCGACGCGTGTACGCGTCCGCGTACAAGATCATCCTGCATTATGCACGCATGAGCCGTGTAGGGCGGCGCCGCGTCGTGCGGTTCGGAACGAACGCGATGCGGACCCGCCCCTATTACCAGCGGTGTGCGGTGCGTGTCGTCTACTCGAAGAACACATCGCGGGGGCAATGGCGGGCACATGGGCGCTACATCGTTCGCGAGAGCGTCGCATTTGATGGTGGGTCGAGGGGCATTGGATTCGACGCCAAGGGCGAATCAGCTGATATCCCTCAGCGGCTTGGAACCTGGCAGCGGGCCAGCGATGAACGGCTTTGGAAGATCATCATCTCGCCGGAATTTGGCGACAGAATCGACCTCAAGAAGCTGACTCGGGATCTACTGTCGGCAATGACGACGGATCTCGCGACTCCGCTTGAATGGACGGCGGTCGCCCACTACAATACTGAACACCCACACGTTCACGTCGCGCTTCGAGGTGTTTTTGCAGATGGCAGCGCGCTTCGTCTTAGCCGAGATTACATTAGAAAGGGCATCCGCGAAAACGCCGAGGATCTGTGTACGCGCCAGCTTGGGTTTCGCACCGAGTTCGACGCGATGGCGTCTCGGCGCGCCGAAGTCCAGCAGCACCGGTACACCTCACTCGACGCGGCGATTAAGCGTGACGGAATGGCTACCGAGGACGGCACTTTTCTCGCTGTCCCAGTAGATCCGACTCAGGGTAGCGACTACATTCGGCTAATGAAACAACACATGACGGAAAGATTGCTGGTGTTAAGAACGATGGGTCTGGCTGAACACGCTGGTCCACATCTCTGGCGAGTTCGCAAAGATTGTGAGGAGGTCCTCCGAGCCATGCAACGCAGCGCTGACCGTCTGAAGACACTGGCAGCGCACGGGGCGCTGAAATCCGATGAGCGACTGCAGGTAGTCGTGACAAACGTTCGCGATCTCACGGCTCTGGAAGGCAGGATCTTGGTGCATGGTGAGGAGGAGTCCTCTGGCCGCACTTACCTTATGCTGGAAGGGACGGACGCACGAGTCCACTATCTCTACTACACGCCAGAGATGGAAGCGGCGCGGAATCGTGGTGGCTTGCAAACGAATTCGTTCATCAGACTTCAAAAGAGACACTCTTCGCTAGAGATCGAAGAATTGGGTGACGCGGTAGCCATCTTGCGCAACAAGCGCTATCTTCGGGACAGGGCGCAACGCCTTATCAACCGTGGCATCGTCCCTCGGGAGGATGGCTGGGACGGATGGCTCGGCCGTTACCAGAAGGCGCTCCGAGATGCGGCGGCAACTCTGGAGGCGCGAGAACGGAAAGAAACTGAGCGCCACAGAGGGCTGGACCGTGGCCGGTAAGAATGGGCGCAAGCGCTACCGGAGCCAGCGTCGGAGTCTGCTGGGGCAAGAACCTACTCGGACTTGGCGTCCCGCACGGCCACCCCAATAGGGAGTATCGGGAGTGCTTTGTTAGGAAATGCCCTTGAAGAAGTAATCTCGCGCCAGTCTACGCAGCGCCTCAATGATCTCCGAATTGCTTCGTCACACGATCCCGACGACATCGCGGTTCAATGGCAGCAAACCGCTCCATTGAAAATTTCCTGTCCCGGATTGTCTTTGCCATTCCCTTACAAATTGAGGAGCTAAAGCTCCCGTTCAATAGTGCAAGGAGACAAAGTGCAGAATTCTCGAGATATTCAACAAGATTCATTCTCTATGCGGCTCGACAACGTAGGTGGCGACGCATTGGTCGGTTCAGGTTTTGAGACGGAAAAACCCGACGACGGCTTTTCTGTCGTCGAGGAAGCCATATGGGAGTGACGACCATGGGAGCTACCATAACTCAACCAACCCAAGGCAGTCCCGCGGAAAGACCGCCGCTTCGGGACTTCCGCCAGGAAGTCACCGACAATATCGTTCAAATGCTGGAGCGCGGCGTCGCCCCTTGGCAAAAGCCATGGGAACCAGGAGCCACCTCGCTGGGCATCCCGTTCAATCCAACCAGCGACAGGGCTTATCGGGGAGGCAATGCGATCCACTTAATCGCGACGAGCCTTCAATGCGGATACGAAGATCCGAGATGGATGACCTACAAGCAGGCTTCCGATAATGGATGGCAGGTCCGCCGCGGCGAGAAAGGCACGCAAATCGAATTCTGGGAAGCCAAGGAAGATTCGCGTGCACCTCAGCGATCCGGATCAGACGAAGCCGCTGACAGAAGCTCTGACGATATTAAAACCCCAACTCCTGGAAAGTCGCGCTTCGTCCATCGCGTCTATACTATCTTCAACGGGCAGCAGATTGACGGGATTCCGCCGCACTCCGCAAAACAGCATACAAGCTTTGAGGCTGTCCAAGCTGGCGATCAGATCCTGAAGAACTCCGGCGCGAACATCGCTCACGATCAAGCTGACAGCGCATTCTACAGCCGTTCACAAGATAGCATCCACTTGCCACCAAAAGAAGCCTTCAGGGATGCTGCCGGCTACTACGGCACTGCTCTGCATGAATTGGCGCACTGGAGCGGTCATCCGTCGCGCCTGGACCGCGCTACGCTCACCGAATCATACCGCTTCGGGGACGTAAACTATGCCAAGGAAGAGCTCCGCGCCGAGCTAGCCAGCATGTTTCTTGCCGCCCAGCGCGGAATTCCGCACAATCCCGACCAGCACGCCGCCTACGTCAACTCCTGGATCGGAGCGCTCAAACGCGATAAGAACGAAATCTTCCGCGCAGCGCACGATGCGTCCAAAGCGACCGATTTCATTTTGGCGCTGGAACGGGACAGATCCATCGGAGAAGAGTCTCTCGCCAGCGGTCCCTTTCTCACTTCTAGAGAGGCCGGCAGCTCGTCAGCCGCAATCTTCGAACAGGGAGCCGAAGAGCTTCATCACGATCGCGAGCGCCTCCAAGAGAAGGAAGCAGACTCGGCTCTTAGCACCGATGTGGGGACTCTGGAGGCAGCCGATAACGCCAGCGAACAAGCCAGCCCGATCCGCGAGTCCAGTCAATCCGCGGCTCGTTACGAGCCTGGCAGCGGCACGGTCAACATGCGCGCCAAGCAAATGGCGACTGACTTGCGCAGCGCCGTCGACGCACCGAGCGATGATTCGCTCGCACAAGCTAAGTCCATCACCGCGAAGGCACTCGGCACGTCAGCCAAAACGCTTGCGCCGCAGACCGAAAGTGGCATCTATCGCGGTCCGATCATTGGAGAAACGGAGCATTATGTAATCCAGCGCCAGTCGGCCCACATTGGCATCGCACATCCGAAAGAGCTGCTCGATCGCCAGCCCCAGGTGGGCGAGAGCGTGCGGATCAACTACTCCGATTCCAAAGGCATGGTCCGCGAATTTCGCGAACGCGCCAAGACCAACGAGCTGGCGCGATGAGGAATGTGGCAATGGCGCGAAAACAGCCGGAACTCTATCGCACTCCTCGAAAGCCGGGCTATCTTGGCGGCTATAACTGGCGGGCGACAAGCCTTGGATGCTTTCTGCTGGTGGTCGTGAATTTCATCGCCACGCAGTACATCGCGGCCCGTTTCGAATACCAACCGGCGCTCGGTGCGCCGGTGCTAAACGCGAAGTCGGGAAGCATCTACCAGCCGTTCTCTTGGATCGCGTGGGGGTGGCGTTATTGCACTTCCCAGGATGAGCGAATCCGCCAGCCATTCTTCGAAGGGGAGATGATCGTCTTTGCCGGAAGTTTCCTATGTGTCGGCATCTTCTTCGTGCACGCGAGCCGTCGGGCCCGCAAGTTGACCGAGAACGCTGAAGATCTCCACGGCTCGGCGCGCTGGGCTGACGAAGAGGATGTCCGAAGTACCGGCCTGCTGACTACAAGGCACGGCGTCTACGTCGGCGGCTGGCGGCCGGAGGGCAGCACCCGGCTGAACTATCTCCGGCACGATGGTCCCGAACACGTTCTCGCGTTTGCACCGACGCGGAGCGGCAAAGGTGTTGGCCTAGTGATACCGTCGCTTCTCGCCTGGGAAGAGAGCGCCATCATCTACGACATCAAAGGAGAGAACTGGGCGAAAACGGCCGGCTTCCGCAGTGCTCAGGGGCAGCTCTGTTTCAAGCTCTCGCCAGTTGAGCAGCAAGTCAGTTCGCGGTTCAATCCTCTGAGCGAGGTGCGCCTATTTACTTCGCGCGATGTTAGCGATGCACAGAACATCGCAAACATGATTGTGCGCACGGGCGAAGACAGCCCCCAGGAGCGCTATTGGCAGGACGCCGCTGCTTCAATCACTACTGGGATGATCCTGCACGTCTGCTACGAAGCCGCTCTTGAAGGTCGGGTAGCCTGCCTGGCCGATCTTTCTCATGTTTTCACTCATCCCGGTTCCAGTTTTCGCGACGCGCTCGGCGAGCTGCTCAACTTCGAACACGATCCGGAAAAGAAACGCGACTGGCGCATGCCGACCGGGGAGCGGACGCTAACCCATCCTGTCGTCCGCGAAAAGGTTCAGGAGATGCTGGACAAGGAGGACCGCGATTTCGGCGGGGTCCTCTCGACGGCGAAAACCGCACTCGCCCTCTATAGCGATCCACTAGTTGCGCAGAATACTTCGGCAAGCGACTTCACAATCGACGACCTGGCGAACCACGAGCGGCCGGTTTCGCTATATCTCGTCGTTCCGCCTTCGGACAAGATCCGCCTGCGTCCACTGATTCGCCTGATCTTCACGATGACCGTGAATCGCCTGACCGAAAAAATGGTTTTTCAAGGATCCGAACAAAAGCGCAACAAGCATCGGCTCCTGCTGCTCATCGACGAGTTTCCGTCGCTCAATCGGATGGAAGTCTTCGCTGATGCGCTTTCCTACATGGCCGGTTATGGATTAAAGGCGTACCTGATTACGCAGGACATCCGGCAGATCGTCGAGGCCTACGGCAACAACGAAAGCATCGTATCCAACTGTCATGTGCGCATCGCCTTTGCGCCCAACCAGTTCGAAACCGCCGAGTTGCTGAGTAAAATGACCGGCACAACAACGGTGCAGAAAGCGAGCTACAACTTCAGCGGTTCCCCGCTTTCACCGGTTATGGGCCACATGAACGCCAGCGTGGATCACATCGAACGGCCTCTGATGACACCGGACGAAGTGCTTCGTTTGAAGCCGACCCAGAAACGAGGATATGGTGTACAAGAGCGCATCGTCACACCGGGCCAGATGCTGATCTTCGTCAGCGGGCACCGTCCGATCCTCGGTACACAGATCTTGTACTTCCTCGATTCTTCGCTGAAGGCCCGGGCGGCAGTGGCTCCGCCAGCCAAGTTCCTCACGCTGGAAGACGGCAAAGCTGTTCCACAGCACGCGCTCAATCGAACACGGAACGTCGTTAGCAAGGCTGAAGTGGTAGCATCCGCTGAGTTTGTGCCCGATGTCGAGCACCGCCTCTTCCAGGCAAGTCAGAATCAACAAGGAGAAAAATAGTATGCAGAGGAATCGTTTCGAAGTTGTCGGGTATTTGGCTACTAAGCCGGCCGTCCGACGCCTTCCTTCGGGAACGCCTGTCGCCAACGTCCGCCTCGGGGAAACCTACCGCTATCAGGACGCGGACGGCAAATCGCAACAACAGACCAATTGGCACAGCCTGTCGTTCTATGGCGATCTGTCGCGCGTTGCCATGACTTTCGAGAAAGGCGACAATATCTTCGTCGAGGGCACCATCGAGCAGCGCCAATTCACGCCGAAAAGCGATGGAGCACAGCGGACCGTCCATGAAGTCGTCGTTCGGAACTGCCACTTGATCGCCGCGCCACGTACCCCCCCTACAAAAGCAGCGGTTACAACGTCCGAAGAGCCTGTCCCGGATCTTCAGGGTGGAGTTATCGAGCATGCCGATTGGCCGGTTGGTTAAGCTCACAAAGCGCTTCGCCGTGATTCGCAACGCTAGTCTGCTGGCTGCTGCCATTTCGATGTGGACATTCGCGCTCTGCGGTGTGCTCGGGATCCGAATCAACACCTCACCGCCTCTGCCTATGGGCTTCTACGTCACGACCAGTGCTGAAACGGCAAATCTCATCGAATTCTGTCCGGCTGATCCATTTGCGACACTTTCTCTGCGTCGCGGTTACCGCGACAGGGGTGTTTGCGAGGACGGTGGGGCTCCTCTGCTAAAGCCCGTCATTGCTAAAGCTGGTGACTTAGTCGACCTGTCCGTGCGCGGGATTTCCGTCAATGGAGTTTTGCTCGCAAATACCGCGCCGCTCTCGACGGACACCCAAGGCAGGCCTCTCCAGTCTTGGCCGTTCGGACGGTATCCCGTCGCTCCCGGAGCCGTCTGGGTGGGCTCTTCTTATCATTCGCGCAGCTTCGATAGCAGGTATTTCGGTCCCGTCCACATAGCGGCAATTCGTCATCGGCTGAAGCCGTTGTTGACACTATGACGACGTCGCTCAAAGATCGGCTTTTGTTGTGTTCGGCAGTCGCACTTGGTTTGGGAGTCTCGAGCGGCCATCCTCTGGGCATGATCGCTGCCGCGGGGATGCCGGTCGTGTGCCTTGCACCGTGCACGCGCAACACTGCCTTCGAGAGCGCATTCGCTTATTACGCTGCCGCTCTTTGGCCCATTATTCCAGGCCTTGAAGCCTACTGGAAATCCGAGCTTCTTATTCCTGTTCTGCTGTGGATATTTGGGGCGATCCTGCTTTCGCTGCCGTGGGCCATTGCCTGGACAGCCAATCGTATCCATTGCTTGTGGCGAGCTCCGCTCGCACTCCTGGCGAGCATCATCCCGCCCCTCGGAATTCTCGGGCTAGCCTCGCCGGTCACGGGAGCGGGCTACTTGTTTCCAGGAGCAAGTTGGATCGGTCTCGCCTTGGTCGCGCTTCTCCCAGGAGTCGTTCTTTCGACGCAGATTTTGCAGATGCGTCGTCGCGCGCTGGTTCTCTTTTCCACGAGCGTAATCTGCGCAGCATTGAGCATCGCGGGCGCGCAGCTTCATGAGCGCGATGGGCAGATTCCTCACGGATGGATCGCCGTCGATACCCACTTCGGGGATGTCTCTCGACCTTTCCAAAACTTCACGGCGGCGCAATTCATCCAGCAGAAGGCGGCCGAGAGTTTAGCGCGAGTCCTCATCTTTCCCGAGTCGGTTGTTCCCCGATGGTCTGAAGCAACCGAAGCGTTTTGGCAGAAATCGCTCGACCAGTGCCGCGCTCGGGGCCAAACACTTGCCATCGGAGCCGGGGTACCAGCAAGAAATGGAACCCAACATGATGCGGTTGAGAAACTCAATGATCTGAAGTCATACGACTTCGTGGCAGCAATTGATGCTCTTCAGAATAACGAGGTGCATCGGCAGTGGATTTCGAATCATCAGATGATATCGCTGATGCGGCCTATCGACAACACGATGCTCCTTGTGGGTTCGGAATCAGCCACGTTTTACCAACGAGTGCCAGTTCCAATTGGAATGTGGCGGCCCTTCAGCACAGCTACTGTGCCGCTTCGTCTTGGCGCCCCTGGCGTCCTTCCAATCGATCACCAGCGTGCCGCAGTGCTGATCTGCTATGAACAGATGCTCACCTACCCGATCCTTGCTTCGATACTGCAGCACCCAACGGTCATCGTGGGCATCGGCAATACCTTTTGGGTTAAACACACACCTATTCCGCTGTATCAAGCGAACGCTCTTCGAGCGTGGGCAAAACTTTTTCATCTGCCGTATATATCGGCGGCGAACTCCTAACTTTGGACTCCATTGTCAGCACCGGCGACACCCTCTTTTGCATCAATGGCAAGTCTCAGAACTATTCACTGGTATCGTGTCCGATAAGATGCTCACATCTCTAGCTGTGCGCTGTGCCCGACGACGGAATCAACTGAGCCACTCGATCCCGTCAAACATATTTCCCCTGTGTCGCTGTTTGCGTCGCTGGGTCAAGAAATCCGAAGCATTGAGGAGCGGAGTATTACGAACCTTCCGGATGAAAGACAGCAAGCGGGTGCACCTGCTGACGTACGTGACCGCCTTTGTCTACCAAGAACTGCTTCTACAGAACGAATACCTGGCTGCGGAGAATCGCATTTTGAGGGCACACTTGCCAGCCCGATTGCGGTTGGCCGATCCAGAGAGATCCACGTTCGCCGAGATCGGCAAGCGCCTCGGGCGAAAAGCTTAGGCGCAGGTGGCCTGGTTGGCCAAGCCAGACACTATTCTTGCCTGGTACCGGAAGCTGATCGCCCACATGTTCGATGGATCCAAACACCGCAGTTGTCCTGGCAGACCCACGCATCGATCTGAAACTTGAGGCGCTGATACTTCAAATGGCCAGAGAGAATACCGGCTGAGTTTACGACCGGATCGTGGGGGCGCTGTCGAATCTCGGATATCGCATCTCGGATCAGACGGTCGGCAATATCCTAAAAGCGGCGTGGCATCGCGCCAGCACCGAAACGAAGCCAGAACACAACCTGGAAGGCATGCATTCGATCCCACATGGCGGTTTGGCCGGGATCGACTTTTTCACAGTCGAGATTTTCACCTGGCGCGGCCTGGTGATCTACTACGTATTGTTCTTCATTCACCTCGAGAGCCGGCGCGTCAGCCTAGCGGGCATTACGCCGCAGCAGCTTCACGGTCGCGAGGACATTCCGAAACCGAATTACATAGTCAATAAGTCGCCGGACCAACTGGCAGGTTTCGTGGAGAGTTCAAGGGTTCGCAAAGGAACAACCCGACGACTATGCGGGAGTTGGCCCAGGAGTTCGGCGCCGATCCTGCCGCAACCGATTGCGCCCGAGTAATGTGAGTCCCGGGATTCGTGGATCATAAGCGCCATCCCACATACTTTGTACGCGCGAGCGACTCTCCGCCGCGATTTACACGCCGGATCGATTCCCACGGCTTGCGCACGAGGATCGTCGCACTGCGACACCCGAAGGCGAATTTGGATCGGCTGGCGGGCGCAAGTTGCGACCAGGCCACTTGTCCCAATCCGAGCTCCATTGGGCCTATGCCAAACGTGCCCTGTCTCGCGGAGATTCTCCAGAATGCGTTATTGCGGCAATCGCTAACTATCGGCGTGGTGACAAGTCCGATCCTGAGTACTATGCCGGCCTTACCGTACGCAAGGCCAGTGAAGATCTCACGCACCATGAACCCTCACCCGATACTGTTGGACCCGACCGTTGATGCAGTTTTCGGATCGCGCCTTTCCAAAATAACATAACGATTGGTCCTTTTCTGCGGAGCTCATCGCGGCGTACTGAAACCGCGATTTTCTCTGGGTCGCCCGATTCTCGACGAGCTAGCCAATTAGGAAATGAGCGTATCGTCGCCACGACGAAGATGCTGTGTCACGAGGGAAACGAATTCCGCGAGGAATTTCCACCGGTGGTCTGCCAGGTAGAGGAGACCGGTCTCCACAACTAGATGCGTTTCTGAAAAGGGTCGCATGACCAGCCCTTCCGGATGCAGCTGGAGCTCTGAGGTCTTCACAAGAGAAACGCCGAATCCCTCTCGTACCAAACTCAATGCCTCGGCAACGGATTGTGCCTGCAACGAGATATTCGGATTGTAGCCGGCTCTGCGTAAGAGGCCGACTAGGTGTTTGGAAACTATCGAATCCTGTTCACCGAGCGCCCAGATCACAGGGTCATCCGTTAGTTCCCCTGCGTGAATGGAATGACTTTCTGCCAGCCGGTGTGTTGATGGCATCGCAACGAATAGGTTTTCGCGCAGAATACATGTCTGGGCAATCTGATCGACCACTGGCAGGATTCCAATGGCTGCATGGCTAGTGCCATCAAACAACCGTTCTGTCAGCTTTTCGGTTGCAACGCTTTGGAACTTCAGAGGGACGCGGTTTTGGGCCGCTTGGACAAGACTCGTGATTTGGGCGACCAGATGCACATTTACGATCGGCGAATACGCTAAGCAAAACTCCTGCGGCTCCCCGCGTGCGATCGCCTGTGCGAGTCGCTCGCCATTGCTTGCAGAAACCAACGACCTCCGAGCGTGTGGAATAAAGCCCTTGCCTGCCTCTGTCAGTTCGACTCCACGGCTGGTACGGGCGAACAACTTGATTCCGAGCTTTCTTTCGAGCTTTTGAATGTGCCGTGAAACTGCCGATTGATCCAGGTGCAGGCGGTTGGCGGCGCGCGTAAAGTGCAGCTCGTCAGCAACTGCGAGAGCACACCAGTACTCGATCAACTCTCCTATCGGCAAGACTTCGCGGAAAGTCTTTTCAGGGCCCGGGCTTTGCGACCGGCGACCGGGCTGCAGCGGCTCCAGAGCTGACTGACGATCAATAGTCATCTGCCTCGACCGACCGCGGCGTATGCGCGTCACTCTCGTTCCGGCGTCTGGTTCGCCTTCGTGCTCGATGGTATGCCGGCCTGTCCAATAATGAGCTCCGTTTGCAAGTTCGACTGGAACTATCGTTCTATAGCCGAACATCGGAATTTTAGAGCTAAAGACGGATTGGGAAGAAGTCAAAGCACGTTTATAACTAAAAGTGCATAGTTTTACCGAATTACATATGGTGTTAAATATGGCGTCATTTCATTTAACGGAGATTTCGAGCCAGGTAAGAAGCGCCGGCAACTGTCAACATTACAGAATCAGCGCTCCAAAATCGAAGGTTTGTTAGAGTACGAATCTGAATCATGGCAAGAATAGCAACGGCCCCGCCGGCAAACTCCTTACTTCGCCTTCGACTGTCGGTTGATTACCCGGGCAGGCCCGAGGTCCTTCACAATGTGTCGCTCGACATCAATGAAGGTGAAATCGTGGGCTTGATAGGTGAGAGCGGCTCCGGCAAGAGCACCCTCGCGCTCGCCATTCTCCGTCTGGTCGAACATAGGGGCGCGATTAGCCAGGGTGAGATAGTGTTCCGCGGCTGTGATCTGGACCGGCTGAATCGTCGTGAGATGCAGCAAATCCGGGGAAAGGAAATCGCCCTCGTATCGCAAAGCGCTCTAGCTTCACTCAATCCCGCACTCCGGATCAGAACACAGCTCGCCGAGGCCTGGAAAGCTCACGAAAGCCCGGGGAGCGGAGAATGGAAGCGGAGCGGCCTCGATATTTTCGAGCGGGTCGGACTTCCGACCGACGACACCTTCCTGCATTTATATCCGCGCCAGCTAAGTGTGGGGCAGGCGCAACGAGTTTTGATCGCCATGGCTCTACTGCACCGGCCTCGGCTTCTAATCGCAGACGAACCAACGAGTGCGCTTGATCCCATTACGAGGGCCGATGTGATCGGTTTGCTGAGAGAACTCAATCGTGATATGAACATTGCCATCCTGTTCATCTCGCACGAATTGCTGCTAGTTGCGTCCCTATGCCGACGCGTCGCTATTCTTGAGAAGGGCGAAATCGTTGAGAGTGGATCGGCGGAAGAGATTTTCTATGATCCGCAGCACCCGTATACGCGAGCCCTAATAGGTGCACTTCCAGTTAAGTTGCCCAGTGTAGACGCTGACTTTCGTACGACTCAGAACCGAACGGAAACATTAGTGGTCGATTTCAGCGTGCCCAGCCGACGCCGGACTGTTCGGGAATAGGCTGATCACGGCGGCTTAGCGTTCATCAGCGAGGCGTTGACCGGACCCTGGCTAGTTGTTTCGAGCCATAATACCCTAGCATTCGCGTTTCTTCGACAATGAAATACCGCTTAGTGTTACCTCCTTGTTCCAGTACTGTTTCCGACCGAAACTCCTGATAACGATCTGCAAAAACGCGGTTTTGCGTTTGCCTTACTAGAACTAACCTTTCGTGTCAAATAGGAAAGCCTAGAACGGAATGGGGATCGTGATTAACTGGGGCGACATATATAACAGGATTTAGCCCAGCGTTGCGGTTGGTCTTGCATTATGGAGAAAAATTAAGCGAGATGTCAATGAAACACACGAGTCTTGCCGTCGACCCTTCGGAGTTAATCCGTGAGCACCTGGAGGAGATATTGAGCTCGACGGCTTTCCAGAATTCCGCCAAGCTCTCCCAGCTGCTTCGGCACCTGGTCGAGGCCACTCTGAGGGGAACCTCGGACTCGATTAAGGAGCAGGTGCTTGGCATCGAGGTATTCGATCGTCCGAGCGACTGGGACCCGCAGATAGAAAGCATTGTGCGAGTGGAAGTAAAACGGCTCCGGGAGATGCTCACACTCTACTACCATAGGGAGAACCCCCTGACGCCCGTTCGGTTCGAAGTCCCGAAGGGTTCCTACAAAGCGCTATGCGTATTGACTGCGCTCACCAGTTCGACTCGTCCACAAGGACCGCACCGGTCCTATGACAAACAAGTCGGCGGCCAAAAAGATCGTCATGCTGCCCCTGTTCAGCCAGTACACCCTGATACCGGCCCTTATGGCATACGGCTGCAGCGGCTGACTTATGAACGCGG
>Ga0210401_10003876_pt1 | contig 15787 bp, 14 predicted proteins | sample IncBWH32MmetaG_FD_150866 | JGI IMG/M metagenome (GOLD analysis project Ga0210401, IMG submission 150866) | Forest soil microbial communities from Barre Woods Harvard Forest LTER site, Petersham, Massachusetts, United States - Inc-BW-H-32-M | ecosystem: Environmental > Terrestrial > Soil >... | reverse complement strand
ATTGGTCGAACAGGAAGCGTTGGAACCGGCACCGGCCACTCCCGTTACTCATACCGATTCGCCGCGGTCCCGTCACAATCTCACCCCGAACCCCGGCATAAACCATGCTTGTCAGCCATTCTGGCGGGAGCGGCCTTCTCGCGATAGCCTTTGTGCGCCCTTTAGGAGATTGCTTTTAGCGTGCTGAATAACTGGATCGGACGAGGCCAGAACAACGGAGACGTCCGCGACAAGACCGCCGGCCGGCGGCCGGTGATCGGACTTGCGCTCGGTGGTGGAGCGGCGCGCGGCTTTGCCCATATCGGCATCGTCAAGACGCTGATTGCCCACGGCATCGTCCCCAATGTCGTCGTCGGCACCTCGATCGGGGCCGTGGTCGGCGGGGCCTTTGCGGCCGGACATCTTGATACGCTGGAAGAATGGGCGCGCGGCCTGCAGCCGCGCAGTGTCCTTTCCTATCTCGACCTCAAGCTCAACGGCTCGGGCCTGATCGGCGGCGACAAGCTTGCCGCGGAGCTGGAGGCCGCGATGGGCCAGACCCTGATCGAGGACCTGCCGTTGAAATTTGCGACGGTCGCGACCGAAGTTCGCACCGGCCACGAAACCTGGGTCACGCACGGCCGGATGGTGGATGCGATGCGGGCCTCGTATGCGCTGCCGGGCATCTTTGCGCCGGTTCTGATCGGCGACCGATGGCTGGTCGACGGCGCGCTGGTCAATCCGGTGCCGGTGTCGGCCGCGCGGGCGTTGGGGGCCGAAATCGTGATCGCCGCCAACCTCTCCAGCGACATCTTTGCGCACTCCACCACGATCTATTCGCATGGCGCGTCCGCCGTGGTGCGCGAAGAGACCGTCGAAGTTGCCCCGCCGAAACGCGGTATCGGCAAGTTCTTCTCGGCGGAACGCGCCGTGAAGCGCGAATTTTTCGGCAGCGCCGGCCGGCCCGGCATTTCTTCCGTGATGGTCGACGCCTTCAACATCATGCAGGATCGCATCACCCGTGCGCGGCTCGCCGGAGACCCGCCGGATCTTTTGATTACCCCACGGGTCGGCCAGATCGGCTGGTTCGATTTTCACCGCGCCGACGAATTGATCGCCTATGGCACGCGCGCCACCGAACGCGCGATCGCCTCGATCCAGGAAGTGATCGAGGTTCTGGCGCCGACGCCGGCCATCCCGCCGGCAACGATCGACGAAGAACCTTAAGAATCGATGGCGCGAGCGATACCGCTCAGGCGGTCTTGATATATTCGCGCAGCGCTTCCTGCTCGTGTTCGTATTCCTGCACGCGCCATTTGACGATGTCGCCGATCGAAATCAGGCCGACTACCCGTTCTCCGTCGAGGACCGGCAGGTGGCGGAATTTTCCGACCGTCATCATCTCCATGATCGCACTGACGGTATCGGACTGCTTGCAGCTCACGACCTTGCGCGTCATCACCGCGCTGACGGGCTCCTCGAGGACCGCAGCGCCCCGCTCGCCCAGCACGCGCACGATGTCGCGCTCCGACAGGATGCCCTCAATCCGGCCCGCGCTCATGACAAGCACGGCGCCGATCTTGCGCTCACCCAGGATTTTGATCGCGGCCGAAAGTTTCTCCTCCGGCGGAACGCTCTGGATTTGGTGACCTTTGGTATCGAGAATCGCACGTACCGTCATTGTCGTCTCCCTGAAGCAAATCGCGCCCTTGAACGAGCGCCTTCTTGGTTCACGTTAGAGTCTTCAAACAACAGTGTGGCGCCGATTTAGTTGCGGGCGCCTGGATTGCGGATACGGCTTGAAAAGCACATCACGGTCCATGCCGTGCCGCTATTTTACAAATGATGGATGAAATCGTCCGGTCCCGCAAGCGGCGATAATGGGATTCAGATTTGATCTTGCGATGACGCACTTGCAGCATCGCCAGCCGTGCGCGGAACCGGATCGAACAGGGAAAACAACAAAAGTCCGGCCAAAAAGCCACCGATATGGGCCTGCCAGGCGACATTGACGCCCTCGGTGCCGATCCCAATCGATCCCAGGCCGAACACGATATTGACGCCAAACCAGATCGCGAGAAAGGAAAGCACGCGGCGATCGCGCAAGGCCCGCCACAATGGCTGCGCGGGCACCTTGGCGGCGGCGTTCGCATTGCTGCGGTCGAAGGAGAGAAAACTGCCCCGCACGAAGGCAAAGCGAATCGCAGCCGCCATGGCGCCGGAGACCGAGGCGGAGGCGCCGATCATCGCGTCCAGCCCGTGCTCATTGGTCAACAGGTACGCCAGCGCGCCAGCGGCCGCCGTCACCGCCATGAAGACGAAAAACCGCAGGCTTCCGAAACGGCGCGCCAACGCGCTGCCGAACGGCAACAGCCACAAGACGTTGAAACCGATATGGGTGAGATTGGCGTGCAGCAGCGAATAGGTCACGAAAGTCCAGACCTTGGCGCCCTCGCCGCCCGGGATGCCGCCAACCAAGAGCGTCGAATCGTAACGCTTGGGGATGAATCCGAAGACGTCGATGACCCAGTTCTCGAGGTCGCGTGGCAACAGCACGTGTAAATGAATGACAGCCAGCAGCACGATATAGGCGGTGAGCGCCCCCGGCAGTGTCAGGAGCGGCTCGCGCGCGGCCGGTGCCGGCTCCGGCAAGGTTTCCGGCGGAAATTCTTCGGGTGGAGATTCCAAGGGGTTGGCGACCTCGGCGTTTGAGAGCAATGCGCCCCATTAGAGGGTTTTGCGACCAAGTGGAAGCTGGATCGGACCAAGCAGTTACGATAGATCAATCGAACGAAACAAAAGCCGGAACGCCTAGGAAATAGGCCGTTGGGAGAGAAGCGCCATGGATTTTCACCGCAGAACCATCTTGCGCGGTCTTGCCTCGCTTGCTGTTCCGTTTCCCGCTCTCCTCACGCCCGCCGCGGCGGCTGACAAAGTCAAAATTGGGTTCCTCCTGAAGACCATGCAGGAAGAGCGCTATCAGCGCGACAAGGCCGCCTTCCTCGCCAAGGCCAAGGCGCTTGGCGCCGAGGTGATCTTCGACTCCGCCAACAACGACGAACAGACGCAACTGGCGGCATTCGAAAACATGCTGTCGCGCGGGGCGCAAGCGATCGTGCTGCAGCCTGTCAACACCGGCACCGCCGGCAGCATGGTCACCTCAGCCCACAAAGGCGGCGTGAAGGTGATCGGCTACGACGCCATGCTGGTCAACGGCCCGCTCGACGCCATGGTGATGCAGGACAGCTGGGCGGTCGGCAAGCTTCAGGCGGAAGCCATGGTGGCGTGGCTGAAGGCGAAATATGGCGCGGCGAAAGGCAATGTCGTGCTGATCCGCGGACAGCCGGGCGATTCCAACGCCAATACGATGAGCAGCGGCGTGCTCGAAGTGCTCAAGGCCAACCCCGAGCTCAAGCTCGTCGCCGACCAGTCGCACGAGGGATGGTCGCCCGACAAGGCGATGGCGACCACGGAAAATCTCTTGACCAAATCCGGCAACAAGATCGATGCCGTGATCTGCAACAACTCCGGCATGGCGCGAGGCGTCATCGCGGCGCTCGACGGACAGGGGCTCGCCAGCGCGGAGAAGATTTTCGTCGCCGGTTCCGACGCCGACCTCGTCAACATTCAGTATGTCGCGCAAGGCAAGCAGGCCGTGGACATCTGGAAAAAAATCGATCCGCTGGCCGAGAGCGCGGCGGAAATCGCGGTGAAGCTGGCAACCAACCCCGACAAGGAGGCGAAGTCCCTCTTCAAGGTCGACCGGATGATCAACAATGGTGCCGTCGACGTGCCGACGCTGGTGACGGAGGTCGTGCTGGTCGACAAGAGCAATCTCGACCAGACGATCATTGCGGAGGGGTTTTACACCCACAAGCAGGTCTACGGAAAATAGCCTGCGCTAAGCGATCAGCTGCTTTTCTGCGGCGACGTCGGTGCGGCCGGTGAGTTCGGAATATTCAAGGATCGGGTACGGCCGCCCCATCAGGTAACCCTGCACTTCGTTGCACGATTCGGCGGCGAGAAAATCAAGCTGGGCCTTGGTCTCCACCCCCTCCGCGAGCACCGGCAGATCAAGCCCGTGCGCCAGACCGATGACGGCGCGCACGATGGCCGCCGACTGCGGGTTGCTTTTGACATTCGATATGAATGACTGGTCGATCTTGATCTTGTCGAACGGAAACGATTGCAAATAGGACAGCGAGGAATATCCGGTGCCGAAGTCATCCATGGCAATGCGAACGCCGAGCGACTTCAGGCGGCGCAGGATCGAAAGCCCGCGATCGAAATCCTCGACCAGCACGCCCTCGGTGATTTCAAGCTCCAGCCTCGTCGGCGAAAGGCCGGTTTCCAGAAGCACCGAATGCACCAGACCGGGGAGATCGCCGTGGCGGAACTGGATCGGCGAGAGATTGACTGCGATCTGCAGCGGTCGTTGCCAGCCTGCCGCTTCGCGGCAGGCCTCGCGGAGAACCCATTCGCCGATCTGGATGATCAGCCCGCTTTCCTCCGCAACCGGAATGAAGGTTGCGGGTGAAACCATGCCGCGCTGCGGATGGTGCCAACGGACCAACGCCTCGAACCCGATCACCTCGCCGTCGATCTTGGCCAGCGGCTGGTAGTGCAGACGGAACTCGTTTCGATCCACCGCCGTGCGCAATTCGCGCTGGATGGCGCGCCGCTCGCGCAGCCGGTTGTCCATTTCGATTTCGAAGAAACGGGTCTTGCCACGGCCGGCGGCCTTGGCGCGGTAAAGCGCGGCATCGGCATTGTTGAGCAGCGTCGTGGCGTCGGTCCCGTCCGCCGGGAAAATCGCAACGCCGATGCTGAGACCGACGCGCAGATTCTGGCCGTTCAGATTCAAATCCCCGGCGACGGCGGCGTGAAGCTGCCCGGCAAGCATTTCGGCAAGCGCAGGCTGATCTCCCATCGGCGTGATGAGGATAAATTCGTCGCCGCCGAGCCGCGCCAAATAAGATTCTCCGGCGAGCGCCCGCAGTTGTTGCGCCAGCGCACGCAGCAGATCGTCGCCGACCGCGTGCCCAAACGTATCGTTGACTTCCTTGAAGCGGTCGAGGTCGATACTCAGGACGGCGAACGACTCGTTGCTCGCCGCAGCAGTGTCGATCGAGCGGCCGAGATGCTCGACAAAGGCCAGGCGATTGGGCAGGTCCGTCAAGACATCATGGTGGGCCATGTGCTCGATGCGGGCTTCCGCTTCTTTGCGCTCGGTAATGTCTTCCGAAAGGCTGAGCAGGTAGCGCTGTTCTCCGGTCTCGTCCGGAATCGAAAGATTCCTGGTGGTCAGGACGCGCGGGCCGTTATGCGGGGTGCGGACCGTGTGCTCACCGACCGTTTGGAGGTCGAGCGTTGCCAACGCTTCGTCGGCGAGAGGAAACAGGTTTTGCTCTGTTTCCTCGCAACGGTCCTGCACGCCTTCTCCGATCAAATTGCCGCGCTCGATGCCAAAAATGGCTTCGGCGGTGCGGTTGATGAGGACAAAGCAACGATCGCGTACATCCCTGACGGCGACGGACAAAGGCATGTTCTCGATGATGGTATCGAGAAATTTCTGGGTGCGGCCAAGCTTTGCGGCCGACGCGTCGAGGGCCTCGAGTTGCCGGAAATGAATGAGAGAGATCGTCAGGCCGGCAAGCGACAAAGCGAGGAACAGGCCGAGCCCGATGCCGGCGCTTTGCCACGTGACGCTACGCAGGAAAGCGGACATCGGCACGTCGATCACGAACGCACCGATCACGTCGTTCAAATGCCACTGCGGCTTATCCGGCTGCAGCGCGTTGTGGCAGCTGACGCAACTCTGCTCTTGCGCAATCGTCGGGTAGACGGTGCGGAATACGCGTTGGCCGTCGACATCGAGGAATTCGGACACCGGCTTCGGCGTTGACATCGCGGCAAAGGCCTCGACGGCTTCGGCCATTTTTTCATCCGACGGCGCCGTCAGGATCTCTCGGCCGGGACGACCGACCGATACCAGACGAAACTCGGAATTTTGACCGTTTTGCCTGTTGAAAGCCTCGATGGCGTGGGCCCGGAACGAGGCAGGAACCGGGGCGCCGTTTCCGAGCTGCGACCGGAGGGCTGAATAGTTGGTGACAAAGGCATCCACGAGCTGGAGCGCGGTGATTTTTTCGCTGCTCTTGTGCTCCTTGAACCAGTTAAGGCTAAAATAATAGAAGCCGCAACCGACGGCGACAGACAACGTCGCACAGATGGCCAAGTGCAACAGAAAGCCACGACCGGATCGCGACCCCATGAAGCGCCAAAACCGCGGAAGCTCTTTCATTTTCGCCCCTCAGGTACAACGCTGTCTCAACCGGCGGAGCACTGCCCACTCGCTCCGGCCGCCGGAGAACCCTGCGGTCTTCCAGATTTGCAGGAGACCTCCTAACATTCGATAAAAGTTCAGGTATTTCGGCCGTCTTTCACTAAATGTTTATGAGCATGAAGGTCGCAGGTTATTGCAAAAGCCACCTTTGGTTGCGGTAAGTATCGGGAATAGCTGGCGAAAATGATTACCGACCCACAGGCTCCTCTCGCGCGGCACATTTCCGCGGTCGCCTTGAAGATGGAGCACATCGTCAAGGATTTCTCAGGCATCAGGGCGCTCGACGATGCCACCTTCGAGGCTCGCGCCGGCGAGGTTCTGGCGCTGATGGGCGAAAACGGCGCCGGCAAATCGACGCTGATGAAAGTGCTCGGCGGCGTATGGCCCTATCCCTCTTACCAGGGCGATATTTTCATCAAGGGAGAGAGGCGGCGGTTTCGCGGCCCACGCGAGGCCATGGATGCGGGCATCGCCGTCATCCATCAGGAGCTCAATCTCATTACTGAGCTCACCGTCGCCGAGAACATCTTTCTCGACCGCCAGCCGACCAACGCCTTTGGCGCCATCGATTGGCGCCGTTTGAACCTCGATGCCCAGGCGTTGCTCGCTGAGTTGGGAATTGTCGACATCAAACCCACCGACCGGGTGAAACACATCGCGGTCGGCAAGCAGCAGATGGTCGAAATCGCCAAAGCCCTGTCGAAACAGGCGAGCATTCTCATCCTCGATGAGCCGACCTCGGCCCTGTCAGACAAGGAGGTTGCGGAACTTTTCCGGGTGATCCGAGGCTTGCGGCAAGCCGGCGTCTGCATGTGCTACATCTCGCACAAGATGGAAGAGATCGCGGAGATTGCCGATCGCGTCGTGGTGCTGCGTGACGGCCGCACGATCGGCGAAGCCGCGGCGATATCCGATATCACGCTCGACCAGATCATCGCCCGGATGGTCGGCCGCGAGCTCAAGGAGATGTATCCGCAGAGCGCGCGCCGGCGCGGCGAAAAGGTTTTCGAGATCCGAAATTTTTCGGTCGATCACCCGTCCCTGCCCGGCGAACGCAAGGTCAGGGACGTATCGCTCGCCGCCCATCGCGGTGAAATCCTCGGGCTTTGCGGCTTGATGGGCTCGGGCCGGACCACCCTCGTATCCGCGATCTTCGGCGCCTTTCCCGAGGCTACCCATGGCGAGATGCTGATCGACGACAAAAAGGTCGACATCCGCTCGCCGGCCGATGCTATCAGTCACGGCATCGCGCTTCTGACCGAGGACCGCAAGGCACTCGGCCTGTTCCTAGGCCAACCGGTCACCTTCAACACCACCATCGCCTCGTTGCAGACGGTGAGCTCGCCGCCGGTGGGGGTCATCGACAGCGCCCAAGAGCGTGCGCTGACCGAACAATACGTCGCACAACTCGACATCAGGGCGGCGAGCGTCGACGCGCCCGTCGGAACGCTCAGCGGTGGCAACCAGCAAAAGGTGCTGCTGGCGCGATGGCTCAATGCAAAGCCCAAGATCCTTATCTTGGACGAACCGACCCGCGGCATCGACATCGGCGCCAAGGTCGAAATCCACAAACTCCTGGATCGACTCGCCGGGCAAGGCGTGGCGATCATCGTCATTTCTTCCGAACTCGAAGAGGTCCTTGGCATGAGCGATCGGATTCTGGTGATGAACGAGGGCCGCATCGTCTCGGAATTCACGCGCGAGAATGCGAACCGGGAAACGATCATGGAATGGGCGACCGGCGCGCGGCTGCTGGAGAAGTAACTAGTGTGGCGGTTCAGAAGTCCGCATCATTGCTGCCGGAGGTTCGTCATGCGGACTTCTGAACCAAAGCCACACTAGATCAAAAGGTTTGCTAGTGTCCTTTCGATTCCGAAGTTCGAAATGTGGCTCCGCAAAACGCGACGAACTTCGGAATCGGGGACACTAGCCATGCACCGCAACGGGGCGATTCAATTCATCAAAACCAATGCGACGCTGATCGCGCTCGTGGTGCTGACGGTGGCGCTCGCACTGATCGATCCCACCTTCCCCACCGCACGCAATCTCTCAAACGTCGCGCGACAAGTGACGATCGTCGGCATCATCGGCGTCGGGATGACGATGGTGATCCTGATCGCCGGGATCGATCTGTCGGTGGGTTCTGTCGTGGGCGTCGCGGCCGTGGTCGTGACGCTGTTGATGCAATATGGGCTTTCGACGTGGCTCGCCGTTCCCGTCACATTGTTGATCGTCGGCGGCCTGATCGGACTTTGGAACGGCTTCTGGATCGCGCATTACCGTATCCCGCCGTTCATCATCACGCTCGGCATGTTGACGATCGGGCGCGGCGTCGCCTTGTCGCTGTCCGGCGGCAGCTCCGTTCCGGTGGCCGATCCCTCCTTTGCCGCGCTCGGCAGCGCCTATATTCCGCCCGGGCCGACGCTGGTTCTGCTGGCGATCGCGGCGCTGGCCGGCGTCACCGCGCTCGTCAGGGCAGCGCGTGACAAGAGCCAGGCCAACACCACCTCGCAGTTCGAGAAAGGCCTGCCCGGCGCGGTCGTCACCGCGGCCGGATTGTTGCTCGCGGCCTACGTGTTCGGCTCAAGCGACGGCCTGCCGGTGCCGGTCGCGATCTTCGTCGCGATTGCAGGCGTTGCCATCTTCGTTCTCGGCCATACCCGGTTCGGCCGAAGGCTGTACGCGCTCGGCGGCAACGAGGAGGCGGCACGCCTCTCCGGCATCAATGTCTATCAAACGAAAATGATCGTCTACGTGGTGGTGTCCGTGCTCTCGGCGTTGTCGGGCATTCTGTTGGCATCACGGTTGAACGGCGCCTCCCCCAACCTCGGCACGATGTTCGAACTTGACGCGATCGCCGCTGTGGTGATCGGCGGCACCAGCCTCTCCGGCGGCTCGGGCACGATCGGCGGCACGATCATCGGCGCGCTGATCATCGGCGTTTTGAACAACGGCATGAGCCTGCTCGGAGTCTCGTCATTCTACCAGCTGATCATCAAGGGGCTGATCATCAGCCTCGCCGTCTGGTTCGACGTTCTGCAAAAGAAGAATTGGGTGGGCTGAGCAGCAACCTGCGCGGAAATCTCGCCCGATCCAGATCCTCGAACGCACGGCAAACCGAGACAATCTCAGCCCGCGAGGAACCGCCTCAAACCAAGATCACTCGGCTGGCAGGGATGTGTCGCTCCGCTTGGCGATGACTTGCCGGAATTTCGCCGCAAGGTCGTCGGTGTAGCGCGCCAGCCCCTGATAAAATGCACGGTTCGCTTCACCGGTCGCCTCTTCGGCCGACTTCTTGTACTGCGCTGCCTTACGCTCGTACTTTTCCAATTTGGCTTGAAGATCACTCGACACGGGCACTACTCCACTCGATACGCTGCACGACGCCAACGAATGGTTGCCTCCCGCTCCGACCGAAACGATGACTGGCTTAAGGCAATTTTGCAGCAGCGCTGCGGTTCGCTTTTGGCAGTGGCTTACGGGCACCTAGGTCGTCGGGTAGGGTCCGCGCATTGGGTAACTATTTAACGAAATGAGACAGGATTCCTGGGGGGTACATTGCGAGAAAAGGTCCCGGCTGGGGTTTAATTCAGCCTCCGGTATCCCCATCTATTGGCCATGACACAATGGCAACCTCCCAAGCGGGAACCGAAGAGAACCAAGGCTGAGCTGTACGAGATGCTGGCTGAGGCCGTGCGCAATACGCAGGATGAGAACGAGCGTATGCAACGGCCGAAGAAAGTGAAAGCAGCCTAGCGTTTGTCTGGGGCGCCAGAGCTTTGGCTGGTGCGCCCCAGTTAGCCAATCTGGCAAGAGTCCTGACGCGATTGGCTTCCACGCCGTCGCCGCCGGCCGTGCGCGTTTGTGCCACGCGTAAACGCCGTCAAGGTTTTACCCTGGCGACCGCCGCTTCAAGAACACTTTTAACCCCTGTCTGTACTGCAGGGGCCTCCCGGATGTGGCCGCTGGACCCTGCGGGCGGAGATGCCGCACGGCAGTTCGTCAAGTTTCGTCGTTCATCCGCTAGGTCGTGTAACTTAGCAAATGCGGCACGCTCCCCAGCGTGCGCAGCAGCCCCCGACACGGCATCCCCCGCAGCCCCCGACACGGCAACCTCCAACACGGCAGCCACGGCAGCCACGAACCCAGGCTAGCTGTATGTCGCTGCCAGCGTTTTCCTTATCGAAGAGATGGAACGTGGCGAGACTGACGTCGGCCATTTCCTCTTCGCTAAGAACCAAGCGCTGATTGGGAGAGATGTTGTCAGATTTCGGGATATGAGCGGTGGGTATCGTGGATGCGGATGCGCTCCCCGCCAGCGAAAGACCCAGCCCGGCCGCACCGAGTGCCGTTACGGCGGCGGCTTTGGTTGCGTGCGCGTGCTTCGCAGCTTGCTTCACCCGTGGCATGGTCGCATCCTTCCGTAGGTTGTTGTGAAAGGGTTGAAAGGGTCAACTTGACGTAGCAAGTGTGCCTGTACGTCTACAAATGCGACCTAGCGCATCCGGTTCCCTTCGCGCGAGGGTTTTTTGAGTTGCAACTGGTAGGGGAGAGCGGATGGCGGGCAAGGTGCCCGTGGCGCGCTGGTCGGCGATGGGGTCAATCACGTCGAGGGCGTGAGTGGGGAGTAGCTGTTGAGAGACCAAGACGCTGCCGCAAGATCGGAAGGATTGGTATGACTGATGTTCAATGTGCTAATTTCCCACCGATGTGCTCGCGGAGTCGATAGTCGTGGCAACCAAGATCGTTGACTATTCGATGAAAGCTATCCTTGCATGGACTGGTCTTCTTTTAGTTGGCGCGTCGAGCGACATTGCGCTCGCCGAACCAACTCAATATCTTTGTACGGTCGAGCATGCTGGGGGATTGCACTACGACAAACACAAACGGGCGCTTGGCGTCCACGGGAGTTTGGTTCAAGAAAATACGTCTTGCGTCGCTTGACTGCCGATGACCGCGACGAAAAGAAAAGCAAATGGTGGCCGCTCTTCAAAGATAATGCCGACGCGAACTGGGCATTTTTTAATTATGGTGAGGCGGACCCTATGCCAGTAGCGTCTTGCGTCCAAACTCCGGATGCTACCTTGTCGGAATTTTTTCAGTGTCGGCCAGGTGTGGGCAGCGCAAAACTCGATAGCGACATGCGCCGGTTCGAGATGATCTGCGGTGGGGGCTACATTGATCAGGGGTTTGGGAGCAGCGACGCCGCGAAAACCCTACCGCAAAATTAACTGGAAATCCTTACAAGCCAGATGATCTCTTTATTGAGATAGGCAATTGTAGTCCTTCATGACTGACCACATGCAGAAGCCGCCAAGGTGTTGTCCCTCGACGGCTCGTGCCGTTGCATTTGCGTAGAGGTACTGCGTCGAGCGGCGGTCGAACGCAGCCCGTGCTCGCTGTTATTTGGACGCAGGCGACCTTCAATGAGGCCGTTGGGTGCGTTGCCAGTCTCGGGCCAACGATCCCCGATCCTTGTGAGATGTGACTGGCGGCGATGCTCTTCAAGCCAGCACTGCTGCCCCATTCGATGAAATGGAAAAGGGCGGCCCTCGCGAGCCGCCCCTGTCATGGAGAACGGCTCTGACATGCAGCCAAGACGTTGCCGCATGATCGCAAGGGTTGGTATGATTGATGGTGGATTAGGTCAGCACTTCTGACAGGAGCATCAAATGGCTCACTTAAGACGAGAACTGTATCGTCAGGTAAAAGGCCCTGAGATCACCCATGCGGATTGTTGCACGCTAGTTTTCGATACCGACGCGAAGAATTTATACGTCGAGCGCGAAGTGGCACATTTAGACACGACCGTTGCGGGCGCGATTGAGATGCAAACGGCGACGATGGATATTGCGGATTACCTAAAGCAAGGCGGTCAGACCGCTGGGCACCGCGAGTTATGGCGGTTGTTGAGGACGCTTTTCAAAGAGACCGTCGATAACGATGAGCTGATCCACTAGCGGCAGTAGCCCGATCAGACAAAGACGGTCTCCGCCGACATTAAACCTAATCAGCAAGCTTAATCAGCGGTTTTTCTCGCGGCACACTAGTGCTGCGCTATCGTCATCTCGCCGGTCACTAACTGTTGGAGGTGATCCATGAGAGACAAAAAGGACTCCGCGCAACAAGACGCGGGACGGAATTTTCAGCGCGCCGCAAAACCGATCTTAACTGAATACGAGAAGGTGCAGGAAGCCTTCCGGAAAAATTTCGAGCGGTTGAAGGCGGAGCGTTTGGCTAGGGAAGCGACGAAGCCCGACGACAAATAACAGCGAGGGACTAATCAAATTGGCAAAAGACAGTTACGCGAGACCGCAAAAAAATACCAAGGCTGAGCTGTACCTGATGCTCGCCGAGGCGGTTCGCAACACGCAACCCCAACCGGTCAACACGCAACCTGAGCCGGTCCGCGACTCGCAGCGCGAGCCGAAGCACAAGATGCGACCTGCGCCGAAACGGCCTACTAAAAATAAAAGCGTTCGGGCGTCTGCTAGCCGCAAGTCGCGTCCTAGATCAAAATCTCGCCGCTAGGCGTGTCGTTTCGTCAACCTTTTAGGATGCCTAAGCATCATACGCTTGGCCTTCGCCTCCGCACGCTTCTTGATCTCGGCCTTGATCTTTTCGATCAGGGTTAGCTCTGACGTCTGAATTTTAAGGGTGGAGTTCACGTCCGCGCCCTCCGACAAACTCTGCTTATCAGGCTAATCTAATTTGGTCACCCACGCAAAAGCCGCCAAGGCTTCCCTCGACGGCTTATGTCGTTGCGTTGCAGTTGCGTAGAGTTAGCCGCGCCGAGCGGTGCTCGGACCGTAGCCTGAGCCTACTAGCCACCGGGGCGCAGACCTCCATTGAATGAGGCGTTCGATGCGTTGCCGGCGTGTCGGGTCCAACGTAGCCCGATGCGGAACAAGTTGTCACTGGTGACGGCCCTTATCAAGCCAGCGTTGCTGTCGTAACGATGAATGAAAAAGGGCGACCCTTGCGAGCCGCCCCTCTTCAGCCAAGGGCCAGTTTCGATCAGCGCGAAAGTTGAATTCGCAGCAAAGCCTCCTGCAACGCATCCAGCGGTGCTGCTTGTGCCGACTCATTGCGCGTCGCCCAGGCCCGAGATCTTGGTACGATCGGGGTGGAAACCGACCGACTACGGGCGCATATTCGGGCGATGAGCGGACCTCGATACCTGATCCATGAAGCCGATGATGGGACCTTTACCGTCGAAATCTATGACGGCATTGGCGCTGATGCTGTGATACCGAAGTTCGACAGCAGGAAGCAGGCTGAGGACTGGATTGCGGAAGAGCGCCGGAAACTCGGAATCAACGGACGCTGGCGGGCAATCGATGACTAGCATCCTCCCAACCGCCCTCCCATGACTCTAGGAAGGCCGCTGGTGAGTCCGCGGTTCGCGGGCGTGCTGGGCAGTAAATCGATTTTGCGAGTTGTTTGGAATCCCTAGGGGCGTTTGGGGTAGTTGTCATTCGGACCCGTAGCTGGACAGGCGATGAACCGATATCGAGGCACCCAAGCGGAGTTCCAATTCTCGATGGTCATGCCACACACGTCGCATTCAAAGCTGCTGATCTCGCGCGACTCTACGATGTGCTCGCTGCGGTCATAAACCGCGCCGCATCTACAGGATCGATGACCCGATTCGGACATCTTCCCAACATGCGCTTCGGCCTATCCGCTTTCCAGTGAACAATCCTGCCATAATCAAGGTTCCCACGAAACAGTCGCGAAACCATTTTCTTTCCCTGCGAAAAACTCTTGAAACGGCGATCGGGCAACGTGGTGTTGATCTCAATGAGGAGGTTGCCATGAATGCTATCGTTGCCGGCGTGCTGACGCGCGAAGCTGCAAAGACTCAGGCCATTCCCCACCCGCTTACGTTGATCGCTCTGTTTTGCGGTGTCGGATTGGTAGCTTCCCTAGCCATGGCTTCCATGGGGTTCGATCTGGGCACCGCCTTCTTCTGAGCGCGGAAGCGTGTCGCCGACTATCACATTGCCTTTGCATCAATTGTTGAGGATAGGCCTATGTTTGAGTTAGCAATTGCGGTCATTGCAGCCATAAGTCTCAGCATCTTTCTGGTGCATGCGATCGAGGCTTACCTGACCCATTAGTCACTCGCCGCCGAGAGCTTAAGAGCGCCGGGCCGAAGCCCTGCGGCGCCCTCTGCCTCTTCTTGAATGACTGCCGGCGAGCACGGCGCGGTGCTCGTTCCCGGAACTATTTCGGAGAACACTGCTGCCGGTCTACCTCCCGCGTTCGCTGCTCGATCTGATCAGCAAGGGCGTAAAGCATCACTGACACTTTGCGGTCGAATTGCTCTGCAGCCAATCGGCGCAATTTGATAATCTGGCCCTGAACCAGGGTAAGCCGCTCGACGTCGCCGATCCTGAAAGGCCGCCCTTTAGCCAACTCTCAGATTCTCCGCCGACGTCTTGCCGCGGCTTTCCTTCTCTTCGTAGCTCACCTTGGCACCCTCGTTGAGGGTGCTCAGGCCGGCTCGCTCTACGCCGAAATGTGCACAAACACATCCTTGCCACCGTTGTCGGGCTGAATAAATCCGAAGCCCTTAGTCGCGTTGAACCACTTCACCGTTCCTCTCGCCACGTCCGTACCTCCATTTAGAAATACAGTCGTTGTATTAGAGTGGCTATTGCGGCACTCGGCAAGCAAATCCCGCCGCTTTGGTGGGCAATTAACGATAGCGATTGTGAGCCAGATCACACTTGCTCGGCGTGGTGCCTGTTAGGGTCTTGGCGCTGAGGATTAGAGGGCTCAGTAACAGGCGCCGCCGGGACAAGATATTTCGAGCCCGACGGCGTAGCTTTTTGTGGCGATTTCCGCCCCTCACCTGTCCGCGAAACCATTCGATCGGACTGACAAAGCGATCTTGAAACTAGCACGGCTAGCCAAACGTAGCTGTAGTGTAAAAACAGGGTGCGTTCAGATGGTTGAAACTCTCACGTTAGTCCTGGGTCTGTTTTCCGCTTTCATCTTTTTGGCTCATGCAGTGGACGCCTATTTCACGACCTAAGGGCCAGTCAACGCCGGCTTCGCATGGCGCGTGCATCGTGTTTCAGCGGCCGGAAAGTCCAAAAGTGCACAGACCGGCCCGGCCGCTTTGATCATCTGGTAGCTGGGTATTCACAAGGTCGTCGTCACCGAGTTGTTGAACCAATTTGCAACTCTGGACGCCTGCAACCTACGTAACTCGATCGAAGGAGCGTTGCCATGAACAACGTCACCGAGTTGATGCGAGCCGGCTCAGCGGTAAGCAGAGGGACAATATTGAAGCGGCTTTTCGTTATCGGGTATGTGACGGCAATCGCCGTCGCGATGGTCGGCTGGATTTCAGCCTTCGGTTGGCTCACCCTCAGGGCAGCCACGTGGTTGTTGACTTAGCTCAATGTCCGAGGAGCTGTGCGGCCTCTGCTATTCCACAGCCGATCATAA
>Ga0210401_10003874_pt1 | contig 15802 bp, 10 predicted proteins | sample IncBWH32MmetaG_FD_150866 | JGI IMG/M metagenome (GOLD analysis project Ga0210401, IMG submission 150866) | Forest soil microbial communities from Barre Woods Harvard Forest LTER site, Petersham, Massachusetts, United States - Inc-BW-H-32-M | ecosystem: Environmental > Terrestrial > Soil >... | reverse complement strand
TATCTCGAAAGCTCTCCCGTATTGCGGGCATTTCGGGATCGCTGTCACGTTATTCCTTACGGTATCGACACCACTCTTTACGAACATCGCGATCCGGAAGCCGTGCAACAAATCCGCCGCCAGTACGGCGAGCGTTTGGTCATCAGTGTGGGCCGGCTGGTCTATTACAAGGGCTTCGACCGTCTTCTGCGCGCCATGGTCGATGTTCGTGGGAAGCTTCTCATCGTCGGCGACGGCCCCCTGCGCGGCGAACTCCAAAGCCTGGCGACACAGCTTGGAATCTCAAACAAGGTCGCCTTCGCCGGAGAGATACAGAATGCCCGGATGGCGCCCTATTATCATGCGTCCGACCTGTTCGCATTGGCATCTGTGGCCCGCAGCGAGGCATTCGGCATCGTTCAGATCGAGGCCATGGCGGCCGGACTCCCGGTGGTGAATACGAGTCTGGACTCCGGAGTTCCGTACGTCTCGCTCCATCAGGAGACCGGCCTGACCGTTCCACCTGGAGACCCCACCGCTCTAGCCGGCGCGATCAATCGGCTGTTAGACGATCCCGCTTTGCGTGAGACCTTCGGCCGCGCCGGCGCTCGCAGGGCACAGGAACAATTCAGCCTGGATTCCATGCAGCGCCGGACGCTGCAACTTTATCACAGCCTCGTAAAACGCTAGGTTTTCGAGTAACCGCAACCAATGTCCCGAACCCGCTCATTTCTTAACGGCGCTCTCTTTGCCTACCTTTATCAGGGTTCGGCCATGGTAATCGGCCTATGGCTGACCCCCTTCTACATCCGCACCCTCGGTCCCAAAGATTACGGCACATGGCTGGTCGGGATGCAGGTCTTGGTTATGCTGCTGCTGTGCGACTTTGGCGTCCTCGCCGTGATCCCTCGCGATGTCGCCCGCGCACGAGGCTTGGAGAAGTCCGACCCTGGATTCCAAGATCTCCCATTAATAATCGGCCAGACCATCAAAGTCGTGCTGGTCCAGACATTGCTGATCGCGCTTCTTTCCTTGGGGGTCTTGCTCTTTCGGCCGGCCGCGACCGTGGGTTTAGAGGGACCCATCGGTTTGGCGCTATTCGTCTTTGTTGTTACTTATCCGATGCGCCTCTTCCCCGCGATTTTGCAAGGGTTGCAGGATCTCAAGTTTGTTGGACAGTTGCGGCTGTGGATGTGGGCCTTGTCCACCGGCCTCACTTTCGTCCTCCTGCTGGCAGGCGCGCGATTTTATGCCTTGGTTTGTGGGTGGTGCCTGCAGCAGATCGTGCATGACGTTGTCGCCTTTTACCGTCTGCGCCGCCTTCGCCCCGATCTTCTAACACTGGAGGCTTTGAAGACCACTGGCCCGCTGCGGTGGCGCTGGTTCACACGGGGAGCTTGGGTGAATGTTGGGCAAATCGGGTACGCTCTGACTGCAGGAACGGATTTAATGATCGTTGGGCGCTTCCTCGGTCCCGCGGCAGTCGTCGTTTATTCTTGCACCAGCAAATTGATCACGGTCTTGCAGAACCAGCCCCAAATACTCGCCAGTGTTGCTCTGCCCGGATTGAGCGAATTAAAGATCGTCGATTCGCGCCAGAATCTTCTGGTCAAGATTACATCGCTAACCCAAGCCATGCTGGTTCTCGTCGGCGCCGTCTTTTGCATTGTGCTCGCGGTCAACCAGCAGTTCGTCAACCTATGGCTCGGCCCCAGTTTCTTCGGCGGAGTGAAGCTCACCTTCCTGCTGCTCCTCAATTTCCTCCTTCGGCAGATTGACTATACGTTCGCTCTGGCACTTTTTGCCTTTGGACACGAGAGGTATACAGCCATTCGATGTCTCGTCGATGGATTCGTAAGTGTCGTCCTAGCTAGTATTCTCGTCCGGTATTTAGGGTTTGAAGGTGTCATATTAGGCGCGCTCTGCGGAGCCGTGCTCGTTTCGATTCCCATGGACGTCTTCGTATTAGCCCGCGAGTTCGAAGTGTCGATCTTTCAGTTCGTTCGGCCCTATATTCCGTTCCTGTGGCGATTCGCCCTGATTGGGGCCGGCGCCGTAGCACTCGTCACTCAATTCCCTATATCCGGTCCAACCAATCTCGCGATTACGGCCGCCCTCATCGGTTTGGCCTACTGCATCATCGTACTTCCCTATGTTTGGCGAACGCCGCTGCGCGGTTATATCCAATCGACAGCCTCCACCATCTGGTCCGTCATGCCTGGCCGCAACTTGGGATGGTCAAATGATGCTTAACACCAACGTCACTCTGGAAAACGCATCCATTGGCGTGCACGCTTCTTCTGGTGCGCACCCTTCGTCGCAGCCTGCCGCAGCCACACTCTGGTTCCCGCGGCAAATTCGTATCTTCTCGGCCATCGTTCTGCTCTACGCCCTTGGCTTCATTTTGTTCTTTCCAAAAGCGCTCACCAATTTTGACGAAGTGTCTTATGTACGCCATGCCGCTGCATTCGCAGCCGGCCGCGTCACAGTCGACACCGTGGATCCATACACAGGCGAGCATCAATCGATACTTCCGAGTAGTTATCCCGCCGGCACCTCCGCGCTCATGGTTCCTTTCATATGGATCGCCGGATGGCGTGGCGCTTTCTTGCTGGGACTCGTGGCTGCAATCGCTTGCACGCTCATTACTGCCAAATGGATCACTGAATCGGGAGGCTCGCCGCTCTTCGCTCTTATCATTTTGGGCTATATTCCCACCCTGGTCATGTCTCGGACAGCGATGAGCGATGTTCCCAGCGCCGCCTTGGTGGCCGCCGGCTTGTGGCTGTTTTGGCGCGATGACGGCAGTCCCTGGCGGCGGCTGGCGGCGGGCTTCATCGCGGGCGCTTCGCTGAGCCTGCGAGAACCCAACCCGATTTTGTTTTCCGTTTTCTTTGCGGGAGCGCTGCTCCGTCGCGAACGGCACTTGCTCCCACTGATCGCCGGCACCATCGCTGGTGTAGCCATCCGGCCGCTTTCCGCTCTGCTGGTGTACGGCAGTCCCACGTACACCAAGCTGCAGTATTACGGATTCACCGGCCATTACATTCAGCTAAATCTGTTGTTGTACTTGACCGCCGTGCTCATCCTGGTTCCCGGAGGCCTGATCTTTGCGCTAGGCTATCGAGGTCGTCGCTGGCCGGAACTGGTCTCCACCGTGGCCCTGTTCGTCGGCATGTTCATTTTGTACAACTACAATGGACAGGCGAGCGGAGGATTGAAGCAGTGGGTGCTCTCGCAGAGGTTCCTCATTCCCTTGCTCCCGATCATGGCCTTCGCCATGGCTCACACCTGTCCGCGCTGGTATGCAGCAGCCATGCGATCGATCTCCCCGGACCGGCGGATGCGCTGGCACTCCATCGCGAAAGTAGCCGTCGCAACCTGGCTGGTTGCCATTGTTCTTCTGGGCCTCGGCGTAAACTGGCGAAGCGATCTATGGTCCAAGGTCAACCGCGACATCGTCGATGCGCTCTATAGCCACACCGATCCCTCGCTTCCCGTCGTGACTGACATACCGGCCACCGACAAATTTCTGAATGAGCTCCATGGCCAGCGCATGCTCGCCGAGCTTACCGGAATCCAGGCCGGCCAGATTCGCCAACTCATCGATCGTCACGGCATCGTTCAAGTGGTCCTCTTTGATCGCCTGGACAGCGACTATTGGCTGTCCAAGGCGAAGCAGAACAAGATATTGTTGGATAATCTCTCCGCCCAGTTCTCCTGTACTCAGAAGCTGCAGCAAAATTTCCCGGACTTGGGCGTCCTTCAAATCTGGACCGTAACCAGCCGTCAGTAACGATGCGGTGGATTTTCGTTTCGATTGCTCTGGCGTGCCTGCTGGCTGGTGTTTTTTACAAACCGCTGCTCATGGCGGTCGGTGACTCATTGATCGTCTCTGATCAATTGGAAAAAGCCGACGCGATATATGTCCTGGCCGGCGATTTCTTCGGCAGCCGCGTGCTCTTAGGCGCGGACCTGGGCGCTCGCGGATTTGCCCCTCTGGTCTTGCTCAGCGGTGGCGCCTACTCGAGCAACATTATCAGCAAGCGCTATTCCGGCGATATGGCGGTGCAGTACGCTGTAGAGCACGGCTATCAACCTGGATTGTTTCAGGCCATACGGCTGGATCATACGCCGTCCACCATCGACGAGGCTCGCGCTATGGGCCCGATCTTCCAGAAAATGGGCGTAAGGCGCGTCATTCTGGTCACCAGCAATTTCCATTCCCGGCGAGCCGTGCTGGTCTTCCGCTGGATGATTCCGGATATTCATTTTTCTGTGGCCGCCTCTCAGGATTTGGATTACAACCCATCCTCCTGGTGGAAAACCAGCCGTGGCCGGCATCTGGTCGAATCCGAGTATGAAAAGATCGCCGGCACATTGCTTAGCGAACCAAGGTGGTAATTGTTGATAGTTAATCTCAGCGAGACTCAAACCCTCGCGACAGCGCAGCCTCCGAGGAGTGTCCTTGCAACGTGGTCGGTGGCCATTCCCGCCGCCGCCACCGCGGGCATGCTCCTGTACCTGGGCGGCGGCGCTCTGGCTGGCGCGAGGCTGGTGGCCTTCGTCATGGGGCTGCTGTTCCCGGCCGCTGCTCTGCTATCGGGAACCGGCCTGCTCCGAAACCTATCGACTAGCATCCGCACCGTTGCCAGTCTTTCGTTGGCAATCCTTTTGGTCACTCCGGCGTTCTATATTCGCCGCGCTCTTCCCTTCCCCGGCTGGCTTTTGGACCTGATATTCGTCATCGCTCTCTGTTCACTGGCGATATACCGTGGCGCTTATACCCGCTTTCTGCACGATATCCGTACGCCCTTGTTTCGCGCCGCCTCGCCATTTCTCTTCGTCGTTCTTCCGGCCCTGTTCGTCCTGACCTGGATGGGATTCGGAGTTCACGAAGCCGGTCAAGTCTTCTACTACGGATTGTTTCCGATCGACTTCGGCAATCTCACCAACATAGTTGCCGTCATCAACGCGTCGCCCGGCTTGCCGCATTGGCCGGTGGCCGGCACCGGAATACTGCACTATCACTGGCTTTTCTTTGTGTTTCCAGCCTGGCTCAGTTCACTCGGCGGTGGCCACACGCCGGACGCTATCGCCCTGGTTTTGTGCAACTATATCGCCGCCTGCATTCTATTTCTCGCGATCAGCGCAGCCGCCGACCACGTGTTGCTGGCCATTGATCGGCCTATGGCTGCCTCCGCGGTTGTCATGGCCGCCGGCGTCGTCACGCTGGGGTCGTTAGTAATGTATCCCTATCAGATGCTGGTCGGCATTGCCGTCCGATTGACTCATATTCAATCCCTCGCAATTGCGGTTCGCAACGGTCTCCTGCTTTCGATTCCGAACAGTCTGACAGTCTTCGGCAATAACACCATGGCCCTGACGCTGGCATTGCTGGTTTTAGTGCTGCTGCTCGAATGGAATCGCCACGGCGAGAAGGGCTATCTCGTCCTGGGCGCGATATTCCTGGCGATGATTATTGGCTACAGCATCACCCTCATTTTTCCTATGGCTCTGACGCTGGGAATCTGGCTGCTGCTGGCTCGGATACGCCGGCCGCTACTTGCCGCTATTTTTTTTGGTGTCATTGGCGCCGCGCTCGCCGGGACGATGGCTTTTGGTCTGCACCTGTTCGGCTCCGGCAAGCCTTTAGCACTCGCGTTTGATAACGGTGCCTATCTCCGTCACGTTCTTTTTGCGTTTTCGCCACTATGGGCCTTGGCATTGCTAAGCCGGCAGTTCTGGGGAAAGCTGTCCTTGTTTTGCACCTTGATCGTCGCTTGCGTGTTGGTGCCGAGCTTTCTATATATTCCGAATACGGTAACCGGTCAGATCGACTTTTCCATGAAAATCGCGGCGCTAATCGCCGTGGCCGCTTGTCCGTTGGCATGCGTGGGCCTGGCGCGCTCGATGAAAAACTGGCGATCCCCGGCCGCGGCCGTCACTCTGGCATTGATCGTCCTGGGCCTCGTTTGCACGGCGGCGTATGCCGGACAATTTGCATTCCTGCGGCTTCGGCATAATCATGACCGCACTATGGCCTTGCCGGCCGATTACGTTGCCGCTCTGGAATTTATCCGCGACAACACTCCCTCCCAGGCCATCGTCATCGATCCGCAGTCGATGCCGTACGCGCTAACCATTCCCACCGTTTTCATCGGCGAGCGGCGCGTCTACCTGCCGACAGAATACGGCGAACAGGTGCTCGGCGGTCTCACGATGTCTCCGGAAGTCGCCCGACGAAAACGCGACTTCGAGCAGTGGTCCAAGGACGGTTTTGTGGACGGGACCTTGTCGGGCCAATTTGCTTCTCAAGCCGACTATTGCCTCCTCCAGGGCCCTGGTCCACGCGGCCAGGGCTGGACGTTGATCCGAACCTTTGGCGGATACGCGGTTTGGGAATCAAAGGCTCATTCTCCGCATCCGGAGACCTAGCTCTATGACATCCGACTTACGGGAACTTGCAGCCAACATCGAGCTGCGGCAGGACGGCATTTGGACCAGCAAGACGCTCTCCGCCGTCTCCTACCCTGAACACGGCAACGAGACGTACTTCGCTGTAGAAGAATCGTCGTTCTGGTTTCGGCACCGAAACAACTGTATTCGCGCCGTCGTCAAGGCCCTTCCTCCCGGCGGCTTGTTGCTGGATGTGGGAGGCGGCAATGGCTATGTTGCTCGATGCTTGCAGGACGCCGGCGTCGATGTAGCCCTCGTGGAACCCGGCCCCGGCGGCGCGCGCAATGCTCGCCGGCGTGGCGTGCAGCACGTGATACAGGCCGCATTGGAGGACGTCAAGTTCCAACCCGGCAGCGTGGCCGGCGTGGGCCTCTTCGATGTCGTGGAACACATCGAAAACGATGTCGATTTTCTTCAAAGCGTCAGGCGGCTGCTCCGGCCCGGCGGACGTGTCTATCTGTCGGTGCCCGCCTATCAGTGGTTGTGGTCGCACGAAGACGTAGCCGCAGGCCACTGGCGCAGGTATACTCTGAGCGGCATCTGCAGCGTCTTCCAGCAGGCGGGATACGAAGTCGATTTCGCCACTTACTTTTTCGGCTTTCTGCCGCTGCCAATTCTGTTGGCCCGCGTTGCGCCTTATCGGCTGGGGCTTTCTAAGAGCGAGGTCAAAGAAACCGTGCAGTCGGACCACAACCCCGGCGGTCCGATGGCCCGCAAGATAATCGACACCTTGACCAGCCGCGAGTTGGAAAAAATCGCCAGCCTGCGCCGCGTCAGGCTCGGTGGAAGCTGCTTGGTGGTTGCCCGGTCAGGAATACTGTATGTCAATTGAAATGGCCGATCTGCCGGAAGGCATCAGCGTAGTGGTGCCGGTTTTTAACAGCGAAGGGACGCTGGCGCAGCTAGCCGTCCTGCTCGAGGAAGTGTTGTGCTCCTGTAGTCGGCGTTTTGAGTTGATCCTGGTCAATGACTGCAGCCGCGACCATAGCTGGAAGGTCATCTGCGATCTTTCCGACCAGTTTGATTGGGTACGAGGGATCAATCTGATGCGCAATTACGGCCAGCACAATGCGCTGCTGTGCGGCATCCGGGCCGCGGCCTACGATACGATCGTCACCATTGACGATGATCTCCAGAATCCCCCTGGCGAGATCCCCAGGCTTTTATCGGTGTTGCAGGAAGGTTACGACGTGGTCTATGGCTATCCGGAGAAACAGCAACATGGCTTGCTCCGCGATCTGGCGTCGGAGATCACGAAATTGGTTCTACAAAAAACGATGGGCGCGCAGACGGCCCGGCGCGTCAGTGCCTTCCGCGTGTTTCGGACCGAGCTTCGAGAGGCCTTCTCCCGTTACCAAAGCCCGCTCGTCTCCATCGATGTGCTGCTAACCTGGGCGACGTCTCGCTTTTCGGCGCTGCAAGTCCAGCACGAACCGCGCAAGATCGGTATCTCCAACTACACCATCGGCAAACTCATCACGCACGCGCTGAACATGATGACCGGCTTTACAATTTTTCCGCTGCAAATCGCCAGTATGGTAGGCTTCGCATTCACAGCGTTCGGCGGCTGCATTCTGTTCTATGTATTGGGCCGATATTTGATTTCGGGAACATCGGTACCCGGCTTCCCATTCCTGGCATCGGTGGTCGCGATCTTCGCCGGCGTTCAGTTATTCGCGCTGGGCGTTATCGGTGAATACATCGCCCGGCAGCATATGCGGACCATGGAAAAGCCAACCTACACCATCCGTGGCCTGGTCGGCAATCCGGCCGGTCCAGCGTCCTCACAGACCACCAGCCCGAGAACGGCCGCTCGCAGTTGATCGACCTAGATGACTGAATCCACCGCGGCCACACTCGGTTTTTTCCTGATGACTGCGAAAGGATTGGCAGTTCTGGAGGCTGTCATTCGCGCCTTTGGCTCGGCTCGAATTGCGTACGTCGTTAGCGCGCGCGATCAAAACCTGGTTGACGACTCCTTCGATCAGATTGCCAAACTCTGCGACCAGAATGGCATTCCCTTTTTTGAGAAAAAGAAGCCGGCTTCACTCCTTTCTACCTACACCTTCGCGATCTCCTGGCGCTGGCTCATAAACGACGTGGAAGATCTGATCGTGCTGCACGATTCCCTTCTGCCGAAATACCGCGGCTTTGCTCCCCTGCCGACAGCTTTGATCAAAGGCGAGGATAAAATCGGCGTTACTGCTTTGTTTGCCGACGAAGAGTTCGATCGTGGCGACATCTTGGGTCAAAAGCAAACCTCCGTCTCATACCCCATCAAAATCAAAGCTGCAATTGAATTAGTGAGCCGCCTCTATAGCGAACTCGTTGTGGAAATCGGTGGCCGGGTGCTTCGCGGCGAGGGGCTAGTGGGCAGCCAGCAAGACGAAACGCAAGTCACCTATTCGCTGTGGCGCGACGATGAGGACTATCGCATTCGATGGCAAAACGACGCAGCCACCATTAAGCGGTTTATCGACAGCTTAGGTGATCCATATCAGGGCGCGGCGAGCTTGATGAATGGCCGGCAAGTCAGGATTTACGACGCCGAAGTGGAGCCGGATGTATGCGTCGAAGATCGCCATGTTGGAAAAGTTTTGTTTATGCGCAAGGGGTTTCCCGTTATCGTCTGCGGGTCGGGGCTGCTGAAAATCACGGCCTTGTTTGATTCGGAAACACGACAAAGCCTGCTACCGTTAAAGCGATTTCGATCCCGGTTTGTGTGAGATTTCGCGGCGAGTAATCAAAAGTAAGAATTCCAATGAACAATGTGCAACAGTATCGCATTCCTTTTAACCGATCTTCCTTGGTCGGCAAGGAGCTCAGCTACATTGCCGAGGCCATGCTGATCGGCCAGATCGCGGGCGACCAGGGTTTCACGAAGAAATGCCACGCGCTCCTCGAGCGTCTGTTGGGCGCGCCCAAAGCTCTGCTCACCTCCAGTTGCACGCATGCGCTCGAAATGGCCGCGCTGCTCCTCAACATCCGTCCCGGCGACGAAGTGATTGTTCCTGCGTTCACTTTCGTTTCCACCGTCAATGCCTTCGTGCTGCGCGGCGCCAAGCCAATATTCGTGGATGTCCGCCGCGACACCTTGAACCTCGACGAATCCAAGCTCGCGAAACTGATTACCGAAAAAACCCGCGCCATTGTGCCGGTTCATTACGCCGGCGTGGGTTGCGAAATGGACGCCATTATGGAAATCGCCAACGCCCATCAAATTCCGGTGGTGGAGGATAACGCGCACGGCCTGTTTGGAAAGTACAAAGGATGTTATCTCGGCAGGTTCGGCTGCCTGGCCACCCAAAGCTTCCATGAAACCAAGAATTTTACTTGCGGCGAAGGCGGAGCGTTACTGATCAACGACCCTGGCTTGATTGAGCGCGCCGAAATCATTCGCGAAAAGGGGACCGATCGCAGCCGGTTTTTCCGCGGGCAGGTAGACAAATACAGCTGGGTCGACATCGGCTCGAGCTACCTGATGTCGGACGTGCTGGCCGCGTTTCTATATGGACAGCTGGAGCAGTGGCAGGAGATCCAGAGAAAACGCCGCTTCATGTGGGAATTCTACGACCAGCACCTTTCCGATTGGGCCCCCGGACATGCCGTGCAGCGGCCTGTCATCCCGCCCCACTGCGAACAGGCTTACCACATGTATTACCTGCTGCTTCCCTCGCTCGAAATCCGTTCGGCCCTCATCGACCACCTCAAGAAACGAGGAATCCTCAGCGTATTTCATTACCTGCCTCTGCACTTATCCATTTTTGGACGGAAGTTTGGCGGCAAGGTGGGCGATTGTCCGGTATGCGAGGACGTCTCTGACCGGCTATTGCGGTTGCCCTTCTTCAATCAGTTGACGCAGGAAGAGCAGACCGAGGTGATTGAAGCGATCAAGGATTTCAACCGCCCACCGATAGTGTTTCTCCCGCAATCCGTACGGCAGGCCAATACCGAACCGCAAAAATTGTAGACCACCCGCGCACCGCCATCACGAGGAACTTAGGACCTTGTGCGTAGCACCCACCGTGCGCGGCACATTGTTCGAATCCAGATAAAGTATCTGGTACCAGGCGGGCGCATTGTAGTTATTGACCGGAATCTGGCACCCGTTCGTGCAATCCGTCACCGGATCGTCGTTCATCAAGCGCGGATAGTAACCCACGCGAATCGCCACCCTGGTCACTCCCGGCGGAAGCGTAACCGGAGCCGTCGAAAAGCTGAGCGTGCCCAGATCCGGCACGGCTCCCGCCGGCTGCGCATAATAGGTCGTCGTCTGGCCTGGTGAAGCGCAGAAATCCATAGTGTCCGATGTAGGGTTAGATGCCATCGGTGTGTACGTCAGTGTGTACCCGGTCAAAATCCCCTTGTACATCGTGCCGCCTGCGATCTGTATCGCGCTCAGATCCACGGTCTGCGTATAGCTCATCTCGCTCAGGCAGACGATCTTGAACATGTTCCCGTAGGATGATGATGTAACCATCGTCGAGAACATTGGCCCCAGATACGGTGCATTGCCGCGTGGCTGGAGGTTGTACTTCGTTTCGCGCGCCGTCATTTGAAAATCACGGCTGATTGCCGCCCACACACGGTTGGTCGGGTAATCCGGCCCTATCGCCTGCCCCCCGGTAACCAGGCCGGGGGCGAGTGCCAATACCCCTGCGTTGTTGCTCTGGAACCAATTCATCTTGTACCCGGAGATTCCGTTCGTCTTGTCCCACTCCAGCCGGGCTATGAACGTCTCAGGCCGCCAATCGAGAGAGTTTGGCCGGTCAACTCGCGGGTCGAATGTATAGCCGATATGATTCTTCTGGTACTGTAGTCCGATTGTCCCCACCAGATCCCTTCTGGCGGCGGACTGAAACGCCCGCGTATTGAGATTGGTGTACGAAATCCCGCCCGGAATTGACCAGATCGTAGACCAGACTGAACAGTCGTCGCCATACGAGTTTGCGCATTGATCGCTGTGATAAAGCAGAGACCCATCCGCGATAGCCGGGTCGTTCCAGTTCTTGACGCTGGTCGTGTTGTTATAGTTAACTCCCAGCATCGGTTGAAAGATCGGGATGTTCGCGCCGTTATGAACCGCGGCGTGGATCAGGGCGAAATAATTGTTGGGCAGAGCGCAATCAACACTCAGGATCAGGTTCGGATCGGTTGCCGAATTGTACGTTCCTGCTGTCGCCGTGGTCGGGATCGTGAAGCTATTCGCCGTGGCTCCCGTGACCACGGCTACCGTATTTAACGCCGCGTTGGTCGCATTCATGATGTGGACCGACTGGCCGTTCGCGATACCGTGTCCCGCGTAATTAACGGTCAGCATCGCCCCGTTCGAGACCAAGCTGGATAGACTAGTGTTGCTCCCGGTGATGTTTCCGTTGGCATCCAACACTTGGGTCCAGGTCTGGTAAGCATTATCCACGACCCCCACGAACTTGGGCAGAACACAAGCGAGAGTTCCGTTGCCGGCGCCGGCGGTAGCAGCATACGGATAGCTCCACATGTACCGGCTTTGCAGGCCTGCGTCGGTGCCGGACGTATACGTCCCGGGCCCACAAGTCGTCAAAAACGTGTAAGCGATCGTTATTCCCTGAGCATTGGAAGTGTGACTCGTTACCGGGTGCCAGCCGTTCAAGCAGGTATTCGTTGCGCCTGAATAGAAGACCGCCGCGCCTTGCCCGGTAGCCTGATTCCAGTCGGCGTAGATATTCATGAAGGCCGTCACTGTCGCCACGCCAGCTGAAACCACGATAGGTCCCGGAAAATTCACTGAGCCAATACCCGGCGTTGGGTTCGGAAAGTCATTTCCTATCTTGGCGCTGATCTCATCTACTCCATCTAAGGCGTGAACCGTCTGCAGCGTGGCAAGGTTCGCTATGTAGGCGGTCAGGCATGCTAGCCGATTGAAGGTGAGATTGTTTGCAATAGCTCCGTCGAAAATCGCCGGATACTCGATGTTTTGGAAATCGTACTCCATCGCAATGGAATATTGCTGTGCGAATGCTTGCAGCCAAAGGTCTATTTGCTGCAGTGCTGAATTACAGGTTGAGCTACTCGGATCGAAGATCGATGGGCCGGGCTCGGCCGACGTCACCGCCGCCGTAATTCCACTGTCGTTCATTAATGGACCCATCCACGTACTGCGTTGCGTTATGTCGCTTTGAAATTGAGTGGCATAGATCGGATCCATGAACCACCAGGAAGTCGGGAAAAAACTCTGCCCAGGTGTGTAGGTGTTGATGACGCCGTTGGTTTTGGAGAAGTGCGGGAAAGTGGCGTTGTACTCTACCTGCACGTAGGTCGACCGCGGGTTCGGAAGCGCATTTCCGCTATCGCAGGTCGCGCACACCTGCTGCACCTGCCCCCATCCGGGACTCAACGCCGTAACCATTCCGGTCGATGAATTCACCGACGCCACGCCGCTGAAACCACCATCGTCCGTGTAGTTGTAGGTGACGCTATTGGCGGCAATAGCCGTGCTCGATAAGTCCGTATTCACGATCTTCGGTGCAATCGAGATAGAGCTCGGGCATGTAGCCGTTGGGATCAGGCACAGATGGATGTAGTCGTAGGCCGGCCGCAATTCCATGGAATGTGCGCCGTTCGAAGTCGTGAAGGTTGCATAAGCGAACGCCACTGGGTAGCTGTCAAAGATGTCCAGCGGAAGTGTGGCCCAGTAGCCGGGACGCATCCGGTAAGAAACCGTATGGGTGCCCGAACCCCCGCTCGAGAAAGTGATCGGCGCGCCGCCGGGTGTATGCGAGAACGATGCCGTGTTGTTGTCAACGTAGTTGGCATAATAAGCGTTGGTGACTATCTCGGTCCCGGAGCTTCCGAAGGCGGGGGACGGCCAGGTTCCGTCGGGGCAATTCGGCGCGTTCACGGTGAACGTGTTGTTGACCACCGACTTCACCGAGTAGGATCCGTCGCACGCATTGGTGTAAGAAGCCGGGTTTCCGGTTATGAATCGATAGATATTGACCGTCGCACCGACAGACATCCCCGGCGAGGAGCTTAATGTGATTGATATAACTCCGCCGCTTGCGCTTCCCGCTGTAACTAAGTTTGTCGGATCGGTGATGGATGGCATCCCGGTCAATGGATTTATCCAGCCGAAAACCTTGCCGCTGAGCAGCGGCGCGCTGGTCCCGGAATCCGTCGGTAGCGTTCCGGAGGAGCTAAAAGCTACCGGTCGATTGCTCACCAGCCAGTGCTGCTGCGGACTCGTCAGCGTAACATTAGAACCGCTCACGTTTCCGGCGGCAAAAGTATTCCCGGCGATGTAAGGATCTCCGCCGAATTGCGAGCCCAAGCCGTCGCCACTGAACGTAAACCAGACTTCGTGGGTTCCGTTTGGAACGCGGTAGCTCTTGAATGTTCCCCCCGGCTGGCCTGAGCCCGAAAAACCGCCATTACAAGAAAAGTTCGTCCACGTGTCGTCCGACCCGATATTCTCGCGCCCGTCGATTCGAAAAACCCCGCCGCACGCGCCGCCAAAGTTGTGCCCATTCCATTCAAGAGGCGCAATCGTCCCCGAGCCGGAGGTCGGTACGGATGGAATGTTATTCCGTAACCCGTTTAGCCTGACCTGCTGTGTTGTAACCGCTGAGCTGGCCAGCACGTTTCCGAAGACGTCGTACGCAATGGCCTGAAACGTGGCGTCTCCGTCCCCGGGAAGTCCGACGAAGATCGGCACCGCCCACGGCGGGGAAGCGGAGCAGTCGCTGGGTTGGACGCGCTTGCCGTTATAACGCATACAGACCCGCGCAGTGTGATTGCCGGAGCCTTCGGTGAGGGAGATAGCTGGGGTAAAGACCGTACTGGCGATAGGCGCGCCTAGATTGGTGATGCTGATGGACTGCGCCCAGGCAGCGCCGCCCAGACAGATTCCCAACAGTGCAATAATGCCACCGGGCTTCCAAACCTGATTTTGCGTGACGTGATTTCGCTTGCTCATACGATCAGAAGTAAAGCACTCTCCAAAACTCTCCCACTACCGAATCTCCGCTCCCTCCCGCATTAGCAACCAACGTCAGCATCTGTGTGGCAGTGGTATCCACCGTCACACTCGCGACCGGTGTGGCTCTGGCAAAATCAGTTCCATTCACCCCCGGGCTTGATGCAAAATCAAAATAAGACAGGCTGATTTGTTGAGTTCCGGTTGCGCCTGGATTATTACAAATCATGATGTCCCGATAGCTGTCGATTCTCGACAACGCCGGACTGGTAATGATCACGCTCCCAGTGCCGTACTTTATCTTTATCGCCGTCGCTAACGTCGAAACGTTCGTATACAAAATTGCGGTGGAAACGACTAAACAATGTCCCGCCGCCATCAGTCCACCGGGAATCGAGGTACTGAAGATAGTTGTATCAGAGCCGTTCGTAATGCTGATGCTGCCGGTTTGCTTCTGCCAATCTACAAATGGACCCTGGACCGCGACGGGATTGCCCGCTGCCGATGTGCCGATGAAGTTCGCTGATATAGGCATGGCCGGATCTGGAGCGAGCACAAACGCGTCTACCACTGGCGGCCCGCTTGAATGCGCCCGCAAAATGTAAGGCACGTTGGCGCGGCATTGGTTGGCTGCAATTGCCGACAGCGCACCCGAAGCGTTCACTACATCAATCGGAATCGGCCCCAGCGCGTTGACATTGATCGTATCCGACCCTTGACAAGCCACATCCGGCGTCCACATCAGTTCCATGTTCTGCGTATAAATGCTCAGCGCCGCGTTGAGAGCGCACGTGTGCGTCGCCGCTGCTCCATTCGCCGAAATGCACCGCTTGTCGTCGCCCGCCTGATCCGTCGCGCGGCTTAAAGCGAAGGCGGTGTCTACCGCCGGCATGCAGTCGACGCGATTCGCCCCGGCATTGTTACTGCACACTTCGATGATGCCGTTTCCAGAATTGAAGTTCAACGTAGGCTGAGTGGCTTGCGTGATGCCCCCTACCGCTACATTCATGGGCGGCCCTTGCGGTCCGGCGGGACCAGGCGTGCCGGCTTCTAATGTCCAGGCGTTTAGCGCAGTGCAACTGTACAGGTTCGCGCCAGCAGAAGCGTTGGTCTTGAAGAAAGCTTCTCCGATAGAACAGGTCACTGGCAGCGTCGTTCCTGATTTGAACGGCTTGGTCGTGTTTGCGCCCGTAAAATCAACGCTCTTGGTTTGTGTCCGCAAGTCAACCAGCGTTTGTCCATATCCCTGGCTCAGCACCAGCAGCACTAGAATCGGCCCTTGAGAATTCTTCATTCGCGCCTCTCTTCCGCCCGTTCGTCTTCAGACTCAGATTAAGGCATCGCGTAAGGGCTTAGAAACAAGACCTGCTTCTAATGCATTGTAATCTCAGGATATAGGTTTCTTGGAAG
>Ga0210401_10003871_pt1 | contig 15807 bp, 14 predicted proteins | sample IncBWH32MmetaG_FD_150866 | JGI IMG/M metagenome (GOLD analysis project Ga0210401, IMG submission 150866) | Forest soil microbial communities from Barre Woods Harvard Forest LTER site, Petersham, Massachusetts, United States - Inc-BW-H-32-M | ecosystem: Environmental > Terrestrial > Soil >... | reverse complement strand
CTCTGGTGTTCTCCTCGAAGATGGGCGTGTTGATCACCGCATCCTCGTAGGGCCCGGGCGTCCCGTAGCTGTCCCGGGGATTGGCGTTCCACGGGGTCGGCGGGTAGGGGTGATAGTTGGCGATCTTCCCGCCCTTGATGACCATGTGGTGCGAGAGGACACCGCGCACGGCCTCGGTGAAGCCGCAACCGATGCCCTCGTCGGGCACCTCGAAGGGCTCCCACGTCTTGGTGTTGCCCTCGCGCACCTCCTGCAGTGCCCGCTCGATGAAGTCGAGCGCCGAGGCCGCCGCGTAGGCCTGGAAGTACGTCCGCGCCCGGTCCCGCTCGATCGTGTTGGACCATTGCGGGATCTTCCACTCGAGGTCCACCGGACCGACGAGGGCGGACTTGGGCAGGTGGATCTTCACGCTCGTCCCGGTCGCGTCGAGATGGTCGGTGTGCACGAGGCCCGAAAGCGCGGTCGACCACAACCGGGCCAGCGGCCCGCCCCCGGTGTCGAGGGCGAGGTGGTCCGCCCCGTCGAACCAGCGAGGCGACATGACCCAGCTGTAGTTACCGTCGAAGTCGCGCTTCTGGGGCTGCGGGTTGGTGTGCTGATTCCAGGGGTGGCGCCGGTCCACGGGGTTCCCGAGCGGATCCCGGGTCACGAACATCTCCTGGCCTTCCCAGTCGTCGTAGAAGGAGTGCCCGAGAAGGATGCGGATGCCGAGGTTGATGTCGACGAGGTCGTTGGTGACGAGCTTGCCGTCGACGACGACGCCTGGGGTCACCCCCATGGCCCGTCCCCACGTCGTCATGTCCTTGTACTCGAAGTTGCAGACGTCAGGGTCCTGGAACGCCCCCCAGCAGCCGAGGAGGACCCGCCGCCTCCCCACTTCCTCGTAGCCCGGCATCGCCACGTAGAAGAAGTCGAAGAGGTCGTCGTGCATCGGCACCACGCGCTTCATGAACTCCACGTAGCGCATGAGCCGGGCGTAGTAATCGGTGAAGAGCTGGATGGTCGCGGTGGTGCCCACCCCACCCGGGTACAACGTCGACGGGTGGACGTGTCGACCCTCCATCAGGCAGAACATCTCACGCGTGTACCGGCTGACCTGCAGCGCTTCGCGGTAGAACTCACCGGAGAACGGGTTCAGCGACCGCATGATGTCGCCGATCGTCTTGTACCCGTGGTCGGCCGCGTGCGCGGCCTCGGTCCGGTTGGCCTGCTCGAGCACGCCGGGGTTCGTCTCGGCGACCATCTTCTCGCAGAAGTCGACCCCGACCAGGTTCTCCTGAAAGATGTTGTGGTCGAACATGTACTCGGCGGCCTCGCCCAGGTTGACGATCGTCTCGCCCAGCGCGGGGGGCCGAACGCCGTACGCCATCTGCTGCGTGTAGCAAGAGCAGGTGGCGTGGTTGTCACCGCAGATGCCGCAGATGCGACTGGTGATGAAGTGCGCGTCGCGCGGATCCTTGCCCTTCATGAAAATGCTGTAGCCGCGGAAGATCGATGACGTGCTGTGGCACTCCGCCACCTTCCCGGTGCCGAAGTCGATCTTCGTGTAGATGCCGAGGCTGCCCACGATCCGGGTGATCGGGTCCCACGACATGTCGACGAGATCTTTGGAGCTCCCCTTGCCCTTCTTCGTGTCGGTGATGGTCGTTGCCATGCCCCTACCTCCAGATCTTCTTGTAGCCGGTCTTGAGATCACTGCCCGGCGTGCGCCACTTCGGCTCGTCGTCCAGTGTGTGCAGCGTGATCTTGCGGAGGCCGCGGATAGCGTTGCCGTAGAGGCCGCTCGCCATGGTCGACACCCGCGCCCCGGGTGGTTCGTCCATGAACGGCATGAACTTGTCGGGGAAGCCGGGCATCGTGCAGCCGATGCAGATGCCGCCTACGTTGGGGCAGCCACCGACACCGTTGATCCAGCCCCGCTTCGGCACGTTGCACTTGACCACCGGTCCCCAGCAGCCGAGCTTCACGATGCACTTAGGCGACCCGTACTCGGTGGCGAAGTCACCCTGCTCGTAGTAGCCCGCCCGATCGCATCCCTCGTGCACCGTGGCGCCGAACAGCCACTGCGGCCGCAGGGAGTCGTCGAGCGGGATCATCGGTGCCTGGCCCGTCGCCTGGTACAGCAGATACAGGATCGTTTCCGACAGGTTGTCCGGGTGCGTGGGGCATCCGGGCACGCACACGATGGGGATGCCGGCCTTCGAGGTCCAACCCCACCCCAGGTAGTCGGGGACACCCATCGCGCCGGTGGGGTTGCCGGCCATGGCGTGGATGCCCCCGTAGCAGGCGCAGGTGCCCGCGGCGAGCACCACCAACGCCTTCGGCGCCAGGCGGTCGAGCCACTCGCTCGTCGTCATGGGCTGGCCGGTCTCGGGGTTGTTCCCGAAGCCACACCAGTAGCCCTCCTTCTTGATGGCCTCGTTGGGGATCGACCCCTCGACGACGAGGACGAAGGGCTCGAGCTCACCCCGGTCCGCCTTGAAGAACCATTCGATGAAGTCGTCGGCCCCGCCGACCGGCCCGTTTTCGAAGTCGATCAGCGGCCAGTGCACCGCGATCTTGGGCAGCCCCGGCAGGGCGCCCAAGGCGATCTCCTCGATGCTGGGTTGTGTCGCTGCGGTCAGCGCGACGGAGTCGCCGTCGCAGCTCAGACCTGCATTGATCCAGAGAACATGGACCAATGCCTCGTCGGTTTCCGTCGCCGTCAAGGTTGCCTCCCCGGTCCTCGGCCGCGCGAGGTTGTGCGGCTCATTGCAGTGTCAGCCCGAGGCGGATCGGTGTAAATGAGTGTCTTTTGCACCCTTCTCCTCCGGTTGCTGCTTCGTCACCGTGCGGACCGGTCTTTCTGGTTTCCTGACTGAGGCGATTGACGCCCAAGTCGCGGGGTATGAGGATTGATGAGGCGATGGTCACTGATTCGCGGGCTGAGGGTGCGCCGGCAACCGACGGTGCCGCGCGGTTCGGCTTGGCGCCACCTCGTCGGTTCTTGCTGCCGGCGATACTGCTGTTGCTTTCGGAGCAACCGGGGTACGGCTATGGGCTCGTCGGTCGCCTACGCGACCTGCAGTTCGGGCACGTCGACCGGCCCGCCGTCTACCGCGCTCTGGCCGCGCTCGAACAGGACGCGCTCGTCGAAGCGGCGGCCGAACCCCACCACTCCGCCTCAGCGCGGCGGGTCTACGCCGTCACACCTCTCGGCGAACGCATCCTCCGCGTGTGGATGGGCGTGATTCGTGAAGAGCACGTACACCTGGGCGAGGTCATCCGCCGTTACCAGGCCACCGGGCGGATGGACGCCGTCCTCTCGGAGATCGAGAGCGGCTGGATACCCGACATCGAACTGGGCTGGTCGTCGGTGTCGACGACCTCCATGTGGCGCCGCAGCCTGGTCCCCCTCGAGGGTGGGGCAGACGAGCCGGCCGACCAAGACCCGCCGGTGCTCCCGACGCGCGACAGGGAAACTTCGCCGAACGGTGGGCGGCTCGGCGCCGCTAGTACCACCGACGCGACGTCGGGCCTCGCCTCCCCGGCTGCGCAAGAGCTGAATCGCTTCGTCATCGACCCCGAACGCTCGGGCGTGCTGGTCGACGCTCGTTCGACGGTCGGACCCATTACGTTCGGAACCACCGGCGTCGAGGGGTCGCTCTACGCCGCACTCGTCGATGGCGTCGTCAAGACCGACGTCGCACCGTCGGGCTGGCTCACGGTTGACGTGACCGGCTTAAGTTCCGGCAACAACCTCTACGACGCGGAGCTGCAGCGACGAATCAACTCTCGGCGGTTCCCGGCGGCCCGGCTCGAGCTCCGTGACTGCAGGCCGATCACGCCGGGTTCTCGCTATCGATTGCGCGGGGAACTGACGTTCCACGGCATTTCTCGTGACGCCGAGGGCACCGTCTGCGTGGAGTCGCTTTCGGCCGACCGGATTGTCATTAGCGGCGAACAGATCTTCGACATGAGGGATTTCGCTGTGCCGTCGCCCACGATGCTCATGTTGCGGTTTTTCCCCGATGTACGTGTGCGCCTCCAAGCAGAGGCCGAACGCATCGACGACTGAGCCGAGAGATCAGGCCTGGGATTAGGCGACGGCGTCGGGCCGCGTGTGCGACGGGTCGGTGACGTCCTGGCCGATGCCCCGGAGTCCGACGACACTGCCGTCGGAACCCACCGTCGGATTGGCGACGACCCGAATCACCCGGGGGTTGCCGTCGGAGTCGCCGATCCGGTACTCGAGGTCCAACGGTCTGGACCCGTGCACCGATTTCGTCATCGCGGTACGGACCGTGTCTCGATCCTCCAAGGCGATCAGATCCATGTAGGCCTCCAACGTGCCGGCAAAGTCGAGCGGGTCGACATCATGAATCCGGTGGAACTCGAGGCTCCACTGCACCGCACCGGTGCGAAGGTCCCAGAGCCAGGTGCCCACGTGCGACAGCGCCTCCCCTTCTTCAAGCCTCACATCGATCTCGGCCAGCGTGGCCTGGGCGAGATGTTGCTCGGTGACGTCTCGAGCCACCACGACCCACCCGCGTCCTTGTGTGGCCAAGGACGCGTCCACTTCCGGCAGCGGCGCCAGGGAGAGCGACACCGGGATGGGCAATCCGTCAGGTCGGACGATTTCGGAATCGAAGTGGCGGATGCACTCGCCGGCCGACACGGTGGCAAACAACCGGTCCATCGCGGCGGCCCAGTGAGCCGGGAAGAGTGTGCCCACCGATGTGCCCATGATGTCGGCCGATCGTTGTCCGAACAGCCTTTCGGCGCTGTCGCTGAAGAACGTGACCGTCGACGAGGCGTCGCACGTAATGACCGCGTCGTCGGTCAAGTCGACCACCAGGGAGAACAGAGCCTCTGGGCCGGCGTGCGCGGCAACCATGTCACCCGCTCTGTCATCGACATGACCCATGGAGCCCCCGACCGGTCTCGCCCCTCTGCATCGACTACGTCGCAGTCTGCCGCGCCGCTCTTGCCATCCTAAGTCTCGCCGCTCCGATCAGATGCTTGACTTCGGAGCGACCGCGTGCGAGGAGCGGGTGGCTTACCCGGTGCCGCACTCGGCACAGCGTCCCAACATCGCGAAGTGGTGGGGGTCGATAGTGAACCCGAAGCGGGTCGAGGCCTCCTGGGCCAGCCCGGAGAACATCGTGTCAGGCACCTCGACGAGCTTGCCGCACTCCTCGCAGACGAAGTGGCCGTGGACGGACGTGGCCAGGTGGTAGGTGGCGGGGCCGTGCCCGAAGTGGGAGTGCACGACGACCCCGAGGTGTTCCAGATCGTCAAGGTTCCGGTAGATGGTTGAGAGGTGGATGTCGGGCGCTTCGAGCTGCACCTCGGCAGCGAGTTCTTCGGCGGTGCGGTGCCCGGTGGAGCTGAAGAGGATCCGCAGGAGGATTCGCCTGGACGAGGTCACACGCCCACCGTGTTGGCGCACCAGTTCGAGCGCGTCGTCCAGCGTGCTCGCGCCGGCCGGCACCGCAGGCTGGGTCGGGGTTCGCCGGCTCACATTGCGATCGTAATGCTGCCCGATTCGGTGGCCCCGGTGCCGTGGTGATGCCTTTCGAACCTATTGCGACTGAGTCGCATTAAGGAATAGTGTGCCACAAGATCCCACACCGTTCCGGAAGTCCGAGCGCCACGCCGCGCGACCACCGAAGGGAGAGTGAATGGCTTTGACCGCACCCACGTTCGGCCTCCTCAAGTCCGGGCGCTGGCGGCTCGCGCGACAGGAACGAATACGGCTGGCCGGAATGGCGGCCGTGGTCATAGGACTGAACGTGATCGGCTGGTCGTTGCTGGCCGCGGCGCTTGGCGCGCACCTGCATGTTTCGGAGACCAAGGTCTTTGGATTCGGGACCGGCGTGCTGGCCTACACGCTCGGGATGCGCCATGCCTTCGACGCGGACCACATCGCCGCGATCGACAACACGACCCGGAAGTTGGTGGGCGACGGCCAACGACCACTCGGCGTCGGATTTTCGTTCTCTCTTGGCCATTCGAGCGTCGTCTTGGTACTCGCTCTGATCCTCAACTTCGGGGTCCATGCGCTGAACCTGCAGGTCAGCCAGCAATCTTCGGGTTTCCATGCCGCCACAAGCATCATCGGCACCTCGATCTCGGGCACCTTCCTCTACCTCATTGCTCTGGTCAATCTGTGCGTCCTCGTCTCCATCCTCCGGATCTATCGGCAGATGAGATCGGGGCACTACGACGCCGCCGAGCTGGAACGCCAGCTCCAAAACCGCGGCCTGATGAACCGTGTGCTGGGCCGCTACTCCCAGCGAGTCGACTCCTCTTGGAAGATGTACCCGGTCGGTGTCCTGTTCGGGCTCGGCTTCGATACCGCGACCGAGGTTGGCCTGCTCGTCCTCGCCGGGTCGGCCGTCGTGGGAGGCCTTCCCGTATACGCCATCCTCGCGTTGCCCGTCCTTTTTGCCGCCGGCATGTGCCTGTTCGACACTCTCGACGGCTGCTTTATGAACTTTGCCTATGACTGGGCGTTCGCCAACCCCGTGCGGAAGGTCTTCTACAACCTCACGATTACAGGGCTCTCCGTGGCGATCGCCTTCTTTGTCGGGACGATTGAGATCCTGGGCCTGATTGCGCAAGAGGCCAATCTCAACTCGCCGTTGTGGAACTTCGTCCGAGGATTCAATATCAACACGGCCGGCTACGTCATCGTCGGCGTGTTCGTAGTGACATGGGTGGCCGCCCTGGCTTACTGGCGAATAGCCCGGATCGAGGAGAGGGTGGTGTTGGAACCGGCCCTGGACCGGACCGACTTGGCCGAGGTGCCCGAGCCGCTCGCCGATCGCCTGCAAGAGGTCGTGTCGAGCTGACCCGGCCTGGCTGGACTGTTGCTCGGTATGCTCCGACTCGAGGTTGAAGCCATGCATGAACTGTCGATCTGCAGTGCAATCGCCGATGCGGCGGCGCGGCACGCGGACGGCCGTTCGGTGTCACACGTCACAGTGCAGATCGGCCATCTCCGGCAGGTCGTGCCCGATGCGCTCCAATTCAGCTGGGAAGTTGTCGCCACCACCACGGCGGAGGAGCTGACAAAGGCTGACCTGATTGTCGAAGAGGTCCCTGCCGTGGTCGAGTGCCCGAGCTGTGGTGCTCGTACCACCCTCGACATGCCGATTTTGGCGTGCGGTTCGTGTGGCACGTTCGAAGTCACGTTGGTGAGCGGCGAGGAACTCCGAGTGGTGTCCATCGATTTGGTGGACGCGTAGTCGTGGGTCGGTTCCATATCCACACCGACGGCACGACGCACGATCATGTCCATGTTCCAGGTCATGCAGGCGAGCACCAACACGGCCGCATGGATGAACACCCCAATAGCCACGATGTCGGGGATCACTCGGGCTACACAGAGACGGGAAACACGAGGGTTACGATCCTCGAGGACCTACTCTCCGAGAACGATCGAGTCGCTGACGAAAACGGAAAGAAATTCGCTGCGGCGGGTCTCCGAGCCGTCAACCTCATGTCGTCGCCTGGTGCCGGCAAGACGACCCTGCTTCGCAAAACCTTGGAGCGTCTGGGCCACTCCTTGCGCATCGGCGTCCTCGAGGGTGACATCGCGACGACACTCGACGCTGATCGGCTCGAAGGGAGCGGTGCGGCGGCCATCTCGGTCGTCAATACGAGCGCCGGGTTCGGAGGGGAATGCCACCTCGACGCGGTCATGGTGCGGTCGGGTATCGATCGTCTTCCCTTGAAGGAGCTGGATCTGCTCATCATCGAGAATGTGGGCAACCTGGTTTGTCCGGCCGAGTTCCGCGTCGGCGAGGACTCTCGGGCGATGGTGTTCTCGGTCACCGAGGGTGAGGAGAAGCCACTGAAGTACCCGGTGATGTTCCGGGCGGCGGATGTCGTCGCGGTAAACAAGATTGATCTCCTGCCCCACCTCGACTTCGACCTTGACGCCTTTTACGTCAATCTCACCTCGGTCAATCCTTCGGCAAGGATCATCATGGCCAGCGCGCGGACGGGAGAGGGCGTCGATGAATGGTGCGATTGGTTGTCGTCGCAGGGTGCCGCCGTCTGAGCCCGAACGTTGGCTTTACAGCGACTGAATCACCGCGATTCCCACCACGGGTTGGTTCAAGGGCATTCCACCTGCTGATCCGAAAAACCCGGCATCGCCAAAGCTGAAGATTCCGCCGTCGCGGCCTACCATGTAGTACCCCTGACCATCGGCGGTCCGGTCCATTCCGACGATCGGCGCACTCAACGGCGCACCTCCCATGGAACCGAAATAGCCGGCGTCTCCGAAGCTGAAGACGCCGCCGTCCGAGGCGACGAGCCAGTAGCCGCCCCCGTCGGGAGCCGCCGTCAGGGCGACGATGGGTTTGTGGAGCGGCAGCCCCCCCGTGGACCCGTAAAAGCCCGCGTCGCCATAGGCGAAGATGCCGCCGTCCGAGGCGACGAGCCAGTACCCGCCTCCGTCGATGGTCGCGGCCATACCCACGATGGGTTTGTCCAAGTGCATGCCGCCGGTCGAGCCGAAGAAACCCGCGTCGCCGTAGGCGAAAATGCCGCCGTCGGACGCGACGAGCCAGTAACCCGCCCCGTCGGGCGTGGGCGTCATGCCGACGATCGGAGCGTTCAGAGGCGTGCCACCGGTCGACCCGTAGAACACGGCATCGCCGAACGCGAAGATGCCGCCGTCTGACGCCAGTAGCCAGTAGCCGGCGGCGTCGGGCGTCGCCGCCATCCCGATGATCGATGCATTGAGGTGCACGCCGCCGGTCGAGCCGTAGAACTGGGCACCGCCGTAGTTGAAGATCCCGCCGTCGCTGGCGACTTCCCAATAGCCGGGCGCGCTGAGGGGTTTGATCGCGATGGTCAGCTGTGCTGAACCTGGCAGCTGATTCGAATCGGTGACAGTGAAGGTCACGGTGTATTCGCCGGAGATGGTGGGAATGCCGCTGATCGTGCCGTCCGGATCGAGATGAAGCCCAGGCGGGAGCGATCCTGCGCTAAGAGACCATGAATACGGCGGGAGGCCACCGGTCTCCAAGAGCGAGCTCTGGTACGGCACGCCGATGGTGCCCACTGCGAGACTCGTCGTGGTCACGCTCGGAGGGGCCGACAGGGTCTCGATGGTTCCTCCGAAGTTGCTGTTGTCGCCGACAGCCTCGCAATTGACCGGACTCGAGCACGAGATGCCGTAGAGCGAGCCGACGCCTGAAGGTGCCTGCGTGGTGGTCCAAGTCGAACCCGCGTCCGTCGTGGAGACGATGTCCGTGCCGCCGACGGCGGTGCAGGAAGTGGGGCTGATACAGCTGATGCCAGAGAGTTGTGTCGGGCTGGCGGGGGTGCCGAGGTTCGACCAGTGCGTGCCGTCGTTCGATGTACCGATGACGTCGGCGCCGACGGCGAGACAGGTCGTGTCGCTTGGGCAGGTGATGGCGTTGAGTGCGCCCACGTATCCGCTGGGGACTGATTGCGGCGTCCAGGTTTGGCCGCCATCCGTTGTCGCAAGGATGGAAGCGTCAGAGCCGTGTAATGCGGTGCCGACGGCGGTGCAATTCATCATGTCGGCGCAAGCGATGCCGGTGAAATTGGCAACAACGCCTGACGGAAGCGGGTCTGTGCTCCACGTCAATCCTCCGTTGCTGGTTCGAATGATGCTCGGTGTGCCTGAAGTCGAGTCAAAGGCGCTTACTGCCTGGCAATTGACAGTCGTTGAGCACGAAACCTCAACGAGCTTCCCGACGTTCGGTGGAACCGTTTGTACCGTCCAACTGTTGCCACCATCGTTCGTCCCAATGACGGTGGGAGTCGAGAAGCTTGAAAACCCAACTGCGATACAACTAACTACAGACCCGCAGGAAATACTGTCCAATCCGCTCACGCTTGCCGGTATGTCTTGAGACGCCCATTCGTAACCCGAGTCAATGGACAACAAGACAGAGTTGATCCCGATAGCGAAACAAGTGGTTGTCTGCGGACAAGAGACCGCCTTGAGAGCGCTGACACCTGTTGGCACAGAATCCATCGACCAAAGGAGCCCGCCGTTTGATGTCGATATGGAAAGTGATCCGCTCCCATCGTTGCCGCTGTTCCCCACGGCCACACATTCCAAAAACGTTGAGCAGGAGACTCCAGCGAGATCGACTGCATTATTCGGGACGCTCTGTGTGGTCCAGTGAGCACCGTCATCGCTGGTATCAATCACAAAGGGAGTCGAACTGAAATTAGTGCCGACTCCTATACAAGTTGTCTCGACGGGGCAGGAGAGCGAGTTCAGCGTTGATCCCGAAGGAATTGAAGTGGGTGATGTCCACGAGGCCGGACTAATCCAAGGGTTATTGCTGCTAAGCGTGGTTGCGCCTCCAATCGCAATTCCGGATGCGACACAGTTCTCAGTTGTCGCGCAAGAGACGGACGAAAGCGATAAAACCGATGGTTGGTCGAGCTGCGCCCAATCAACTCCGTCCTGTGTTCCGATTATCGCAGGATTTGATGAGACAAAGCCGACCGCAACACACGTACTGGGACCCGGGCAAGAGACGCTGGATAGCGAGTCCAATCCTGTTGGCTGTGCCTGTGGACTCCACGTAGTCCCATCAGTTGTCCCGGTGATTTGAGAACCCCCTACAGCTGTGCAGTTGGTCGTTGTGGCGCATGAGATGGAAAGAGCATCGAAGGCCTCGTTTTGACGAACCCAACTCGATCCCCCGTTTGTCGATTTCACGATCCCGGTTCCGCCGCCGGCGTAGCAGATGGTCGTAGAAGGGCACGACACGGTCGAAAGGTTTGTGACCCCGCCAGGAACCGTTCCAGCTGACCACGTCGATCCACTGTTGTTTGACAAGAGGATCGATGCGTAGTTGCCACCGTCGTCGCCCACCGCGACGCATGTGGTTGTTCCCGTAGTACAGGACACAGCACGAACGTTTGGCAGTGGCGTATACGAGGCGGTGGTCTTCCACGAAGGTGTCGTGGCAGAGGCCTCGGATGCCACTTGGGTAGCGAGTAGCCCGATGAGGCCCAGGGTGGTCACGGTCGAGAGCGTGGCAACGACAATTCCCTTGACCGTGACCACGGCCACCACCTCCACCCGGAGACTCTCCGAACGACCCGGCGATCGTATCCCTCGACCCCTCGGTTCGACCCGGGAGTTAAGGGACCAAGGAGGGAATGGTCGGCCCTATCTCAGGTCCGGATTTTCACGTGGGCGTGACTGCGTTTGGGGGAGTCCGACCGGCCAGGACGTCGGCGACACCCTGGCAGGCCAGGCGTGCCATGCGCGTGCGGGTCCCGATCGTGGCGCTGCCGACATGAGGCAGGAGCGTGGTCCTCGGCGCAGTAAGCAACCGGGGGTTCACGGCTGGTTCCCCTTCGAAGACGTCGAGCCCGGCGGCGTAGAGCCGCCCAGCTTCGAGGGCGTCGACCAAGGCGTTCTCGTCGATCACCGGTCCTCGAGCCGCGTTGACCAGCACCGCTGTCGGTTTCATGACGGCCAGTTCCGCCGCGCCGATGAGATGGCGGGTCGACTCGGTCAGCGGTACATGCAGGCTCACGATGTCCGAGCGCCGGAGCAATTCGTCGAGTGTGGGGACGTAGCCATGAAGCCCGGTGTCGTGTCGGGTGGTGTGGATGACCTCCATGTCGAAACCCACGGCGCGCTGGGCCACCGCCCTGCCGATCCGGCCGAATCCGACCAGCCCGAGGGTCACGCCGTGCACATCACGAGCGAGGTGGTCGCCGAAGCCCCAACCCTTCCAGCGACCTTCACGGAGGTCTCGTTCGGCTTCGGTCGACTGGCGGGCGGAGGCGAGGATAAGGAGGAAGGCAAGGTCGGCGGTGGTGTCATCGAGCACGCCAGGTGTGTTGCAGACGGTGATCCCCAGCTCATGGGCACGTCCGACGTCGATGTTGTCGTAGCCCACGGCCGCGTTGGCGACGACGCGGAGTTGGCCTCCGTTGCCGGCGGCCAGCACGGCTGCGTCGATCCGATCCGTGAGGTGGCTGACAATGCCGTCGAACTCCGGGGCCAACGAGACGAGCTCGGGCGCCGACAGACCGTTCGGCGGGATCACGATGTTGTGACCGGCCTGGACGAGCGGGTCAGTCCCGCCCTCGGTCAGGGGACGGGTGACGAGGACACGACCCACCTAGTGCGTCGTGTAGTTGATGGGTCCGGCGCCCTTCATTCCGATGGCGAAACAGAAGCAGTGGATCGGGGCGTTATCGCTGATCGGGCGCAGGGAGTGCACCTTGTTGGGCGGGATGTACACCAGGTCTCCCTGGGTGATCTCCCGGTCCTCGCCGTCGATCGTCATGGTGCCCTTGCCGTTCATCACGTAATAGAACTCGTGGGTCGGGTGGGAGTGCGGGTCGACCAAACCTCCGCCCGGGACCTCGAACTCGTTCACCAGTTCGAGAAAGCCACCGTCGGTGATGTCCTTGAATTCCCGGGACTCGATCATCCACCACACCGGTACGGTGCCGTTGTGCTCAACGACCGGCGCCTTGGCCTCAATGCTGCGCACGTCCATCCTGAGGTCCTCCCAAGTTTTCCTAGACTGACTCTGGCGTCAGGTTAGGCCGTGGGCCCAGGGAGCGCACCGCCCTGTCGGCCCGTGAAGTCCAGGACGAAGGCGAGTGATGTCGACAAACGAGTCCCGAAGACGAGCCGTCGTGGCGAAACCCTTGAGCGAGGACGCCTGGGCGCCGTTCGGCTGGCTTCCGGTCGCGGACACCGACCCGCGGGACGGGAAACAGCGCTTGAAATTCGAGTGGGACGACGCTCACGTGAACCTCATCGGTCATGGGCGCAGCGAGGTGCCGGAAACGGCCGACGGATATCGATGCGAGATGCTCTACCGCCACGACACGCACACCCAGTCGCTAATGCCGCTCAACGTGCCGGCGGTGATCGCGGTGGCGCCGGCGAACATCGAGTTCACGGACGACGGCGATGAGGGGTTGATCCAGGCCTTCCGTCTCGAGCCCTTTGCGCCAATCGTGCTGCACCGGGGCACGTGGCATTGGGGTCCCTTCCCGATCCTGGGTGACGAAGTCGAGCTGTTCAACGTGCAGGGACTTCGTTACGCCGAGGACAACCGGTGCGTGGACCTGGCGGGGAAGGGGCTGTCCGTGGACGTGGTGCTCTCATGAGAGCGGCCGACGCATGGTCCAAGCCGGGTGAGCACCGTGGAGCTTGACGACGCCGAGGAAGCCGAAGTCTTCTCGGCCACCGTCACTGACCTCGTCGATGCCGTCACGGCCCGCGCCTCGGGGGTCGACGGAGAGGGGCGGCAGACGTTCGCGACGACCAGCCCGAACTGGTGGGTGGGCGACCGGACCTTCGGCGGGATGGTGGTCGCGCAGGCATTGCACGCCGCGATGCAGACGGCACCCGTCGGGACCGAATTGCACTCGCTGCACGGCTACTTCCTCCGACCTACCGCGCCCGGAGCGCAGACGACCCACGTCGTCGAAAGTGTGCGCGACGGGCGCTCCTTCAGCTTGCGTGACGTGAGGAGCCTCGTCGACGGCAAGGAGACGTTCCGCCTTGCGTGTTCGTTCCATGCGCCCGAAGACGGTGACGAGTACCAGTTGCCGATGGCGCCCGGTGTTCCGAGGCCCCAGGAGATCGAAGGATTCGAGGCTCCGTTCCCCTTTGACATACGAGAGCTCGGCGCGACCGAGAGGCGCGGGGACGGGACGTTCGAGTCGACGCGTCGCTGCTGGTTCCGTACGCGGGAGGCACTGCCGGACGATCCGGCGATCCACGCCTGCCTGTTGACGTACTTCTCCGACATGACGGGGGCGTCCTTTCGCCCGCTGAGCCTCGGGTCGTGGGGGACCCACACCGACGCCAGCCTCGATCATGCGGTGTGGTTCCACCGGCCCTGGCGCGCCGATGCGTGGAGCTTCTTCAACATCCAAGCGCTCGTCAACGCGGGTGGTCGTGCCACCATCCGGGCGACGATGCACGGCGAGGACGGCACTCTGCACCTGAGCATGGCGCAGGAGCTGTTGATCAGGCGGCTCGAGACGCCACTGGTCTTCGAGGCACCGCCCTGGGTGGAACGGGCGTCGGGGGGTGGTGACGACGGGGCTGCTCGAGGGTAAGAAGGCCGTCGTCACCGGTGGCGGATCAGGCATCGGCCGGGCGACCTGCCGACGGATGGCCGAAGAGGGCGCACGGGTCGCGGTGTTCGACGTGAACGGCGAAGCCGCCGAGGTGGTCGCGCAGGAGATCGGCGGGATCGGCCGGGCGGTCGACGTCGGCGACGTCGAAGCCGTACGGGTGGCCGTGGATGACGCGGCGGCTCAGCTCGGCGGTCTCTCGATCATCTACAACAACGCGGGGACGTCAGCCTTCAACCGTTTGCACGAGCTCGACCCCGCTGAGTGGGACCGCGTGCTGCGCGTGAACCTCACCGGGGTGTGGGCGGGCATCCGCGCCGCGGCGCCGCACATGCTGGCCGGCGGAGGCGGCTCGATCGTGAGCACCGCGTCGATCAGCGGGACCCGACCGGCTGCGGGAGAAGGGCCCTACTCGGCCAGCAAGGCGGCCGTGGCGGCACTGACGGCCTCGGCTGCTCTCGAATACGGACCCTCGATCAGGGTGAACTCGGTTTCGCCCGGCATGATCCGTACGGCCATGACCGCGCCCTGGTTCCAGTACATGCCGGACCAGGAGGAGCGCTTCGTCAAGGGGACCCCGGTCGGACGGGTGGGCGAACCCGAGGACGTGGCCGACGTCGTCGTCTTCCTGTGTTCGGATCTGGCCCGGTTCGTCACCGGGCAGAACATCGTGGTGGACGGCGGGCTGACGTTGCACGGTTCGGGCGTCGACACGATCTTCGAGCGGGTGTTTCCCGCCGCGCCGTAGCGCGTTCGGTCGAAGCCGGCCGGCTCAGGCTCAGGCTCAGGCGTTCGGGTCGACGAACGCCCGGTACACCATGGTCGTCATGGTCTCGAGTGCCGCGTCGTCGATCGGACGGCCCACGAACTCGAGGAAGTAGTGGAAGCGGTCGAGCATGGCGAGCGTCGCCATCCCGGCGACGTCCGGGTCCATGAAGTGACCTGAGGAGTCGGGCCAGATCTGCTTGGCGAGCGCGCCGGCCATCGCGTTGAAGGTGTCGCGCATGATGGCGACCAGCTCCGGGTCGATCCCCGTGAGGTCCGTCCAGGCGCGGAACAGCGGCGCGTAGCGCTGCCAGAGCTCCGAGAACGCGGTGACCCAGCGGTGCACGTCCTCCCACTGGGGCTTGCTGCCATCGGCCGGCATCGTGTTGAGCGCGTCGTAGAGGCTCTGGGCCTCGCCGGCGGCCTCGGTCACGAGCGCGCGGAGCAGGTCCTCCTTGTTGGAGAAGTAGAGGTAGAAGGTGCCGTGTGACGTCTTGGCGATCTCCACGACGTCGTTGACACGGGTGTTGTGGTAGCCCCGCTCTTCGAAGGCGACCATCGCGGCATCGAGCAGCTTGCGCATGGTGCGGCGTCCCTGGCTGCGCAGTACCCGCTTGCTCGCCGGGGCGCCCACCGCATCGACGTCGCCAGCTCGGAACGCGCGCGACCCGTTGGGCGGGGTGTCCGCTCCAGACCGGGATGTGGCGGTCCCGCGGGAACCTTTGGAAGTGGCCGTCTTCTTGGCCCCGGCCGAGCGGCCGGGGTCCTTCGTCGCAGTCGCCGCGTCAGATTGGACTCCCGGCGATCCCATGGCGGGGAATGCTAACGCCCGGGCCGGGTCGAAATGGCTAACCTGACACGGTGGTCAGGTTTGGGGCGGGCGAAAAATGAGGCGAGACCAGGGGTTTTCTAGCTCGCCGGTTGACGTCA
>Ga0210401_10003870_pt1 | contig 15811 bp, 15 predicted proteins | sample IncBWH32MmetaG_FD_150866 | JGI IMG/M metagenome (GOLD analysis project Ga0210401, IMG submission 150866) | Forest soil microbial communities from Barre Woods Harvard Forest LTER site, Petersham, Massachusetts, United States - Inc-BW-H-32-M | ecosystem: Environmental > Terrestrial > Soil >... | reverse complement strand
CCGCGTGCACACACGCAAAGTACCTCTGAACGATGACGTTGACCTCTCCGTGATTGCGCGTGGCACGCCCGGTTTCTCTGGCGCGGATCTCGCCAACCTCGTGAATGAAGCCGCCTTGTGGGCCGCGCGACAGGGCCGCAAAATGGTTTTCATGATCGATTTCGAAATGTCCAAGGACAAAGTCCTCATGGGCGTCGAACGCAAATCGATGATTTTGTCCGAGGAAGAAAAGCGCAACACCGCGTATCACGAAGCGGGACACGCGCTCGTTGCGGCCATTACTCCCGGCACCGATCCTTTGCACAAGGTGACCATTATTCCGCGCGGCATGGCGCTTGGCTTGACCATGCAGCTGCCGATTGACGACAAGCACACCTACACCAAAACATATCTCGAAGGAACATTGACCGTGCTGATGGGCGGACGCTGCGCCGAAGAGATTTTCCTTGGCCACATCACCACCGGTGCAGGCAACGACATCGAACGCGCCACGGACATTGCTCGCAAGATGGTTTGCGAGTGGGGCATGAGCACTCTCGGGCCTCTAGCATATGGCAAGAAGGAAGAAGCAATTTTCCTTGGCCGCGAAATTGCCCAGCACCGCGACTTCTCGGAAGATACAGCCATTCGCATCGACCAGGAAGTTCACAGCATCGTAACTACCGCCTACAACAATGCGCGCGGCATTCTTGAAAATAACCGCGACATTCTGGAGCGGATTGCCCTGGCGCTGCTCGATCGAGAAGTTCTCGATGCAACCGAACTCAGGCTACTCATGGAAAACAAGCCATTGCCGGAGAAGATTCGTCCTACTCCGCCTTCGCCGCCGCAGCCGCTGCCCGGAGCCGAACCGAAACCCGCGCCGCGCCCTGAGTTGCGACCTGCTCCCGGCTTCAGCAAGGGCTAGAACCCTCGAATCGGGAAATGCGGTCGCGTAGCAGTAAGATACCAATCCCGATAGTAGTTCCGTAGGGACGGATAAACCGTAGCCCACCATGGAAGTGATGGGGCGCAGACACCAAAGCAATCCTAAGCCCCGGAGGGGCGGCACAATGGGTTCACCCTTGTGCCGCCCCTCCGGGGCTTTATTTATTCCGGCGCGATTTCCCATCGTTGAAACGGTGGGCTATTTTTTCGTCCCTCCGGGACTTCGGAACTTCCCGGGTCACCTTGACAGGAGGTTGAACAATCCTCGCGGATGACCGCACACGACTTTTTCTCACAAATCTCTTTTTTATTTCTTTTGCTTAAATTTCCCGTGGATTTTTTTGGTATCCGACTTCGGGCCATGCTGTCTCCTCTCACGCTAGGGCCATCGGGGGAACGCCTCGTGGTCTCGGAGGCTGGGATTCTCGAACGGGATGGGCACAAAAAATGCGCGAGGGCGGATCTTCGATCCGCCCTCGCGCATTTTTTATTTCTTCGTGGGTAGTGCCTTACTTCGGTGCGGTCTTCTCGTTGTGTTTCTCGTTGTAGATCTGGCGGCTAGCGCCATTCTGCCGCCTGTTAATATTTTGCCTCTCGGCAGGCGTTAATTTGCCCCCATTGGCCTGGCGGTCCGCCGCAACCGAATGATTGATATTCTGTTCGCGCCCCTCGGTCTTTGCGGCTTCTGACGGCGACATTTGACCGCTGCGGATGCCGTTGGCAATGCGCTGCTGCTGCAAATCGCGGCGTGCCCCCACTTCATTGTTGCCGTATGTAGCCGTGTTGGCGTTGTGTTTATCGTTGTAGATGGATTTGCTCAGATTATTCTGCTGCCCGTTGACCTGCTGGCGCTCCTGTGGAGTCAGCTTGCCACCATTCGCCGCGCGATCGTTGTGAATTTCATTGTTCAACCCGGCTTCGCGGCCTTCCAGTCTTTTCGTTTCCCCGGCGGTCAGTTGTCCGGAGGATACGCCGTTGGCGATGCGTCCCTGCTGGTTGTAACGGCGTCCGTTAACCGAGTCCATTGCCGCGTTCCCGGGCCGACCGTGGTTCACCGAAGCCAGCTGATTGTTGTCCGCGCGAGCGCTCTGCTCGTGGGAAAGCTGGTTGGATGTGGGCTGGAAGTGATTTTCATGTTCGGCTGCCATTTCTGTCTGTGTTGGCCGCGCGTTCACGCCACCTTCGCCATTGAAGCTGGTGTGATTGTTTGCAACGGTCGTATTGTTGACGTAGGTTCGATCGACGTAGGTGTTATGGATTACGGTCGTGTTCACATTCATCACGGCCGTATTGTAGGCAAAGTGTTCCCCTGCCCAGCGTCCTCCCCAGAATCCGACGCCGCCATATCCAAAACCGTAATTAATGCCGCCATAAAACCCGACATGCGGCCCCCAGTAGCCCGCGTGCCAGCCATAAAGCCCACCGGCGAAGCCCCAGTATCCCGGCGTCCAGAACACGCCTACGCGAGGCGGGGCAACCCAAACGCCCGGAACCCAGTAGTAACCCTCTGTGCGCCACCCCCAATAACCGGGAGTCCACATATAACCCTCTACCGGGCATGGCGGTTGCGCGTAGACCGGTAAGGCCGGCGGCCCAATGGCAACCGAGATGGCCATCTGCGCAAATGACGCCGAGGGGATAATCAAGAGCAGCAGCAAAAACATGAAATTTCGGGGGTTTAGATACTTTCGCATACGTAGCCCCTCCTCCGTGGGCTTTGCTAACCATTCAAATACGCCAGGCTGTTTATCACTATGCGTGAGCCTGGCTATGGGACCGTTTGATCCCACCTAGTTCAACACGGGTTGCGGCGAAAAGTCTCTCGAGTAGGCTCCTGAGGTGTCCTGAGGGGCAATAGGCGGGGCGGTGGACGCCATACTGGATTGGTATGTAGCGCCCGCCTTCAGGCGGGCGCTACACGGCGCGCGAGATGCTGCTCGCGCAGCAAATGCAATGGCGGCGACGAATGGTATACTAGCAAACTCTTATGGCGAAGACTTCACAGGAAGGCATCACGAGCATCTCGCCCGAAGTTGTGGCGGGCTACGAGCCGGTCATCGGTCTCGAAGTCCACGTGCAACTCAAGACATTGACCAAGGCGTTCTGCGCGTGCTCGACGCGCTTCGGCGATCCGCCGAATTCGAACACCTGCCCCGTTTGCCTGGGCTTGCCGGGTGCATTGCCCGTGTTGAACAAGCACGCGGTGGAGCTGGGCATTCGCGCAGCGCTGGCGCTTCACCTGAACGTGCAGGATTTTTCGCGCTTCGCGCGAAAAAATTATTTTTATCCTGACCTGCCAAAGGGTTACCAGATTTCGATGTACGAATTGCCGCTTGCCACCGGCGGCTACCTTGAGATCGAGCACGACGGGCAAATCAAGCGCATCGGCATCACGCGATTGCATCTGGAAGACGACGCCGCGAAAAATTTGCACGAAGGATTTCCGGATTCTTTCGAAAAAAGTTATGTGGATTACAACCGGGGCGGCACGCCTCTCGCTGAAATTGTTTCCGAACCTGATCTGCGCACCCCGACCGAGGCTCACGCGTACCTGACCGCGCTCAAGGAAGTGATGCTCTACACCGAGGTGAGCGACTGCAACATGGAAGAAGGTTCGCTGCGATGTGACGCCAACGTGAGTGTGCGGAAGCGCGGCGCTGAAAAATTTGGAACAAAAGCGGAAGTGAAAAATTTGAATTCTTTCCGCCACCTGCAGCACGCGCTGGAATACGAAATCGAGCGGCAAATTGGCGTGCTCGAATCCGGCGGAAAAATCGTGCAGGAAACTCGACTCTGGAATGTGGCGGCGGGGCGCACCGAATCCATGCGCTCCAAGGAATTCGCGCACGACTACCGCTATTTTCCCGAGCCTGATCTCCTGCCCTTGCGTGTCAGCGCCGCGTGGCGTGATGGAATCGCCAGCGCGATGCCGGAATTGCCGGAAGCAAAACGCCAGCGTTTCGTGCGGGAATATGGCATTACTCCGTATGACGCGGGAGTGCTGGCTTCAACGCGCGACTTGGCGGATTATTTTGAAGGTGTTGCGAAGGCCGGTGCTCCGGCCAAATCCGCAGCCAATTGGATTCAGGTTGAATTGCTGCGTCAGCTGAAAGAGGCCGGAAAAGAAATCACGGAAAGCCCCGTGCCACCCGCCGAACTTGCGGCGCTGATCGCCAAGGTTGAAAGCGGCGAAATCAACGCGGCAACAGGAAAGAAAGTTTTCGCGCGAATGTTTGAGACTGGCAAAACAGGGGCGGAAATTATTGTGGCTGAGGGCTTCGCGCAAGTCAGCGACACGGGCGAGATCGAGCGCTGGTGCCGCGAAGTGATCGAGAAAAATCCCGACAACCTGGCGAAATACCGCGCGGGCAATGAGGGAGTATTTAAATTCTTCGTCGGGCAGGTAATGCGCGCATCACGTGGCCAAGCCAATCCGCAAACTGTTAACGACACACTTAAGCGCCTGCTTTCCTGAAGGATGAATCGCCTGCGAAAGCCGCTTGGTGCTGGCCAGGTGTAGGGCCACGGCATGCCGTTCACGGAGAGTGTTCTCGGCGAACCGTGTTCCTACCGTGAGACCTCCGCACATTTTGGAAGGAGCAATTTCATGTTAAAAGAGGGCGATCCAGCTCCTGACTTCCGTCTTCCGACGGATGACGGCAGCGAAATTTCGCTAAAAGATTTGCGCGGCAAGCACGTAGCGCTCTATTTTTATCCGAAGGCAAGCACGCCTGGCTGCACGACGGAAGCGGTTGAATTTCGCGATCTGAAAAAAGATTTTGACAAGCTCAACGCCGTCATTCTGGGATGCAGCGCGGATTCCGTTGCAGCGCTGTCAAACTTCAAGACCAAACAAAAACTGAACTTCCCGTTGCTCAGTGATACGAGTTTCACAACGATCGAAGCATATGACGCGCGCCGCATGAAAAGTTTTCTGGGGAAATCGTTCTTGGGAATTGTGCGCAGCACCGTGCTCGTCGGCCCCGACGGCAAAATCGAAAAAATATGGGCAACCGCCAAGTCTAAGGGCCATGCCGCAGAAATTCTAGAAGCCCTCAAGACGCTTCAGTAAAAGCCAGAAGTAGCACAGGCTTCAGCCTGTGGCTTTTCTCTTGTCTGTTTTCTTGCACGCAAATTCAAATTCCACAGGCTGAAGCCTGTGCTACTTTTTCAAAAACATGGCGATGAATTTTCCGTCGCATTGTAAAGTGTGTAGAAGGTCGGACAGCACAAGCAAATATTTTTTATTTGTCATGGAGGATCGCGTGAAGAACGATCGCGACGAAAAAACCGTCACAAGGGGTGGGACATCCTCGACAGGAATTTCGAGGCGACGTATTTTGCAGGGCGGCGTACTTGCTGCTGCGGCGCTTCCAATAGATCGGGTGAAGAGTGCGCTACCTCCACAAGAAGCTTCCAAGCCAGCCGCGGCGGCGGCCACGGACCTTACCGGACAATTGGCGCGCTATATGGTTGAGGCTCGCGATCGCGCACTGCCGCCGAATGTTACGCTCGAAGCCAAGCACCACATCCTTGATACTCTGGGCGCGATGGTTTCTGGAAGCCAGCTCAAAGGCGGAGAAATGGGAATCGCCTATGCGAGATCACAGGGCGGCGTGCCGGAAGCATCTGTGATCTGCAGCAACATTAAGACATCGATGATAAATGCCGCGCTCGCCAACGCGATGTGCGCGCACGGTGACGAAACTGACGATGTGGAATTGATGACGCACGGGCATCCTGGATCTTCGGCTGTTCCTGCTGCCCTGGCAATGGCCGAACGCGAAGGGCGCACTGGCCTGGAAATGCTACGCGCAGTAACGCTGGGCTACGACGTTGCAAGCCGTTTTCTGATGGCGCTCGACCCGGAGCTTTTACGCGGCGCGCATCGCAGCGCGGAAGGCTTTGGCTCTACGTTCGCTGCTGTTGCGGCAGCTGCGTCGCTTGCACAGCTGGATGAAACCGGAATGCGCTATGCGCTTTCGTACGCCGCACAACAAGTCTCCGGCTTGTGGAGCTGGACGATGGACACGCAACACGTGGAAAAAGCATTCGACTTTGCTGGCATGGGCACGCGCAATGGCGTGACTGCTGTGACCATGGTGCAAGCCGGATTCACGGGCGTCCCGAATGTGTTCGATTGCGAGCACAACGTTCTTGAGGCGCATTCTTCCAAGCCGCGACCGGCTGAATTGGTAAAGGGTCTGGGCAGCCGCTATTTCATTGCGGAAACTTCCATTAAAACTTTTTCCGTTGGCTATCCGATCCAGTCTCCGCTGGATGCATTTTTAATTTTGCGCCGCGAAAATTCCTTGCGTGTGGACAACGTGGACCGCATCGTCGTGCGGCTGCCTGCGGATGGCGCGGGAATCGTAGACAACAGCTCCATGCCGGACGTGAACCTGCAGTACATCATCGCGGTGGCGCTGGTCGATGGCGCAGTTTCCTTCGCGGATAGCCATTCTTATAAGCGGATGAAAGACCCGCAAATTCTCGCGGTGAAAGAGCGAGTGCAGCTTATCGCCGACCAGAAACTGGCCGATCCGGCGGCACCGCGGAGCGGCATGGTCGAAGTAACGCTGAAGGATGGCAGGAAAGTCAGCCACTTCACCAAGTTCCCTCCTGGCACAAAAGAAAATCCGCTGAACACGGAAGGCGTGAACACCAAAGTGCGTGACCTGATGGCTCCGGTGCTGGGCGCGGACAAAACGGCGAAGATCATTCAACAAATTAATGCGCTGGAAGATGTGCGCAACGTGCGCGAACTTCTGCCGCTGCTCACTGTTTAAGTTTTGCTTTGAGTAGCCCAGGCTTCACAGGCTGCGGATAAGGTGCTTAATACTGTCATTCCGAGTGAAGCGAGGAATCTCTCTTCCATTTAACTGTAAGAAAACAAAGAAAGAGAGATTCCTCGCTTCGCTCGGAATGACAAAGAGAGTAGATTTTTCCTCAACCTGTTCCGCCTTTGGGGTTATGGCCTTGCAAGGGCTAAAATCCACAGGCTGAAGCCTGTGCTACTTAAACTTACATTTAAGTTTGAGGATGCCAGGCTAAATTTTTATGCAGGCAACGGCTTGCCTTTGGTTTCTTCTCCGAAAGGCACCAGGGCTAACCCCACCACGAAAGCCAGCGCAATCATCGCCACCGGAATTCCAAATGTTTGAAAGTGGCGAATTCCTGCGCCTACCAGAAACGTAAACCCCGCGGCGAAGAAGCGGCCGAGATTGGTAATAAACGCAAAAGCGCTGGCGCGGCATTCCGTGTCGTACTGTTCCGGCAGCCAGAAGGAATAGACGATAAAATTTGCTCCTCCGAGACCCAGGAGCGCGGAGCACACGAGAAACCATGCGATGGCATTCTGCTGCATGTAAAAAACGTGCGCAAACGCCAGCCAGATTGCGAACATCATCACCACATAAAAAATGGCGAGCGTGGCGCGGCGACCCAGCTTGTCCGCGATAAAGGGCACGATCAGCGCGCCGAGGACGGTGGCCACGCCGAGCAGCGCCGTCGAGTAAGAAGCGAGGCGCGCGCTTTCCGCGGCGGTTTTCCCGGCCCTTTGCGCGATGTAGGTCATGGCAGTAGGCGAATAGACCGATCCAGCCCACAGGCCTGCGAGCGACACGATCAAGAAGATGCAATTAACGATTGTCCTGCGACGGTATTGCGGAGAAAAAAGCTTGAGGAATGCGCGATGCATGGTGAACTTTGCGCCGAGTTCCTGCACCTTGCTTTCCCACTTTGCGGGCTCATGCACGTTGTTGCGAATGAGTCCAATCAACAACGCCGGGACACCGCCCAGCGCGAACATTGCCCTCCAACCGTAGTGGCTGCCGATAAAAATATTGGCGATGCCCGCGAGAAAAAATCCGATGTAATAGCCGGTGTGCATCAGGGCGGCACCCATCGTGCGCCGCTCCTCGGGCCAGTCTTCGGAAACGAGCGATGCGCCGATGGACCACTCGCCGCCGATTCCTACTCCCGCCATGAAGCGAAATACCGCGAGGCTCCAGACGCCCGTGGCAAACGCAGCCAGAAGCGTGAAGAGCGAAAAACATAAAATGCTGAACATCATCGTGCGCACGCGACCAAATCGATCGGCAATCGGCCCCCACACGAGCGCCGTACCATAACCAATCAGAAAAAGTGTGAAGAAGATGCCGCCGTAGTAACCGACATTTGCGGGCGTTGCGGGGATTCCGGAGCGCGGCAACAATTCTGTGAGAGCGGGAACGAGGACGAGCGAATAGATGAACGAATCCATTCCGTCCATGCTCCAACCGCCCCACGCGGCCCAGAAACTGCGAACCTGGTTGCTCGTGAGCTTTGGCTTACCGGCGGCGGTCAGCGGTGTTTGAGCGGTGGTCACGCGAGTCCGAGCACGTGGGCGGCGTTGCGATCCAGAATTTTTTCCGCGTCGCCAGGCTTCAAGCCTGAGTCGCTAATATATTGAATCGCGCGATTGTAAAGCTCGCCCGCTTCATAAGGAAAATCAGAGCCAAGGCAAATGCGGTCCGCGCCCATCGAGTCGACTGCTGCGCGAAGTGCGGGCGGGTGCCCATGCCCTACGCTGCAATACCACATGCGCTTGGCCGTAACCGTCGGCAATTCGGGAAGCGGATGTTCCCACTTGGAAACATTGTCCAGTCGCTGGAATACCATGGGGATCATTCCGCCCAGATGCGAATTGACGATTTTCAGTTTTGGATATTTCTGCGGAATGCCCGCCTCGATCAGATGCATCACCGACACGGTATCTTCCATTGGTGCGCCAATCGCCCAGCGCAGGTTGTAGGGAATCACGAACGGCGAATCAATACCGTTTCCCGATGGATGAATGTAGAGCACCGATGCGCGGCGATTTAACTCTTCGTAAAACGGCGCAAAAGACGGGTCCGCGACAGAGCGATTACCGATGAACGTGGTAATGGTCGCGCCCACGAATTTCAATTGGTCGAGCGCGCGTTCCAGTTCCTTGAGCGCTTCATCGACATGAGGCAGCGGCACAGCTGCGAAGGCTTTAAACCTTTTCGGCCAGCGGCTCACGGCTTCCGCATAAAAGTCGTTCGCCATCCGCGCCGCCTTTACGGCGTGCTCTTTATTTTCGAAGCTAGGTGCTTGCGGGCAAATGTCGAGAATCTGCATCTCGACTCCATTCGCATCCATGGAGGCGAAGCGCTTGTCCATTTCCGCCTGACCCATCCCCGCGCCCTTGTTGCGTTGCGTTCCAGTGTCTACGTTTCCATAACTTTGGCAGAGATCGAGATATTCGTCATTCCACAAATGCGCGTGGACGTCGATGCGCATGCCCTTCTTGGCCTGAGCACCCAGTGTTGCTCCGGTCAGAAGCCCCGCTGCTGCCAAAGAACCCGCGCGCAGCACTTCGCGGCGCGTGAAACCGCATCCGCATGCCATATTGGAATTTCCTCCCTGCCCTTATCGCATTGATAGAAACTATTGTACGACGGAACGTTTTGGTAGCACAGGCTTCAGCCTGTGGGGTTGAATCTCTACAAGGACTAAAGCCCGCAGACTGAAGCCCGCGCCACTTAAATGCGTTACCAAAAATCAGCGCTGCGAAGCTTTCCCGGAAGCAACCTTGGCATTGTATTCCGCCGATTTGCGGCGCGGGATGGTCAATGCATTCCAGTCTGGACCGGCAAAATGTTTGGCTAGAAAAACAATTTGTCCCACATGATAGGAATAGTGAGCCACCTGGCGATGAATCGTCTGCATCACGGAGTGCGCTTCCGAGCGTATATATGCGGTGCGGGAGAGATCGGCGTCCGTAAGCGGAGCGAGCGCCTCGAAAGCAAGCTTCCATCCGGATTCCCAGAGGGCGAGAAGTTCGTCGCGAGTTTTCGGCGGGACTTCGAATTCCGAATCCCGATCGCGATCAGGCTTCTCGCCATCGCTGGTTAGAAAATCCGTCCAGCGCGAGCGCATGTTTCCTGCAAGATGCTTCACGATGATGGCGATGGAATTCGATTCGTCATCCAGAACGGCAAAGAGTCCATCATCGGAAACTTGCGACATGGCCCGGTCGCCCAGCCGCTTGTAAAAGTGGAGCAGATCGACCGAATCTTTCAAACATGAGGTGGTGAATTCGAGTGCCATGCACGGATTTTGACTCTGCATTCGATGGAAATCAAGCGATGAAGTGGCGGGCTGGGCTCTGATGTAGTACACAGTCTTAAGACTGTGTGAGTTCGGCCTTGCTCGGACTAAACCCCACACAGGCTGAAGCCTTTGTGCTACAAAAGCAAAATGGGCGTAAAATAAGTTTATGTCGAAAAAGCCTGCACCGACCATTGAAGTGACCTGCCCTTGCTGCGAAGCCAAGCTTACGGTGGATACCGACTTGGCCGTGGTTCTCGCTCACACTGCTCCTGTGAGAGCCGCGCCTGACGTTGATATCAGCGACGCTGCGCGGATCCTTGCCGATCAGGCGCAGAGACGCGAAGACAAATTCCGCGATTCGTGGGAAGCCGAGAGCAAGAAGGAAGACGTGCTCAATCGGAAATTTGAGGAAGCGCTGAAGAAGGCGAAAGATCAGCCCGCCGAAAAGCCTTTGCGCGATTTTGATTTGTAGGCAATCTAGTGGCGCCGGCTTCAGCCTGCAGGGGTTAGGCCTTGCAAGGACTAAACCCCGCAGGCTGAAGCCCGCGCCACTCAACAAATCTGACATAATCAGGTACGTGCAAAAATTTCCTGTTCGCGGCGCTTTATTTTTTCTTGCAGCATTGGCGCTGCTGATTTTAAATACCGCCCAGTTAGGCGCTGTCCCTTCCCAGGGAAATTCTTCAAGCAAATCTCAAAAATTGCCGCGGCCCATGCCTCTCGGGCACGACTTATCGCTGGAACGTGATGCGGCGTCGGGAGAATTGCGCGCGATATCGAAGAGTTCCCTTCCCGCGGCGCCACCTACTAACGCAATACGCTCCCATGTTACTTTGGTGCAAGTCCCATGCACGGTGACCGCGCCGGACGGGACGCAGGTGCGCGGCCTCAGCCAAAGTGATTTTCATTTGTCAGAAGATGGCGTGGTGCAGGAGATCGCCTCCTTCGATGCTTCGGCTACTCCGGCGAGCGTAGTGCTGGTGATCGACGCGAGCCCCAGTATTTTTCACACGCTGGGGGAAATGCGCGATGCGGCGCATTCTCTCGCTGCAAATCTTTCTCCCGCGGATGAAATTTCAGTCGTATCTTTTTCATCGGAAACGCACCTGCTTTTGCCGTTTTCCACGGATCGCGCGCTATTGGAGCGCGCCATTGATTCACAGTATCTCTCGAAGGTAGAAAATTCTTCGGAATCTCGCATTTATGAATCGCTGTTTCTCGCAGCGCACGAATTATTTCAGGGGCGGACAGGGCGCAAAGCCATCGTCCTGCTTACGGATGGGCAGGACAGCGGCCTAGGGCTCACCTGGGACCCGCGCAGCGCAATGCCCAGCACCGGCGCGGCTGGATCGCGCCTGGCGTTTGACGATGTAGCGCGGGAACTGGGTGCAGACGGAGTCGGGCTGTTCGTCGTTTCCACCGAAAATCGCCCCCGCGGAATGACGCCGGAATGGCTCGAAGCGCATCACACAGATATGCTGATCAATGCCGAAACGCGGAAGCAAAATATGCCGAATTACACTTTGTATCTCGCGGAGCTTTCGAGGCGAGTCGGGGGCCAACTTTATTTCCTGCGCGAAGTTGGAAATTTGACAGAAATTTATCGCCGCATTGCACTGGCAATCGGGGCACAATACACCATAGGCTTTTATCCATTGGAAGGAACCAGGCGCCCAGGTTGGCGCTCGCTTGCCGTGAAACTAGATACGGCGCCGAAAGTTCCTACCGGTTCAAAGCTCACATACCGCGGTTCGTATTATGTTTCCGCGTTTCAGTAGTGCAGGCTTCATAAAAAACGGAGAACTCATGCAGGCAAAAATCGAAGTGGAAAAATTTGATCAATCACGTTTCAAGGTACGAGTCATTGAAGGCGGGACTGAGTCGGGTCACCAGGTCACCCTTACGCCCAAGGATCACGCCAAACTTGGTAACGGTACGGTTGCCCCCGAAGAATTGATCAGAAAATCGTTTCAGTTTTTGCTGGAGCGAGAGCCTAAGGAATCGATTTTGGGGCGGTTCGATTTGGCCATCATTGGGCGGTATTTCCCGGAGTATGAAGGGGAGATAAAAAAGAGGTTGGAGTAGCAGGATACTCGGGCTGACGATTTTAGTATGGGAACATTGTGAATCTAAATCCTCGCCTCTAAAGAGGCGAGCTACAGGGAAGCTTCGGACCTCGCTTTGGTTTTTTGAATATTCCGCTGTGTTATGGCTTTACGGAAACGTCATAGAAGGCGATTGTGCCGCCTTCGCCACGGATGGGTTCAATGTGCAGGATCTGAAAGCGTCCGTGATTTAGATCGTGTACATTTTTTTGAACTGTTTCGTGGAGTTCATTCTCCAGTTCCGGTGTTCGGGTCGGGGTTGCCAGAAGACGCGCATCGACACGATATGTCGAAATCTGACCCGGGGTCACGGCTTGCAATTGCACCAGGGCTGCGGCGGGCGCCGGACCGACAGATGGTTGATCGGTATAATGAATTAAAAGCGGTGAGAACAGAACGAAGATCACAATCCCCGCAACGGCAAGATCGTATTGCCAGGTTCCCCGTTCGTAGGACCAGAACAAAACCCGCACGATGGCGCGCCAGAGCGTTCGCATGTCAGGCGGCCGGCGCTCCGTCGACAATTACCCCATCACGCATATGAACCACACGGGTCGAATATTCGGCCGCTTCCGGGTTGTGTGTAATCATCACGATGGTTTGACCAAGATCTTTGTTCAACTGGCTCAACATGGATAACACAATTTCGGAATTTTGTGTGTCTAAGTTGCCGGTCGGCTCATCCGCCAGGATAATCTTAGGATCATTGATAATTGCGCGGGCGATGGCCACACGTTGCTGCTCTCCGCCGGACATTTCCGATGGCCTGTGTTTCAGGCGCCCGGTGAGGCCAAGCAGCTTGGTAATGGTCTCGAACCGGTCCGAATTAAAGCCGTCGCCATGGATATGTTGCGCGATGGCGATATTTCCTCGGGCGTCGAGCGTGGGCAAGAGATTAAATCTTTGAAACACAAAACCAATCTTGTCGCGCCGCAACTTGGTGCGCTCCGCGTCGCTCATCGTGCTTAAATCATTGCCGTCTATCAGAACTCGGCCCCTTGATGCCTGCGCCAACCCCCCAAGAACGTAGAGCAAGGAGGACTTGCCGCATCCGGAGGGGCCCATTACGCTGACGAACTCCCCTGGGAGCACCTTAAAATTAACACCTCGTAGCGCCGGAACTTCCACTTTCCCGGCGTGGTACAGCTTCCATAAATCTTCAGTTACGACAATTGGTTCCACTCTCAGATCCCTTGTGGTGAGCAGCGCATCGGCAGGCGGACGTATTGTAATCGCGATTGGCATTACTTACTAGGCCCGAACCCGCAATAAGCAGGCTCAAATTATGACAGAAATTTGCCCCGGCAAAGCTTCAACTCAGTCATCTTAATCGTAGGAAAGTGCTTCTATGGCATCTTTACGGCTGGCCAGCCAAGCCGGATAGCTGGCGCCAAAAATCCCGCCCGCCAAAGCGATGACCGAGGATCGCACAATCCAGTCCGGAGTAATCAAAATGGATAGGGTGGGAAACGAGGACAAAAATACAGCCCGGGTGACATAGCTCATGCCAATTCCCACGACGATGCCAATCACGCAAATAAAGACCGATTCACCGAGCAGGGCCCGAATGATGTATCCCTTGGACGCGCCAATCGACTTCAGCACGCCGATATCCCGGGTGCGCTCGATCACCGTGGTGTACATCGAAAGCAGAATGACGAGGAAGCCAATGGAGACGGCAAGAACGATCATGCTCTTGATGAATGCGTTCAGGCCCGGCAGATTCGCTGCCGTCATCAGCGAAAGAAAATCCTTCAGGGGGCGGATTTCATAGCCAGGGAAAATGGGCTTCATTTCGTCCATTACTGTCTGCGTGTAATTCGGGTCGGTGCACTTCATGAAAAAAACGGATGCTTTATCTCGCGATCCGGAAAGGTCCTGCAAAGTGGAAAGTGGCACAAATATACGCGCGCCTTTCCCATGCTCCACAATTCCGGCAACGTGAAAATCATGGTCAAGGAGGCGGAAGGTGCTGTTCACCTTTACGTTTTTCGCCTTCGCCGCCCAGTCATCCATGAGGAGATCGTCGGGGCCCTGCATATCATGCCCTTCGAGAAAAACAAATCCGCTGGAAACGTCGCGGAAAGATTTGGGATCGATCCCGTAAACCACGTCCACGCCGTTCGAAGAGCTGAATTGCAGCAGAACGGGCGCGACGGCTTGCACATATTTCAATTCGCGCAACTTGTCAGCGATTTTGATCGGCATAGGAGCGCCGCTGAACGCCAAAAAAACAGAAGCGGAGGGCGGCTGCAGCATAATGTCCGCGCCGATCCCTTCGATGCGCTTCGCTGTTTCCTGCAACAGGCCGCTCGTGAGGCCCACAATCAGGATCACAAGCGCCACTTCCACTCCGACGGCGATCACGCTCACAATCGTGCGAATGGGGCGATGAAGCACGTTGTTTACAACGAGTTGCCGAATCATGGAAGGACCTTTGAAATTTCGTCACCCACGTGGATCAGGTCGCTTCCGGGAGGCTCGGTCAGCACAAACCGGTCGGGCGAAATCGGATCGTTCAATGTGATTTTCAAAATCTTAATTTCCAATTTGTAATCGTCCTGGGGACGCCAGATATGGATATCACGGGCGAAAAGGGTTTGGTCCGAGGCAGGGGCGCCAGGAGCAGACGCCGAAGGCTGCCAATCAGAATAAGAAATGTCTGATTCGAGCTTTCCGCCCGCTCCAAAAATTTGAACGCGAGACGCGTGCAGGTCAGTGCGGTTATACCAAATCTTTCTCGCAATTGTGAGTTTTCCGCCCTCGGCTTGCCGAAGCAAGGTCAGAATATAATACCTGCTCACATTGAAATCGAACTGTTCGAAAAGCACCTTCGCGGTGGGCAGCAGTTCAGGCCAGAATAAGGCCTCAACGACATGCTGAGGGCGCAAATTTTCCAACGGCTTCTTCGATGGACGAACGAGAGCGGTTGGGCCGACTAAAAACGAGTTCTTCGAGGGAATATAAATGCGAAATTCCTTCTCGTCGGCCACCATGTCGAAAATATTTTTGGCGACAACGGGTGCCTGCCCGATGATACGCACGGTCGCGGGACGCTCGGCCAGAATGAAGCCCGGAACATCGTGGTACTCCTCGATCACTCCACTGTAAGTTGTTCCCGTAGTGGGAATTAGGTCGACTGTCGCCTGAATGGTTTGAACGGCCTTGACCTGTTTGTTATAGGCCGCCAGGAGATCTTCCTCGTTTGATTCCAACTCGGGGAGGATTTCTTCCTGCTTGATTGTCGTTCTTCTTTTGATGGTAATACACCCCGCCGCTTGCGTGGCAAATAACGCCAACAGCAGGACCCAAATTCTCGGATTATTACTCAGTGTTTCTTACTCCCCTTAGTAGAAACATTCAATTTAACAACCGCTCCGGGGGGTGTCAATTTGAAAGGCCACGGTGTAATTGGTTTCAGTGTCCTGTTCGACGAGTACATTTAAGTCCAGCGCAATTTTAACAGCGCAGGGGCACGGTGTGGTATCAGGTATTCTTCATAATTGTTAACCCATGGACCAGATCCAACACTTTTCGCCATGTACGGAATGGGTTAGAGTTCCATCTGATGATGGTTTGCTGCGAAACCAAGGGGATAGTTTTCCATTTCATGAGTTCACTGACGGAAACAGGTGTAGTTTCACGAAAGGCGGACGACC
>Ga0210401_10003867_pt1 | contig 15825 bp, 15 predicted proteins | sample IncBWH32MmetaG_FD_150866 | JGI IMG/M metagenome (GOLD analysis project Ga0210401, IMG submission 150866) | Forest soil microbial communities from Barre Woods Harvard Forest LTER site, Petersham, Massachusetts, United States - Inc-BW-H-32-M | ecosystem: Environmental > Terrestrial > Soil >... | reverse complement strand
AACCGGCACAGGTCCGGGATGGCACCAATATCAAAGCACCTTTCGGAACGTAAGATTGATGCGATCAGTGCCGGTCAGCGGATGCTGCCCGTCCTCAAGCGAAGCGACACCATGATACACAAAGCGCGCGGGACCGCCCCACACCGCGATGTCACCGCTTTCGAGGCGTAGGCGGCGCACCGGATTGGAGCGGCTTTTTCCGCCCCACAAGAATACGGCAGGCAGGCCAAGTGAGACGGAGACGATCGGAGCCAGGGCATCCTTCTCGTCACGGTCCTGATGGAGGCCGAGTTTGGCGCCCGATGTAGTGGTTGATCTACGTACTCCTGAATTCAAGTTTAGCCGCGGGTTCAGTACGGCCAGTAAACCGACGGTGAAGTCCTCGAAGACGTACCCGATGTTTTGACTCGATTACCATGAAGGTGAATGCCGACAAAGCCACGCCCAGAAGATGTGTTCATCGAGGCATTCTTGTCTGCGTACGAGGATTTGTTATGGGCCGATGCTGATAAGGATTGGGTGGACCGGCGAATCGACGGCGGCGTTGAGATGTTGGCGACGCGCAAATCGGATGGCAAGACGCTCGCGATTGAGCACACTGTGGCGCAGCCGTTCGTTGGCGAGATCGAAGACTACCGCGTATTTTTCGAACCGTCTTTCCTGAAGCTCGAAGCCGACAAGTCTCTCATCGTGCCGGATCGCTGGATTCAGGTTTTCATTCCGGCCCGCACGCTCGAAGGTCACAAGAAGCCTGCTGCTCGCACGGGGATCATTCGATCGGTTCACGACTGGATCAAAAACAATCGTCTCAGTATTGCTGACGGGCAAAGGGATTACCCATGCACGGTGACCGATGTTCCGGGCACGGCGGACTTCGAGATTATGTTAACGGTGAAGGCGCAGGAGATGCCCAAGAATGGTGCTCTCCACGTTCGCAGGCAGCAAGTCAAGAACGACTTCAGCGAAGTTATACGCACCGTGATGGAAAAGAAAGTGACCAAGCTGGTGGTGCAACCCGCCGACAAGCACGTTCTGATTCTTGAACGGCAGCACATGAATCTCGTACCGAAGCAGATCTTAGATGAGGTGCGGAAACAGGCGGTCACTTTCCCACTAATGGCCTCGGTTGACGAGGTCTGGATTCTCGAAACGATTGGTTACCAGCCGGGTGGGCATTTTCTGTTCGAGTTGAACGACGATAACGACAGGCATCTCGCAACAATCACATGTGAGGGAACGGCATGGACGAGCCGGTCGGGCAAAGACGGAATACCGATTTGTAACTACTGAACGAGTTCTCGAAGCACTTGGGCCAGCAATTCACGTTCGGAGCCGTAACGCCGTTCGAAGATCTCCAGGGCGCCGGTTCGGTGTCCACCCCGTGTGACCGCCCGATTGCTGTTGACAAATTTCCCATTGCACCAAGAACGGTTCGTGGATGCGAAGGTGTTATCAACAGGAATCGCCAGGGGTCAACGGCGGCTTCCGCCTCTGATACGGCGAGGCGGGCGGGCGGACGCTAGCGCGTTAGCGCGCCTGCCTGCCTGCATGAGAGGGCTACAAAAGTCAAGACGCCGTGGCGTCTTCACCTTGGTCGTCATCTCGCCGTTCACCGATCTACCCTGCCTGCATTCGCACTCGATGTGAGCCACGCTGGGCTCGGTGCCAGTTGGGATTCGGTAGAAGGGCGCTGCTATCCAGGCATCGAAGTCACAGGGGGTGCTTTCTGGCAAGCATCGCAGTCGCCCGAATTCGGTATCGGCTAATCGGTCCTTTTCAATCTTCCTTTCCTTGAATAGCTACGCTGCCGTTCCAGTTGCGGGCGTCTGTGCTCTATACCCACAAGGTTGATAAACCTCACCCGTGACCCAAAGTCGATGCAGCAATACCGCTAGCTTGCGCGCCACCGCTACCACCGCCCTTTTCTTCGCATTCTTTCCTCCACGCTCGGCGATGCTGATGCCAAAACGTCTCAAATCGCTGTCTTCGCCGAAGGGTCCCAAGATGAAATGTGAGCTTCCCACCAAAAGGCGGCGAACCATCATGTCGCCGGTCTTGGTAATGTGCAGTTGCGGTGGACTATCACCCGATTCGTGCTGTTTGGGAACAAGCCCAAAGTATGGGCCCACGTCGCGGCTTTTCTGGAAGCGGTCAGGAGATTTGATCGTCAACATGAACGTCAACGCCGTTAGTGCACCGACTCCCTGAATCTGCTGGAGCAGAACCGTCTCACCATAGTTTGTAGCTGCCAGGCTGGAAATGGCTTCGTCATAGCCCCGGATCGCCTCGGTTAATGAGGCGATTTGGTCCAGCAGTGGCAACAATGCGCCCTGCAGTTCTTCAGGGATCATGCTTTCCGCTTTGATGTGAAAGTACTCGCTGGAAGAGGCCGGCAGTCGGCCACCGACGCTCTTTACGAGTCCACGAACCGCATTGACCAACAACGTTCTGGTCTTTACCAGTTGCTCTCGCGCCCGTATCAGTATCAGATCATGGCGCGCTTGCCGGCTTCGATGGCGAACCGGGTACAGTAGCTCGGGGTCAAGGCGAGCCAGTCGTGCCAACTTCCGTGCATCCATCCGGTCATTCTTCCGCGTGCTGGTATAAATCGACCTGACCTTGCGCGGATTGGCGACGATCACTTCGTGTCCTGCTTTGTCGAGAAGCTCGCTCATCCAACCTGAATGCGCACTGACTTCGAAAGCGATACGAGCGAGTGGCAGGTCGACGAAGGCTTTCATCACGCCGTCGCGAGTTGTGCTGAAACTTCCTTCTCGGACGATCCACCCTTCGGGATCGAGAAGACAGTAGTTACTCTTCTTATCACCGATGTCGACGCCAAACGTCATGGTGCTAAGGTTCATGCCCGTCGGTCCGTGAGTGGCTGGCATGATTGTTGTCGTCCGCCGCTCTCCGTTCTGACTTTCTTGAACCACTTGCTGGCGGATCTCCGCCTTGCGCCCGTGGCGCCGCATGCCAGTGCTCTTTGGTGCGGCCAACGCCAGTTGCGGCGCATCAACCGAATCTGCGTGTTCTTTCATGATCGATCTTCCACCTCCATTCACCATGGTGTTCACGCCCGGTGCATCGTGCTACCGGGCGATGATCGCCTTCTCATTCAATCCAGGCAGGTGTGCTTTCACGAGCCGAGTTGCGGCGGCCCGAGTTGTAGAGTTGTAGAGATTTGACCACGCTGAGATCCTGTGTTAGCTTGAAAGCTCCCTGGGGTGCTCGTCGCAAGACGAGTGAAAAGGGAAGCGGGTGAAAATCCCGCACGGTCCCGCCACTGTAAGCAGCGAGCGGCCGGCGCAGTAAGCCACTGTTCTTCGGAATGGGAAGGCGAGCCGGTTTAGCTTTGACCTGCGAGTCAGGAGACCTGCCTCAGGTAAGTGCCGGCCATTATGCTTCGGGCGAAAGCAGATCGCGCAGAAAACAACCCCGTTTTGCGGGTTGTCACTTCCCATCCATCTATTTTCCTGCTCACAGTCGCATCGAGGCGTACCCGGCTTTTTGAATTGAGGCCCGGACTCCTTAACGATGTTGACGCTCATCCTTGGCGGCGCTAGAAGCGGCAAATCCAAACTCGCACAGCGGCTCGCAGCTTCAGCCGGACGCGTCGCCTACATCGCCACAGCGGTGGTGGGCGATGGACCCGAGATGGCCGCGCGTATCGCAAGACATCGCGGCGACCGGCCACACTCCTGGCAAACCATCGAAGAACCTTTGGCGCTGGCGAGTGCCGTAGAGTGTGCATCGCAAGACGTCGACACAGTACTGGTCGACTGTCTGACCATCTGGCTCAGCAATCTCTCCTGGGAGCATCGGGACAGTCCCGCACGGGAATTGGAAGCTCTGACGCAGAGGGAGATCGAGAGGACCGCCGCAGTAGCCCGCCATTGCCACGTCATTCTTGTCTCTAACGAATTAGGCAGCGGAACGGTTCCGGAGGCTGCCGTCACACGTGCCTTCCGTGACGTCCACGGAATCATGAACCAATCCGCCGCCGACGCCGCCGATGAAGTCATCCTCACCGTCGCGGGTCTTTCTCTCTATCTGAAGACAGCTTCTCGCCGGGAGGAAGCCTCTTGAGTGTCCCTCGCATTCTCGTTGCCGGAACTCACAGCGGGGTCGGCAAGACGACGGTTGCGACTAGAATCATGGCTGCATTCCACCGGCGGGGACTGCGTGTGCAGGGCTTTAAGGTTGGTCCCGACTTTATCGATCCCACGTTTCACCAAGCCGCAACCGGGAGATCCAGCCACAACCTCGATGGCTGGATGCTTTCACGCGAAACGAACATGAAAATCTTCGCACGAGCAACGCAGGACGCGGATGTTGCCGTGATCGAGGGCGTGATGGGTCTGTTCGATGGAAAGTGTTCGCCGTCACTATCAGGGACATCGGCGGAAATGGCGATCTGGCTGGACGCTGCGGTCGTGCTGGTACTGGATGCGGCGGCGATGGCAGGAAGCGCCGCTGCGATTGTGCACGGCTTCGATACGCTTGTGCCCGAGCTTCGCCTGTCGGCTGTGGTCTGCAACAAAGTTGCGGGCGCAAAGCATTGCGGGTATCTGCGCGACGCCATGGCCGCGCGCTGCCGTCCCGCGCCGATCGGATGTCTTCCGCGCGACGCGAGCTTTGCGATACCGGAGCGGCATCTGGGACTGCATCTCGCGCAGGAGGCCATGACCGGGGAACGCCTCGGCAGGCTCGCGCAATGGATCGAATCGAATCTGGATTTGAATCGTCTGCTGGAACTCGCCATGGGGCAGAGCGTCGTGGCTCAGTCGCTGCCTGAGAGTACACGACAGCCCCATCGAGCACGCATTGGCGTTGCCCGCGATGCGGCTTTTTGTTTCTACTACCGTGACAACCTCGAGCTGCTGCGGGATCTGGGCGCGGAGTTGATAGACTTCAGCCCCATCGCGGATTGCGCCCTGCCCGAGGGCCTGGACGGTCTGTATCTCGGCGGCGGTTATCCGGAACTGCATGCCGAGGCGCTTGCCGCGAACGAATCGATGGGCTCCGCAATCGCGAGTTTCGGCGGACCGGTGTATGCCGAATGCGGCGGCTTCATGTATCTGATGCGGGAAATTGTCGACGCGGCAGGCGGCGCGTGGCCGATGGCCGGAATATTTCCCACTACCGCTCGCATGCAGAAGCGCCTCGCGAAGCTCGGCTATATCGAGGTAGAGAGCGCCGCAACGGAAGGCTGGCGGCTGGCGCGCGGACACGAGTTCCGCTACTCGACCATGGACCCCATGCCTGAAACGATCACACGCGTTTATCGCGAGCCGGCGGAAGGTTTCCGCATAGGGTCCGTTGTGGGCAGCTATATCCATCTGCACTTTCTTTCCTGTCCGCGCTTTGCGGAGCAATTTGTCGAGGACTGCGCAGGGCTGCGCACACAAAATTCAAATGAATAGATTCACAATACTTTCTCTGTTGTTTTTGTCTCTGTCGGCCGCGCTCGTGAGGGCGGAGACCGGGGCATCGCTCGCGGGCAATGTGAAGGACCCCCAAGGGCGTCCCGTTTCCGGGACGACTCTCACGCTCTTCTCGCGTTCCGGCGCAGCAGGCGCGTCCACCACCAGCGACTCTTCCGGCGCCTATCGCTTCCAGGGTCTGCCCGAAGGCGACTACCTTCTTCGCGCGGACGCCGAAGGCTTCGCCCCGTTCCTTGCTGCCAGCATTCACCTGGGGGCGGGCTCGGCTGAACAGCGCGATATCGCTCTCAGCATCGCGGGAGTGCACGAGCAGGTTGTGGTCACCGCCTCCAGCACTCCACAGGCGCCGGAGCAGGTATCGAAGCCCGTGACCGTGATCGACCAGAGCGAAGCCGACTTGCGCGACGCCTCCGCCCTGTCGGACGTGGTCGACCTAGCACCCGGTGTGCGTGTGCAGCAACTCGGTGGCGCGGGCGCCTTCACGACGATTCAGATCCGCGGGCTTCGCGACCAGGATACGGCGGTGCTCGTGGACGGAATGCGACTGCGCGACGCATCGGCGACGCAAGCGGATGCCTCCGGTCTGATCGAAGACCTGCTGTTCACCGATGCCAGCCGCGTCGAGGTGATGAACGGGGCAGGCTCCACGCTTTACGGCACCAACGCGGTAGGCGGCGTGATCAACGTGATCACCGATGAAGGAGGCGGGCGCACGCGCGGAAGCGTGCTTCTTGAAGGCGGCTCTCTCGGGACCTTTCGCGGACGGGCTCAACTCTCGGGCGGATTCCTGCACGACCGCGTCGAATACAGCTTGGGGCTGGCGGACACAGACGTTACTTCGGGAGTGGGCGGAGATGCTCCGTTCCGCGACGTCAGCACACAGGGCCGCGTGACGTTTCACCTTTCGCCATCCATCCGTCTGACGGCGCGGCTCTTCGGCGCCGATTCGTTTGGCAAGGTTCGCGGCGAGCCGGATATCATCGGTAATCCGTCGGGGCTCGGAATTATCAACGCGACTGGCGCGACTCTTGTGCCCGCGCCCGATGATCCCGATTCCACACGTGCCGCGCGCTTCGTTACAGCCGCGCTCATCCTGAACGGACAGGTTTCACCCGCTCTCGACTATTCGCTGAGTTACCAACTGGTTTCCAACAGCCGCCGCTATGGCAACGGGCCGGCCGGTGTGGACTTTCAGCCCGCCGGCAGCACGCGCTCGCTCTATGACGGGCGGATTCAGACTGTGGATGCGCAGGCCCACTACCGCTTCGGCTTCAATCTCCTGACGGGCGGCTACGAGTTCGAGCGTGAAAACTACGCAAATGACAACACCGATTCGAGCAGTCCTGTCGCGGCTTCCGGTGCGAACGTCACGCAACTGAGCCAGGCGGTATTTGTGCAGGATCAGGCGCAGTTTCTCAGCGGCCGCCTGCAGATTTCTGGCTCCTTCCGCGCGCAGTTCTCCGCGCTGGAAGCGCCTGCGTTCAGCCCGCTGGCCTCGGCACCGTATGCAGGCACGTCGTTCCCTTCGCCTGCGCATGCTTATACGGGAGACGGTTCCGCCGCGTACTATCTGCGGAGGAGCGGAACAAAGGTGCGCGCGCATCTCGGCCGCGGCTATCGCGCGCCTTCCTCGTTTGAACGGTTCGGAGCCGGCTACGATCCGGTCTTCGGTTATACCGTTTACGGCGATCCGCGCCTCAGGCCCGAGCGGTCCACAAGCCTCGACGGGGGCTTCGACCAGACGGTCTTCAACGGGCGGCTGAAGGTGTCGGCCACTTACTTCTACACATGGCTGAACGATGTCATCAATTTCGATACGTCCGGCCTAATCGACTTCACCACTGATCCGTGGGGTCGTTTCATTGGCTATCTGAATGCACGAGGCGGCATTTCGCGCGGCGTGGAACTGAGCGCGTCAGCGGCACCCACGCGGTCTTTAAAGGTTACGTCAGCCTATACGTATGTCAATGCCATTGAGCGAACGCCTATCGTGGGCAACGTGCTGCAGACTTTTGTGGTGCCTCGAAATCAGTTTTCGATTTTGGCAACCGAGCAAGTCACTTCCCGGGTGCTGCTGACGATGGACACGCTCGACTCCAGCAACTACCTGGCACCAATCTATGGCACCACGGTAACTCAGACTTATCGCTTCGGGGGGCTTCACAAGGTCAACTTGGGCGCGAGCTACCGGATCCCGCTGAAAGAGTTCCACTCTGTGCGGATCTTCGTGCGGGCCAGCAACATTTTCAATCAGACATACCTTGAGAACGGCTTTCCCACTGCCGGACGCACGGCGCTCGGCGGCCTGCAATATGAGTTTTAAGCCATGAGACGCGCATGTCTGTTCGCTCTGCTTTGCGTACTCGGCGCGGCTGGCGCCGAGCGGCCGCAGCGCATCATTTCGCTGTCTCCGGATCTGACCGAAATCGTTTACGGAGTGGGAGCGTTCGGTCGCGTAGTTGCTATATCGGACTACGATACCTGGCCGCCCGAGACGGCAAAACTCCCGCATCTCGGACAGTTGCACAACCCGAGCTTTGAAAAGATTGTCGCGCTGCGGCCAGACCTGGTGATCATCAATAGAGCCCAGGCGCCATTCTTCGAAGGTACGCTTAACGAACTCGGACTGACGGTTCTGAAGACTTCCAACAGCTCCGTTCAGGAAATCTATGAAGCGATGATGGCCATCGGGCGTGCGACCGGCAATGAGAGGGAAGCGGCGAAGCTGGTGGCCTCGACCCGCGAAGGCCTGGAGCGCGTGGCCGGAAGGACCGCGCGTCTGCCCAGGACTCCGACGGTGCTCATCGTCGACAGGCTGCCCGGAACTTTGCGCGATCTCTACACCGCGACCGATGGCAGTTTTCTCGCGGAACTGGTGGGAATCGCGGGCGGTCTTATCGCCGTGCCGCCGGTTGAACACGGGTACAAGAAGCTGGTAAAGGAAGATCTGCTGGCAGTAAATCCCGAAATCATCCTCGATTTCATTCAAGGTCCGAAAAGCCGCTTCGCGGGCGATCCTATGGATGCGTGGCGCGAGATGCCGGAATTGAAAGCCGTTCGCGCGCACCACGTCTATGGCGTAAATGAGGACTTTGTTCCGCACGCATCGCAGCGCATCGTTCAGACCGCAGAACTGTTCGCAAAGCTGATTCACCCCGAGGCCAAGTGACCACGTATTCAGGCTTCGAAGCACGGAATCTCGCCTACGTTTATGGCAACGGGCCGCTGGCCGTAGACGATGTAAGTCTGAATGCCGCACCTGGCAGTATGACGGCGGTGATCGGGTCGAACGGCTCGGGGAAATCCACGCTGATCCGGATGCTGGCGGGATTGCTGAAACCGCGATCCGGTTCGATCCTGCTGGGCGGCATTTCCCTGGATGAATGGGAGCCGCGGCTGCGCGCGCGGGAGATTGCTTATGTGCCGCAATCGACAGCCACTGTCTTTCCGTTTCCAGTGATCGACCTGGTGCTCAGCGGCCGCTCTCCGCACGCGGTTCGGTTTCGCTTTGAGAGTAGGCACGATGTCGAGAAGGCCAGGGAGGCACTGGAACTGGCGGGCGCCCTGCACCTGGCGGCAAGGCCGTTCACCAGCCTTTCGGGAGGCGAGCGCCAGATGGTGATTCTGGCTCGCGCGCTGGCGCAGGAACCTCGGACGCTGCTGCTCGATGAGCCGTCTTCTTCGCTCGATCTGAAACACCGGGCGGCATTGATCCGGACGCTGACGCAGTTGCGGCAAAGCAGGAATCTCAGCGCGATTATGGTGACGCACGATATCCAATTAGCTTGCGCGTTCGACCGGATTGTGGCACTCCGTTGCGGCCAAGTTGTCGCGTCAGGCACGCCGGATGAGGTGCTCAACGATCGTCTCCTGCGAGACATTTACAGCGATCCGAATGTGCGCGCACAGCGGATTGGAGATCAGACTCTGGTGTGGGTGGATTTGCAAGGGAGCGGCCTGTGACTGGCGCACGGTTTGCAAAAGCGATGGCCATCCTGACGCTGATCCTGATTGCCGCAATTGGGATCGGCGTATCGGTGGGCAGCCAACGGATCGAGCCCGCGCTTATCTTTTCCGATCCTTTTTCGAGCACACTGTTCTTCCGGCTGCGCCTTCCCCGTGTGCTGCTGGGCCTGGTAATCGGCGCTTCGCTCGCCGTCACGGGCGGCGCGCTCCAGGCGTTGTTTCGGAACCCTCTGGCCGATCCTTATACTTTGGGCGTCTCGGGCGGCGGAGCGCTGGGAGCGAGCATCGCAATTGCCCTGGGGTGGAGCGCCCGCGTGGGCGGTGTACCGCTGATCTTCGCGGCTTCGTTCGCGGGCGCCATGGTCGCCGTCACGTTCGTTCGGACCATCGCGCGCGCGGGCGCAGTCGTGCTTCCGGGGGCTTTGCTTCTCTCGGGCGTGGCGGTGAATCTGATTGCCGCGGCAGGCGTGCTGACCATCGAATACCTGACGGACCCGACCAGCGCGTTGCGGATTCTGCGCTGGCTGATCGGTAGTCTGGACGTAGTCGGGCTCGCGCCTGTTGGCCGCATGATGTGGGTGCTCGCGCCAGCCTGGCTTGTGCTTCTCTTCTTTTCTCGCCAATTGAATCTGATCGCGATCGATGACGACACGGCCACAACGCTGGGCGTAGATGTACGGCGGTGCGAGGGCATAGTCCATGCCATGTGCGCGCTGATTGTCGGCGTAACAGTATCGGCCGGTGGCGCGATCGGCTTCGTCGGATTGATTGTGCCGCATGCCGTTCGGATGATGTTCGGCGAAGATCTGAGGATCGTGCTGCCCGGCTCGCTTCTGCTGGGCGCCGCGTTTCTGATTCTGGCCGACGCGCTGGCCCGGACTGTGCTGTCTTCGGCTGAACTCCCCGTGGGCGCCGTTACCGGACTCTTGGGTGGCCCGGTATTTCTCTGGCTGCTGCGCCGGCGACAGCAATTTGCGGCTATGTAGAAAGAACAAATGACATACTCATACAATGGTCCCGAACGCATCGTCTGCCTGACGGCGGAGACAGCCGAAACCCTGTATTTACTGGGCGAGGATGAACGCATCGTCGGCATCTCCGGTTTCACGAGCCGCCCGAAAGCCGAGCTTCAGAAGCCGAAGGTCTCCACATTCACGTCCGCCAAAATCGATCAGATTCTCGATCTGCGCCCCGATCTCGCCATCGGCTTCTCGAAGCTTCAGGCGCAGATCGCGCACGATCTGATTAAGGCCGGAGTCGCCGTGCTGATCTTCAATCAGCAGTCGATTGAAGATGTGCTCGAAACTATCGTTACTCTTTCCCGGCTGGTGGCGGCGGAATCGCGAGGCCTCGCGCTTGCCGGGCAACTCCGCGGCGAACTGGCGCTCATCGCAGAATCCGCCGGCCGCTTCCCGCGCCGGCCGCGCGTGTACTTCGAAGAATGGATGGACCCGCTCATCAGCGGCATTCGCTGGGTGGAAGAACTCATCGAACTGGCCGGCGGCGACCCGGTGTTCCCCAAGCTGCGCTTCGAGCGGAACGCGAAGAGCCGCGCCGTTACATCTGACGCCGTGATCGCCGCGAACCCGGAAGTAATTCTCGCATCGTGGTGCGGACGAAAGGTCGATAAACGCAAGATCCGGGAGCGAGAAGGATGGAGCGCTGTGGCAGCGATTCAGGCGGGGCACGTTTACGAGATCATGTCGAGCTATATTCTGCAGCCTGGACCCGCATCGCTGACCGAAGGCGCGCGGCAACTGCACAGGATTCTGGCAAAGGTTGTGAATTGCGAGCCTCTCGAAGGCCTCGAACCCTCTGAATCGCTCGATCCGGACTTCACCCTATGATGCCTTGTCTTATCGTTCTCGTCGGCTCGCCCGGCTCGGGCAAGACCACTTGGGCGCGCCGCAACGGCCATGGCGCCGTGCATGTCTCGCAGGACGATCTAATCGACGCAATCACGCCGGCCGGGTTCGATCATATCTATCGCCCCGTGTACCGGGAAGCAGAAGACGCCATCGCGAGGGCAGCGCTGCGCGCAGGCCATACCGTGATTGTGGACCGCACCAATCGAACGCGAGCGCACCGCGAACACTGGCTGCGGATAGCGCGTGAGGCTCAGTGTCCTGCAGTGGCAGTCGTCATGTCGACGCCGCCGGAGCTCTGCCGCGAGCGCAACGCCGCGCGCACAGGCCCACGCCGTCTGAGCGGCGAGCGCATGGAGCGGATGCTGGCCGCGCTGGAAAGAGTGCGGAGTGACGAAGGCTTTGCGGCGGTTCACTTCGACAACGGCATGAGCCAGAGCATCGGCCTCGACCGGATTCTTTCGCCAATTCTTTCAACAAAGGAGCAGAGTCTCGATGAGTATTGCCACGAAGCGCGGTGACGGAGGCCAGACCGGCCTTGCGGGCGGAATCCGGGTGTCCAAAACCCACCCGCGGGTCGAGTGCTACGGCACCATCGACGAGTTGATTTCCCAGATGGGCTTCGCGCGGTCCATCTGTCAGGATGCCGACGTCGCGGCGCGCGTCGAGAGAATTCAGCGCGAGCTGTACAAGGTGGGCTCGGCTCTGGCGACACCGCCGGAGTCGAAGAAAACTCCGCCGGAGATCACGCCCGCTATGGTGGATGCGATCGAAGCGGAGGTCCATCAGATTGAAGCCGAGCCCGGCGTGCTCGGCGATTGGTCGCTTCCCGGCGGCTCACCCGATTCGGCCGCGCTGGACGTAGCGCGCACCGTGTGCCGCCGTGCCGAGCGTCTCGCGACCGGGCTGATGGAGACCGGCGTGATTCAGAATCCGTCAATCCTCGCGTACATTAACCGCCTCTCGGATCTGCTGTGGCTCTTCGGGCGGCTGATCGAAGCTCGACGCGGCGTCGATTCGTCGCTGCGCACGGCGGATAAAGTGGGTCCGCGCTGGTCGCGCGCCTGGTGAGGCTTCGATGACGGACTTTTCGGAAGCCGAACGCCGCGCCGTTTACCGGGCGATCTAAGAACGCCGCGATGTCCGCTCACAGTTTCTCAAGAACCCGGTGCCGGACGATGTGCTGACTCGGATTCTGAGTGCCGCTCATCATGCGCCCTCGGTCGGCTTCATGCAGCCGTGGGATTTTATCGTGATTCGGGACGCAGCCGTTCGGGCAAAGGTACACGGGAATTTCGAGTGCGCCAGCAGACGCGCGGCCGAAGTTTATCGGGGCGAGCAACGGAAGATGTATGACGGATTGAAGCTCGCGGGCATTCTCGACGCGCCTCTGAATATCTGCGTGACCTGCGATCCGGAGCGGGCGAAAGGAAGCGGCCTCGGGCGGCAGACGGATCCGTCTGTGGCGCTCTACTCGACCGTGTGCGCGGTGCAGAATCTGTGGCTGGCGGCACGGGCGGAGTCGTTGGGCGTGGGCTGGGTGAGCATCCTCGACTTCGAGCAACTGCGGCTGACACTGGGGATACCGCACGGGCTTACCGTGGTGGCTTATCTTTGCGTTGGTTATGTGTCTGAGTTTCGCCCGCAGCCGGATCTCGAAGAGAAAGGCTGGGAGACGCGCGGAAGCCTTGCGTGCTTGGTTCATTTCGAACGCTGGGGTGTTCGTTCGATATGAGCGCGCGGGCACTCATGGTTCTCGGCACCGCTTCGCACGTCGGCAAGTCGCTTCTGACCGCGGGGCTGGGACGCATCTTTTCCGACGACGGGATTCGCGTTGCGCCTTTCAAAGCGCAGAACATGTCGCTGAACTCGGCTGCGACTCCCGACGGCCGCGAGATCGGACGGGCGCAGGCGCTACAGGCTGAGGCGTGCCGCGTCGTCCCGTGCGCCGAGATGAATCCGATTCTGATCAAGCCGTCGTCGGATACGGCCTCGCAGGTTGTCCTGCTGGGGCGTGTGTGGGGCCAGGTGACGGCTTCGGACTATCATCTGCGCCGCGTGGAGGATTTGTTTCCGGCCGTTCTCGAAAGCTATCGCGCGCTGGCGGCGCGGCACGATCTGATACTGCTCGAAGGGGCGGGGTCGCCCGCCGAGATTAATCTGCGGACGCATGACATCGTCAACATGCGGATGGCGCATGCCGCGGATGCCACGTGCCTGCTGGTGGGCGATATCGATCGCGGAGGCGTCTTCGCATCGCTGCTGGGAACGATGGAACTGCTGGAGCCGGAGGACCGTGCTCGAATCCGCGGTTTCGCGATCAATAAGTTTCGCGGCGACCTGGAATTGCTCCGTCCCGGCGTGGTTGCGATGGAAGAGCGGATAGGGATTCCCTGCGTGGGTGTGGTGCCCTATCTGCGGAACCACGGGCTTGAAGAAGAAGACAGCGTGTCGATGGAGGATCGGCGGCGCACCTGGCCGGACCGGTCTTCAGCGAGCGAGCGTCCGCTGCGCATCGGCGTGATCGCAGTACCGCACATGGCAAACTTCACCGACTTCGATGCCCTGGCCGCGGAGCCTTCGGCTTCGGTCGCTTTCCTTGAACATCCCTGCGACGCGGCGCTCGCGGACGTGCTGATCCTGCCGGGCACTAAACAGACGCTCGACGATCTGCAATGGATTCTGCAACGCGGGTTCGGACGCGCGATCGACGAGTATGCCGGCCCGATCATTGGAATCTGTGGCGGGTATCAGATGCTGGGGCTTTCAATCGACGATCCCGGAGGCGTGGAGAGCGAAGGCCGTCCGCGCAGCATGCCCGGGCTTGCCAAATTGAAGGTGCGCACGGTGATGCGCAGCGAGAAGACGGTGCGGCGCGCGACCGGCCGCACGACGATGTGGGACGCGCCACCTTTCAGCGGCTATGAGATCCACATGGGCGAGACAACCGGCCAGGATTGTGCTGAGGGCCGCGCCTGGGGCACCTATATTCACGGGCTCTTCGACGACGATGCCTTCCGCCACAGCTTCCTGAAGTTCATGCGCCAGAGGTGCGGGCTCGCGCCCGCGCAAAGCTATGCATTCGTCACAGCGCAACGCGAGGGGCGCATCGACCGCTGGGCAGACCACCTGCGGCAATCGCTCAATATGAAAATGATTCGCGAATGGACAGCGCTATGACACCTCAGCGACTCGCCGCAGCCTGCGCGCTTGATCTTCTGCTGGGCGATCCCGAATGGTTTCCGCATCCGGTTCGCGGGTTCGGATTCCTGACGTCGACGGGCGAACATTGGCTCAGGCCGATCGCGCGCGGCCCCGCGTCCGAGTTCCTCGCGGGCGCGGGGCTCACAATCGCCGTCGTATCGGCTGGCTGGGCAATGGGGCGCCCGAAGAATGCGGTGTGGCAGGTGATGCTCGCGTGGACGGCTCTCGCAACGCGCTCTCTTCTGAGCGAAGCCCACGCCGTGATTCGCGCCGTCGAGGCGGACGATTTAGAACTCGCGCGCGTTCGGCTCGCGCGCATTGTAGGCCGCGATACCGCGCATCTCGACGCCACTGAGATCTCGCGCGCAGTCATCGAGACACTGGCTGAGAGCGCCTGCGATGGCATTGTGGCTCCGCTGTTCTGGCTTGCGATCGGAGGCGTGCCGTGCGCTATGGCTTACAAAGCGATCAACACGCTCGATTCCATGATTGGGCATCGCGATCCGTCGTACCTGTATTTCGGGCGCTTTGCGGCGCGCCTCGACGATGGCGTCAACTTCATTCCGGCTCGTCTCACTGCAATGGGAATCGTTACGGCCGCGAAGTTCCAGGGACTGCGGATCTGGCTCCGCGACGGAAACAATCACGCCAGCCCGAACGCCGGTCAAAGCGAGGCGGCTATGGCCGGCGCTCTCGGCGTACGGCTGGGCGGCGCAAATACATATGACGGCGTTCTTCACGACGTGCCTGTTCTGAACGCCGAAGGACGTCCGCCATCGGTGACGGATGCGCGAGCGGCGCTGGCTTTGATCGCAGTCGTGTCCGGCATCGCATGCGGGCTTGCGCTTTTGTTCGTTGCCGGGAGGCGGCGGAGATGGTAGCGCACGGCGGCGATGTGTGGCAGGTAGCCGGGGAACAAGGCATTCCGGCCGGTGAACTGCTTGACTTCAGCGCCAACATCAATCCGCGCGGATTGCCGCTTCGAGCCCGTGAAAGACTGGCGCGCGATGCATCCGATCCCCGTTTGCTGAGTTGCTACCCCGACCCCACCGCACGGTGTCTCCGCGCTGCTTTGGGCGCGCAGACAGGATTGCCGCCGGAGGCGATTGCTGTTGGCCCTGGAGCCGAATCCCTGCTCGCGCCGGTTCTGCGCTGCGTAGCGACTGAGAGCGTGCTGGTTCCCGTTCCGGCCTTCAGCGAGTACCGGCGTGTCTGCGAACAGGTGGGAACAGAGTTCGTGCCATTTCCACTCGATCGCGCGCAGTCGTTTCGCACGCCGGTGGATCGCCTGCGCAGACACACAGGTACAGTGCTGCTGAACAATCCGCACAACCCTTCCGGAG
>Ga0210401_10003865_pt1 | contig 15839 bp, 12 predicted proteins | sample IncBWH32MmetaG_FD_150866 | JGI IMG/M metagenome (GOLD analysis project Ga0210401, IMG submission 150866) | Forest soil microbial communities from Barre Woods Harvard Forest LTER site, Petersham, Massachusetts, United States - Inc-BW-H-32-M | ecosystem: Environmental > Terrestrial > Soil >... | reverse complement strand
GGAATCACCATCGCAACGTATTGAGCACTTCCTTCACCCCTGGATCAGCTTTCTGGTGATGCCACTGTTCGCGTTTGCCAATGCGGGCGTGCGAATCCTGGGCAATGGCTCGGCGGCCGCAACGCATGCAGTCAGCCTGGGTGTGGTGCTGGGACTGTTCTTGGGGAAACCCATCGGAATATGGCTCTTCGCTTGGACATCCGCAAAAACTGGATTGGCAACACCGCCTGCAGAACTGTCGTGGGGAAGTATCTTTGGAGCGGCCTGCCTGGGTGGGATTGGTTTCACGATGTCGTTGTTCATCGCTACTCTGGCGTTCGGCGAAGGAACTTTGCTGGACCTGTCAAAAATCGGAACCATGGCTGCCTCGCTGGCCGCTGGGATATGTGGAAGCATAATCTTGGTTCGTAGACCCAATTTGTCCCACAGCCCGGCTCAAGTGCTTGCGAGTGAAGGTTCAGCGGATCTGTGACGCGCGAAGAGTGTGCGTCGAGAATCTCTTGCGGCACCGACTCGAGCGCTTGTCGTCTCACGCGTTGATGCGTGAGCATTTGAGCGCTCTTGGTGCAAGGCAGTGGTTCTCCGTTAACCGGCAATGAAATTCTTTCCCTCGTTGATCGGTCAGAAAGTCGAAGGCATGAATCACGAACTGATCTCGGCTATTTGCTCCGCTAAGTTCCGCGGGTGGGGCCTGAAATCCTTGGTCAGCATCATCGTGCTGGCTCTCCTCGCGACAACCAGCCAATCGCAAACGGCCAGTCCGCAGCCTTCGTCACCAGTTCCGAAATCAGACCAGGAGTTAAAGGTAAATTGGCTTTACGGCGCGTATGTGGACAAGGATGTGCCCCTGCACCCGCTCTCCAACCACCAGCGCTTCCAACTGTTTTTAAGACAAAGCTTCACAACCCCCGGGGTTTACCTGAAGACCGCGTTTTTTGCGTTAGCAGACGAAGCGGAAGACCATCCGCCGCAATGGGGCGACGGATTCCAGGGCTATGTCCAACGCGTTGCTTCGCGCTATGGACAGTTTGTCACGCAGAACGCTTTGGCAGGAGCGGGGAACGCACTCCTTGGCTATGAGCCTCGTTACGATCGTTGCCGATGCACAGGCTTTTGGCCGCGAACAAGACATGCTCTTGTCCGGAATTTCATCACCTACGACCGGACGGAGAAGCAAATGCGACCCCAGATCGCACTCTATGCTGCGGCATTTGGCGGCGGAGTCGTTGCGGGAACCTGGCAACCGGGGAACCCCAGTCTACTCACGAAGGGCTATCAGGGGGTCGTAACACAGGTCGCTTTCGGTGTGTGTTCCAATTGGCTCGGTGAATTTGCGCCGGACATCAAGCGCGTCGTGCGCAAGAATAAAGCTGGGAACTCTTTGAGTAAGTGAGAAAAATCCTGCCTGCCACGCTTTCATTGCAGCCAAGCGAATTTGGCTGGGTGTGAAGCAAATTGTGCGCCAATCAAAAGCTGCGGTACAATCACAGCGCGGTAACTGATTGATTTTGCACCGTTAGGCTCGTAGCTCAGTTGGTTAGAGCGCCACCTTGACACCGTAGCGCTGTGGGCCTTGCGAGTGATTAGTATTCTGGGGTCTAATCGCTTTAGTTGGAAATGTCACCCCAGTCGGTATAGGCCCGTAGCTCAGTTGGTTAGAGCGCCTCCCTGACACGGAGGAGGTCGATGGTTCGAGTCCATTCGGGCCTACCATTTTAAGTTTCGGCTCCATTTTCTACCTGTGATTTCCTGCCTGTGTTGCTGTTAGTGTTGTGCCCAACCCCGCATAAATGTAGTGGTCGCCGAAAGCCTTTTTAAGCGCTGTGAACGCTGGCTCTCCGGTGCAGTGACCGGGGGCAACGTATTCGACTCTGAACCGATCATGCAGTGCGGTGACAGTCCTCTCGATGTCAGGATCGGGCGCTGCAACGAGATGAAAGCCGCCAGCGATGAAGTGAATGCGCGGATTGATCGCAGTTGCCGATTCAACGATTTTGTCAATGCCGGGATGCGAGCAACCAACCACGATGACCATGCCGTCGGGCGTATTGATGGCAAGCGACAGCTCGCGTAATTCCAGAGTTCCCGGCTTATCGGACACCAGTGCGATCAGATGGATATCGGGAGCAATCTCGATATTCTTGTCGGCCAGTTGAAAGTTAGCTCCGGGCCAAGCCGATCCAAATCGCATGACTTCTGGCGGCGTCCCGTCGTAGTAGCGCTGTTCAGGCGACAGAGAAGGGTCCTTACGATAAAAACTGCTCGGTAAGTCGGCACCATAAACCCCGAACCCCTCCTTAGGCGCGTAAATCCTCACCGTGGGGTTCACCTTCAATAGGTAGGTCAGTCCTCCCATGTGATCGCCGTGTCGGTGCGACATCACAACGAAGTCCAACGTCGTCAAGTCGACGCCCTTCGCTTTCGCGTTCTGCGCAAGAATGTCAGGGTTGTTGCCAGTGTCGAACAGGATCCGTTTTCCGCCGTATTCGACGAACGCAGCATAGCCCCATTCCTTCTGCATCACGGATTCTTTACCGAACGCATCATAGAGAACAGTGATTTGCGCATCGCCAACAGCAGCGCTCGCCATTGGAGCGGCGGGTATTGTCGCGGCACACGCGATGAAAAGCAGGAGTGCTGCAGAACTGGAAACCACCCAGTTATCGGATACCATGTTTTTCCTCCCTGCGTTGGCGTGGTGACCATTCGTGGTTTTGGGAACCGAAGGCAAATTACACACTGCGGAATTACGCAGTCAAGCCCACATAAAAGGATGAAATCGATGGTTCGAGTCCGTTCGGGCCTGCCATTTCAAGTCGCTGCTCCATTTTCTACCTGTGCGTCCTGCGCAGCTCCCATTCGATTTTGCTGCAAGCCTGCCGCTGCGCGACGCTGAGTCTGGAGCAGCCACGACGCACACGACGCATCGGTTGCAAAGACCCTTAACTCGGACAGATTGGCACTCCGATTCGCGCTTATGCGCAGCGCATCGTCAACTGATCCAGCCGAAGGGAGTTTCGTGTGTACCCGCTTGTTTGGAGTCTACTGAAGCCGTACCGCGGAACCTTGCTGATCATCCTGCTGGCCATGCTGCTGCAAATGGTCGCAACCGTGGCCACTCCCTGGCCGCTGAAGATCGTTCTCGACAACGTTGTGGGCGAGCGCAAGCTGCCGCACTGGCTGGATGATTTCTTGCGCCCGTTCATGCATGGCGGAACAAAGATGGAAATAGCCGCAGCGGCCGCGATTGCCCTGGTATTGATCGTCGTGTTGGGAGCGGTTGCGTCGTATGTGGCGAACTACTGTACGACAAGCGTAGGGCAGTGGGTGGCCAACGATCTTCGCATACGTACCTATGACCGTCTCCAACACCTTTCCCTCAACTATTACGACACCCATGAAATGGGCACTCTCTTAAGCACGATCACGGCGGACGTTCAGACCATCCAGGGATTCGCGTCGTCTTCGACGCTCGGAATCGTAGTGGACTTGCTTACCATTGTCGGCATGCTGGCCATCATGTTTTGGCTGAATTGGGATTTCACGCTCATCGCGGTGGCGGTCACTCCATTCATGCTGCTGATCATTTCGCGCTTCAAGAAGGCCATAAAAAAGGCCACGAAGGAAGTGCGGAAGGAGCAAAGCAAAATCGTTGCCGTCGTGCAGCAAGGATTGGAGTCGATGAAGGTGGTGAAAGCCTTCGGAAGGCAGGACCTGGAGCAGGAAGAGTTGAGCGAGGTCAGCAAAGCGACCGTGGAGGCGGCGCTTAAGGCGCGGCGGGTGAAGGCCCTGCTGTCCCCGATGGTAAATGTGATCGTGGCGCTGTGTACCGCTTTTGTGTTGTGGCGAAGCTCGTCGCTCATTCTAAGAGGGGCTATGACCGCAGGTGCGCTGACGGTCTTCCTCGCCTACCTCGCACAATTGTTCAAGCCGGTGAAGGATCTCGCCACCATGACAAACACCATTGCCCAGACGGCGGTGGGCGTTGAACGAGTGCGTGCGATCCTGGAAGCGGATGACGTGATTCCGGAAAAAGCGGATGCCCGCGAACCGGAGGCGTTTAGAGGAGACATTGCATTTGATCACGTGGACTTCGGCTACGACAAAGAAGCTAAAGTATTGAACAACGTAAGCTTCAAGGTCAGTGCTGGCCAAATGGTCGGCGTGGTCGGGCCAACCGGCAGCGGCAAGTCCACCGTGGTCAGTCTGATTCCCAGGTTCTACGATCCCGTAAGAGGCAAAATCATGATCGATGGCATCGACGTGCGAGATTTCACGTTGCGCGGACTCCGCAGCCAGATCGGTTATGTTTTGCAGGAAACCGTGCTGTTCCGGGGCACCGTGGCGGAGAATATCGCCTATGGAAAAGGAGGCGCGACTCGAGCGGAAGTGGAAGAGGCCGCCGAACTGGCGAACGCCGCCGAATTCATCAACAAAATGCCGCATGGATACGAAAGCATGGTCGGTGATCGCGGAGACACTCTTTCCGGAGGGCAGCGGCAACGCATCGGCATTGCGCGCGCGATTATTCGCAACAATCCTATCCTGATACTGGATGAACCCACGGCAGCGCTGGATACGGAATCGGAGAAACTCGTCATGGACGCTCTCCATCGCTTGATGCAAAAGCGCACCGTGATCACCATCGCGCATCGGCTGAGTACCATCCGGGACGCTGACAAAATTCTCGTCCTGAAAGACGGAGTGCTGGCGGAAGAAGGCAGTCACGACGAATTGATGGCTCGAAGTGGAATCTATGCTGGGCTCTACCAAGCTCAGTTTGAGGCAACGTTGGCAAGCGCGCCTGCTGGCGTTGTGCCCGCCACCTGAAATAAGGAGAATGCGCCCTTTCTGGGAGACACATGTCGCACACCTTAATCGTATTGCCGGATAACACCGCGAAACCCATTCTGGATGCGTTGAGTGCTGCCAAGAAATCCCTGCGCGTGAAAATGTTCTTGTTTTCACATCCCGCGCTGCTCCAGGCGGTGGTCTCGGCAAAGCAGCGCGGCGTAGACGTGCGCGTGATGCTGAATCCCGCGCGCAGGAGCGGCAAGTCGGAAAACACCGTGACGCGCAAGCATTTGCAAGCAGCTGGAATCGACGTGATCGACAGCAACCCGGTTTTCGACGTAACCCACGAAAAATCGATGGTCGTTGACGACAAAGTCGCTTTCATACAGTCTTTGAATTGGGATTTGAAAAATCTCACCGGCACTCGAGACTACGCCGTCGTGACGAATCACGCGCGAGAGGTTGCGGAAGTGATCGAGTGTTTTGAAGCGGATTGGGCACGCAAAGTATTCAACGTTGATCACACCACCCGGCTGATTTGGTGCAATGGCAACGGAAGAGACCGCATCGCCCGCTTCATCGACGACACCAAGCACACTTTGTTTTTACAGAACGAACGGTATCAGGATGCCGTGATCATCGAACGCCTGGTGCGCGCCAAGATGCGGGGCGTCAAGGTTCACGTCATGGCCCGGCCGCCACACAAGCTCAAAAGGGAAAAGCTGTCTGAAGGCGTGGGCGGCCTGCGCATTATGGACGACGTCGGAATCAAGGTTCACAAACTGAAGCACATGAAGCTGCACGGCAAAATGCTCCTGTCAGATAGCTCTCGGGCGATTGTTGGTTCCATCAATTTGGCGCCGGGAAGCTTTGATAGCCGGCGTGAACTGGCGATCGAAGTCCATTCGCCCGAAATTGTGGAGCAGTTGCGCGAGATTGCGCATCACGATTGGAAGCACTCGCATCCGCTCGATCTGTCAGACGAAGGTCTTCTCGAGGAGATGAGACAACATAAGATCGATGCGGAAGCCGAATTGGCATTGGACGAGAAACGCAAAAAGAAAAGCAGCTAAGAACACTCCGGGGACCCGTTACGCGCGTGAGTATTGACGAGACCCTTAGGCGCAAGTGCCCTCGCTCAACTGCCAGGCTGTGTCACACCTCAAGTGGAAGCTGCCGTGGCCTTTCCAGAGTTGCCCGCTGACATTGGATGGATTCGGATTATTGCGTAAGCGGCTCTGCCACCAGTTCTCCTTCGGCCGAAGAGCGCTCCTTGAAAAAGCCGCGGGCAGCCAGGAGTTCGGCGTTGAGCAGAGCTGCGCCTGCGGCGCCGCGGACGAGATTGTGCGAGAGCAGCGTGAGCTTGATGTCGAGCAGTGGGCATTCGCGGACGCGGCCTACGACCGCGGCCATGCCATTACCGGCGTTCACGTCGCGGCGAGGCTGCGGGCGGTTCTCGTCGTCGAGTACTTGAACGGGATGGCGCAAGGCGGTCGGTAAGGACGCGAGTTCCGGGCTGACTTCAAAACGCCTGAGGGCTTCGCGTACCTCATCGATCGAGGCAATTTTCTTCAGGCTGATGCTGACGCATTCGAGATGACCCTCCAGTACTGGCACACGATTGCAGTGGGCGCTGAGACCCAGACCCGCATCCACAAAACGCCCGCCGTCCCATCTGCCGAGCAGCTTCTGCGGTTCAGTTTCCATTTTTTCTTCTTCGCCGCTGATGAAGGGAACCACGTTGCCGTGGATGTCCATGGACGCGACGCCCGGATAGCCTGCGCCGGAAACGGCTTGCAGCGTGACCACGAAGATTTTCTCGAGGCCGAAGGAATCGGCGAGCGGCTTCAGGACCAGGACGAGTCCAGCTGTGGAGCAATTGGGGTTGGTGACGATGAAGCCGGAGTTGTAGCCGCGCAGTTTCTGCTGCACCGGAATCGCTTCGAGATGCGCGGCGTTGACTTCTGGAATCAACAGAGGGACGTCGGGATCCATGCGGTGATTGCGCGAATTGCTGACTACCGGGTAACCCGCGCGCGCGAACTCCTCTTCCGCGGAGCCGGCTACGGAGGAGTCGAGCGCGGAGAACACGAAATCGCAATCGAGCGACGGATCAAGACCTTTGACGACGAGATCGCGCGCGGCTTCGGGAATCGGCGCGTCGAGATGCCAGCGCGCAGCTTCCGCATAGGATTTGCCGGACGAGCGCTCGGACGCGGCAACTTCGGCGAGCTCGAACCACGGATGATCGGCGAGAAGTTTTACAAGGCGCTGTCCGACGAGCCCGGTGGCGCCGAGAACGCCGGCGCGCCATTTCCTCGAAGTGCTCGGGCTGGGCGTGTTTCCTGGCAGTGAATTCGCGCGATTTGAGGTCGTCGTCGGAGCTGCGTTTGAACTCATTTGTGCGTCGCGGTTCGATGCCCGCTTTATGGAATGCTCAATCATGCCGCACCTTCCTGTTGGGATTGTTGTGACAGAGAGCGAGATCGGCGTGACAAGCCGATGCGTGTGCCGCGGACTTGCGGTTTGAAGGTGTTGCGCACCCACACAGTCATTTTGGTTTCGGCGGCTAGCGGAAGCACATGTGGATGCAGGACCTTCGCGCCCCTGGCTGCCAGTGCATGGGCCTCGTCATAGCTAAGATCGTGAAGGAGCCTGGCCTGCCTGGATTCGTTGGGATTCGCGGTGTAAATGCCATCGACGTCGGTCCAGATCACAAGTTCGTCGGCGTCCACGACGTGCGCGATGATCGCGCCGGAAAAATCGGAGCTGTTGCGGCCGAGCGTGGTGATGCGGCCGTCGGGAGTCGCGCCGATGAAACCGGTGACCACGGGAACAACAGCGGCGGCGAGCAGCGGGATCAACAGGTCGCGGCCACGGCGCCTGGTTTGTACCAGCTGCGGCTTGGCGTCACGGAACGTGTCGCAGGTCAGAACGAATTCGGATGATGCGACCGGAACAGCGGCGACTCCGGATCGCTCAAGCGCGGCGGCAAACAGGCGCGCGCTGAAGCGTTCGCCGAAGGATGCCAGCCGGTCGAACAGCTCCGGAGTTGCCGCTACGCGTTGGTGCGTTGGGACTTCGTGAAGCAGGTCGCGGCCCAAAGAATCGAGCCCATAGGAAACGCGGTCGTGGGCTTCGACATCGAGCGCGAGATCGCGAAGAACATCGTGGTGAAGGCCGAGCAAGGCTTCGGCATCGGCACGCGCGCGCTGATTTCTACGTTCGGCAAGAAGTTGCGCGACGGCGAGAAGGCGATCGGTAACTCCCTTCATCGCGGAGACGACCACGACGACGTGGGCGCCCCGCGCGACCGGCTTCACCAGTTCAGCGGCGCGCAACATGCGTTCTGCGCCGAGCAACGAAGTGCCGCCGAACTTGAAGGCAATGATTCCCTGGCGATGACGAAGAACGTCGCGAGGCTCACGGACACCCGCCTTATTTGTGGACTCAGGACCAGTGGACTCGGGACCGCCGCGACACGGATCGAAAGCTTGACGATCATGACGCGCCCCGATGGATGCGGTGCCTCGCGGCACTCGTGCTTGCCGATCTACGGCTCCGCTATCGAATTGCGGGGATAAGTCACCCTCCGCGACTGCTTCTGCTGGAACGATTTTGGCACTCATGGCCGCTCCCTTGTGAGTTACCGTTGGAGCGATTCTGGAGGGGGCTTTAGAAGAAGAGACCCACCGCCAGTTCGCTTCGGCGGTGGGTTGGAAACTTTGTTTCGGTTGCTAGTTTCTCCACTCGCCGGTAGCGGTAATCGTCGACGTAGTCGTAGTCGAGGTAATCGACGGCGACGACATCGAGGAGGTAATTCGCTTAGCGGCGATGGACGAAATCATACCGATGGAAAGATAGCATGGAGACGGAAGACGGGAAAGTGAATTTTTGTTCAAGCAGTCCGACGGTTTCCAACGGGTCAACTGGTTTTTCGCAGCCTCGTTAACCGTTCCGACCCTCCCCCACCTTTTTGCGTAAGTGCGGATTCTAAAGGACTTTAAGTCGAGCGTTTTGTAAGTGCGGATTCTGCGGGACTTACGGACGAATTTTTCGTAAGTGCGGATTCTAAAAGGGTTAACTTCTCTCAGGCAGTGGTAATAGACGTTGCACTCTACTCGCTATGCGAGATCTTTCCTTGCGACGGGAACGGATGCGCCCTAACGGGTTGGCAGGGACCCTACCGGATTTCGGATTGCTGCTTGCACACATTATAACACACCACAAATTGGACTGGCGGGTTGGCGGGTCTGAGCAGCATAACCGCTCTGCTGGGTCGAGTGGCCATTCTTGGTTTTCTGGGACGTGCTGCGGCTATTGTGCCGTTGGCGCTCGATGTCTTCGGTGGCTGGCATCGAGGAGAGATTCCTCCACTACGCACGCCGACCCATTCGCCCCGCGAAGGCATCCGGGGTAAACGGGAAGCGAATGAGAGGAAAAAATCGGCGTGCTCCGGTCGGAATGACGGTTTGTGGTGGAGCAGAGAGATTGCTGATATTTGTGGTGGAGCACAGAGATTAGAGACAGCGGGCGGAGAGAAAAGCCGAGGGATGCCGGCCGCTACCAGCTGCGGGGGGAGGGGGGACAATCGCACCTACGGGATTCGGTCCCTCGAACCCAATCACCCAGCACGGTCGGCGGCCGCTACGGTAAAGCTCCGCAAGGCTTCGCGGACTCCGTCCTGCGCTAAGGGTGATCCACGGACTCGAAGAGGAGGCTGGAGCAGGTTAGGCCGGATTCGGCTTTTTGGAGTTCGGAGATATCTATGGGAGTGACGTGGAAGCTGGCAGCTTCGATTTTTGCGCGGGTTTTTGGGAAGGACGCGGGGAAAATTACAGTGTCACCGAGCGCGAGAGCGTTGGCGGCGTGAGGTTCGTCGGGGGATACGTCGATCCAGTCATAGGTCGCGAAAGGAGTTGCGTCGAACCATTGGCGATTGGCCAGCAGGGTGTTTCCGCCCAGATACGTTACGGCTGATTTCAGGTGGAGGCAGCCGGTTACCGGAACTCCGACTACTGTGTAATTGTTGGGAGCGAGAATTTCGCCTAGCTGGCGGATGCCTTCGCTGTTGGTGCGCGTGGTTAGGCCTACGTAGAGGGTGCGGTTGATGTGGAGGACGTCGCCGCCTTCTATGCTGCCGGGGGCGGTGATGTAGTCGAGTTTTCGAAAAGGGGCGAGGGCTTTCGCTAGCGATTCGGCTTCGGGCTGGCGGGATTTCGTACCCAGAGGGAGGATTACGGCCAGCTCGTCGAGGACGATGGCGGGGTCTTCGACGAACATGGAGTCGGGGAGAGCTGGCTCTGCAGGGAGGGAGAGGACACGGGCGCCTTGGTTTTCGAGGAGTTGCTCGTAAGCGCGATGCTGCTCGCGGGCCTTCGATAGATCGATGGGTTGGCGGGCGACGTAGGTCAGTTCGCAATTTACGATGGCGGGACTGACGGCGCGGGTGATGGCGGTGAGCATGTTGGCTGAGGAAGTTTACATGACATTTCGGGTGACCGGTCTGAAGACCGGCCATTACAGGATGGGCAGGACGCGGGTTGTGGCGGGGAACTCGTTGGCGGAGAAAGCCTGACACGGCGAAAAGTGCGGGACACGAAAGCGAGACATGTGGAAACCGTTGGGGGCCGCGCCGGGCTAACGCCCAGCGCCTACATTGAACGCGCGCATCGAGCGTTTACGTTGAAGGGGATGGCGCTTGCGGATACACTTTGCGCGCACAATTTTTGGGAGCGACAGTGATGAAGCTAGGGCGCGGAGTTGGTGCGGCGTTGTTGACGGGTTCGTTGATTTTCGGTTGGGACGGGGCGAATGCCGGGGCCGGCTTGCAGAAGCAGAAGATGGAGGCGGCGGTTGACGAAGTATTTGAGGATTTGACGGCGCCGGGGTCGCCGGGATGCGCGCTCGGCGTGTACCGTGACGGGCAGATGATTTATGCCAAGGGCTACGGTTTGGCGAACGTGGAAGACAATGTGCCGATCTCGCCGAAGTCGGTGTTCGACATTGGATCGACTTCGAAGCAATTTACGGCCGCGAGCATTTTGCTGCTGGAGAAGCAAAACAAGCTCTCGGTCAATGATGATGTGCGAAAGTATCTGCCTGAATTGCCGGACTATGGCAAGAAAATCACGATTCTACAGTTGTTGAATCACACCAGTGGGCTGCGCGATTACCTGACGTTGATGGAACTGGCGGGAATCAATACCGACAGCGTGACGACCGACGAGGATGCGCTGGCGCTGATCGTACGGCAGCGAGCGCTGAATTTTGCGCCGGGCAGCGAATGGTTATACAGCAACACCGGATTTTTCCTGCTCTCGGTGATCGTGAAGCGGGTTAGCGGGAAGACGCTGCGCGAGTTTGCGGGCGAGAATATTTTCAGTCCCTTGGGAATGGCACATACGCAATATCGCGACAGTCACACTTCGCTGATTGCGGATCGTGCGCTGGCTTACGATCCGAATGAAAAGGGGGATGGCTATACGCTGGACGTTTCCTACTTCGAACAGACGGGAGACGGGGCGGTACACACGTCGGTGGAAGACTTGCTGAAATGGGATGAAAATTTCTACGGCGGCACGATTGGGGGCAAAATATTTCTGGCTGAGTTGCAGGAGCACGGAAGACTCAATAGCGGAAAAGTTTTGGACTATGCAAAAGGCCTGAACGTGGCCGAGTATCGCGGGCTGCATACAGTGCGCCATGGAGGCGCGTGGGGCGGTTACCGCGCGGAATTGTTGCGCTTCCCGGATCAGCATTTTTCCGTGGCGTGCCTTTGCAACGTGAGGAACGCGAACCCTTCCCGACGCGCGAATCAAGTTGCCGACGTGTATCTGAACGGTTTGATGAAGCCGCGGGATTCGAAGAAAGAGTTGGAAGAGAACCGGAAGAAGGAAATTCACGGTGCGCCGCTTACGGCGGATCAACTGCACGCGTATGCCGGAGATTATTGGGGGGAAGAACTAGGGGTGACCTACCGGCTGGGAGTCAGCGACGGCAACCTTAAAGTTGTCGCGGTTCTGGACCGGGCGGGATTGCCGCGCATGAACAATTTCTCACCCAACGAGTTGCGATCCACGGGAGGCGATCAGTTCGCGATCGGCGCCAAGGCGGTGACCGTCAGATTCAAGCGAGACGGCAAAGAGGCTGCTTCGGAATTCGAGTTGGACGCCGGACGCACGACCGGCCTGATGTTTACGCGCATGACGCCTACGGAACACTAGCGGCCATCTCATAGATGGCCGAGACAGAAAGAGAAGACTTTCCTCACGGGCTAAAGCCGATTTTGCGGATCTTTGAGTGTCGCAGCTAAAGCTCCGACCCTCCAATGCATTTATGAGAGGCCGGGCGGGGCAAGCCCCCGCCCCTACAACGGCGCAGGCTGTGAGTAGATGGCAACGGCGGAGGTTAGGAGTGTACGGCAGGCAGGTTGTGAGTGTACGGTAACGATGTTACGGGCTACCCCTCCCCTAGATTCTTGTAAGTGTTCGATGATTTCTCCGCGAGGACTACGGCCAGGGCGTTAGGGATGGTTGCGCGAAGTGGGCGATCCAGAGCCTAGTGATGCCGGCGCCAAGCAGCATTCCCGCTACGATCAAGGCGATGACTCCCAGGGTGATCCAGAGATCGGACCGGATCGCCGGGCTTTTTTCCGCGGCGCGCGCGTGTCCATTTTGACCAATTGCTGGGACGAGGACAGATGGCAGGGGAGCGTCGGCAAACTCCGGCTGCACGATCAGGCAGTAGCCTTTGCGGGGCACGGTTTCAACGTAGAGCGGTTTATCGGAGGAGTCCCCGAGGGCCTGGCGAAGCTTGTTCACGGTGGTGTTGACGTTGGCGTCGTAGTTGACCTGCGATTCCACGGGCCACAGGCGGACGCGCAACTCCTCCCTGGTGACCACATCGCCCTGTTTTTCGATCAGCGCGATCAATACCTCGTAGACCTTGCCTTGCAGTTTGAGCCGGGAACCGCTCTTGGTGACTTCCCGGCGCTGCTGGTCAATCTGGAAGGGCCCAAAGCGAATGTAGCGCGAAGGGAGTTGTAGCATCCGGCCAGCTCCGGTGGCCGCGTCGGGTTCAATCATGGAGCCTAAGTTTGTGGTCATACACCCCACGCTTAATCAAATAGACGTACCAGGGGACCAAGTGTTTTCAGGAGATACGAAAAAAATTAACCGAAGGTTCCGGTTTGAGGTGAAAAGAACGAAAGAAAGCTTAGCGGTCGTGGAAGTTATATAAGCGCTTAGGCAATTCGCGCACCTTAATGGGGCGGTCGTGCGATTTCTCGATGAATTTTACAAAATTGCGACAAATGTGCCTTCCATTTGAGTACAGGGTGCCCGCGGCGGAACATGAAAACAATTCATTACCGACACCGTTAACGGGTGACGGCGGCCGGAGGCTATCGGGGCGGGATCGCGGCGTCCGAGGGCTTGACGAACGGCTACATGATGGACACGGCTTCAGCGGACACAGACTGAAGTCTGTGCTACCTGGGTGGGTTTGACGGGGGAAGTACGGAAATCTCCACGCTGGAGGGGAAACGATTGGAGCGATAAATGTGCTGCGTGGCCTTCTGGTAGTCGCTCTCTTTGGCTTCGAAAATATTGGGTACAAATTTCTGCGGGTTGCGATCGTAGAGCGGGAACCAAGTGCTTTGCACTTGCACCATGATGCGGTGACCCTTTTTAAAGACGTGGTTCGCGGTATGAAGGTCGATGGTGAAAGGCGTCACTTCGCCCGGGGTGATGGGTTCTGGTTTTTCGAATGAATTGCGAAAGCGACCCCGAAAAATTTCATCGGCGATCATCAGTTCGTAGCCGGAAAGTCTCCAGTCGGACGCGACTTTTTCGGGATAGACGTCGATGAGTTTGACGATCCAGTCGGAATCGCTGCCGGTGGTGGAAGCGAAGAGTTTGGCGGCGACTTTGCCGGCGACGGTAACGTCTTCGATGAGTGCGTCGGTCTGCCAGGTGAGCACATCCGGACGCTGGTCGACGAAGCGCTGGTCCTGGACGAGCCAGGTGTACCAACTGCCGGGATGATCTTCGGGATAGGTCATGTCCACCGGGCGATGGCGGTTGGGAACCGGATGCGCGGGATCACTGAGGTAGGAGTCGGAAGTCTCTGCTGTGGTGGTTTGCGGCGCGTCGAAGGAAAGTCTGCCGTCCTCACGAAAATAGAGATTGCGCGTTTGAGCTTCGCGTGGTGGCCAGGAATCGAACGCGGTCCAGGTGTCGCTGCCGGTTTGGAACAACAGGGCTTCTTTGAGCGGGAGCTTTCCTTTGTCCTTCAGCCAAAAAGCGAACCATGGTGCTTCGATGTTCTGGCGAAAGTAAAGGCCGGTGTCGCTGCCGAAAGAAATGTCGTCGAGATTGGATCCGTTGCCGTGCCCCCAGCCGCCATGGTTCCAGGGTCCGGCGACGAGATAATTGCGATTGTGAGTGTCCAGTTTTTCGAGGCGCTCGTACAAGGCGGTTGGACCGTAGAAATCTTCCTGGTCCCACCAGCCAGCAACGTTGAGGTTCGGAACGGTTGGCTCTTTCAGGCCATAGGCAACGGCGTGACGTTTCCAGAAATCGTCGTAATTGGGGTGCGCTATGAAATCGTTCCACGTGGGGATGGATCCGTGGAAATATTTCACGTTAGCGTTTGCAAGCGCGCCGAGACGCAGATACCAGTCGTAGAGATCGAAGTGATCGAACGAGAAACTGTAATTCTCGTTGGAGGTTTCGAGTAAGGCAGCGTACTCGAATGCGTAGCTGAGGCGGAAGGCACCGTTGTGAAAGAAATCGTCGCCGAGGAAGGTGTCGCCCATACAGGCTTGTTCGGAGACGGCCTTGAGCGCGGGATGCGGGTTGATCATGCCCATGGTGACGAGAAAGCCGTCGTAGGAAATGCCGTCGAGACCGACGCGGCCGTTGTTGCGCGGTACATTTTTAATGAGCCAATCGATGGTGTCGTAGGTGTCGGTGCTTTCGTCCACGCCTTTCGGATCGGCGAGATCGTGAATGGGCCGCAGCATCACGAATTTCCCTTCGGAGGCGTAGCGGCCGCGAATGTCCTGGAAGGCGAAGATGTAGCCGTCGGGCATCATGGAGTTGTAGCGAGACAGCATCCGGCTGTAGCCGTTATTCGAGGTCGAGATTCCGTAGGGAGTGCGTTCGAAGATCATGGGGAGCGGCTGCGTTGCGTCTTTTGGCGTATAGATTTCGGTGTGCAGGCGGATGCCATCGCGCATTGGGATCATGACTTCGGTCTTTTCGAAACGAGCGGAGTAGTCAGAGGCAGTTTGTCGTGCGGCGGAGTGGCGCGGCACGAAAATTAGTATTGTCGCGGCTAGCACAAAGATGGCGCGCGCTATGTTCTCTTTGCGACGCCCGCCCCGAGCACTGAATCCGCGGTGCCGGAAGGGAATTTGATTGTTCGCGCGATGCGCGTCAAACATGCGGTTTCCGCCTTTACTGTGCGATACGGCCTGTATGGATGCCGTCTTTCAGGTCGAAGGTTGCGCCGACGGTGCCGACGACGCAATCGTGTCGGCTGAGTCCGAGGCGTTGTCGCAGGCGATAGACGCTTTCGATTCCGGTGCAGTGCGCGCCCAGAATCTGCACGATCTGAAATTCCTTCAACTTGTCGGCGGTCCAATTCAGCTGCTCGTCTTTCGCGTTGTAGAGATGAAATCCGCCGATGGCGGCATCCACGGGCGCCGGCCGGATGAATTTTCGCGAATATTCCAACGTGTTGATGATGCCGGCGTGGCCGCATCCGGCAAGTAGCACCAGGCCGCTTGGAGTGTTAAATACCAGGGATTGATCCTCAGGAAGATTGTCTTCCACCCAGGCGTCGCCCTCCTTCACGTCGATGCCAGCGGAATAATTCTTCTCGGGATAGGTTCGGGGCACCGGGCCGGTCAGCCACACACCGGGCAGGATTTCTTCCGGTTTGTCGTGCTCGATGAACTTTCCGCCCGTTGCTTCATATTCTTTCTTCATCGCGATCATGGGATTGAAGTCGCGGCCGCGACGTTCCAGGAAGATGCC
>Ga0210401_10003864_pt1 | contig 15842 bp, 16 predicted proteins | sample IncBWH32MmetaG_FD_150866 | JGI IMG/M metagenome (GOLD analysis project Ga0210401, IMG submission 150866) | Forest soil microbial communities from Barre Woods Harvard Forest LTER site, Petersham, Massachusetts, United States - Inc-BW-H-32-M | ecosystem: Environmental > Terrestrial > Soil >... | reverse complement strand
ACCGAGCGCGCGGGAGGCGATTTCGGCGTCCTCGAAGAACAACTCGTAGAAATCGCCCATCCGGTAGAACAGCAACAATCCGGGATTAGCGGCCTTGATCTCAAGATACTGTTCCATCATCGGCGTGACGCGCGAAGCCGCCTCAGCGGGAGGCTCGCTGTCTGACGGCGCGGGAAATGCGGGCTGGATCGTCATCAAAGCGTTTTCGAGTGAAGTGGGTACCGGTTCGCGTGAAGAAAACGCGTCAAAGTGAGAGATCAGGAGCCCGGTTCTGATCCGATCAGAACCGCGCTTCAACATGTGCAAATTACAGAATTTCAACCGCCGATCCTATCGCTTTGCCGCGGCCATGCGTGTTTTCCACCCCCTCCGCGGCCGATTTTGCGAAGGACTCCGGGCTAAATGACATGGCAGACCTCGCGCGAACGCGCCAATTGACCTGCCGCGGGCCCGCTCCTAAAACTTGCCCTCAATTCGAGCCGACCCGGCGCGGAACCGCGGCATTTCAGGGAGAGTCTAGATGGGTGACGTATTTATTTGCGATGCCGTGCGGACCCCGATCGGCCGCTTCGGCGGCTCGCTCGCCAAAGTCCGTACCGACGATCTCGCTGCCGCCCCGATCAAGGCCTTGATGGCGCGGCACCCCAAGCTCGACTGGTCAGAAGTCGACGAGGTCTATTTCGGCTGCGCCAACCAGGCTGGCGAGGACAACCGCAACGTGGCGCGGATGGCGCTGTTGCTGGCGGGCATGCCGGACTCGGTTCCCGGCCAGACGCTCAATCGTCTGTGCGCTTCGGGACTGGATGCGGTCGGCGCCGGCGCGCGCGCGATCCGCGCCGGCGAGATCGATTTCGCCATTGCCGGTGGCGTCGAATCGATGACGCGGGCGCCGTTCGTGATGGGCAAGGCGCCTGAGGCGTTTTCGCGCTCGGCCGAGATCTTCGATACCACGATCGGCTGGCGCTTCATCAACCCGCTGCTGAAGGCGCAATATGGCGTCGATGCGATGCCAGAGACCGGCGAGAACGTCGCCGAGGAATTCCAGGTATCGCGCGCCGATCAGGACGCGTTCGCGATCCGCTCCCAGCAGCGCGCCGGACAGGCGATCGCGTCGGGCTACTTCGCCGAGGAAATCACGGCGATTTCGGTGCCCGGCGGCAAGGCCGGGCCGGTGACGGTCGACAAGGACGAGCATCCGCGCCCCGAGACCACCCTCGAGGGTCTCGCCAAACTCAAACCGATCGTGCGCAACCCCGGCACCGTAACCGCCGGCAATGCGTCCGGCGTCAATGACGGCGCGGCCGCGATGATCTTGGCCTCGGAAGCCGCGGTCAAGAAACACGGCCTTAACCCCAGGGCGCGGATTCTCGGCCTCGCTTCGGCCGCGGTGCCGCCGCGCATCATGGGCATCGGCCCGGTGCCGGCGACGCGCAAGCTGATGGCGCGGCTCGGATTGAAGATCAGCGATTTCGATCTGATCGAACTCAACGAGGCGTTTGCCAGCCAGGGGATAGCTTGCTTGCGTCAGCTCGGCGTCAAGGACGATGCCGATTTCGTCAACCCGCATGGCGGCGCCATTGCGCTCGGTCACCCGCTCGGCATGAGCGGCGCGCGATTGGCGATGACTGCTGTGCACGGGATGGAGAAGCGTGGGGGAAAACGCGCACTCGCCACCATGTGCGTCGGCGTCGGCCAAGGCGTCGCGATGGCGATCGAGAAGCTGAACTGAGACGCCGCAAGGTCCGAAAAGTGCCATCAAGGGGAATTATCGAAACCGGCCAAAACATCGCGCCGTAGTGCCGCGGCGCCTCCCGCTGAAATATCATTGCGGCGAGTATCGGCAGCTCCGCCGCTTGGTCTGATCGCCTATGCACGTCCGTTTTTGGACGCATAACGGCTTCACGGCAGACATCGCGCCACGTCCGCCAAGTGCCCCAGGCGGCGCTCCAGCGGCATTACTCTATCAACTCGTCGGCGCGACCGAGAAGCGACAGCGGAACAGTAAGACCGAGCGTCCTGGCGGTCTTGAGATTGATGATCAGCTCAACCTTGGTAGAACGCTGGACCGGCAAGTCGGCGGGACTGCTGCCTTTGAGAACACGTCCGGTATAGACGCCGGCGAGACGATACGAATCCGTAAGACTGCCGCCGTAACTGATCAGGCCGCCTGCCGCAGTAAATTCGTGATTCTGGTAGACACTGGGTATCGCGTGACGGATCGACAGTGCAGCCAGGAGTTCGACGTGGCTGTTGAAGAACGTGTCTCCACCGATTGCGAGCGCGCCAGCTCGCGTTTGGAGGAGCGCGGAGAAAGCCATCTCAAGTTCCGCTTCGGTGCTCGCATGCAGGACGTTAAGCTGTAGGCCGAGGGTTTCAGCCGCCGCGCGTGAGGTTGCCGTCATGGTTTCGGCCAGGGGATTCTTGGGATTGATGAGGAGCCCAATAACGGTCGCGGCGGGGACTAGTTCGTGAGCCAACTCCACTCGTTTCGGCCCCACCTCCTCGGTCAATTGTGTGATGCCGGTTAGATTACCGCCCGGTCGGTTCAGGCTCGCCACCAGTCCGAGCTGCACCGGATCACTACCAGTTGTGAAGATAACGGGTATCGTGCTGGTCGAGCCCTTTGCTGCGAGATTGGCGGGCGTACTTGTCGCGGCAATTACAGATACCCGACGACGAACAAGGTCGGCAGCCAACTCAGGCAGCCGATCATATTGTCCCTCCGCCCAGCGATATTCGATCGCTACATTCTGGCCTTCGACATAACCCATCTCCTTCAATCCCTGACGGAAGGCCGCCACCATGTGCGCGTATTGGTCGGGAGACGCGCCGTTGAGAAATCCAACCACCGGCATCGCGGGCGATTGCGCACGCACAGTGAGCGGCCATCCTGAGGCTGAACCGAGAAGCGCAATGAACTCGCGTCGCCTCATTCGATGACCTCGTCGGCGCGTCCGAGCAGCGGCAGCGGAATGGTAAGGCCGAGTGCCTTGGCGGTCTTGAGATTGAGAACCAGCTCGACTTTCGTGGACTGCTGGACCGGCAGATCAGCAGGTTTTTCGCCCTTGAGAATCCGGCCTGCATAGAGACCGGCGATGCGATGCGCTTCGATGATGTTGGTGCCGTAGCTCATCAGGCCGCCGGCGGTCGCAAATTCGCGAATGGTATAGACCGCCGGTACTTTATGCCGTGCTGCCAGTTCAACAAGCTTCTCTCTGCGGCTGATGAAGAAAGGTTCGGCGGCGACCACGAGTGCGCCAGCCTGCTGTTGAACCAGCATTTCAAAGCCGGCCTCCAGCTCGCTCTCGGTGCCGGCCTGCACGACAAATAGTTTCTGCCCAACAGCCTCGGCCGCCGCCCGCGCATCTTTCGTCTTTGTTTCAGCATCCGTATTGTTCGGATTCACCAGGAAGCCAATCAACGCTGCATTTGGAACCGTCTCCCGCACGATCTCAAACTGCTTCGCGATCAATGTACCGACCAGGGAGGTAACGCCGGTGATGTTGCCGCTGGGTCGGTTGAGGTTTGCCACAAGACCCATCTTGATCGGATCTCCACCCATTTCGAAGACGATCGGAATGGTTGCCGTAGCCCCTTTGGCCGCCAAAGCCGAAGTATTGCCGCCTATCGCGACGATCACGTCGACCCTCCGACGAACTAACTCGGCCGCAAGCGCTGGCAACCGCTCGTAACGATCATCTGCCCCGCGGTACTCGATTGTGACGTTTCGTCCCTCGACGTAGCCGGCTTCCATCAGGCCCTGTCGAGCTGCGGCCGCACGAAAGCCATCGGAATCCGGCGACCCCGCGCCGAGAAACCCGACCACCGGCATCGCTTGCTGCTGCGCATCCGCCACGAATGGCCATGCCGCGGACGCACCGAGAAGTGTGATGAACATACGCCGCTTCATTTAGCGATCCCCAGACGCCACGCCGTCTGCATAACCATGAGTAGCACCTTGCGACAAGGCGACGAGCGGAAAATGACGCATAACAGGGCCTAAGAGCAATCAGACCGCTTCGTTCGACTGGCCAGCCGCGCTACGGAGCGGCACGATCTCGGCGATTCACACTCAAACCAGGGCCGGCAACAATTGCACGGACAAACCGCTTTTGACGGTCGGCTGTTCCTGAAGGCCCCCCGCAGCCCTTGTTGACTTGTCCGACTGATTTGTACAATAGTACAATTGATATGGTCAGAAAATCCGCCGAGAAGGAAAAGGCGCGCAAACCGAACATGCGCGAGGCGATTCTCGCCGCCGCGGAGGAGCTGTTCTCGACCAACGGCTTCAACGCCGTGACGGTGCGCGATATCGCGCACGCCGCCGGCGCAAATCCGGGCAGCGTGACTTATCATTTCAAGACCAAGGACGAGTTGCTGCTGGAAATCTACCGCCGTCACTGCGGACCGATGAACCTCCGCCGCTCCGAGCTGCTGGCCGCCGCCAAACGGGTGCGCGACCTGCACGACCGGCTGGAAGCGATCGTGCGCGCCTATGTGCTGCCGGCATTTTCTTCCGGAAGCGATCTTGCCGGCGGCGGCGCACGTTTCACGCGGCTGCGCGCCATCATGTCGGCCGAGGGAAATGAATTCACCCGGCGGATCATCGCTCAGACCTTCGACGATACCAGCCACGCCTTTATCGATGCGATCCACGAGAGCTTGCCGCATATCCCGCGCGCGGAGATCGTGTGGCGCAGCCATTTCCTGCTCGGGGCACTCTATTACACGCTGGTGACGCCCGAGCGCGTCTCTCGCCTGTCGCGTGGCGATTGCGACGGCACCGATGCGGGAGATGCGATCGAGCAACTGGTGCGGGCTACGGTGGCTTCGATGCAAGCGCCGGCGCTCGATCGGCCCGCGCCATCGCGGCGGCGATCCGCGGCGCCGGCCAAAACTCACGCGGACGACGGTCACGCGCTACGGTGATGTGGCTTTCCCGGGTCGGCCCAGGTTCTTTGACGGTGAAAATGAAATGAACAGGCGGAATGCTTGCAGACATTTGCTGGTCTTGCCGGAACAGCGGTTCGAGACCGGTAATGTCGCCCGACCCGCCGCCATTGCTGACGGGGAGATCAAGTGATCATCGATGTGCACGGCCACTACACCACGGCGCCCAGGGCGCTGGAAGATTGGCGCAACCGGCAGATCGCGGGCATCAAGGATCCCGCGGTCAGGCCGAAGCCAAGCGAGCTGAAGATCAGCGACGATGAGCTGCGCGAGTCCATCGTCAACAACCAGCTCAAGCAAATGAAAGAGCGCGGCAGCGATCTGACCATCTTCAGCCCCCGCGCAAGCTTCATGGCCCATCACATCGGCGACTTCGAGGTGTCGTCGGCGTGGGCTGCGATCTGCAACGAGCTGTGCTGGCGCGTCAGCAAGCTATTTCCCGACCATTTCGCCGGTGCGGCGATGTTGCCGCAATCGCCGGGCGTGGATCCAAAGACCTGCATTCCCGAACTTGAGAAGTGCGTGAGAGAGTACGGCTTCGTCGGCATCAACCTCAATCCCGACCCCTCCGGCGGACACTGGACCTCGCCGCCGCTTTCGGACCGTCACTGGTACCCGATCTACGAGAAGATGGTCGAGCTCGACATCCCGGCCATGATCCATGTCTCGACGAGCTGCAATCCCTGCTTTCACACCACCGGCGCGCACTACCTGAATGCCGACACCACGGCCTTCATGCAGTGTCTGACGTCGGATCTGTTCAAGGATTTTCCGACCCTGAGATTCCTGATTCCGCACGGCGGTGGCGCCGTTCCCTATCACTGGGGCCGCTTCCGCGGCCTGGCGCAGGAAATGAAGAAGCCGCTGCTCAAGGATTATCTCCTGAAGAACATCTTCTTCGATACCTGCGTCTATCACCAGCCGGGCATCGACTTGCTTACCAAGGTGATCCCGGTCGAGAACGTTCTGTTCGCCAGCGAGATGATCGGCGCCGTTCGTGGCATCGATCCGGAAACCGGATTCCATTATGACGACACCAAGCGGTATATAGAAGGCGCCACCACACTCAGCGCGCAGGACCGCTACAAGATCTACGAAGGCAATGCGCGGCGCGTATTTCCGCGGCTCGACGCCGCGTTGAAAGCAAGAGGAAACTGACCATGAGCGTTGCGATGAACGACCCCGGTATCGTCAAGCGCAATATCGACCGGGCGAACAAGGCCGCCGTCGAGAAATTGTCGCGTTATGGCGTCGCTACGATCCACGAGGCGATGGGCCGGGTCGGCCTGATGCATCCCTATATGCGCCCGATCTACACTGGGGCTCGCATGTGTGGTCCCGCCGTGACCGTGCTGTTGCAGCCCGGGGACAATTGGATGATGCATGTGGCCGCCGAACAAATACAGGCGGGCGACGTCGTGGTCGCCGCCTGCACCGTCGACAATACCGACGGCTTTTTCGGCGATCTGCTCGCTACCAGCTACCGTGCGCGTGGCGCGAAAGGCCTGGTCATCGACGGCGGCGTACGCGATGTGGCCGATCTCACCGAAATGCAGTTCCCGGTGTTTTCGCGCGCGATCAGCGCCCGCGGCACGGTCAAGGCGACACTCGGCTCCGTGAACATTCCGGTGGTCTGCGCCGGCGCAACCGTCAATCCGGGGGACGTGGTGGTCGCCGATATGGACGGGGTGGTCATCGTCCCGGGGCGGATCGCGCATCAGGCGGCCGACGCGGCGGAAGCACGCGAAGCGAACGAAGCGGAAAAGCGCGAAAAGCTTGCGCAAGGCGTTCTGGGGCTCGACATGTACAAGATGCGGGAGCCGCTCGCCAAGGCCGGATTGAGATATATCGATTGAGGCTCAGGCGACGGCGCAGATGAGTTAAGTCAATGGCGGCAAACATAGTTGGCATTTCGTCGATGGCCACCCGTCATGTTCTGACGGAACTCGGCGCTGCATATCAGCAAAAGACGGAGCAATCGGTGGCCATCGAGTCCGTCGGCGGGGTCGATGCAGCGCGTCGTATTCGCGCTCGCGAGAAATTCGATATCATCGTGCTCACCGATGAGGCCATCAAGCAGCTTGAAGCGGAGGGGTGCGTCAAATCGGGCAGCCGCTTTGGCTTTGCGGATTCGGCGATTGCGGTGGCGGTAAAGTCAAAAGCAAAGCGTCCGAGCCTCACCGATGGAGAATCGCTCAAGGCGGCGATCCTGGCGGCGCAGTCGATTTGCTACTCCACCGGCCCAAGCGGCACGCATGTCGTCAAATTGCTGGAGAAATGGGCCATCGACCGGCTCATGTCTGGGCGAATCGTGCAGGCTCCGCCAGGCGTTCCGGTGGGTGCCTTGCTGGCGCGTGGCGAAGCCGAACTCGGCTTTCAGCAATTGAGCGAATTTCTGGATATGCCGGGCATCGACATCGTCGGACCCTTGCCGCAAGAGGTTCAATCCTTGACCCGGTTTTCGTGCGGGGTGGGCACGCAGGCATCCAATGAAGCCGGGGCGCGCGGTTTCATCCATTATCTGACGTCGTCGGAGGCTGATGCGTCGAAGCGGCGTCACGGTATGGAACCGGCATGACGACGGCCAAACCTCATGGCGTGACCGGAGTTCGAGAGGACGTGTTTATGTCGAAACCTGCGACCGGGCCATTTCAGAAGACCCCAGGCTGGCTCGATTGGTATGCCGATCCGTCCAGGCCGCGGTTCAAACTGCCCGCCGGCACCGTTGACGCGCATTGCCACGTGTTCGGTCCGGGCGCGGAGTTTCCTTACGCTCCGGAGAGGAAATACACGCCGTGCGATGCATCGCGGCATCAGCTCTTGGCGCTGCGCGACCATCTGGGCGTGGCCCGCAATGTGGTCGTGCAGGCGACGTGTCACGGCGCCGACAATCGCGCGATGATCGACGCGCTGGTTCATTCCGCAGGAAAGGCGCGCGGGATTGCGACCGTCAAGCGCAGCGTCAGCGATGCAGAGCTTGAGGCGTTGCATGCGGCAGGTGTGCGCGGCGTCCGCTTCAATTTCGTCAAGCGCCTGGTTGATTTCACGCCGCGTGACGAACTCAACGAGATCGCCGGCCGCATTGCAAAGCTCGGCTGGCATGTCGTAATCTATTTCGAGGCCGTGGACTTGCCGGAGCTGCGGGATTTCTTCACGTCGCTGCCGACCACGATCGTCGTCGACCATATGGGCAGGCCCGACGTCGCCAAGCCGGTCGACAGCCCTGAGTTCGAGTTGTTCGTGAAATTCATGCGCGATAATCCGAACGTCTGGTCCAAGGTCAGTTGTCCCGAACGATTGTCGATTTCGGGGCCGCCGGCACTCAATGGCGAGCGGAACGCCTATCGCGATGTGGTACCGTTCGCCAGACGCATCGTGGAAACCTTTCCGGATCGCGTGCTCTGGGGCACCGACTGGCCGCATCCCAACCTGAAGGACCACATGCCGGACGACGGCCTGCTGGTCGATTTCATCCCGCACATCGCGGTCACGGGCGAACTTCAACGCAAGCTGCTGGTCGACAATCCGATGCGACTCTACTGGCCCGAGGAATCCTAAAGGAGGCACTCCGATGGCACTCGACAAACCCTACACCGACGTACCCGGCACTACCGTCTTCGACGCCGACATGTCGCGGCAAGGCTATCACCTGAATCAGTTCTGCATGTCGCTGATGAAGGCGGAGAACCGCGCGCGCTTCAAGGCTAATGAGCGGGCCTATCTCGACGAATGGCCGATGAGCGAGGACCAGAAGCAGGCCGTGCTGGCGCGCGACCTCAATCGCTGCATCGAGCTCGGCGGCAACATCTACTTCCTCGCCAAGATCGGCGCGACCGACGGCAAGAGCTTTCAGCAGATGGCCGGCAGCATGACCGGCATGAGCGAGGAACAATACCGCGAGATGATGGTGAAGGGCGGCCGCACCATTGAAGGCAACCGCCGCACTGGGGAGAAGAAGTGATGGCCCGTATCACCGCAAGCGTCTACACCTCCCATGTGCCGGCCGTCGGCGCGGCGATCGATCTCGGCAAGACCACCGAGCCCTATTGGCAGCCGGTCTTCAAGGGCTACGAATTCTCCAAACAGTGGTTGAAGGAGCAGAAGCCGGATGTCATCTTTCTGGTCTACAACGATCACGCCAACGCATTCAGTCTCGACTTCATCCCGACTTTCGCGATCGGCACCGCGCCGGAGTTCGCAGTGGCCGACGAGGGCTGGGGCCCGCGTCCGGTGCCCAAGGTGATCGGCCACCCGAAGCTCGCCGCCCACATCGCGCAGTCGGTGATCCAGGACGATTTCGATCTGACCATCGTCAACAAGATGGACATCGATCACGGTCTCACGGTGCCGCTCAGCCTGATGTGCGGCCAGCCGAAGGCATGGCCGTGCCCCGTGATCCCCTTCGCGGTCAATGTCGTGCAGTACCCGGTACCGTCGGGCCGGCGCTGCTTCATGCTCGGCAAGGCGATCCGCAAGGCGGTCGAATCCTATGAAGAGCCGCTCAAAGTGCAGATCTGGGGTACCGGCGGCATGAGCCATCAGTTGCAGGGGCCGCGCGCCGGGCTGATCAACAAGGAGTTCGACACCGACTTCCTCGATCGCCTGATCGCCGATCCCGACGGGCTCTCCAAGATGCCGCACATCGACTATGTCCGCGAAGCCGGCAGCGAGGGTATCGAACTCGTGATGTGGCTGATCGCCCGCGGCGCCATGAGCGACACCAATGGCGGCAAGAAGCCGAAGGTTCTGCACCGCTTCTACCACGTGCCCGCGAGCAACACCGCGGTCGGCCATCTGATCCTGGAGAACAACTGATATGGCCAGGACGATCAGGGTGGCGCTTGCCGGCGCTGGTGCGTTCGGCATCAAGCATCTCGACGGCATCAGGAATATCGACGGCGTCGAGGTCGTCTCGCTGGTCGGCCGCAGACTCGAACCGACCAGGGAAGTGGCCGGCAAATACGGCATCAAGCATGTCTCGACCGAGCTCGCCGACAGCCTGGCGCTGCCGGAGGTCGATGCCGTCATCCTTTGTACGCCGACGCAAATGCACGCAGGCCAGGCGATCGCCTGCATGAAGGCCGGCAAGCATGTTCAGGTCGAGATTCCGCTCGCAGATTCGCTGCGCGATGCGCAGGCGGTCGTCGATCTGCAGAAGAAGAGCGGACTAGTCGCGATGTGCGGTCATACCCGCCGCTTCAATCCCAGCCATCAATGGGTGCACCGGAAGATCGTCGCCGGGGAATTGAACATCCAGCAGATGGACGTTCAGACCTTCTTCTTCCGCCGGTCGAACATGAATGCGCTGGGGCAGCCGCGCAGCTGGACCGACCACCTTTTGTGGCACCACGCGGCTCACACGGTGGACCTGTTCGCCCACCAGGCGCGCTCGCCGATCGTAAAGGCCAACGCGGTCCAGGGACCTGTTCACCCGGCGCTTGGGATCGCCATGGACATGTCGATCCAGCTCAAGGCCGCGAGCGGCGCGATCTGCACGCTCAGCCTCTCTTTCAACAATGACGGCCCGCTCGGCACCTTCTTCCGCTACATCGGCGACACCGGCACCTATATCGCGCGCTATGACGATCTCGTGAACGGCAAGGAAGAAAAGATCGACGTCTCCAAAGTCGACGTGTCGATGAACGGGATCGAGCTGCAGGATCGCGAATTTTTCGCCGCCATTGCCGAAGCACGAGAGCCGAACTCAAGCGTAGCCCAGGTGCTGCCCTGCTATCAGGTGCTGCACGCCCTGGAGCAACAGCTCGGTGCCGACTAAAAATTGTGTGTCTCCGAGGTCACAGCTTCCAGGCTTTTCATGCAGAGGTTGAGTTCCAGGTTGTCCTAGCCCAGGGTCTCAATTATTGCGAAAGCCGGTTTGCTTACCATTGGGGAAAAGAGAAAATGAAACGCGTTGTTTTGGGACTTCTGCTGGCATCGGTCGCGAGCGTGGCTTACGGGGCCGACTTACCCGCACCGAGCGTGCCTTACACAAAGGCGCCCGCCGTGGTGAACCCCGCAATCAACTGGAGCGGTTTCTATATCGGCGCCATGGGCGGCTATGCCTCCGAAAACACCAGTGATCCGCTCGGGATCAAGGGCGGTTTTGGCGGCGGCACGATCGGCTACAACTGGCAATTCGGCACGTTCGTCGTCGGCCTCGAAGCCGATGGCGCAGCCGCCGATGTCAACAACTCCGCGACTGTCTCTGGCATCACCGTGTCGGCAAAGGTCGACGCTTTGGCCACAGTTCGCGGCCGCGCTGGCGTCGCGTTCGATCAGGTCTTTTTCTACGGCACCGCTGGCCTCGCCCTGGCCGACACCAAGGTCGGCGCCTCCGCCCTTGGCGTTGGCATCAGCGACAGCAAGACCATGACAGGGTGGACCGCCGGCGCCGGTGCGGAATGGATGTTCATGCCGCACTGGTCGCTCAAAGCCGAGTACCTGTTCCGCAGCTTCGGCAGTCAGACCTTCTTCGCAACCCTGATTCCGCCCGGTGTCCCGACCGGCACGCTCAACGTGAACAGCGGACAGGTTGGCGTCAATTACCATTTCTGAGCGCATCGCGCCCGTCCGACAAGAAACGCGACTTCAGGGCGCTGCGTCACCGACGCGGCGCCCTGATCTTTTGGGCTGCGTGACGAAGCCCGTGTTCTGGAGCACGATGAGGTTAGGTCGAGTTGGAAGCGCGGAGGTGGCCCTCTCCTCCCTCTCGGGCGAGGTGACGGAACTCGTGCGTCGGTCGATTCGACCAAAAGCCATCGTGCGCTACTCGATCACCGCGTGTTCCGGCCCGGCCGCCTGTTTGCGCAACGCGGCCTTGGTGGAGCTGATCATCAACGCGAGCGGAATCGTGCAAAGCGTAAAGAGCATCAGCATCTGGTAATCCAGCGAAAATGCGATGATCTGCGCCTGCAGGGTCAGCATCACGTCGGCGAGCGCGCGCCCGGCGTCGGTTGTCATGTTCATGAGGCTCTGCACATCGGGCATCTGCATCGCGTGATTGAAGGGCGTGACATGCTCGTTCAATACCGCATAGACGCGGCGCCCGCCTTCAGTCAGTTGCGCGATGACGATGGAGATGCCGATGGAACTTGCAACATTGCGCAGCAAGGTCAGCATCGAGGTGCCGTCGGTGCGCAGATGGTTGGGCAGGGTCAGGAACGCCACCGTGGACAGCGGCACGAAGACCAGGCCCAGGCCAAATCCCTGCACAATGCTCACGGTGACGATCTCGGCAACGCCGGTCTGATCGGTCCAGCCGGTGACGTAGAACAGCGACAAGCAGGTCAGACTGAGGCCACAGATGATCAGCGTGCGCGCTTCGATATATCGCATCAACCGGCCGACCAGCATCATGGCGACGAAGGTGCCGCAACCGCGGGTCGCCAGCAAGAGTCCGGCGGTGATGATGGGATAGCCGATCACGTTCTGCAAAAAGGGCGACGACAGCGCCATGGTGGAAAACAGCACCAGTCCCATCACGGCCATGAACACGCAGCCGCTGATGAAGTTTCTGTCCTTGAAGATCGCAAACTGGATGAAAGGCTTTGCCGTCGTCAGCGAATGCGCGAAGAAATAATAGAAGCCTGTGATCGAGACGATGATCTCGGCGATGATTTCATTGGATTCCAGCCAGCCGAGCTGTTCGCCGCGGTCGAGCGCCACCTGCATGGCGCCGATGCCGACCGCAAGCGCGGCAAATCCGAACCAGTCGAAACGCAAGCCGCGATCCGTCTTGGTCTCGTCCATGAAGGCGAGCAGGCCGAGCACGGTGACAATACCGAACGGCAGGTTGACGAAGAACACCCAGTGCCAGGAATAGGTCTCGGTGAGCCAGGCGCCGAGCGAGGGGCCCATGATCGGCCCCATCATCACGCCCATGCCCCAGATCGCCATCGCCTTGGCGCGCTCGTGCAGCGCATAGGAATCCAGCATGACCGCCTGCGACAATGGCACCAGCGCGGCGCCGAACATGCCCTGCAGCAGGCGGAACAGCACCATCTGGTCGATGTCCTGCGCCAGGCCGCACAGCACCGAGGCGACAGTGAAACCGCCCGAGCAGATGATGAAGATGCGCTTGCGGCCGAAACGGTTGGCGATCCAGCCCACCGGCGCGGTCATGATGGCGGCGGCGACGATGTAGGAAGTCAGCACCCAGTTGATCTGATCCTGTGACGCCGAGAGGCTGCCTTGCATGTAAGGCAGCGCGACGTTGGCGATGGTGGTGTCGAGCGCCTGCATGATGGTGGCGGTCATGGCGCAGATCGTCACCATGTTGCGGCGTAAGCCGGGAACCGCGATCGGGGCTGCCGCCGTCGTCATCGACTAGTCCTGGTTCGCGGCGGCCGAGGAAAGGCCGAGCAGGGTTGCCAGCGAGCGGCGGTGGCCGGTGTCGATGGTGGTGTAGGCGCTCATGCCGGCCTTCAGCTTCGCGACGGCCTTGTCGTGGCTGTCGAAATAGATTCGCACCGGCACGCGCTGCACCACCTTGACGAAATTGCCGGTGGCGTTTTGCGGCGGCAGGATCGCGAATTGCGCGCCGGTGCCGGGGCTGAGCGAACCGATGGTGCCCTTGAAGATATGATCGGGAAACGCATCGACCTCGATCGAAACCGGCTGGCCCGTCGTCACGTAGGTGAAATCCGATTCCTTCAGATTGGCGTCGACCCAGGGGTTGGAGATGTCGATGATCGAGAACACCGGCGTGCCCGCCGCGACGAAGCGGCCGAGTTGAATCTGGTCGACCTGCGTCGCCACGCCGGCCATCGGGGCGCGCATCACGGTGTGATCGAGATTGCGCTCGGCCTGATCGAGCGCCGCCTTGGCCTGGGCGTAGGGCGGAAATTGATCGAGCGGCAGATCGGGATTGCCGAGCAACTGGGTTTTCGCACTCGAGAGCTGCTGCTTGAGAAATTCGAGCTGCGCTTTCGCCGTGACGAACGCGTTCGACGCGTTGTCAAGGTCGAGCTGCGAACCGAAGTTGCTTTTGGCGAGCGTTGACTTGCGTTCGACGTCACGCTGCTTCAGGTCGACGGACTGCTGCGCAAGGTCCGTCATCTCCTGGTAAATCTTGATGTTGGCCACCAGATTGTCATAGGTCGTGTGGCTCTGGTCGAGCGTCGCCCTCGCCTGCGCGACGGCGAAGCGGAACGGCACCGGATCGATCTCGAACAGCACGTCGCCTTCATTGACGCGCTGGCCTTCGCGCACCACGACCTTTTCGATCTTGCCGGAAATATCCGGCGTGATCAGAACCTTTTGCGCGCCGACATAGGCGTCGTCGGTGGAGACATAGCGGCCGCCATTGAGATAGAAGATCACCCCGCCGATCAGCACCGCGAGCGGCAACACCACCAATAGAAGCGTGCGCCGATAACGCCGTAAGCCCGCCATCAGGCGCCGGCGCGGGACCGCGGAAACCTTGCCCGCAGGGGCTTGCTGCGGATTGCCTTTCTGATCCGGCGGAAACTTCAATACGGGATCAGCCATAGCGCTGTTCCTTCCTGGAAGTTTCTTCCTCCCCGCTCTGAATCGCGTTGCGCACATTTTCCTTGATCGTTTCCAGCTGGGCGAGAAGCCGATGGGCCTCGGATGGATTGATGCCTTCGAGCGCGGTCGCGGTGATCTCGGAACGCAGACCGTTCAATTTGCCGAGCAGCGGCCGCGCGGCTTTCCGCAAATAGAGCCGGTTGACGCGGCGGTCGCTCTCATCGCCGCGCCGCTCGATCCAGCCATTGTCGCAGAGCCGGTCGACCAATCGCGTCAACGTGATCGGCTGCATTTCCATCTGCTCGGCGAGTTCCGATTGTTTGAGACCCTCGGCGCGTTCCACCTTGGCCAACACGGCCCATTGCGCGCGGGTGATGCCGTAACGTGCCGCTTGCTTGTCGGCATAGGCGCGTATCAGCCGCGCCAATTCACCAACCGCGAACAGCAGGTTCAGATCCACGGAACTGCGGGGCATAAGTTTGATCTCCATAAGCTTTGACAATAATAAGCTAGCTTACGAATTTTTGACCGCGGCTTGCCGAGGGGCTGACCCGCCGAAAGCACATGGCTGGCCGTGGAACCCGCCGGCGAAACCGGATTTTGGTTTGTCCGCCAAGATGCTAGGTTGGCTACAATGAGGCTGGCCAAACCGACATTTCCCGCCCCCGACCACGATCACGGCCGTTGCACCGCGGACGCGCTGCAACATGCCGAGCGGGTCTGCGAGCAAAAGTCGCAGAAATTCACGCCGATCCGCCGCCAGGTGCTGCAAGCGTTGTTATCCAGTCACCGGCCACTCGGCGCCTATGAGGTCATCGACGAACTCGCCAAATCGATGCCGCGGCCGGCGCCGATCACGGTTTACCGCGCGCTCGATTTCCTGATGGAGAACGGCCTCGTCCATCGCATCGAAAGCCGCAATGCGTTCCTCGCCTGCGCCCATGACCATGATGCGACCGCCACAGTGGCGTTCTTGATCTGCGAGCGCTGCAGCTCGGTCGGCGAAATTCCGGCAGCCGCCGTGGCACAGAGCCTCAATGCCGCCGCCCGCGTTACCGGCTTCACGCCAAAAATGTCGGTGGTCGAAATCACCGGCATTTGTTCGCATTGTCAGAATTAAAAGCACGGCGACAAGCCGGCGTGAGGTTTCATGACTTCAGACAAATTGACACCGGCCGGGCGTCCGCTCAGCGCGGGCGCGGTGGCGCTGATGCTCATGCTCTGCCTGAGTTGGGGCTTTAACCAGGTCGCGGTGAAGCTCGCGCTCCCCGACATTCCGCCGATGCTGCAGGCATTGATCCGTTCCGCCGGCGCGCTTCCGGTGCTGTTGTTGATCGCCCGTCTGCGCGGCGTGAAGATGTTTGCCTCCGACGGCACGCTTGGCACCGGCCTGTTCGCGGGGC
>Ga0210401_10003858_pt1 | contig 15855 bp, 15 predicted proteins | sample IncBWH32MmetaG_FD_150866 | JGI IMG/M metagenome (GOLD analysis project Ga0210401, IMG submission 150866) | Forest soil microbial communities from Barre Woods Harvard Forest LTER site, Petersham, Massachusetts, United States - Inc-BW-H-32-M | ecosystem: Environmental > Terrestrial > Soil >... | reverse complement strand
TTTCTCGGCAGCAAAGTCAGCCCAAAATGGGCGGCCTGGAATGCGCTACCGGAGGCTGAGCGTCGCGCCAGGGAGCAGCGGGGCATCGCGGCGTGGAAGGCGTGGGTCGAACAGCACCAGGCGGCGATCGTCGCCATGGGAGGTCCGCTGGGCAGGACCAAGAAGGTTGATGCCAGCGGCATCGCTGACATCTCAAACGAGATGGGGGCCTTCACGGTGGTGCGCGCCGGCTCGCACGAGGCCGCCACGAAACTGTTCGACAACCATCCGCATTTTGCGATCTTTCCCGGCGAGCGCGTCGAGATCATGCCGATCCTCCCGATCCCGGGCGGTTGACGTGTTCTTGAGGGCGTTGCGCCGGTCGGCACGCCGTTAATCTTGATGAACGCTATTGCTTGGTGCTAGTGACCTTTATCGCCGGCTCATGTAAGAGTTCTTCACATGAGCTGGCGCAAGGAAACGCGCCGCGCCGAGCGCGGCTATCATCACGGCAATCTGAAGGAGGCGTTGCTGCAGGCGGCGCTCGACCTGATTGCGCAAAAGGGCGCCGCCGGATTCACCTTTGCCGACGCGGCGCGGATGGCGGGTGTCAGCCCCGCCGCACCCTATCGCCACTTCCGCGACCGCGACGAATTGTTGTCCTCGATCGCGCAGCGCGGCTTCGAACAGTTCGAGGCGGTCTTGACCGCGGCCTGGGACGACGGGCGTCCGGATACCGTCACGGCGTTCGAGCGGGTCGGCAAAGCCTATCTCGCCTTCGCCCGCGATGAGCCGGCCTTCTATTCGGCGATGTTCGAATCCGGGCTTCCCGTCGATCTAAATCCGACTTTATTGGCGGCAAGCGAGCGTGCCTTCGGCATTCTGCGCGCCGCCGCCGAACGTCTTGCCGCGCTGGCGCCGCCCGGCACGCCGCGGCCGCCGGCGATGATGATGGCGCTGCATATCTGGTCGATGTCGCACGGCATCGCCTCGCTGTTTGCGCGCGGCGATGCCGCCCGCCGCAAATTGCCGATGTCGCCGGAAGAATTGCTGGAAGCCGAAGTGCTGATTTATCTGCGCGGTCTCGGTTTTCCGACCGACCGCAGGCCCGAGGCGAGCGAGCCGCCCGACAAGCCGGCCGGCGAGCGAGCAGGCCCCTGGGGCAAGCCGAAATAAAATTGCGAAAATAATTCGGCGGCTGCGGCTCGCGCCCGGCTTGACAAAAAACTGGGATGGGTTAGGTATGTAAATGTTATTTACATTCACAACGGCGTGATGCCGTCATGGAGAGGGAAATGGCCTACACCGCAGATGTCAATCGATGGCGCGGCCCCGTGGAAGAACCCTATCGCCCGCATATGTCCGAATCGCCCTGGCACCCCGGCTGGATCGCCGTGACCATCCTCGGCTTCATCATCTGGTGGCCGATCGGGCTTGCCCTTCTCATTTACACACTCGGGAGCAGAAAAATGGCTTGTTGGGGTCACAGCGATCGCTGGCAGAACAAGATGGAGCGGATGCAGTGGAAAATGGAGCGGATGCGTAACCGCATGGAGCGGGGCGGCTTCGGCTTCGGCCCGCCCTCGAGCGGCAACCGCGCCTTTGACGATTACCGCATGGAGACCTTGCGGCGGCTCGAGGAAGAGCAGACCGAATTCAAGGAATTCCTCAATCGCCTGCGCCACGCCAAGGACAAGGAAGAGTTCGATCAGTTCATGGCGCAGCACCGCCCGCGCCCGACCCCGCCGAGCGACCAGCCGCCGCAGAGCTGACGTCGAGCTAAAACGTCCAGAGCGTCAGGCGTCGTGCCCCCATAACGCCTGACGACATCGAACCGCCCGCCTGCCGAAAAGCAAGCGGGCGGTTTGCTTTGCGGCCTGATTGAACCAGAGCGTTAGCGAAGTGGATACCGGTTCGCGTGAAGAAAACGCGTCAAAACAAGAAAGAGAGCCTCCGTTCCGATTCAATCGGAACGGAAAAGGCTCTGGCACTGCGACCGGATCCGCCTATAATTTCCGGGCGCGGAAGAGGCGCGAGTTGCGGGCAGGCGAATGTCCACGGTAACCGACAGAATTGCATCAGCTGAGGAGATTTGGCGATCGGTCCGGCGCGAAGCGGAAGCCGTTGTGGCCAGCGATCCGGTATTGGGCAGTTCATTATCGACAGCGATCCTCGATCATCCCGGCCTCGGAAGTGCGCTTGCTTTCCAGGTCGGGCAGCGGCTTGGCGCGGGCAGCGCCGATCGCGCGCAATTCGCCCGCATCGCCAACGAGGCATTTCGAGCCTCGCCTGATCTGGTTGATGCCGCGAGCCGCGATCTGCGGGGGATTGTCCTGCATGACCCCGCGTGCACGCGGCTTCTGCCGCCGCTTCTAAACTTCAAAGGCTATGTCGCGCTTCAGGCGTGGCGGGTCGCGAACTCTCTTTGGCGCCAGGGCCGCACCGATCTCGCACTATTGCTGCAAAGCACATGCTCCGAACAGCTTCAGGTCAGCATCCACCCATCCGCGTCGATCGGAACGTCGGTTTTCCTGGATCACGCGACAGGCATCATCGTGGGCTCGTCTGTCTCGATCGGGGACGAGGTGACGATTCTGCAGAACGTGACCATCGGACGAAAGCAAGCCGAGCGCGGCCATGCCCCCAGGATCGGCCGCGGAGTCCTGCTCAGCGCCGGGGCGACCATTCTCGGGGACGTCAGCATCGGCGATTTCGCCAAGATCGGGGCCGGATCGGTGGTCACCCATGACGTCCCGGCCGGATGCACCGCGGTCGGCGTGCCGGCGCGGCTGACGAATTGTCCGCAGACGGTGGTTCCGGCCTGAACGCCGGAACCAAGGGCCGGTCTAAGCCGTGCTGCCGCCTTCAACTTCCCGTCGCGTAATTCTCCTTTGGTAACCGTACATTAACCATGATTAGCGTCTGGTAAGGGGCGTAAAGTCGCGCGAATAGCCCTCGTTTTGACATGTTGGCAGGGGATGCAGGGCCAGGCTTCGGCGGGCCTCCCATGCGACCAAACAAGGCTTACTCGCGCAGGCGTTTACCGCCGCGCTTGATCGTGCGGCGATCGGAGCCGGCAGCCATTTGCTCCCGGAAGGTTTGGGACCCTTGCGTTGAGAGGATACCGCTTATGAATCCCGACACGATTCAGTCAGCATTGCCGGTGGTATCGAGCGATGTCTCGCTGATCGCGCTGTTCCTGCAGGCCGCCTGGATCGTGAAGGTGGTGATGCTTGGGCTGTTGGCCTGTTCGGTCTGGGTCTGGGCAATCGCGATCGACAAGATCTTCCTGTATTCGCGCACCCGCCGCGCCATGGACCGCTTCGAACAGGCGTTCTGGTCCGGGGAATCGATCGAGGATCTTTACCGCGCGCTGTCGGCCAAGCCGACGCAATCGATGGCGGCATGTTTCGTCGCCGCCATGCGCGAATGGAAGCGATCGTTCGAAAGTCACGCCCGCTCGGTCGCGGGCTTGCAGATGAGAATCGAGAAGGTGATGAACGTCTCGATTGCGCGGGAAATCGAGCGGCTGGAACGGCGGCTTCTGGTGCTGGCGACGGTCGGCTCGGCAGGCCCCTTCGTCGGCCTGTTCGGAACCGTCTGGGGCATCATGTCGAGCTTCCAGTCGATCGCCGCCTCGAAAAACACCTCGCTGGCGGTGGTTGCGCCCGGTATTGCGGAGGCCCTGTTTGCCACTGCCATCGGCCTTATTGCCGCAATTCCGGCGACTATTTTCTACAATAAGTTCACCTCCGAGGTGAACCGGCAGGCCCAGCGCCTGGAGGGGTTCGCGGATGAATTTTCCGCCATCCTGTCGCGCCAGATCGACGAGCGGGGTTGAGGAGCGGTATGCTTAAGAAGCGGATCGTGAGCACCAGATCATGGCGATGAACGCGGCAGGTTCGTCCGGCGCGGGAGGCGGTCGGCGCGGCCGGCGCAAGCCGGTGATGGCGGAGATCAACGTCACGCCGATGGTCGACGTCATGCTGGTGCTGCTGATCATCTTCATGGTCTCGGCGCCGCTTCTCACCGTGGGTGTGCCGCTCGATCTGCCGCAGACCCAGGCGAAAAGCCTCGACCAGGACAAGAATCCGCTGACGCTTTCGGTCAACCTGAAGGGCCAGGTGTTTCTCAACGACACCGAGATCAAGCTCGACGAGCTGGTGCCGAAGTTAAAGGCGATCACGGAGGCGCGCGGCGGGCTCGATGAACGGATCTTTGTCCGCGGTGACAAGAAGGTCGATTACGGTACCGTGATGAAGGTGATGGGCCGGCTCTCGCAAGCTGGCTTCAGGCGCGTGGCGCTGGTAACGGAAGTGGATCAGGGGTAGCGGCAAGGTGAAAGTCGACAAGACACTCGTTGCGTCGGTCGCACTCCACGTCCTCGTGATCGGATGGGGGCTGGTCTCCTTTTCCGCGCGCTCGCTCGAGGCGCCGCCGCCGGAGTCGATGCCGGTCGATATCATTTCGGCCGATCAGCTTTCCAAGATCACCGCCGGCATCAAGACCGGCGAGAAGGACAAGCCGAAGCCGATGGTCGAGAAGGTCGCCGACCAGAAGCCGGTCGAGGACGCCATCGGCAAGATCACCGAAAAGAAAGAGATCGTGACGGCGTCCGCACCGGAGCCGCCGCCAAAACCGGTGGAGAAGCCGGTCGAGAAGAAGCCCGAGCCGCCAAAGCCGGTCGCCGAGAACAAGCCCAAGGACGAGCCAAAACAGGTCGAGAAGAAGCCCGAGCCGCCCAAGGAGGATCCGATCGCGGAAGCCCTGAAATCGGAACAGGCCAAGAAGCCGCCGCCGAAACCGGAAGCCAAGGCAGCGCCGCCGCAACCGCCGAAGCCGAAGCAGGAGCGCGTGTTCGATCAAACGAAGATTGCCGCGTTACTCGACAAGCGCGATCCGACGAGGCAGTCCATCACCGGCGCGGCGCTGAATTCGACGGCCTCGCTTGGCACCACGCGAGGCACCGCGGCGACCTTGTCGCAGTCCGAGCTTGACGCGATGCGCGCGCGGCTCGCGAGCCTGTGGAACGTGCAGCCGGGCGTCGAGCATCCGGAAGAACTCTATGTCACGGTCCGCATCCGCCTCAACCCGGATCGCCGGCTGGCGGCGCCGCCGCAAGTGATCTCCACCGGCTCCTCGCCGCGCTATCAGGCGGCAGCGGAAGCCGCGGTGCGCGCCGTCCTGCAGGGCCAGCCCTACACAATGTTGCGAGATGAGACTTACGATCAATGGAAATTCATGGACATCGATTTTGATCCCAAGCAGATGTTTCGCAGCTGACGTTTTTCTTAAGAGTTGACGCTATCGAAGATAGAGAACCCGTAATGTCCGTGAAGCCGTTTCCGCTGCCGCCGCTCGCGCTCGACCGCCGTCAGCTTCTGATCAGCGGCAGTGCCGCTACCGCAGGCCTGCTGCTGCCGTCACTCGCCCGCGCCCAAACCAAATTGCTGATCCCCGAAGGCAATGTCGCGCCGCTGCCGATCGCGATCCCGAATTTCGTCGCTGGAACGCCGGCGGACGGCGAAGTCGGCGCCGGTGTCGCTGGCGTCATCACCAACAACCTCAAGCGCAGCGGATTGTTTGCGCCGATCGATCCGGCCGCCTTCATCGAAAAGATCACCGACAGCGACAAGCCGCCGCAATTCCAGAACTGGAAGGCCATCAATGCCCAGGCGCTCGTCACCGGGCGCGTGACCCGCCAGGGCGACGGCCGCTTGAAAGCGGAATTCCGCCTCTGGGATGTCGCCTCCGGCCAGCAATTGACCGGCCAGCAATATGTCACCTCGCCCGAATTCTGGCGGCGGATCGCGCACATCATTTCCGACCAGATCTACGAGCGCCTGACCGGCGACAAGGGCTATTTCGACAGCCGCGTGGTGTTCGTCGACGAAACCGGCGCCAAGGAGCGGCGGGTCAAGCGGCTCGCATTGATGGATCAGGACGGCGCCAATGTGCGCTATCTGACGCGCGGCGCCGATCTCGTGCTGACGCCGCGGTTCTCGCCGTCGACCCAGGAAATCACCTATATGGAATTCGGCCAGGGCGATCCCAGGGTCTATCTGTTCAATATCGAGACCGGCCAGCGCGAGATCGTCGGCAATTTTCCCGGCATGTCGTTCGCGCCGCGCTTTGCGCCGGACGGTCAGCGCGTGATCATGAGCCTGCAGCAGGGCGGCAACTCGAACCTGTTCGTGATGGACCTGCGTTCGAAGACGACGACGCGTCTCACCGATACCCCCGCGATCGACACCTCGCCGTCCTATGCGCCGGACGGCACCCGCATCTGTTTCGAATCCGATCGCGGCGGCAAGCCGCAGATCTATGTGATGCCGGCGGCCGGCGGGGCGGCGCAGCGCATCTCGTTCAGCAAGGACGACAGCAACGGCAGCTATTCGACCCCGGTCTGGTCGCCGCGCGGCGACTACATCGCCTTCACCAAGCAGGGCAGCGGACAGTTTTCCATCGGCATCATGAAACCCGACGGCTCCGGCGAGCGGATCCTGACCGCCGGCTTTCATAACGAAGGGCCGACCTTTGCGCCGAACGGCCGGGTGGTGATGTTCTTCCGCGACCCCGGCGGCAACAGCGGGCCGTCGCTGTTCACCGTCGACATCTCCGGGCGCAACGAACAGCGCGTGCCGACCCCCGGGTTTGCGTCGGATCCGGCGTGGTCGCCGCTGTTGTCCTGAACCCACGGCGGCACGCCACGGTTGTTTTGAAAATCGATCGGCAAACATTGCCTATTCCGCTGATTTATCAAGCATATTTTCGTTATCTAAAATGCGATACAACGTTCCGGTAACGATATTCCCTCAGAAAAACTTCATATGCAGCGGATAGAACTAACGGCCTCAAACGGAACTATTGCGCGACGATGCAACTGGCCCACCCAGAACAGGACCCCGATCAGGAGATATCGCCGCCCATTCGCGCGGCGTTGATTGATTCGCTGTTCGAAACTCCCGCTCCGCTGCTTACGGGTATCGTCTTCGCGGTCATCGCGGCGGCCATGACCGCGCTGAAGACGGGGGAAACGCTAATCTGGGCGTGTGTCGCGCTTCTCGTGTTGGCCGGCGCTGTCCGGGCGATCAATTTGCAGCGGTTCCGAGCGCGCAAATCGACTGAAACTGCCGATGAAGCGGTGCGGTGGAAGAAGCGCCATCAGATCGGGGCGATGATCCAAGCCACCGCGATCGGGATATGGTGCGCCACTACTCTGTTGAGTAATGACGACGCCGTGGCCCACATGATTGGTTTAACCGTCACGATCGGCCTCGTGGCGGGTGGTGCGGGGAGGGCCTATGGGCGGCCGTGGATATTTAAGCTCCAGGTTCTGCTTATCTTGGGTCCAACTGTGATCGCGCTCGCGTTGCGTGGCACACCCTATTACATAGCTATGTCAGTCGTGACCGGCGTATTTATTCTGACTCTGATTGGAATCTCGGCCAATCTACACAGAATATTTATGCAGGCGCTTGTGGCGCGCGAGCGCGAGGCGGCGCTGGCCGGTCAGTTCGACACCGCCCTGAACAACATGCCGCATGGTCTTTGCATGTTTGCCGCCAACGGGCGTCTTGCGGTCATCAATCATCGTTTCAGCAAGATGATGAACCTGTCCGACGATCTCGTGCAACGCGGCGCGAGCGCGTCCGACATCGTCAACGCCTGCGTCCTCGCGGGGTCGATCTCGGCGATCAGCGGAAAGATCATCCTGTCGGAGATCGAGAACACCGAAGCACGCGACATCATCACCGCCGATCCCGACGTTGCGAGAGCCCGCTCGCTGTCATGGACGTTCCAGCCGATGGCCGACGGGGGCGCCGTGGTGCTGCTCGAGGATATCACCGAGCGGCGCAACGCCGAGGCCAGGATCAGCCATCTGGCGCGCTATGACGAACTGACCGCGTTGCCCAACCGGGTCAATTTCCGCGACGAAATCGGACGGCTGCTGGCGGCCCAGCAGGATGCCGAGCTGTTGTCGGCATTGCTGTTCGTCGACCTCGACCAGTTCAAGCAGGTCAACGACACCCTCGGCCATCCCTGCGGCGACCAGTTGCTGTGTGCGGTCGCCGATCGCTTGCGTGAAATGCTGCGCCCGGAGGATTTCGTGGCGCGCTTCGGGGGCGACGAATTCGTCGTATTTCAGCAGAACATCGGCTCGCCGGAAGATGCCGCCGGCCTTGCCCGGCGCGTCGTCGATCGCCTGAGCGAGCCCTACAAGATCGAAAATCATCTGGTGGAGATCGGCGCGAGCGTCGGCATCGCGGTGACGGCGCCCGACATCAGCGCCGACACGCTGCTCAAGAACGCCGACATGGCGCTCTATCGCGCCAAGGCCGACGGCCGCGGCACCTACTGCTTCTTCCGCGAGGAGTTGGCGCAAACCGTCGAAGCGCGCCGCATCCTTGAGCTCGACCTGCGCAAGGCGCTGGCCAACGAGGAGTTCGAGCTGTTCTATCAGCCGCTGGTCAACCTCAAGTCGGGAAAGCTCACGACCTGCGAAGCCCTGTTGCGCTGGAACCATCCGGTGCGGGGCACCGTCTCCCCGATCGAGATCATCCCGGTTGCGGAAGACATGGGCCTGATCGTCGACCTCGGCCGCTGGATCATGCGCAAGGCCTGCATGGAGTGCATGCAGTGGCCCGAAGCCGTCAGCGTCGCCGTCAACTTCTCGCCGCAGCAATTCCATCAACGCGACGTGCTGAGCGAGGTTCGCTACGCACTCGGGGTCTCCGGGCTGCCCGCGCAGCGCCTGGAAATCGAGATCACCGAATCCTCGCTATTGCGCAACACGCAATTGACCCACGACGTGCTGTCGCAGTTGCACGCGCTGGGGGTGAGAATCTCGCTCGACGATTTCGGCACCGGCTATTCGAGCCTCAGCTACCTGCATAATTTCCCGCTGCAGAAGGTCAAGATCGATCGATCGTTCCTGGAAGGCATCGACACCGACCGTCCGCTGACCCTGCTGCGCGGCGTGGCGCGGCTTTCCGCCGATCTCGGCATGTCCGTCGTGGTCGAAGGCATCGAGACCAACGAGCAGCTCGAGCTGATCAGCGCCGACGGCACCATCACGGAAGCACAGGGCTATCTGTTCAGCCGCCCGGTTCCGGCGGTGCGGATACGCCAGCTTCTGAATGCCTCGCATGGCCGGCACGTGCCGGAAGAGCCGTTGCTCGCGGAGCCGTCGCGCTCGATCGCCTGAAACATCATTCCCTAAAATGACCAAAATGTAGACTGTTTTCCTCGATCCCCGGGTTGTGCCGGGCTTTGCATGCTTCCCCCTTAACCCTAACGCTTCGATAGCTTTGCAATTTCGCAATGGACTGTTAATCTTTTCTTTTCGCGCTCAAGTTGCAGTTAGGGAGTATTGAGATGACGTCCGAAGCCGAACCGCGCACTTCACTCTATGTGCGCGGATCAAGGCTCCTCGATCGCGTCGATTGCCGGCCCATGGAGACTCCTGAGGAGAAGGATTCTATCTATTTAATGCGTTACAGAGCCTATCTGCACGGCGGAATGATCTTGCCGTCAGAGTCCCTGCGCATCAGCGATGGGTATGACGACGCGCCCAACGCTTGGACGTTCGGAATCTATGTTGACGGGGAACTCTGTAGTTCTCTCCGCCTCCACGTCCTGACGTCGGAATGGCGGCTGTCCTTTGCAACCGAATTATTCGGTGACGTTCTTCAACCCCGCCTCGATCGAGGCGAGGTTTTCATCGACCCGGCTCGTTTTGTTGCCGACCCAGAAAAAGCCCAGCGGTTCCCGGAGCTTCCTTTTCTGACGCTGCGACTGGTCGTTATGGCATGTGAATATTTCAATGCCGATACCGGGCTCGCGCTCGTTCGTGTCGACCACCAGGCGTTTTATCGCCGGGTCTTTCGGTACAAGACGATCGCCGAACCGCGTTCGCTTCCGAATATATTGAAAAAGCTGCCATTGATGGCGACCGAATCCCGGAATCTACGGGGATACGTCTCGGACCGTTTTCCCATCATGCGCTCGAGTGCTCCCGAGCGGCGGAGGCTGTTTGAGCGAAGCGGCGCGCACGTTGCGGTACCGACCAACGTTCTTCCGTTCGAACGCGCCTCCATCGTCCCGCTGGCCTGACGCGGCGGCCGCCCGGTTCCGCCCGCATCCCCGGTCACTTTCGCGTCGCTTCGCGCCGCCCGCCGTCCTGTTTCGGTTCCCGCCGCCCGATCGCGCCGGAAAAACCGGCCCACAACCCGAGCCTTCCGGAGCGCAACGCCGCTTGCCTTCACCGTCGCGCCACATTTACAACTCATTAACTATCGCGGTTGCTTTTCGCCGTTTGGGGGCATTTGATCGGGTCTGGCAACACCCCGTCAAGGTTGACGGAACGTTCGCTTAACCAACCCCCTGTAGACCGGACAACAGTCCAAAAACCTGAGCGTGGAGGCTCCGGAATGAAATACCAGATGCGAATCCTCCAGGGATTGAAGTTGGCCGCGGTGCTTGCGGTGGCGCTGTCGATGGGCGCCTGCGCCAACAAGAACCTTGGCACTGACGCGATGGCGAGCGCCGCGACCCCGGGCAGCCAGCAGGATTTCGTGGTCAATGTCGGCGATCGCGTGTTCTTCGAGAGCGACCAGACCGACCTCACGCCGCAGGCGATCGCGACCCTGGAAAAGCAGGCGCAATGGCTGCAGACCTATCCGCGCTACAGCTTCACCATCGAAGGTCATGCCGACGAGCGGGGAACGCGCGAATACAACATCGCGCTCGGCGCCCGCCGCGCCCAGTCGGTGCGCACTTACCTCGCCTCCCGCGGCATCGATGCGTCGCGGATGCGGACGATCTCCTACGGCAAGGAACGCCCGGTCGCGGTCTGCAACGACATCTCCTGCTGGTCGCAGAACCGCCGCGCTGTCACGGTCTTGAACGCGAGCTCGTAAGCGCTCCGGCAATTCGCAAAGTTTTTTCACCGGCGCCTTCGGGCGCCGGTTTTGCTTTAGCGGCGCGCGATGAAGTCGCGGATCACGGCCATGGCGCGCTCGGGCGCATCCGGGACCACGGCATGTCGGCAATTTTCAAACCGTTCGAACTGCACCAGATGCGCCGGAAGTGCGGCGGCGATATCCGCCTGGCTCTCGATCGGGTGGATGGGATCGTCTTCGCCGCCCAGCACCAGGGCTGGACACTGGATGCGGTGCAGATCGCCGAGCATGTTGAAGCTGCGGCTTTCGCCACCTGGTCTGGTGAACCATTGCAGCACCTCGAACCGGTTGACGACACGGCGCGCCACGTCGGGATCGCGTGGGTTGCGCGTATAGTGCGGCATGGCGAGGCTGCGCCAGGTATGAAGCGATGCCTCGTCGTGACCCTGAGCCTCCAGGAACCGGCGGCGCGCGAGCGCGCCGAGTTCGGGCCCTCCAAAGCGTTCGAACAACGCTACACGGCGATCCCGATAGGAGCCCCCGACGGCTTCGGTGCTGATAAGCACCAGCTTTGAGGGATGGGCCGGATGGCGGGTGGCATAGGAGATTACCACCATGCCGCCGAACGATGCGCCCAGCACGATCGGCTTTTCGATGCCCAGAACATCGCAGAAGGTGCGCACGTCATCGCCCCATTGCGCCAGGTTCCACCGTTCGCGCGGACCATCCTCACTCCGACCGTTGCCGCGATGGTCGAGATAGATGATCTGGGCGGTATCGGCCAACGCCGAATAGGCGGGCTTATAGATCGAGTGGTCGAAGCCGGGGCCACCATGGAGCAGGAGCAAGGTCGGCTTTTCCCGCATCGCCGGACCCTCGGGGGTGAACTTTACGCCCTCGACATCGAAGAATAAACGCACTCCGTTCACGATCACATACATGGCCAGGCCGCTTGCTTGTTTCGGCGCCGATACTAAACCATACCGCCCAGAACAGTGCCGGATTCGCGAACATCAGTCACAATTCTGGCGTACTCAATTCCTCAATGTGCGGGGCTTTTCGCTTAACTAGCCGATCTCGTCGTCAGGGCAAAATGTCACCCAGATTTCCCAAATTGACCTGTGCCGTGGCCCTCGCCGCGATGCTGATGTTTAGCGCGCAGGCGTTCGCGCAGTCGGAGGAAGCGGATGCGGAAATGCGCATCCAGCGGCTGGAAAACCAGCTACGTCAACTGACCGGCCAGAACGAGGAACTGCAATTCCGCAACCGCCAGCTCGAAGAGCGCTTGCGGCAACTCGGCGATGCGCAGACGGCCCCGGGCGGTGCGCCTGCACCGGCCCAGCCCGGCGTCGCGGCGATCGCGCCGGCTCAGGCGGGTCCGGCCTATCGCCCGCCGCAAGCCCAAGGGGGCTTAGCTCAAGGGGGCTACGCGCAACCGCAGCCGCCTTACGGGCAACCGCAACCGCAGCCGGGCTACCCGCAGCAACAGGTCGCAACGCCCGCGCCGATCGGTCAGGAGCCGCCCCAAGGCGGATATCAAGGCGGTTATCAAGGCGCGCCGCAAGGTCGGCGCCGCGGCGACGCCTTCGATCCCAGCCAGGACCCCAATGCGCCGGGGGCGCCGCGGGCGCTTGGCGGCGGTCAGCTTGCTATTCCGCAGGATGCCGGCGTCGGCGCGCCGGGCGGACGCGGGCCCGGGGAGCCGCTCGATCTCGCCAACACCGGCGGGGCGCGCTATCCGCAAGGCAACCTGCCGCCACCGCCGCCCACTCCGAACGGCGCGCCCGGGCTCGCTACCGCCCCGCCCACGCAATCGCCGCGCGACGAGTTCGATCTCGGCATCGGCTATATGCAGCGCAAGGACTATGCGCTTGCCGAACAGACTATGAAGAGTTTTGCGCAGAAATACCCGAACGACCCGATGCTGGCGGATTCGCAATACTGGCTCGGCGAGAGTTTTTTCCAGCGCCAGCAATACCGCGACGCCGCAGAGGCGTTCTTGGGCGTAACCACCAAATACGATAAATCGGCGAAGGCGCCGGACGCGCTGCTGCGGCTCGGCCAGTCGCTCGCGGCGTTAAAGGAGAAGGACGCCGCCTGCGCCGCGTTCGGCGAGGTGATCCGGAAATATCCCCGCGCTTCCACCGGCGTCAAGGCGACCGTGGACCGCGAGCAGAAGCGGGTGAAGTGCTGATGCCGGCACCTTCGCGCTAGAGCATGATCCGGAAAAAGCATGCCCTCGGGCCACGCCCCGATCGGTGGGCACCGGTTTTCCCTTAGCTAACAAACGCGAGAACGCGTTTGCGCGGAGATCATGCTCAAGCAAAAAAGTGAGAAGCCGGATGACGATTCGACGAAAAGTCATCACGCGAGGGTCGGCCTTGCACCTTCACTTCAACGGCGGCGCCTTGGACTCACATTCCGCTTCCAAGCGCCAGATCGCGGCCGAGGCCACCGCCCGCCGCGGTGACCGCGGCGAAATCAGCCCAAGGCTAAGCCGTTAGACGCGCGCGCCGTACGGTTTTCCGAGCTGCGCAGAGGTGTATTCATGACCGACAGGGCGCCGAACACATTGACATCGAATTCGTGCCGATGGCGCCAACAACAGCGTCACCAGCTGATCGACCGATGTCGCTAGGTAGTCGCCTGGCGGGGAGCCACGTTCCTACCACTCGTGAGGGCGCAGGTGGTCAAATCGTAAACCTAAGTATCATCGTCTCAAACAAATGTAAGGCACTGATGAACGTCTGTGCAATGGTCCGATCCGTCGCTCTGTGATTGGTTGTAGTTCGAAGGCGTCATGCCGTTCGAACCGGGATTGTGGAGGCGAAATGCTGAGCAAAGGATATTTGGACACGGCACGGACCATACTCCGGGCGGCCCAAACAATGACCGACCAACACGTTGCGGGTCAGCTTAGGGCGCTTGCTGAGAACTATGAGCGGCGAGCTGAGAAAGCTGCACACGCTGAAGCGGCCAAGGCATTGGCTCGGTCAGCTGCTCGCGAATGTGAAGCACTATCATGAACGTCACCATTCAGAAGCTTAACGGCTTGTGGCACCTCATCGTCGGGTCGTGTCAGATCCGAACTCCGTTCTTGGAGACGCAGGACCGCGCGCTGGTCGTTGCGTACGCCCGCCGGGTCTACCCGGGCGCCAAGATCTTCGAACGCGACTGACGGTTAAGAAGGGAATGAGGCGGCACTCCCGCAGGTCAAGTGTGCAGCGCCAGCCCTCTGAACTAAAGAAAGTTTTAGTGGTGACGGTGCTGCTGTCTCTTATCTCAACATTGTCTGACCGTTGTGCAGATCATGAAAGATACACAAGGAGCCGATGACATGAGCGATCATAATGAATGGATCAGCTGTTCGCACTGGGGCATGTTTACTCTGGAGCGCAAATCCTCGCCGCAGTCGAATTGATTTAGCCAGACAATTCGCGCTTCGACTGCAGTTGTCAGCAAACACACACGACATGCTGGAGGTCAGGCCTGTGCGCCCTAAGAAGCGGTCTGCATTGATCGAGCCTTCGCTGCTGCTGGAGGCTACCAGCCACACAGCGATGGGCATTGCCGTTGGTCTCGCCTTTGCGTTTCTCGCAACTCACATCACCGCGTTGGGCATCGCGACCTTGATCAATTACAGCCCAACTCCAGATGTCGTTATGATAATGTTCGTGGGCACATGCGCGATAACCTTCGGTATCGGAGCGACCCTGACGGGGTTGGCAATCATTTTGACTGAAGATCCTGATACCACGGGCCGCGAATAGCCCTTGCGGTTAGTGTTAGCCGCCGCCCACTCGGACGCGCTCCTTCCCTTCCACATCAATCCGCCCCCGGACACGCTGGTCGCACCGTCTGGATTGCCGTAGTTCGGATGCAAAAAACCCGATCTGCCCAGCGGTATGCCTCTAGAGCATGATCCGGAAAAGTGGACACCGGTTTTCCGAGAAAGATCATGCTCAAACAAAGAGATAGAGCAGGATGACGATTCGGAGAAAAGTCATCCTGCTCTATGCAAGTCATAGGTCCTGACGCTCGGCTTATGACGAACCGTTTCTGCAAGCGCGAACGTACTGGAGAGTGCGAACGCAGAGGCTAACGCTATTGTCGTGAGTTCATGTTTTCTCCGTCGTTGTTTACAGAACAACAAATGGAGCTTCTGTTTCAAAGCGTCGGAACCATGGGTCCATAGTAGGTGCCCCAGTGACCCCACACATCGCCGCCCCCGTATCCGTCACCGGGAGCACCACCGAATCCGCTACTAAAGTGGTCGCCGCGAAAAACATCGTCTCCGCCAATATAACGCGCGCCGGGCGTGTTACTCGCATTGGCGTTTCCTGCGAGGTGCCGCGAGGTTACGTGGCTCTCGCGAGCCATAGCAGGAGCCGCGAGCATGGCTGTAGCGATCAGCGCGGCCGCCAGAAATTTAAACTCAGTCATTCAATTTCTCCAAAAGCCAATAACGTTTGACTCCTCTTGAAATGGTGAAGCGATGAAGCCACCAAAAGGAACATTTCCTCACGTCGTTACAACTCCGCGCGAGGTCAGCGGGTCTTCCCATTGCGGCCACGGACGCTCTGGAGTGCATGTGGAATTTAGTGGACACCACGCCATCCATAGGTCAACCGCTCTGACATGAAGAACGTTTGGGACCTTTTGCCGCACCATGATGAAAGTTCAAAAAAAGAGGGCGTACCGTGTCGTGATGGTTCAAAATACCGGACTGACTGCTCTATCCAACGAAGAGCAATTTCAATGATTGTTTGTTCGTAAGGAGGAACTCTCAATGAAGCTTCGCGCGCCATTCCTTATCGCAGCGGGACTTTCAATTCTCATTTCGATATCAGTCCCAGCCAGGGCCGCTGCACCAGAGTCCAAACATCAGATCACTATCCTCTATGATGCATTCGGCACCGATGCTTCGATGACGAAGGACTGGGGCTTCTCCGCCTTCGTGGAGATCGCTGGA
>Ga0210401_10003857_pt1 | contig 15857 bp, 12 predicted proteins | sample IncBWH32MmetaG_FD_150866 | JGI IMG/M metagenome (GOLD analysis project Ga0210401, IMG submission 150866) | Forest soil microbial communities from Barre Woods Harvard Forest LTER site, Petersham, Massachusetts, United States - Inc-BW-H-32-M | ecosystem: Environmental > Terrestrial > Soil >... | reverse complement strand
CCCCGACCGCTGGCAACTGCAACAGTCATTATTGATGCGAAGATTTCGAAAGGAACCCGCTTCATCTTCTATACCAATAACGAGGGGGATAGATCCGCGCACCTTCCGATCACAGCAGGTGACTGTCACGAATACGCCTTTTCGACCCCCCTTACCGTGACGAGTATTCGTCTGGATCCTACCGAATTGGCGGATGGAGAAGCTGAGATCAGAGGCATACGTTTCGAAAGCGCAGGTCAACCTTCTCGGAGGCTCCCATTGCAGGATTTGGCGAGGTTTTTGAAATCCCAAGCGCAGGTCGAAATTAACCCTAGCACCGGCGGCGCCGTGATCAAAGCCACACGGCCCGGCATCTACATAATGTCCACTGTGGATCCCAAAAACTATCCGTCGGTTGCGTCGTCAACGGCACGAGCAGATGAACGTGATTCGGCAATTTAGTGGGAGGCATGCAATGCGCAACATTTTTCATTCGTTCCTGCCCTCCGAACAGCTAACGGGACGGAGCGGACAGCCGAGACCGTGAGGGCCGCTAGAATAGTAAGCTCATTGCCGCGCCGCAGGATACTTTTTGGTTTTTTCGTTATCGCTCTAGCCTGCATCGGGTCAATCACTGGGAGAAAGTTATCGGAAACGACTTTGGGACAGACTGCAACTGCTGAAGTGACCGCATTCATCCCGACCGGAAGCGTTTTTCGACTCTATTACAACAATATGTGGTCAGAGCCGGTAGCGGTACCGGTCCAGCGCGCCGTCTGGGCCGTATATCGATTTCCCGTACCGGCTCGGCTCACGTCGCTGCGACTGGACCCGACGGACGAGGTTAATGCCAACGTGTTAGTGCGGAGCATCGTCATTCGTACACCACGCGGCTCCGTGGATCTGTCGGTCTCACAACTGTCGGCATGGCTCAAGTACCAATTGGACTTTCGTTATTCGTCGCAAGACGGAATCGGCATTATCCACACCCAGAATCACGGCGCATATATGATGAGCACGGTTGAAGTCGATGTTGCTCAAAAGACGCTGCCTCTCATCGGCCAGCTTCGATTGAACACGGATGGATTGCTTTACGCCTCCGCCTTCCTTGCCGTCGTGGTTCTCTTTGCTTGCGGCCGACCCGGGCGCGCGATCCTGATCGTGTCCGTTATCCTGGTGCTTAGCTATTGCAGTTCATATTTCGTTGTGAGATCTCTGTACGAATGTAGTGCTCCCATGCCTCCGGTGACCGATACGGTGGGATACGAGTCATATTATGGGACTTCTAAAGCGAAGGACTTGAGAGCTCTCGATGCGGCGTTGTTAGCCGCCGCTGCATTGTCGTCGGTTGCGAGTTTCGCTGCCTACCGATTTATGTTCAAGCCCAAGAAACGTGAAACGCGGATCGATTGGGCCCGATTTACAACCAAGGATTCGATCTTTCTCAGCGTGTGCACTGTAGTTTTTGCCATGGGTTCATTTCCGCCTGCTGAGTCGTACTGGAAATCGGCGACCACGATGCACGCCTACGACTTTGATTCTCAGAGCGTAGTGACGTGGGAATATCTTGTTGAATTAGGACGACTCCCCTGGCGGGATTTTTGGTTTCCCTACGCGGGCTTGTATGACAAACTTGCTCCGCTGTATCCGTATTTCGTACACGCCTGGGAACAGCGCGTGCTCGTTTTCTCGGTGCTGGTTTTTTGCGCCTATGCTTTGCTTCGAAAGAGCAGGGTCGCGCTCGTCTGTCTCTGTGTACTTTTCCTCTACTTCGAAGCATACGGCGTGTTCACACCAAGTGCTAGCTGGCGCTATTTCCTGAGTCTTAGCATTGTTGGTCTCTCGATAATAGCGTTTGATACCACCGCGCCACGACGTCTGAATATCTTCCTGGGTCTTTGGTTTGTATATGTACTTTCGCAAGAGGTGAGTCAGGCCTTCTATGCTGTGCCAGTCATCCTCTGCCTGGCAGTGGCATTTGTTTGGAACGCTCATATGGCAGGTCAAATGAGAGCGGCGCTGTCGCGATTGTCGATCACTGCTGTTACCGTCGTGGCGGCGACGCTTGCGTATATCATAAACTTGTGGTCCAACTCTCAGTTGAGGGAATGGTGGCTTCTTGTCTCAACACTCAACATTCAAGAGGACTATAGTTCTTGGCCCGCTGATGTGAGTTCTTGGTTTCTAATTCCCCAAACGTTAGATCAATGGCTGATAACTGTCGCAGTAGCTCTGCTCTGTGGTGGATTGATTCAGGCGGTCTGGACCCGCGCCAAGAACTCTGCATTGCTGGCACCGGCTGCCATCTCTTTACTCGCTCTCATAGTGCTTCAGAAGCAAACTGTTCGGCCATCGATTGCCGGGCAGGTTATCGCAATTCCAATTCTCGGTCTCGCAATCTTGATTACACAGATCATTCAGAGGACAGAGGGCGGATGGAAGAAAGTCCTTTTCATCGGAGCATTCGCCGTACCCTCAATTCTTACTTGTTTCAGTTTTAATACATCCAAGGACCGTCAACAGCTTTTCGCTCATTTGAACATCTTTTCCAACCTTGGCGCTGATCTGCGCGAGTCGTTCCTACTTCCGAACGGCTGGGCGCCGGTACGTCAGGCATTCTTCGCCCCAGCCACTTTCGAGCTCGGATCTATGAATGGAGAGGAGCTCATCAGAGCGATTCATGCCCAGACAACAATCGCCGAAGAGGACAACATCTATGTGCTCGGTGATAACCCTTATTTGTACATTCTTTTGCGCAAGCCGATTCCGTTCTACGAGACGATCTACAATCAGTCCCCTCTGTTCTGTCAGACAATGACGGTGGAGTGGCTGGCAGCGAAGAAACCGAAATATGTGTTCTGGGATTCAAGTGCTCGTGATTTCGATTCTGTACCTAACGTCGTTCGAACGCCGCTGCTTTTTATGTACGTCATGAACCGATACGTACCTCACACGCGAATCGGTAAGTTCGATGTCTTACGCAGACGGGAGGCGGGCGATCAGCCGGCGATACGGTATTGGAAGGAACAACTGGGAGCAGTCCTGGACCTCGGTTACGTGCCAGCTCTTTCAAATGCGTTGCGGCTTGCCCGGCAGACCAACCCAATCGGCATGCGCTACATCGTAGCCCACTCAGGTACGCCCCAAGAAGGACGATACCGCGAGATTGGGCTGCGGATACTTGGCGAGCCTTTTGCTCTAAAATTTAAGGAGAAAGTTGGCGTCCACGACTATGCTATTCCACTAGACCACGTTGCCTATACAGCTATTGTCGACGACATCAATCAAGTGAAGATAGACCCTAGCAACGACTTGGCTATCGAATATAAAGATCTTAGGCTTCCACGAACCCTCTTGTATTGATTGTCCGATATCTCTGGCGCCAGGGGACTAAAACAGTCGAGTTGAGCGTGAGGGTCTATCCGGCCGAAGCGGGCAAGTAACCGCCGAGAGGAGGTTTGAGGCCAATGGGTGGAAACGATCGCATCGCCGGCCATTCAACACCTAGAACTAAACCGACAGCCGCAGATGTATTGCTGGCTTTGGTCTCAACTTCCACTCTGTCACAAAAACCGGGGCGGGTCATTGCATGAGCCTCTCAAATTATCGCTGGTAGAGTCTTCGGGGAGCAGATCTCTCCCGATCCAGATGGGGTAGGATCTTATTTAAATGACTGCGGACCAATCAATCATCGACGCGTTTCACATTTCGTACTATCGGGAACCTGAGACGACGTGGGCCAACACTTTTTGGTTTGGCGTACGGGTGTATAAGTGTCCGCTTGATTTGTGGGTTTACCAAGAGATAGTCCACGAGACGAAGCCAGATGTTGTTATCGAAACAGGTACGCTATTTGGTGGAAGTGCGTTGTTCTTCGCTTGTATGTTTGACCTACTGGGAAACGGGCGGGTGGTAACGATAGATTTGAAACCACGACCCGAAAGGCCTCACCACAATAGGATCACCTACATCACCGGCTCATCAACATCGAATGAGGTGATTAGATGTGTTCAAGATCTCGTCGGTAGTGCGAATAAGGTCATGGTCGTGCTGGACTCAGATCACACCGCTCCACACGTACTGCGGGAGATTCGCATGTACTCGCCGATGGTCACGAAAGATGCTTACCTAATCGTGGAAGATACGAGCGTGAATGGCAATCCCGTGCTACCAGACTTCGGTCCGGGTCCAAAGGAAGCGGTTGAGGAGTTTCTCAAGGAGAATACGGATTTCGCGCAAGATAAGACCCGGGAAAAGTTTGGTCTGACTTTCTGCCCTGGGGGTTACCTGAGGCGAATTCGCTGAGCAGTGCACTTTCCTCCACAAGTCGTCCATTCATACTGGAATTTCGAGCTCTTTCAAGCTTTTTAGATTGGTGGTAGCGCGATAGACAGTTTGGAGCATCCCGACGGCGATCGATTCGCATAAGCTCTGTTCCGCCCATTCTCCATGAACTTCTATCGGAAATCGGGGCACGGCGGAGCCGGTTGTCGCAGGCCACGCTCTCAGGGTCGCTTTGACAACCGAGACGAGCTGGCATTATTTGGACTCTAAATGTCAGCGCGACCCTCCGGGCAACAATCTCTGTAGCGGTTCGGAACGCTGCCGGAAACGGATATTGGAATCCACTATCGAGACAAAGGCGGCTAGCATTCTCGATACGGGTCGCCGATACGTATCGGGCCACGCCGTCTATGCCATCTGATAAGATTAAACTTACTTTTATTAGCCGAGTTGCTCGCAGTTAGGAGCGACACTATTTGAAGTACCTAGCGTTGAATATGCATGCGCGCGTTGATTACTCGCAATACGGTCAGCCCTTGTTCTTTCGGCAGTTTCTTCCTCCAGAAGTACCAAATTTTCTGGTAGACGTAGGAGCACATGATGGCTTCGAGGGCTCAAACTCACGCGAACTATTGCTCAAAGGCTGGAGCGGAATACTTTTTGAGCCACTGCCCCTCGCGTTTGAAACTTTGAAACAGAATTGCGGCGGCATGGATCGTGTCAAGCTGCACAATCTCGCTTGTGCCGACTATGATGGAGAAGCTGAGTTCTTCATCGGCCTAGATGGGCCTCAGGGGCAAACCAGCAGCCTGTCCGATGATCCACGCTGGATGCACAATCATAGTGGAAAGACCATCCGAGTAACAGTTCGAACATTGAATAACGTCTTAGAGGCTGACCAGTGCCCCCCAAGGTTTGGCCTGTTGCTGGTTGACGCCGAGGGTATGGACTTTGAGGTTCTCAGGGGGATTGATTTGAACCGGTTTCGACCCGCCGTGATCTGCACGGAGCAATTCCAGATACATCCAGACAAAGACGAACGCAAATATGACCTCCTAAGGGCTGCCGGATACCAGGACCGGGGTATTGTGGGCTTTGACTCTATTTGGACGTGTAATGAGCTGGTAGGCGAGCGATGCTGGCCTATCGCAAATGATGTTTACGTCGGCAATCATCTTCCAGCCGGGCTTTCGCGTTTGCCGGTTCGCGGCGCTGGATCAGTGCATTTTGACGTTCTCTCAAGCGACAACGGTACCTTGAAGGCATCCGGATGGGCTTTCGCCTATCCTGGACTCGCGCCTGAAATGCTGATCATTGAACTGACTGATGAGGCTGGCGGCACAAGGTATGTCCAGGGCACGCGGTACCCCCGTATTGACGTGGCACGTCATTTTCAGCACGGGGGGCTAAGACTCAGCGGGTTCCGCGTAGTTGCTGACGGTTTCGGTGGTCAAGCAGAATACAAAGTCTCGGTGATACAAGTTACGCCCGATGGCATCTATCAAAGTGCAGTCCATGAGCTTCGGTGTATTCAGGCTAAGTGACCGCAAACCTGGACAGACCATCACCCTGTCTTTTACGATAATGATTTCGGTCAAGGTCGATGGTCTGACCGCCTATCGAAAGAATTAAGCCTTGCGAAAAATGAATACTCTCTGACCTCCGAGATCCGGTACGATCTCCGCTGGGATCAAGGCGGCTCGCGCCGCCAGTTCTTGAAAGTGCTCCGGATTGATATCAATTCTGCCCTCGTTGCCGCTAAATTGTGCTCCTGGAGCCACTTCGGTATGAATACTCAGCGCAGCGCGTCCCCGTTTGGACAACACACGGCCCACCTCGTTCAAATAGTGGATTGCATCTGGCTCGAGCAAGTGCGTAAACAACGAAGCTGCAACGACGAGATCAACGCTGTGATCAGTGCAGGGAAAAACGAGATCAGAAGCTCGTATGCTGCCACCGGGGTTGTACTCGGCTGAGTATACATCATAATGCAAAAACTTGGCACGCTGGGGAAAAAGGGGCGTGAGGAATCGGTTACACCAGTCGATACTTTGGGGAATTACATCAAATCCGATGTAACTCTTAACGCGAGGCGAAGGCAGGAGCACCCGGGCTGCTCGCGCGCAGCCACAACCGATATCTAACACGGAAGCCTCGGTTTCAGTCAACCGCAACAGTAGTTGCCCCCAAGCATCGCTCATCACCAAGAAGATTTCCAACGTCAATCCACCCACGCTCCACATCAAACCGTCCGGGGGTAATGGAATAATCCCTTCCCAGCGGGTGTATCGCTCATTGGTACGGCTCGAGTCTTCTGGTGAAATCTTTGATAACGCTGTGGTACTCATAAAGTCTTGTCCAGTCAACTGCGATTGGTTCGGCAGTTCAGGAATATCGCCGCCAGTACACTCCCGTCCAATCTATCTCATGCACAGTTTCATGAATAGAGTGAGCCTGTCTGAAATCATCAACCGCCGCCTTGCAATTAGGGAGCGCTCCGTAATCGTCGATGATAACAAAGCCGCCTAACGACAGCTTCGGGTAGAGCGATGACAGTGCTACATGGGTTGATTCGTACATATCTCCATCGAGCCGCAGAACCGCAATAGATCCGATCGGAGCTGTGGGAAGTGTGTCCCTAAACCAGCCCGGGAGAAAACGGACCTGGTGGTCGAGAAGTTCGTATCGACGAAAATTCTCTTTCACCATATCTAGTGGGACGCCGAGGTAGGATTTGAGTTCCGAGTGGCGGTCGCCACGATCATGTACGTACAAGTCTTCGTCCGCAACTGGCAAACCTTGAAAAGAGTCTGCTAACCACACCGACCGGTCCGTAATGTTCCAGGCTTTCAATACCGCCCGCATGAAAATGGCGCAGCCTCCCCGCCACACCCCGGTTTCTACAAGATCACCAGGCACGCCCTCCAAAACCACATCTTCGACGCACGCCTGAACGTTATCAAGCCGTGCCGTTCCAATCATTGTTTCGGCTTCGGTGGGCCAATCGCGCCCAACTTGCCGCAAGGAAGGATCAAAGGCATGAGTTCTCTGGAGATCCGAAGTTAATCGAGCATCGGGAAACAGATCCCGAGTCAGGCACCGCTTCAGTAAACGCAAGTACAACGACCGAACCGCTTCCACCTTGTCAACGCGAAGCCCTAAACCAGTGGACATATGGAATCGATGGTGGTCAGAAGCTTCCATCGTCGTCTTACGGATTGCACGTTAATCGGGCTCTCTGCGAGGGACGTAAGCGCTTCGAAATAATCTTCTGCTACTTCTTGCCAGGTCCTATAAGAAATTGGAATCGCAGCGGGCGCCGGTTGAGACAGAATAGCAGTTACAACGCTGCGGAGATCACGATGTGTTGGGACAATGTGAAGATTTGGGTCAGGAATCATCGATTTGAGCTCACGGTTTACATTGGTGTCAATCACCACGACTGGACGGGCCATAGCGAGGGCATCAAGGATCGGCATCCCGAATCCTTCGTAAAAGCTCGGATAGAACGAAATCGAAGAACCTTCATATATTTCGCTAATCTCCGCCCGGCTCAACTCGCCGCTGGAGAGCCATTCGACATTACTCGCCGAGCCCTCTGCCGGCGGCGCACCACCAAGCGCGACCACCTTGCCACATCCGTCGAGTTCAGCGACCGCCCGGCGAATTGCCTTATGGTGGAACTCGTTCCCAACTACGAGGATGTATCCATCGGACGGGCGGCCGTAAGTTGTGACTTCCGCCGTCCCATGATGGATCACAGTGAAGTTTCCACGGACGTTATAGAATTCTTCGAAATCGGCTTTGGACGCCTCGCTGATCGTGATCACCCGATCCGCAACTTCCGCAGCGGTTAGAAAAATAGATCTAATGTTGGGGCCACAAATGTAGTCGCATCGAACTGCGATCAAATCTTGATGAGTGTAACAGAGTCTCGCCGCACGCGTGGTCAAGCGGTACAACTCGTCCCATTTAAAAAATTGGCATGGTTTGAATGCTAGATCGAACGTAAGGTTCGGAGTTCTTCGCTCATCGAAGAAGGTATATCCCACTAACTCGGAACGAAAAAACTCATGCGCTTCGGTGCTCAGAGCCAACGCGAGGTCGTAATGGTCTCTAAGCAAAGGTGCCAAATGTGCCAGAAGGCTCAAACCAAACTCGGATGTACCAGAGTGCTTTGCAGGGAGATGGGACAGATCATAAAGAATGCGCTTCCGATGCGGTGCCCACAGCACGCTGAAGTGATCGATAGGATCGATATAGAACCTGGAATACTGCGCGATTTTGCGTCCGTACTCGGGATAACGCTGGTTTAAGACCTCACGATTACGCTCTTCCAGGGCTTTCCGCTTCTCGCCGAAAGTCGCCGATTCGAAATGAAACACGAATGCATGATTCGCTGACACGGCCGAGTAGCCGCAACTGTTAATTCGGCACACGAAATCATTCTCTTCATTGTAACCGGGACTATACTCCGGATCGAAGAGCCCAAAGTGTTGGAGAACGATATTCTTGATCAACATGCAAAACCCGACGCATGTCGGCACGACATGATAACGCGGCAAATGATCGCGAACGCTCAGCCAGAGCTGATAGGCGTCGTCAGGATTGAGACGTTCGTATGCAGGCACGGAGAAGATGGTTGCATTATTACTTCGGGGCGTGACCACTCCATGCCTTTCATGATGATGAAGGACCAAGGACATTTCAGCTAAGAAGCCCGGTGTAACCTTGGTATCGGAGTTGAGCAGCAATAAATCGTTTCCCGTTTGGATCACTTCTCGCATTGCGTGGTTACAGTTTTCCACGAAACCGAGATTGGTTGAATTACGCGAATACTTCAACCCTGGTAGTCGGTCTTGAAAATCAAGAGCTACCAAGGCAATGCTCTCGTTGGGCGTGGCGTCATCGGCAAGATGCACCTCGGCCCCGTACGCCAAGTTAGCGGTCAAACTTTCGAGGCAAGTTCTAAGCTGATCGGCAGCACCGTATACCGGAATCACGATTGATACGGGATGGTAGCTTTCGATACTGTCAGTGTTCGACATGGAGGATTAGGAACGAACGGCAAGAAGGAGATCGTACAACTTGCGCACCGGAGCGGTTATCCTCCAGGAGTATGATCGTAATATTTCGGCTCGGTCGCGGCGTTCCGATTCCAGGGCGTTCCGAAGAAGATTGAGTTCCTGCTCCATCGTCGATCGGAAATGCGTGAATTGCCGTTCCAACTCAATACGGTTATCTTGTTCTCGTTCGAGGGCCCGGTTGGAATCGTCAAGCCGGGCAAAAAGCGCATGTTGCGCTCCAAATGCGCGCTTACACTCAGCGACGGCGGCTAAACGTTCTGTTTGCAAACTGCGCACTTCAAGCTGAAGCGAGCGGGCAGTCAGAATCGCCTGATCCCGCTCGTGCTCCACTGTGCCCTTCTCCTTCGCGACGCGCTCTAGCTCCTGCCGAAGCGACTCCAGTCCCGCCACTGCCGGAACGCTGTTGCGCCAAAGCTTGCTGGATGAAAGTAACGCCTCGATCGCTGGGCCAATCTTCGAACTCACTCGTAATGAAATGTCAACAATCAGCGGCTGATCCAGCAAGACCTTATCATCCTCTGGAAGGAACAACTTGGGGTCCGATCCCGCACTGATTAGCATAGGAGCGTCAGCGTCGGCAGCGACAATCAATTCATCATCGAAGGCGCAAGAAAGAATCTCGCCGGTTGTGGTCCATGATTTCAGCACAGTCTTGTCGACGGGGCGGCGAAGGAAAATTCCACGAATCTCTACTAAGCCTGGTGCGTCTGTTGGATCGATTCGTACGCGACCGCAGCCGGAGCCTTGAGACAGTTCAATGCTATGGGTCTCCCATCGGTTTAGCCGGAGAGGTACGGTAACGCTCGTCGCCTCTTCATAGCCTCCACGCAAACATGGAAATACCTGAAGGCGAACGGCTGATCGATCGGACTGAACAAAACTTGACCGCTGTTCCCACGCCAGTGCATCCGCTAGAGTTGAGTAGTAATGCTGCAAGAATACACGTTCGGAGGTGGAGCCGGAAAAAAGGTACCGCACTAGCTCGGGGCGGTCCGAAGGGCCACCCGGTTTGCAGAGTACCCCCAGTCCCCAACTGTGAGTGAACTCGAAGCTGCTATACTTCTGGCTGATCTCTTCCCAAAACCTCCAAACATTGAAATCGGCGTGTCGTGCATTGCTGTCATGAAGGAGAATTATTCCACCGGGTCGAACTTTCGGAAACCAATTCTCGAAATCGTGCTTCACGGCCCCGTAGGTGTGCAACCCGTCGATGTGCAGCAAGTCTATGGTTTCGGCGCCGAATTGCTCGCTGGCGCGATCAAAAGTATCCCGCAGAAGAGTTGAAAAATTTCTGTAGTGGGTCGAATTGTACGTTTGGACATCTTGAAACACAGACTCGTCGTAATAGCCAGCGTGCGGATCTCCTTGCCAGGTGTCGATGGCGTAGCACTTGCAAGGCACACCGTTCTCGGCGACAGCTTGACAGAAGCCGAAAAATGATTCCCCGAAGTGCGTGCCCAACTCAACCAATAGGCTGGGCCGAATTGCCGCAATCAGATCGTGGGCAAATGGTAAGTGCCCAGACCAATTCCCCAAGTCACCTGGCCTGTACCGCCTCGGTTGAAACCGCTTCGAGGATAGATCAATCAATCCAGTCGCCTCCGCCAAGGCGCCCACAAATGTTGAAGCTGATTTTGATCATAGATTACCGCGCTTCAGTACGGCATCGACCTCGCCGAAATCCTCCAAGTTTCTGTTGAGTCTTAGACGAGAAGATGCCGGATCGGCTAAGGCGCCAGTGGGTCTTTCGCTATTGTACTGAAGTGTGGCCACGGCGTAGGGTGTAACCAGAACCTTACGGCCTTCTCTGTGGGAGACGCTGACCAATCTGGTACAAAGATTATCTAAACTGTCTTCGCTGATGTTGCTTAGGCAAAATGCTGAACGGGCGAAGTCTGACCGGACCGCGAAGTAATAAGAGTCAATGCCCGGCACCGAACGGACAACTTTTGTTAACCCCATGTATCCAGCAGATGATAGAGGCAACCCGCGAAATGGATTCACGAGATCATCACTCTGACCGGAGGCTAATCCGCAGCTCACAACCAGTCCATGCCTGTCGGCAACCACACCCGAAATCACGCCGCAATCATCACGAAGCACCTGCGTGACAAGCTCCTCCATGAAGCCGTGATTTACACATTCCAGGCGACAGTTGAGAAACACCAGAACATCAGCCTTCAAATCTTCCATCGTCTGGAGCACAGGTTGGTCACCCCTCGCGGGCCGAGCGGCCCGAATCGTAGATAAGAAGACCTCGTAAAAGCTCGTTCCCGCCGGAAGGGGAATTCTTCGTATTGCTCGTTCCTGGTTCGACCCGTCGGAAGCGCGGTATACGACCGCAACCCGAACTTCTTGACCAAAGCGGCGTCGCAGCCGCATCGATCCTAGAAAGAGTCCAGGCTCAACATCTGCGCGCATGTTTCGTCGAAGGATATGATCGCCTACAACCTTTGTCCAAGCACCGAACACATATGGCTTGGCATCGAGACTGAGTGCCGTTGAACCGTCGTGCATACGCCAATGATAGAGAGGTGTCGGCACATGCTGAATGCGATCCGGACCACACCGTTCTGTTACCCGAAGCAATAGATCCCAGTCCTGCGACCCATCGCGCTCGGAGCGGAACCCGCCGACGTCGATGACTCGTTCTTTCCTGATGCAAACCAAGTGACCAATGTAGTCGTATGACGCAAACAGATCGGCATCGAAATTCGGTTTGAAGACAGGATGCATCCGGCGGCCATGGTCATCGATTTTATCCTCATCCGAATAAATGAGATCAGCATCCGGAACCGATGCCAATCGTTTGGCGATCTCATTGAACGCCAAGGGATGGAGTTCATCATCGTGATCCACCAGGACAATAAACTCGCCGGTAGCATGGTCAATGGCGGAATTGGAGGCCGCTGAGATGCCGCCTTGTTTCTCGCGAAATGCAACATGGATGCGTCGATCGCGAGTTGTCCACCTCTTCAATTCTCGCAAAACAAGTGGATCTGAGGAGCCGTCATCTGCTATACATAATTCCCAAAATGGGTACGCCTGTCTCACGATCGAGCGTATGCACCGATCCAAGTAATACAGAGGCGTATTGTACGTGGGGAGGATTACAGAGATCGGCACTTGGAATGTGGAAGATCTCTCGATCGGAGATACGCGACCGGAATGGTCTTCTTTGCGGGCCACCCAATCGATATACGATCCAGTTACACCTCGTTCCGTTCGGACATCGTGGGGGCTTATTCTGTGATCGACCGTCTTCTCCTTACCTGATGCTGTTATCGCGTGGATTAGGCAGTTTACTACGCCAATCGGTAGACGTACTAAGAATCCGCTCGGCAGGTAATCGAGCGTTTTGAAGTGGGTTGCGACGTCCGGCCTTGGAAGCCCCGCTAGACACGGGAAGCGTTCACCATCGACTAGGATCGTGAGCTCCCTTATGACTTCTGGTGGCTTGGGGCAAAACCAGCCTGAAATGCACAGTTCCGAATGCAATCCTCTAGATAGGACTACTCTCTCGAAGTTCCAAATTGCGGTCTCTGTTTCCACTATCAAATCAGAGTCGATGACCTCCCGGTCGAGGATCCTCGGTTGGCGCGAAAAAATCAAATGCAAAATATAGATTCACGCGATAGGGCGAGAATAACATATTTCAGCATGCGTGCTCCAGATTTTTTGTCAATACGAATACGACCTCGTTATCGGCGGAGACAACGGCAGTGACCGCGAAAGGCAAGCCGAAGTCTTCTCGAGTCCGCAGGAGGAAATGCATAAGGGTATCAAGCGTCCAAACATTGAAATGAATGCTGTATCGTTCAGATGATAGTTGTTTTGCAAGCTTTGGAACGCTCTCTTCCGGTGTGTGCTGAACCTCTCGCGCCCATTCGGCATATAATTCCTGAATGTCTGCTCGTCGGCCGAGCCGCCGCGTGTCCGCTAGGGTTGCATAGGTTGTTAATCGCCGGCTATTGTCAAAGGTGTAGCGTTTATCCGGCACCGCCATGTACAAAGTCCCGCCCTCTTTTAGCACTCGAAGCAAGTTTTCAATGGTCTGAATCGGGTTCTGGCAGTGCTCAAGAAAATGGTTTGCAATGACAAAGTCCTGCGTTTCCGATAGAATAGTGCCGAGCGTTTCCCCATCGTCAATGATATCCGGACGTTGTAAGTCGAAGCGTGCCATCTCGGGATAATGTTGGAGCAGCTCTTCAAGCGACATCCGATCGACGTAGGTCACTCGGCATTCTGGCGACACGCTCAGCTTCCGCTGTAACGCTCCGATTTCGAGGCCATTCCCCCGCAAGAATTTTTTCGCCAAACCCTCCCTAACCGTCTTTTCATATTCTTGAAGAGCGATTCTCAGCTCGACAAGCTCTTCGGAACGGTACGTGTGATCATCGTCAACTTGATACACGCGGACACCGTACTCGCCATACATCTCTTCCAGATCGATTCGAGCATTGAAACCAGCGTAAGTCAGCTCCGGATCACCGAAATGCGTTGCAACATCCTTCCGTTCGCAACGTTCAGCTTTGACCCACTGCACAGCTCTGGTTCGTCTGCTGAATAGTTCCAAGAATATTTCAGAAGGTACGGTTAAGCCGACGTCAACGAAAGCCCAGCCATTCAATTGAATCGCACCAGCCGCAGAAACCTCCTGAACCCAAGTAACCGTCGGGAGATCAATCATGTACTTTCCGCGGTCTAACACTACTTTAGATGGAAGCGAGGAATGAGTCATGCGTCCCATATTTGTTGCCGGTTTCGAGTCGAGTACTGGCCTCGAAAAGCTGGGCCTGCTCGAAATTCGCTATCTTTAATCTAAACCCTACCAGAATGCCCGAACGCCCATTACAACTAGCTGATCGACACTGCCACTCCGATAACACTTCGTCCGAGCCTCGGTGTGGCGCTCTTGGATGACATTATTGGGCCAGTTCCCCCGAGGCCAAGTTACGAAGGACGCTACAACAATCCATTAAGGTCACGTTTGGGTCTTCCGGCGCACCCAATCGTACAGCGCCAAGTCCTCCTGAAGTGAGGCCAAAAGCAAGCATCCGACTTCATCGCCAGGATTGATCCATTGAGTACAGTCTCCAAGATCGCCCGAAACATTTTCAACCGGGACTAAGTCTTGTGGCAAGTGTACGCCATTCGCGCTCACCACCTCGGTTAACTTCGCGTAGCTCTCTTGCATGCGTTCGACCACTCCGACAAAAAGAAATTGATCGAGAACGGACTTTGCGGCATCAAGACGGGACATGACTTGTTGGTTTGCTCGCTGAGCCAGATCCTTTTCGCTGTGCGCGAAGAAATTCGTGACGTAGTTTTCACGGAAAGGAGCATTCTGCGGCGAGCACGTGAACATCCACCGCGCGAATTCACGGGAACTCAGTTTGTCCGCCCGCGGTGGCAAGTACTGAAGTAGGTTCGGATGACGAATGGCAGGAAAGGCCCTACAAATGTAATTCCGGTAAGAAATGAACTGGGCCACCGGGTTTCGCAAGAAGGTAACATAATGAACGCGTCGTCCAGCAATCACCGGTGGGAAGACGCGAACAAAGTGCGAGCTGATCGAAATCGGGTCATCTGTCGTGATTGCGTCCGCAAGCTGCTCTTTGCTAAAGAGGAAATCTGTATCGTCAACGTAAAGGTTGAGATGGCGTGTGCCGAAGTGTTTTTGAAGCAGTGATCGGAAAGAGCTACCAGCACATTTTGGAATGTGGACATGAAACAAGACAGACTTCTGTTCCTTCACTCGTTGTCCCCGGTCCCCGGTTTCGCCAATTTAGTACTCCTAAAGAATCTTAACTTATGGATGTCGCTGAAGGATAATCGCCAAGCAGAACCTGCTGATCAAACTATACATTGCTCAGTCACATTTTCCAAATTGTCACATGCGGCTCGACAACTCCGTCTCGCCGACGCCAACGACCTTTCTGTTTTCGTCGCATTGAGGATGTCGTCCTAATGGTAGAGTCCATTTCGTCGGTGCCAACCAGATGTTCGAAAAGAGTGGAGCAGATTCCTTATAGCGAAACTACGCGGTTCCACCCGTGCTCTGGGGATCAGCAAGGTCGCCACCATCGATCTCACTCCTATAGAAGCATACGGGAGTCATGCTTCCAGCGGCATTTTGTTCAATCGCTAGTCGCCTCGCTGCAGATTCGAGCTCTTGACCCGAAAAAGTCACTTCGGGGATCGACCGTACGCTGGCGAGACAATCGAAAGAATTGTGACCAGGGAACCTGGATGCCAAACGTGATTGGGGCCACGTGCAACTATGTGGAAGCGATCTGGTCCGTGCTGCAGCAACGTCAGCCGGTCAACTAATGGTAGCCAAGGGGCGGAGCCATTCAGTGTCGGATTTCATCAGGTTAGGCCTGGTGGTGCTGTGGCCCGGCACATATGTCCTCAGCCATCCGGAGTTGGTCGCCGCCTGGAGCTGCATGTGCTGGCCGGCAATCAGGTCAAGTCTCGAGCCAAACTGGGCCGGCGTCCCAAGAG
>Ga0210401_10003854_pt1 | contig 15865 bp, 15 predicted proteins | sample IncBWH32MmetaG_FD_150866 | JGI IMG/M metagenome (GOLD analysis project Ga0210401, IMG submission 150866) | Forest soil microbial communities from Barre Woods Harvard Forest LTER site, Petersham, Massachusetts, United States - Inc-BW-H-32-M | ecosystem: Environmental > Terrestrial > Soil >... | reverse complement strand
AAACTTCCTGGTGCTCGACGAACCGACGAATCACCTGGATCTTGCGACCAAGGAGATGCTGGTGGACGCCCTGAAGGATTTTGAAGGCACTATGATCTTCGTATCGCATGACCGCGTGTTCCTTCGCGGTCTCGGCTCACGTGTGCTGGAATTGGGCGGTGAGAGTGGTACGGACCGCCATCCCACTGTTTATCCCGGGTCATACGTTGAGTACGTGCAGAAGCTTGGACACGAGGCGCCCGGGATATATTCGTAGGCCTTGCAGAGCTTTTGTGCTCGGCGAGTTTCTGAAACTCGGCGGGAGTTAACGCTTCTTTACGAATAGGGACCAGATCAGACACCACCCTGCCCGGACTGTTTAAACGCGAGAATGTATTTTATCGGGTTTAAAGTCAACCATCCTCTAAGGCTCAATTCCAACGTCCCAGACGCAACAGCAATGCAGGTTTATCGTGCCGTCGTCTGTCCCGACCTGGTCTTCGCCAATTGGCGATACGCAAGAAGTCCAAAAAACAGCCCGATCACCACCCAAGCCCAGTAACCCTTTTCGCCCGACGACTCCCGCAGATGCCACGCCCCGTACGGCCCGCTCAGCATATCCATCTCCACCAACTTATTGTTGTACGCGACGTACCGCACCCGCGCCCGTTCTCCCTGTACAAAACCCGGCCCTCTGTGACTGCACAAGATCATAACGGCTTCGCCAGTCGCGTCCGTAATCATGAATCGGGTAGAACCGTTTTTAAACTCCTCCCGGATGTCCCATAAATTCCCTTCGACTACTGGGCGTGGCGAGCTGTGGATGAGCTGAAAGTTCACCAACCCAAACCCAACGAGAGCAACACTGATCAGGCTTAGTCCCCAACCTCGCCAAGCTGCCTGCTGTCTTGGCGCAAGGATGGTTCTTGACCCGCAGAGAGTCACCACAATGGCACAAAACAACAATGAAAAAAAGCTGATGCCGACGATATCTTGCGCTCGCACAACTCACCTCTCGATACGACATTACCCGCCCGACGGGAATGGTTCAGACAGGTGCTTTTTTGGCCGACATGTCCATGGAACCAACCCGAGCAGTCGATAGCCTTTCGGGAATGATAATGTCCTTTATCATTCCCTATTGGAGTTGGCGAGCCCACGACGGGTTTTTGGAGTACCCAGAAGCACAGGGGCAGAAAGGGACTTGGTGAGAGTCGCCACCTTCAACATTAACAACATCAATAAGCGGCTCGACAACCTTTTGGCTTGGTTAGCGAAAGCTGAACCGGACGTGGTGAGTCTCCAAGAGCTCAATGCAGAGCAGGAAGCCTTTCCCGTGAATGCCCTTCGGACTCTCGGGTACGAAGCAGTCTGGCAAGGAGAGCGTCCTGAACGGCGTGGCGATTCTCGCGCGACACCACGTACCCGTGCTGACCTGTACAAGCTTGCCGGGAAATTCTGAAGATCATCAAGCTCGCTACATTGAAGCGGCTGTTCAGGGAATCCTGATCACCCCCATCTACCTTCCCAATGGGAATCCGCAGCCTGGACCGAAATTCAATTACAAGTTGGCCTGGTTTGAGCGCCTCATTGCCCACGCCGCCGAACTCATGGCGAGCGGCGCACCCGTGGTGTTGGCCGGTGACTACAACGTTGTGCCGACACCGCAGGACATCTCTCCCACTCGATCACAGGATAACAACGCGTTAATCCAACCCGAGAGCCCACAGGCCTTTGCGCGTTTGCTGGCTCAAGGCTGGACCGACGGCATGCGGAAGCTACATCCGGACGGACCGCTCTGGACATTCTGGGATTACAAATTTGAACGGTGGCAGAAGGACAAAGGCATGCGACTCGATCACTTTCTGCTCTCACCGAATTTGTCGGTCCTGCTCGTGGACGGCGGTGTTGACCGATGGGCGCGTGGGCATGAAAACGCCAGCGACCATGCCCCAGCATGGATCATGCTCGATCGTTAAACGGCTCTCAAGCTTCGCCGTCCGCTGTGTCTGCCCAGTCCGCCTTGCCGGTCTCTTTCGTTTCTTAGACTTATAAGAGAAAAAAGACCACAAAATCCCCTGCGTCTGTTATTACATCTGGATGTTATTTATTTACTTAGACTTACGAGATAGCTGGAGTCCGCTTTTGAGTACGCTGTGTCTGCCAGTTCCGCCATCCCGGCTAGTGTGGAATGGATGGGATTTAGAGATTAATGGACTAAGGCGGTCTTTGCAACCGGGATGGCAACGACGGCGACATTCGAAATCCGGATACGCCCCGTTGCGCCGACTGCCCCTAAAGCTCAGCGGAGGTGATTTTCAGGGTACTGCACTCATTTAGAATGAGATCGATCCTGGAATTTTTTTCTTTCTGGGGCCCGATTTCAAAAGGGCTTTCGTTCTAGCCCTTGGTCGCGCTAGACTTGCGACTAACGCAAGCTCTCGCGGGTGTTGTCACATCGCCCTAGACGGTCACCTTCGGGATTCCTCGAATCAGGCATCGCCCGGAACCCAGACACGAGTGGAGTTGGAATGGTAATCGCACCCAGCAAATTCAGCCCCCTCGATCAATCGAAAGCATCTCCCTTGCAAGATTCTGAAAACGTTGAGGTCTCTATTGTAATGCCTTGCCTGAACGAGGCTGAGACCCTCGAAACATGCATCCGCAAGGCGCAACGAGCACTCGACGAAGCTCAAATCACCGGGGAGGTAATCGTCGCCGATAACGGCAGCACGGACGGTTCGGTCGAGATCGCCGAACGTCTCGGGGCCCGCGTCGCCCGAATCTCCTCCAAGGGATACGGCAATGCGCTCATCGGAGGCATCGCCGCGGCAGCCGGCAAGTTCATCATCATGGGAGATGCGGACGACAGCTACGACTTCGGCGACATTCCCAAGTTCGTCACCGAGCTGCGCGCCGGCGCGCAGCTGGTTATGGGCAATCGCTTCCGCGGTGGGATCCAGCCCGGCGCCATGCCCCCGCTCCACCAGTACTTCGGCAATCCTGCGCTCACGCGCATCGGACGCCTCTTTTTCGGCAGCCCGGTCCATGACTTCTATTGCGGGATGAGGGGGTTTCGCAAAGATGCTTACCAGAGCCTGGGCTTGCGAACGACAGGAATGGAGTTCGCCACGGAGATGGTTGTCAAGGCGACGTTGCTCAAACAAACGATTGCAGAGGTTCCGACGACGTTGTCTCCGGACGGACGAAGCCGGCCTCCGCATCTGCGCACGTGGAGAGATGGCTGGCGAACGTTGCGTTTCTTCCTGCTCTACAGTCCACGCTGGCTCTTTCTCTATCCTGGGCTTGCCTTGATGTGTGTGGGAGCCGCGCTGGGCTTGTGGTTGCTTCCTGCGCCCCGGACCATCGGCTCAGTGACCTTTGACGTTCACACTTTGCTCTACTGCGCGGCGATGGTCTTGCTTGGATTTCAGGCGGTAGCGTTTGCCGTTTTCACCAAGTTGTTTGCGATCACAGAAGGATTGCTGCCGCCCGATCCGGCACTCGATCGAGTTTTTCGGTACATCAATCTCGAGGTCGGTTTAGCTGTGGGGTCGTTGCTCATTCTCGCGGGTATGGCCACTTCCGTCTTTGCAGTTCGAATGTGGGGGGCTCACCACTTTGGACAACTGGACTATCCCCACACGATGCGTATCGTGATCCCGGGTGCCCTTCTCCTGATTGTTGGAGTGCAGACCATCTTCTCAAGCTTCTTCCTCAGTGTTCTGGGACTGCGCCGGCGATGAAATCGGTCGACTTTGATGTCCATGCAGAGACCTACGATGACGATCTGAATCGTGCTCTCGCGGCCAGCGGTGAAGACAAAGAGTTCTTTGCGCGCGGGCGAGTCGAGTGGCTGGCTGCCTGCTTGAAGCGGCTCGGCCAAACTCCCAAAGCAGCGCTTGATTATGGCTGCGGTATCGGGGATACCTCCCTCTTGCTTCGGGAGCTGTTAGGAGTTGAATCGGTAGTGGGGCTGGATGTTTCCGAGAAGTCGCTCGCGCGAGCCAAGGAGCGGCACGGCGGAGCGAACTCCCGTTTTCTTACGTTTTCGGGTTACTCTCCAAACGAATCGATCGACTTGGTGTACTGCAACGGCGTTTTTCACCACATCGCGGTCGCGGAGCGCGACACAGCGGTGGATTACATTTATCGGTCGCTTCGACCGGGCGGATTGTTTTCGCTGTGGGAGAATAATCCGTGGAATCCAGGCACACGCTATGTGATGTCCCGCTGCGTATTCGACCGTGACGCCATCCGGCTCAGCGCCAGGGAAGCAATCAACCGGATGCGCAGGCGGGGATTCGATCTTGTCTCACTCGACTACCGATTCTTCTTTCCTCGATTTCTTGCCCGCCTGCGCATCTTCGAGAAGGAACTGACGAGCGTTCCGCTTGGAGCGCAGTACCAGGTTCTCTGTCGCAAACCCGCTTCCTAGTTTCGGTACTATTTCTTCTGTGTGCGGGTATGAGAGGAAGTCCTGCTCTTCCATTCGACTTTCATTGACAGGTTAAGCCATGTTCGCGGTCACAAAGAGGCGCGGCAAGGAGGCCGGCATCGCGGAGATGAACTCTTCTATGCCATGATGAAAGATTCCGGGAGGAATCTTGAAGGCCCTATTGCTCGAGAATATCAGTGGTGTCGCCAAGTCAAAATTAATCGAAGCCGGGTTCGAAGTGGAAAGCCTGTCATCGGCGCTCAACGCGTCACAACTGCGCGAAAAGCTTCATGATGTTTCAGTGCTCGGCATCCGCTCGAAAACCAACATCACGCCGGAAGCGCTCGAATCCGCTCCCTCTTTGCTGGCCGTTGGCGCTTTTTGTATCGGCGTGGATCAGATTGACAAGGCCGCCTGCAGCCGTCAAGGCATTGCCGTGTTTAACGATCCACACAGCAACAGCCGCTCGGTCGCGGAACTTGCATTAGGCGAAATCATCATGCTGCTACGCCGTACTTTTGCCGCCAGCACCGAGTTACATGGCGGTACGTGGAACAAGACAGCGAACGGATGCCATGAAGTGCGCGGACTCGTGTTGGGCATTGTCGGTTATGGGCGGATTGGTTCTCAGCTTTCAGATCTGGCTGAGGCTGTCGGCATGCGCGTGATTTTCAGCGACGTAACCGACGTCCTGGCTCGCGGTAATGCCAAACGTTGCAACTTCGAAGAAGTCTTGCAGCAAGCCGACATTGTCACGTTGCACGTAGATGGAAAACCGCGAAATCGCAATCTCTTCGGGAAAGAAGAATTTGACTTGATGAAACCGGGTGCCTGTTTTCTAAACCTGAGCCGCGGTTTCGTCGTGGATCATGATGCCCTGGCCGCAAACTTACGCAGTGGCCGGATTGCGGGCGCCGCAGTCGATGTTTTTCTGAATGAACCGACGTCACGCGGCCCGTTCGCCAGCCCTCTGCAGAATCTTCCGAATGTGATTCTCACGCCGCATATCGGTGGCAGCACGGAAGAAGCACAGCAAAATATCGGGGAGTTCGTATCGTCACGACTGGTTAAGTATCTTCAAACCGGCAACACCATGCTGAGTGTCAACTTGCCCCACTGTCAACTGGAGCACGAACCGAAATCCTACCGACTGACGCATATTCATCAGAATATGCCCGGGATGCTGTTCGCCGTAAACGAAATCCTGGCGCGAAGAGGGATCAACATCGAACGGCAGGTGCTCGAAACGCGTGGCGACCTGGGATACGCGATTTACGACATAAATCGAAACTGTGATGCGGATCTGCTGCGCGAACTTGAATGCATCCCGCACACCATTCGTGTTCGTTCCACTTTATCTTGCGAATAGCAGCCTTTTTCAAGGCGACGTACTGATCTTCCTGAGTTCGTACTTCAGCAATTTGTAAGACAGATCGCTGCGAGACAGGCCCAGACGTCTTGCCGCCTCCGCCTGTGCGCCATTGGTCGATTGCAAAGTTCTCTCGATCAGCGTCTTCTCAACGGTAGAGAGCAGGTTTCGCAGGTCGAAACTCGGCGGCAGAGTCTCCATCCAACCCATATTCGCGCTATGGCCGTTCCCCGAGGCAACAGTTGCGCTGCGCGAAAGAGGAAAGTGCTCTGGCCCGATTTCCTCCCCGGGAGAAAGGATCACGGCACGCTCGATGAGGTTCCGAAGTTCGCGGATGTTGCCAGGAAATTCGTAGGACTGCAATCGTTCGAGAGCCTCTGGACTCAGGCGCCGGCGAGGCATTTTGAGTTCCCGGGCCGTCTGGGCCAGGAACAGTTCACAGAGCGAGGCGATATCGGCAGGGCGGTCGCGCAAGGGTGGAATCGGAATCGGCACCACCGCCAGGCGGTAGTAAAGATCCTCGCGGAACAGTCCCTGTTTCACCCTCTCCTGCAGGTCTCGATGGGTTGCGGCCAGTACCCTCACATCGACGGTGCGAGTCTTGACCGAGCCGATCCTCATCACCTGTCCGTCCGTGAGAACGCGGAGAAGCTTGGCTTGGGCGGCGGGCGACATCTCCGCAACTTCGTCGAGGAAAAGCGTCCCCTCGTGAGCCGCCTCAAAAAGACCCAGCCGGCTGCGATCCGCTCCGGTGAAGGCCCCGCGCTCATGCCCGAACAACTCGCTCTCGAGAAGCGTTTCGGTGAAAGCCGCGCAGTTTGCAGCAAGGAAGGGCTTGTTCGCTCTGATGCCTTGTCGATGAATAGCACGAGCCACGAGTTCCTTGCCCGTTCCCGTTTCGCCCGTGATGAGAACGGTCGCGGAGGTGGGCGCCACGCGCCGTATCTTCTCCCGCACTTCGCGCATCATGGGCGTGTCCCCGAAAATCTCGGACGATCCCTCCAGCCGGCCGACCGTCGCCTTTAGCAGGGTGTTCTCGCGAAGGAGCGTCGTATGATCGCATGCTCGATGGATGGCCGCACGGAGAACTTCGGGAGCAAATGGCTTCGCTAAGAAATCGAATGCTCCTTTCCGCATACTCTCTACGGCCAGCTCAAGGGTCGCGACGGCGGTGAGGAAAATTACCGAAATATTGGGATCGGCATCGAGGGCCGCCGCGAGAACGTCGAGACCGCCACCATCCGGCATTTTCTGATCGGTAAGAATCGCTTCGAACTGATTGCCGGCAATTATCTGTCTTGCTTCCTCCACACCGGCTGCGTGAAACACCAGGTGTTTATCCTGCTCCAGGTTTGAAGCAAGGATCTTGTGCATGTTCGGCTCGTCGTCAACAATCAGAATTCTGCCCATATGGACACCCTCGACGTCTCCTGCCAAACGGCAACGCGCGGCAAGGTGAGCGAAAAACGAACTCGTTCCGGGGTATTTGCTGTCAGTTGCAGCGAAGCAAAGTGCTGGCGCGATATGTTGTGCGCGATTGCTAAACCCAGACCGGTCCCCGGCGACTTTGTGGTATAGGACGGTTCGAAGATACTCGGCGTTACTTCCTCGTGGATCGGTCCATTCCCGTTCTCGTTGTCGATTTGTGCGTAGTCTTCGTCTTTGGACGCTCGCAAGAAACCGACGGAGGCCACCGGCGAGAGTTCCAATGCCTCTTGCCAGCCGAACGACTTTGGGTCGCATGCAAGAACGGCGGCAGCCTGATCGAATCTCCGAGCCAACGGCCCGGAGATCGACCGCTGGGCGCGAAACGACCCAATCGCTGAGTCAGCTTGACTCGCTTCCTCGATTCTGGTTTCTGAAAGAAGACCGTTTCCGATAGCCACCGGGCGCCCCAAGTCCCTGTGTCAAACCGCGTTTTTAATAATCGGTCCGGCAACTACGACCAGACCAATGTAAACTACGTGTTAAGTAGTAGGCAATTCGCGTGCCAATTTTTGATCATTATAAATAACTGAAAGATAGGTACCTTAGCGAAAGTGGACTCGGGAGAAGCCCAATCCGTCAAAATACTTAAACGCAGGTTGTCGAATTTCCTGTACGAAAGATAGGTTGCGGCGGCGTGTTCAGACTTCTGAGCGGTACGGCAGTTTTGCTTCGGTCCAAGCGTCAAAACCGCCGATCACATTTGTGACTTTGTCGTATCCCGCTTTCCTGAGGAGACTGCAGGCGATCATGCTGCGATACCCGCTCTTGCAATGAACGGCGACGGGAGTGGTTTTGTCGAGCCAAGGAATCTGGTGAGCGAATCTATCGAGTGGGCACAGTTCAGAATCAGCGATGTGCCCGACCTTCCACTCCGCTTCGCGACGCACGTCGAGCACTTGTAATTTCTCTTGCGTTCTGCGCTCGGCCAGATCTGTGACGGTCATCTGCGCTAGCGCCCCTAAATCAAATCCGGCATCGGCCCACTCATTTATCACGTCGACAATGTAGCCAGGTTCGGCGTCGATGCCGACGCGAGCCAGGCGGACTCGCGCCTCTGATATCTGCTCCTCGGCGTCGGCGATCAGAATCGGCCGCGCTGCGACGCCGAGAACGGTACCCGCCCAAGTCGCAAACTGACCTGACAAGGCAATGTTGACCGAGCCGGGAATGAATCCGGCAGCGAATTGATCCGGCGGGCGCACGTCGAGGGCAGGCGTCCCTGCCGCGATTTGCGCCTTGACCTGGGGCGCCGAAAGCCGAGGGAGCGGCGGCAGATCAGCAAGGGCAGTGGCGCCTTCCCGGTTGATCTCGGCGTCTTTCAAGAAATAGTCGGGGCGGGCCGGAAGGTTCGAGGTCAATTGCTGAATAAACTCGTCTCGGCTCGGAATCTGAAGTGCGTAATTCGTGAGACGCTCCGTCCCGATCGTCGAGAAGCGCTCGGCGCGCATGTTGCGGCCGCACAGAGAGCCGGCGCCGTGCGCCGGATAAACAACGACTTCGTCCGGCAGCTTTAAGAGCTTGGTATGGAGGCTGTCGTACAGCAGTCCGGCGAGCGCTTGTGGAGTATGTGTGGGTGAAAGATCGGGACGGCCGACGTCGCCAATGAACAACGTATCGCCGGTAAGAACAGCCCACGGCTGCGAGGACTTCCCTTCATCGGTCACAACCAGGCAAATGCTTTCGAGCGTGTGCCCCGGGGTTTCGAGAACAGTGATCCGGGCATGACCAAATCGCACCTCGAAACCATCGCGAAGTGCTACATGTTGAAACTTGGCATTCGCTGCGGCGCCTATATAAATTTCTGCGCCAGTGCGGGCTGCAAGTTCTTTATGTCCGGAGACGAAGTCGGCGTGCAGATGGGTTTCGAAAATGTGGCGGATTTTCAGATTATGCTGCCGCGCAGCTTCCAGATAGATTTCGACATCTCTTTGCGGATCCACGACTACCGCCTCGGCCTCGGAACCAAGCAGGTAGGAGGCATGCGCCAGACAGCCTAAGTAGAACTGCTCAAAGTACAGGGTGGAGGTGCTTGCGCTAGCGACGGTCATGGAGATACTCCCTTCGCGACCTTGGACGAGCGATATCGAAAACAGGTGACCAGATGGTCATTGACCATCCCGACTGCTTGCATGAAAGCGTAGCAAATGGTCGAGCCGACAAAATTGAAGCCACGTTTGCGAAGATCTTTGCTCATGGCATCCGACTGCTCCGTGCGGGGCGGGACCTGCTTGAGTGTTTTCCATTTGTTGACGCGCGGGTTTCCGCCAACGAATTGCCAGACGTAGGCGTCAAAGGTCCCAAACTCATCCTGAATGGCGAGGAATGCTTTCGCGTTTTGCACGGCGGAGCCAATCTTCAGGCGGTTTCGAACGATGCCTGGATTTGAGAGCAGTGCCCGGATCTTTCGTGAGTCGTAGCGAGCGACGCGTTGCGGATCAAATTCGTCGAAAGCGGAGCGATAGTTCTCGCGCTTCTGCAGGATAGTATCCCAACTGAGCCCGGCTTGCGCCCCCTCAAGCAGAAGGAATTCGAAGAGCACCCGATCTTTGTGTACGGGACGCCCCCACTCTTTATCGTGATAGCGGATGGCGAGGTCATTACGCGCCCAGTCGCAGCGGATGCGGGTGTCTCTTTTCGGGATCACCATCAGTTCACCGCAAGGATACGCGATTTCTCGAACTCGACTCGATGATTTGCTTTAGGCCTTTTTCGAGCGTATGTTGACTGAACAACTCGGGGTCCTCCCCACCTCGAAACCCTAGATTTTATGGCCCTTTCGGGCCATGACCAAACGGGTGCACCTTTTGTAACTTGGTTTGTACAGGACTCTCTCCTAGAGTCGTTGTTGCCCAAAAGCAGGCGCGGCGGCTTTCGGCCTGTCACGTGCATCTAACTAACGTGAAGGCTAGCAGCCGTGAGTTGTAGTGAAAATTTTGGAAGCGGTGGGAATGAAGTACACGATATCCATCTTCGGTCTGTTGATTCTCAGCCTGGTGGCCATTCCGAATGGCTTGGCGCAGAATCCTTCGGCTTCGTACGTGGCGAACTCTACCCTTTCTGCTTCCCCAGCGACGGACGATCCACAGGACTCGGTTCTCACGATCCGCAAACGCGTGGACGAGGTAAATGTTCTGTTCATCGCGACGGATAAGCATGGGAAGTTCGTTCGAAATCTTGGTCAGAACGATTTCAATTTCTTTGATGATCACAAGCCGGTGGAGTCGATCGTCGCGTTCCGTCGGGAGACCGATCTGCCTCTGAAGCTGGGCTTGCTGGTGGATGTCAGCGGATCGGTGCGCACTCGTTTTGATTTCGAGCAAGACGCCGCAACGGGATTCTTGCAGCACACGATCCGGGCGGGCTTCGACCAGGCTTTCGTGATGGGCTTCAACGTCCACCAGCAGCTTGCGCAGGATTTCACAGACAACGTCGCCCAACTTTCCAGGAGCGTCGGTTCCTTGCGCGACGGCGGCGGAACCGCGCTGTATGACGCGATCTACAATGCTTGCCACGACAAACTATTGAAGGAGCAGTCCGACCGCCCGGTGAGAAAGGCTCTGGTCGTTCTCAGCGACGGAGATGACAATCAGAGCGAACATTCGCAGGCGCAGGCCATTGAGATGGCACAGCGGGCCGAAGTCATCATCTTCGCGATTTCTACAGACGACAGCGGCCTGATTTTGCGCGGCGACAAGACACTGGAAAGACTCGCCGACGCTACCGGCGGACGCGCGTTCTTCCCGTTCAAGATGAAGGATATTAAGAATTCGTTTGCTGCGATCGAAGATGAACTGCGCAGCCAGTACGTCGTTTCGTATCACCCCGCCAATTTCGACGCCGATGGCCGCTATCGCAGTATCGAGATTAGCGCCTTGAAGAAAGACCTGCAGGTACGCGCCCGCAAGGGATACTACGCGCCACGCCAATAGTTCGAGCCGTGCCGCGCGGCCCGAGCTTTGAGTCCCGACTTCCTGCTCGGATCAAACGAACTCCCGATTCGGCTGCCGCATCCTCAATCCAGCTCAAATGAAACAAACTGCAGTTTTCCCTGGCGCTCCACCTGGAGCGCAACCGAATCCCCTGATTTCAGTTGCGAGAGTGCACTGCGCAGATTGTCCACCGTGTCGACGGGACGGTTGTTGATCGCATGAATCACGTCTCCGGTCGTGAGACCGATATTCGGTCCAAGCAGGTCGGCAGCCTTTCCAAGCACGACAACGCCTGTAGAGATGCGCAAGTCTGGAATCATGGCGCGCACCTTCTCGTCGAGGCTCACCGCGAGAACAGCTAACTGCTGCACGAGATTGTTCTGATTGTCCGCGAGGTCCAAAAGCTGGTCCATCTGGTGTTTTTCCTGCAAGACCGGAATGAATAGGGTTTTCTTTCCGGAGTCCCGCAGAATTTCCAGTTTTAACACCTGATCAACCGGATGCAGGTAGAGCGCTCCCGTGAAACCGGGGAGCGTATCTACGGGCCGGTCATCGGCAGACAAAACGATATCGCCGATCTTGAGTCCGGCGGCCTCGGCTGGACCTCCCGGAATGACATCGGAGATCACCACTCCCCATGTGCGCTTCAGACCAAGCCCCACAGCCAGGGAGGGCGTGATGGTCTGCGCTCCGGCCTCGACTTCGGAGCGGTGGACGTGCCCGTACTTGCGAAGGCTCTGGTAAACGAAGTTGACGACGCGGGCCGGAATGGCGAACCCCAGGCCTTCGCTGCCACCGCTGCCGGTGACGATGAAGGTGTTGATGCCGACCACGTATCCATCCATGTCCACAAGTGGGCCGCCACTGTTGCCCGGATTAATCGGCGCGTCGGTCTGGATGTATACCATCGCCTTATTTGGGTCGGCTTGCCGCGCCACGGAACTCACGACCCCCATCGTCACCGTGCCCTGCAAGCCCTCCGGGCTGCCGATCGCGAAAACAAGCTGCCCCTGATGAATTCGGCGTGTGGCGCCCAGAGGCAGCGTAGGCAGGTTCTCGGCATCAACCTTCAAAAGAGCGAGGTCAGACTCCTGGTGCACGCCGATAACCTTGGCGTTCAGGATGCGCCGCTTCCCTTCCGGTTCAAGAACAGCGCTTTCGCTTGCCGGCACCGGCAGAACCACGCGAATCCGCTGCGCGCCCTCAACCACGTGCGCATTGGTGATTACATAACCAGTCGAATCGACAATTACACCGGATCCAATTGCTTTCTGCCGTGCAATCAGTGCCGTATCGGCCCGCCCGGACTCCTCGACCGGACCATACCCGCTGACCAGAATCTGGACGACGCCTTGCGACACTTTGGACGCCAGTCCCTCGAGAGCGGCGTTCAACTGGACAAGCGTTTCCGGCGTTTCAGAATGGTCGGCTGGCTTTTCCTTTGGGCCCTCCGACGCCTTCTGCGGTAGGGCGACCTCGCCCGCAGACCGCGATTTCGAAGATTGCTGAGCCTGCGAGGGTGCGCCGGGAAAAAGGGCAAACGTCGACAAAACGAGTGCCAGAGCACGGGTGCAGCGTGTGGGGGCGGGCATGGGAATGATTCCTTTCAAAGAGCTAAAACACCCCGGAGCGTCGAATCATTGTGCCAGAAACTGAGAATCGGCGGAAAAGCCCGCAGATCAGGCAGTTCAGGGCGGGGTCACCAGGTAACCTGAACGAGGGGAACCTAATTCCTACCCCTGACCCAGATGTGATCAGGCTTTTAACATGGGCGTCGTCCATGATATAACCGCTTCTATAGCAGACGTTTCTGCTCCCTCAGGCATGTGGTAGCGCGAGCCTGTGCACGCAAACAAGGCCGCAACGGAGGAGGGATTGTGTCCGAAGCGCGGACAGGAAAAAGATTTCCGCTAGAGCTGCCCATCAAGATTCACAAAGAAAACGTCCCTGGCGAGGCCAGTGGCATGACGGGAAACCTCAGTGCCGCGGGCGTCTACATTCGCGCAGACGCATCGCTGGAGATTGGTTCCCCGGTTGATTTCGAAATTACCCTTCCCCCTGAAGTGACCGGTGGCAAAGAAAACGTAGTCATTCAGTGTCGCGGACGGGTTGTCCGCACCGACGAGTCTAGTACCGATCCCGATGGCACCCGCGGGGTAGCCTGCGTGATCGATTCGTACGAATTCGTACGTAACTCTTAAACCTCGGAGCGGTGTCGAGATGCTCAAGTTAATCCTGGCCGATAATCAGGCTATTTTCCGCGCGGGGATCGCCAAGGTGCTCGCTGTAGAAGACGAGATGCGCATTGTGGCCCAGGCGCAGACTCCCGAGCAGATGTTCATGGCGCTCGATAAATTCCGCGCGGCCGTCCTGGTGGTAGCAGGCGGATTTCAATCGGATTTCAATGCCATCGTGCAGGCTGCCACGAAGAGTAAAACTCGAATTGTGGTGCTCGCCGACACCGGCGAGAGCGCGCAGCGTTATATGACCAATGGCGCGCATGGCGTGGTTTATCGGAACGTAACGAGTCCCGCTCTCGTCGATTGCGTGCGGAAAGTGGCGCGCGGCGAAACCTGGGTGCAGGACGTTGCTGTTCCAAGCGAACTGACCGAAAACGATATGGTAGGACTTCGCGTCCGCGACCGGCTCACCGCGAAGGAACTGCGTATCGTCGCTCTGATCGTGCAAGGCTACAAGAACAAAGAGATCGCATCGCAGCTCGGCACCACGGAGCAGGTCATCAAGAACTACCTGCGCAATGTCTACGACAAGATCGGCGTTTCCGATCGTCTGGAGCTTGCGCTGTTCACGATTCACCACCGCATCTTGAATGAGGCCGCTGCCGCCACCGCAGCCACCACCCAGCCTCAGGCTGGCGCGGGCGTGACATCGTAGAGGCAATCTTTGCACTAAGAAAGGCCGCCCACAGGCGGCCTTTTCGTTTAGGATCGCGTTCCCAAAATTGACATTCGCCTTTTGCCTGTATCGTTGTGTTCAGTTACTTTTCGGCTTGGTAGCGGCTTCCTTGGTCGGAGGTTTTTTGGCGGGTTTTGCGGCCTTGAATTGCACGGAGTGAATCAGGGGCTCAAGAGTTTTCAACCCCTCCTCATCCGGACTGATCAAAAGAAACTGCAACAGGTCCTGCCCTCTGGTTGTCACGTACTGCGAGATGTGTTGCCGAGTCCCGTCCGTGGTCTCTTCCAGTTGGATCATCGAAAACGGCTGTTCGTGAATCGTTTTCTTCTCGGGCGATCCTTTGAATTCCACAGGCAAGCCCTTTTCCTTCGCCATGCGCTGAGAGTACGTTATGTAGCCCTCCGCTGCAGTCGGTCCCGGCGTCGTGGGGAGTTTCATCGCGATGATTTGGACCTGTTTGCGTTCCACGCTCCTCTTCAAAGGCGCGTTTTCCGACATGATCAGAATCACTTGCTTCAGTTCCTTCTGGACCTCCGGCCGCTGTGCGTCAGCACCCTCGGACCCCGCGATTCTCGCCGCCGGCGTGGGCAGCACTGCCCAGCCAGGGGGGATCTGCATAGAAAATTCATAAATTGAGTTCGAGTAGACGCCGTTCAGAATTGAGCCGCCATTTGCGGCCATTCCGGTCGTCAGGACCCGACTTCGCGGGTCCCCAGGTGGATATGGGCCCCCGGGTAGAACTCCTCCCTGTGGGCTTTGTGGGGCAGTTTGTCCCTGGGTCAGCGACGTGAATAACAGCACCCAGCTGCAACAGGCAGAGAAGAACGTCAGCTTTCTCATAGATGCGATTGCCAGCGTAGCACTCCATCGTACGTCAAAACAATTGCAAGTCACGGTACACAAAATCGAGGAAGTAATTCCTTTGCGGCGTTTCTTGATCCTGGTTTTAAGTGCGATGGATCGACCAAGCCTTACAGTCGATTCTGCGACCCAAAGCACATATTCGACATGTCAATAATTGATTGAACTACGATGTCGCTAGTTTAGAGATGTCTAGGGGAAACCCCGCTTGACACGCAGGAAAATTCCGTGAGAGCCTCGCTCCACTTCCCAGAAAAATGGGCCCCAATCCTCAGCTCTGCGGAGTTTGTTGATGCCCTAACGGCAGTTCTGCTGACTGGGCAAACCAACTTATGGCTATCCATGCTATTCCGAGGAAATCCGGCGTTTTGGGAAATCCAGAGGGGATCGGAAGACAAATGGAAGAGGTCAAGGAGAAAGTGTACCGCCAAGAGACGGTACGACTTGACGGCAAGTTATTTGTTAACTGCATATTTGAAGATTGTCTGCTCTGTTACAGCGGAGAGCGGTGCGAATGGGAACACACCCGTTTCTCAAACTGTCGAGTCCTATTGGACGGCGGCGCCAATAATACCGTCCAGGTCCTGCAGGGACTCGGGTTCAAAATCATGCCGCCCGTCTCAGGCGATCTCGAATCCACCCATTAGGTCTCGGACAACAATGTCCGGTTTGAAACTGGCTTACCGGGATCGACGCGACCGATACCTGGTTCTGGTGTCCTTAGCAAGTTAAAATGTCCGGTTTTCTAAGCACACGACATGTCCGGTTTCATAGTGAACCAGCAGCAGTCGGGGCTGTGGGAAAGTGGGAATCCCGCGCACTTTGCGGGATTTCCAAGCGCGGTGGGAAAGTCGGGTTTATGACTTTTCCACCGCGCGGCTTTTC
>Ga0210401_10003850_pt1 | contig 15876 bp, 11 predicted proteins | sample IncBWH32MmetaG_FD_150866 | JGI IMG/M metagenome (GOLD analysis project Ga0210401, IMG submission 150866) | Forest soil microbial communities from Barre Woods Harvard Forest LTER site, Petersham, Massachusetts, United States - Inc-BW-H-32-M | ecosystem: Environmental > Terrestrial > Soil >... | reverse complement strand
GCCGAACCCCGCGAAGAGCATCGTGGATGCCTGCAACGCGATTGGGTTTAGCAATGTCACCCCGCTCAGCGCGCAACTCGCGGGACTCAACCCCGACTGTTCCGTCAGGCCCACGAATTTCACACCGGGCACGAGCGAATCTTTGTTCCCAACCAACACGAGCACTGCCTCTCTACCTCTCGGCATGGTCAGCAACAACACACAAGAGAACGGCGTAGCCAAGATCGACTATCACATCAACGATCGCCACTCGTTGTCCGGGATGTACTTCAACGGCCGGGGCGGCGGGATTTGGAATGACGGCGCTTACCAGGTTGGCCTGCCGGGGTCGAGCGATTCCCCGTGGATGTCGAATTTGTTTGGACGCGTTCAAGTAGGCTCGGGAGCGTGGACCTGGACCCCGAATTCAACCGTCGTAAATGAGCTTCGGGGTGGCTACGCCTACTTCCACCAGACTTATGATTCCGTCGACGCCAATGTGAATCCGCTTTCTTACGGAATCGACACCGGTGTGGTCGATCCGCGATTTTTCGGCTTCCCCTTCATCCGCATCAATCCATTTTCGTCGGGAAATTTCCGTCTGGGAGGCAATTGGCCCAAGCACCCGGGGCCGACTGGCGCCTTGGAGATTTTAGATCACGTCTCGGTCTTGCGTGGAAAGCATGCCTTCATGTTCGGCGGAGAAATCATTAACAATACCGCCGATGTATTCGTAACCGCGAACGGAAAGGGCAGCATCCGATTCTCGAACCTTACCAATTTTCTCGAAGGCAACATACGAAGCACCGGAACCCTGTCCCAGATTCTCACCGGCAACCCGGAGCGTCATCTGAGCAACCAGGGATACGCGGCATTCATGCAGGATGACTGGCACATCAAGCCGAGACTTACCCTGAATCTCGGATTGCGCTACGAAATCCAGACGGTGTTGAAAGATCGCGACAACCAGCTAGGCAACTTTGATCCGAATTCGCCGACGGGATTGGTGCAGGTCGGCTTCGGGGAGACTTCCGCCTATCATGGCGATCACAACAATTTCTCGCCGCGCGTAGGTTTCGCATGGGACGTGCAAGGCAACGGGAAGACGGTCGTGCGCGGCGGCGGCAGCATTATGTACGAGCAACTGCCCTACAGCGTGTTCACCGCCGTTGGCAACCAACTGGGGCTCAACCAGGTTCCCACCGGGGCAACCCAGGTCTTCTGCTCCGCGAATCCTTGCGTGAACGGCAGCACTCAGGTCGTAAGACCGGGACTGGGCAACATCAATGTACTCACGGAAAACGTAACCGGCAGCGCCGGACTCTCGGCAGGATGGCAAGCGCAATCCCCCACCTGCGTGAGCGGCGGGACCACCGCGTGCGGCAGCATCTTCCCCGCCAGCGTTTTCGCGGACCAATGTGGAGACGGCCTGACTTTTACTCCCGCAGGTTCGACCACGGGGGTGACCGATCCAGCGCCATGCAACACGGAAGCGTTGAATCCGAATATGCGCACGCCATATCTCAGCACCTGGTCGCTGGGCATTCAGCGAGCAATCACGAATAATATTTCCTTGGACGTCTCCTATGTGGGCAACCATGGCACCAAATTCCTGGGATTTTCTGACATCAACGAGCCGCCGCTTGGCGCCGGGTTCAATCCCTCTTGCACATTGTCCTCTGTTTCGGCATGTGAGCAGGCGGCCCGGCCATACGCAAGCAAGTTCCCCTACTTGGCGCAGATCGACCAGCTGTCCAACATTGACAAATCTAACTACAATGCCCTGCAGGTGACCTTCACCATGCGGCCTACACATGGCCTGTCGTTTTTGGCCGGTTACACGTACGGCCACGCCCTCGACAACGCCTCCGCCAATTTCGGTTCCAATTTCCTGCCTGTGGACAGCACGCACCCGGCGGGAATGTACGGGAATAGCGACTTCGATATTCGACATCGCGTAACCTTCACGACGACTTATGTCCTCCCCGGCAAGAAGTCGCCAGGACAGCTCCTCGAAGGCTGGCAAGTCAATTCCATCGTGACCTTGCAAGACGGGTCGCCGTGGACACCGGAAGACTTGTCGAATGACTTCAGCGGAACTGGACAGGTGAGCGAGCTCGACACCTATGGCCAATTCTGGAATATCTCCGGTCCCCCGAGCGGCTTTACCTCCGGCCCCCAGGCTCTTCCATGCTACGGTACCGGACTTTGTGGAAGTGGTGCGGTAAGTCCAACCATCCCGCAAGCTTGTATTACCGCGGCCACGAACATAAGCGCTGCGACACTCGCTTCTCTTAATTCCATCGGCGGGTGCTACATGCAAGGCAACACGGTGCTCATTCCTCCGGCATTGGGCACGATCGGGAATACCGGTCGCGGGTTGTTCCGGGGTGCAGGGTTTAAAGACTGGGATTTGTCGGTGGTCAAGGACGAGAAAATTAAGGAACGCCTCACCGCCCAGTTCCGTGCCGAGTTCTTCAATGTCCTCAACCATCCCAATTTCTACAATCCCACGGGGCCCGCGGGTGCCGGCTTCAACGACCCTTCGGCGCCGGCGACATTCGGGTGCGGATGCAACACGCCTGACCAGGCCTCTCCCAATCCGGTCCTCGGGACCGGCGCGAACCGTTCCATCCAGTTGGGCTTGAAACTCATCTGGTAGTCTCTTGCGTCTTGAAGCAAAAGGGCCGGGTTTACTAACCCGGCCCTTTTTCTTTTCGGGCGAACGATGCGCGATCCATTCCGGTTTCTTCCATTGCCTAACAAAGTGAATTCGTGTCATCATGCGCCGCGAACAGGGAGGCCTCCCATGTACCCATTAAAACGCTGGTTCAATTCGCGCCAAATCGTCATCCCGGTATTGATTATCCTTCTCGCAGGGGTTTCGGCGGCGGCACAAATGGCGCCAACGCGCACTTGGGAAGAACTGAAGCAAGAGACCCAACGGCGCGTGGACAAAAACCTGGGTCCGGTGGGCGGTCTCAAGTCCGAGGAGGCGCGCGAAGCGCTCTCGAATATCCATAGCCTGGACCGCGACGAATGGGCGGCGGCCTGGAGCGCCATCGGCGATCGCTATGACAAACGCGCCAAGAGTGAAGAAGCGGACAAGAACGTGACTGCGGCGCGCGACGATTATTTCATGGCCTTCCGCTATTACACGGCGGCCCGCTGGCCCGTGCCGAATTCTTCGGGCAAGCAAAAAGCCTATTTGAATGCCCTGGCCGCGTTTCGCAACTACGGGCGCTTCCTCGATCCGCCCGTCGAAATCGTGCACATTCCTTTCGAGGGCAAAGACATTCCCGGATATATCCGGATGCCGAAAGATGCTCGCTCCGCGCCGCTCATCTTCATGATCAACGGAACCGATTCGCGTAAAGAGGACGAAGTTCAAGGGCGTGATTCACTCTTCCGCAGCGGAATCGGCGTGTTCGCGATCGACATGCCCGGCACCGGGGAATCGCCCATCAAGGCCGACGTGGGCGCAGAGCGCATGTTTTCGCGCGCGCTCGATTATCTGGCTATGCGGCCTGATGTGGACAGCAAACGCATCGTGGCCTGGGGCGTAAGCTACGGCGGCCACTGGGCGGCGAGCCTGGCCTACATGGAGAAGGCCCGCCTCCGCGGCGCAGTCGTACAGGGCGGACCGGTGCACGACTATTACACTCCGGAATGGCAAAAGAAATCCCTGGGCACGCCCGAGTACCTGTTCGATCTATTCGCGGCGCGCGCCGCCATTTATGGCGTCGAGTCTGTGGATGAAATGCTTACGTACGAAACGCGTTTGTCGCTGAAGACTCAGGGATTTCTCGGGCAGCCCTCCGCGCCGATGCTCGTCGTGAACGGAGAAAAAGACAGCCAGGTGCCGATCTCCGATCTGTACATGCTGATGCAGTCAGGCGGCTCGGCCAAGTGGTCCTGGGTGAATCCCGACGGCGGACACACGGGCCGCTCTCAGGAGTGGCCCAATTCCCGGATCTCCGAGGAAGTCATTACCCCCTGGATCAAGGCTCGCCTGGAACCCGCATCAGGAAAAAATACCATGGCAGGCGGGAACTAAATCTCATCGGCGGAAGCCAAAGCATTCGCGGCATCGCTAAAAAATTTATAACTGGGCGCCGGCTGCGAACGTCTGATGGTGAGCGAAGAAACACACCGCGGGCCAAACAGAAATCCTAAATCTGAATGTGGTGGAGAAATTTATGCGAAAAACAAGCTGGGCAGTTCTGTTCCTGATATCCTCTGCAGCGCTGGCGACTCTTGCGGCGGCTCCCGCGCCGCAGGGCTCTGCCTACCACTTGTTGAAAAAGCTTACCCTGGGTGGCGATGGCGGATGGGATTATCTTTCCGCCGATCCCGCTTCTCATCGTCTCTTCATCTCGCGGGGAACGCACATCGCCGTTGTGGACGCCGACGGCGCGGTCGTCGGCGATATTCCCAACCTGCAAGGAACCCACGGCGCGCAAATCGTTCCAGAGCTTGGCCGCGGATTTTCCAGCAACGGGCGCTCAAACTCGGTGACCATCTTCGACTTGAAATCGCTCGCGCCCATCAGCGAAGTTAAATTGCCCGCAGCCGACGGCCCTGATGGCTTCATGTACGACCCGGCATCCAAGAGCGTCTTCGTGTTCAACGCCCGCAGCCACGATGCCACCGCCGTGAACGCCAAGACGGGAGAAGTGGGCGGCACAGTCCCACTGGGCGGCAAGCCCGAAGCCGCGCAAGCCGATGGCGCCGGCCACGCCTGGGTCAATATCGAGGACAAAGCGCAGCTCGTGGAGTTCGATACGAAAGAATACAAGGTGCTCAACACCTGGCCTCTGGCGAATTGCGAAGAACCGACAGGCATGGCCATCGACACGGCCCACAAACGGCTGTTTATCGGCTGCCACAGCAAAGTCATGCTGGTGACGGATTACGCCGGCAAAATCGTTGCCAGCGTGCCCATCGGCCAGGGCGTGGACGCCGCCTCCTTCGATCCTGCAACCGGGTTCGCATTCGCCTCCTGCGGCGACGGCACGATCACCGTGGCGCACGAAGATTCGCCGGACAAGTACACCGTGGTGGACACAATTTCCACGCAGCGCGGTGCCCGAACCATGGCGCTCGATACCTCCAACCATCGCGTCTTCACGGTTACGTCCGATTTTGGTCCGCCGCCCGCAGCCACCGCCGATAATCCGAATCCCCGGCCAACGCAAGTTCCGGGCACATTTACATTGCTGATTTACAGCAGGTAAGCCGCCCAACAGAGCCGTTTGTCTTTCCGCAACTCCCGGGACACATGTGCGGGCTGCGCTCGCAGTCCGCACATGTCCAACTCCAAAATTCCCACGCACAAGGTAGCGCAGGCTTCAGCCTGTGGGTTTTGTCCTTCCGGCGCCCAAAACCCGCAAGCTGAAGCATGCGCCACTGTTCACCGATAATCCCTCAGCCCATATTTGGCAGGGTACCAAGGAAATTCCTCGCAGGCTTTTATGAGAATGGAAGTTCGCAAATCAAGCGCGCGCTGGGGTCAATTCGTGGAATTGCTGGCCGGCGCGTTCCCAGCACCACCGCGTGGCGCGGGATATTCCGCTTCATGGAACGTACCGATAAACCAGCGGCCGTTTTGTTTGATTAGGGTTACGATCATCAATCCTTTACGCGGCGCAATCACCGCTCCGTCCGCCGATTTGGTTCCGGTGATGACCGTGTCGGCGTCGGCTTCCGCCAATTCCGCAGTGAAAAAGCGGATGCTTCTCACAGTGTCCGTGCGCTGCGAGTCTTTCAGATTGCCCGCGAACAGCGATGCAAACCACTTTTCAATTTCCGCGCGCCCGTGGCTGTGCCTTCCGCCCATATTCGTGAAATCCGCGTCCTCTGCAAACGTCATGGCCACGCCGTGCGCATCGTGACGGCTGAAATGTTCGGAAAAATCGCCGCACACTTTTTTGATGGCGGCTGAATCGGCTTCGGTACCGTTCGCCTGGCCCTGCGCGGAAGCCGCGCCGGCCAGCGTCAGTAAGACCAGCGAAATTACCGAAGCCGCGATGAGATTTGAAAAACGCATAGTGTCCTCCGCACAAAAAAACGAGCGAGCCGCATTGCTGTTTGCGGCGCAATCATACGCCACAACATCTTTCCTCGGGATATTTTCATCCTTCTCGTATGGATTGAGAAGCTGCGACGCGGACCAAATCTGATTGACAAAACGTTTAAACAGCAACAAGCTCTGCACCGGAACGATTGATCCCGCCTGAAATCAATTTGCGGCAGGAGGCCAGGATGAGTGGAATCACACGGCGTGGATTCGTGAAAGGCGCGGCGCTCGCTCCTCTGGCGCTGACACCGCTCAGCGCGATGGCGCGGCAGACCAGTGCGCCGGATCGCTTCGATATTGTCGTGGCGGGCGCGGGACACAATAGCCTGGTCACCGCGGCATATCTGGCGAAAGCGGGTTTCCGCTGCGTGGTGCTCGAAGGCCGGCCCACCGTGGGCGGCGGCGTGAAATCGGCGCAGTTTACTTTGCGCGGATTCATCCATGACACCTGCTCTTCCGCGCACGGCGGGATCCATGAAAATCCGCTGCTGCGCGACAAAGAAATTGACCTCGAGAGTTACGGCCTCGAATACATTATCCCCGATCCCGTCTTCCACATGCCGTTTCTCGACGGCGCGTACGTCACTCAGTGGCTTGACCCGGAGCGCACCCGTGACTCCTTTGCCAAGATCAACAAGAAAGACGGCGAGTCCTACTGGAGGATGTTTAAAGAGTCCGACTCGATTGACCCCAAAAAGGCTTTCTGGCAGCGGCGCCTGGCGATGTCTTATTGGGAAGTCGTCCGCATGAATTTCGAGGACGATCATTGCCGCTCCTTCATGCTGGCGTGCCCGTGGTCGCAGCAACCCCCGCAGTTTCCGATGACCGGGCGCGTGGCTTATGGCGCGTTCGGACAGCAGCACCGCGGCCGCCCGCTTCCCAAAGGCGGGTCGGGAAAATTGTCGGAAGCCCTGGCGCGTTATATCGAAGCGCATGACGGCGTGATTCTCACGAATAAACCCGTCGCGCGGCTGATCATTGAAAACGGAAAGTGCACGGGCGTCGAGTGCCTGGACGGAAGCGCGTATCACGCCGACAAAGCCGTGCTCTCCACCATTCACATCAAGCATCTGGTGGACATGGCGCCGAAGGAATTGTGGGGAGCGGACTTCATCGACGGCGTGGCAACCTGGCAGCCGGAGTTTCAGATGATGAGCACCAATTACGCGACCAGCGAGCCCATCAAGTACCCCACCGCGGAGGGCATGCTCTCCCCCGTGCATTCGGAATTATTGGCCAGCCCGGAGCGTGCGCTGCGCTTCGCCTATGACTACTGCGCGGGAATCGCCAACACCGACGAGCCGCCCGTGCACATCATTCAGACCTCCGTCGTCGATACCACTCGCGTCCCGGCCCCGGGCATGCACACCATTAAAGTCGTCGGATACCACCCCTACGATTTGAAAGAAGGCCCGCACCATTGGGACAACATCAAGGAACAGGTGGCCGATGCCACGCTGAAATACATCCAGAAGTACTCCCCGAATCTGACCAACGACAAAATCCTCGAGCGAGTCGTCCACAGCCCGCTCGATCTCGAACGCATGAACCCGCACAACTGGCACGGCAGTTGCCATGCCGGTGCATCGGGCCCTTCACAATCGGGAGCCATGCGCCCCATGCCCGGCTGGGCCAATTATCGAATGCCGATCCCGGGACTTTATCAAACCGGCGGCACTACGGCGCCCGGCGGTTCCGTCTCCGGCCAGCCGGGACGCAACGCGGCCATGGCCATGCTCAAGGATCTGGGCACCAGCCTCGAGGAAGTCGTGGGCAAAAAGGAAAGCAAGAAGTCGTAACAGATAGCGGTGCTAGCCCCACTTTTACATGGAACTCACCGGGCTGCCCGGGAGGTAGGCTTTTGACGGGGATCGCCAGAATCATCGTCGTGGCGCTTAAGGCTGCGTTATTCACGGTGCCGTTTTGCGTAGTTCTGAATGTCAGCGCCCAGAAGCCCGCTGCAGCGCCAGAGGTGAAACAGGAAGTTCCCGATAACCCCCTGGAACACGCGCCGCCGGACCAGCCGATCCCCTATAGCCATAAGACCCACCTGGCCCTGGGTTTGCCTTGTTCGACTTGCCACACCAATCCCGCCCCCGGAAATCTGATGACCTTTCCGGCCACCAGCACCTGCATGTCGTGCCATATTTCCATCGCTACAAACAAGCCTGCGATCCAGAAGCTGGCGGCCTTTTCAAAATCCAAGCAGCCCATCCCGTGGGTGCGCGTCTACAAGGTCCTTCCCGGCGTCACCTGGACGCATCGCAAACACCTGGATGCCGGAATGAAATGCCAGATGTGCCACGGGCAGGTCGCGGAGATGGACAGAATGTCCGAAGCCACCAGCGTCACAACGATGGGTGTCTGTCTCAGTTGCCACAAAGAGCACGGCGCGCCGTTGGTCTGTTCAACTTGCCATTCCTGGCCGCCCGCGAACTAAGAAGTTGTGGCGCCGGCGCCCCGCCGGCGTTTTTGTTTTGCGTGAAGATCAGAAAAACCGCCGGCGAGACGCCGGCGCCACAAAAAGCCTGTGTTTTTTACTGACCCGATGATTTCCGTTTTCCGCATGGGATTTGAATCGAGAGAGAGTGGATCGGAGGAGCAAATGAAATCACTTCAATTTCTGGCATTGCTGCTATTGGCGATCGGAACAAGCTTGGCCTCAGGCCGCGCGCTCACAGGGCGTTCGGAACCTGCGGCTGCCGGCGCCCCCGGAACGTCAGCGCAGGCAGCCACGGCTGCATTTCCAAAGGATGTTTACGCCAATACCGGCAACCGCCTCCCCGCGATTAAACGCGAAGATCTGGACGATGCCGGAAAGAAACTCTTCGACGCGAGAGGCCCGGTGGATTCTTTCGGGCCGGGAGGCATACGGCTCTACAGCCTGCCTGTGGCCGAACACATGGAAGGCGTGAACGATTTCCTGCGTCACAAATCCGGCCTCGATCCGCGCCTCGTGGAGCTGGCGATACTGGTTACGGCGCGCGAGTCGGACTGTGAATATGTGTGGACCGCTCATGAACCGCAGGCCCTGAAGGCGGGCTTGTCGCAAGAAACGATCGACGCCGTGAAGTACCGCAAATCAACAGAAGGGCTGGCGGAGAAAGATGCCGTCATCATTACTCTCGGCCGTGAGGTGCTGGGCAAACATCACGTAAGCTCGGACGTCGCAGCCCACGCGCTAAATTTATTTGGTAAACAGGGACTCGTGAACATCGTCTCGCTGATTGGTGATTACGCTTCCACGACCATTTTATTGAACGCGTTTGACCAGCATGTGCGCCCGACGGACAAGCCGCTGCTGCCGATTCCTAAGTAGCGCAGGCTTCAGCCTGTGGGTTTTAGTACTTGCGATGACTAACCCCCGCAGGCTGAATCCCGAGCCACTGAAACCAAATTCATTTCGCTTCGATGTAAAACCGCTTGGCCGCGTCGGCGATCCACCCGGGATTCTCCCAGTCCGGATATTTCGCCCGGAATTCCGCGGACAACGTTTGCGCGGTTTCCTCGGAAGACTTCCCCTGCGCCTTGAGTTCCGCGACGCGCGTTTGCACGGCCTTGAGGTAGGTGCGCTCCTTGCTGATGAGCGAGGCGTCGCCTACTTCGCCGTGACCGGGAACAATCGTGCGCGGATGAAATTCATCGAGCTGGTCCAGAATGGACAGCCAGTTTTTCCCGCTGGCGTCCGCATCGGGAAAAATCGGGAAAAATCGGTTGATCACCACATCCCCGGTGAAGAGAACTCCGTCTTCCACGACGAAAATGTTGTTGTCTCCCTTGGTATGCGCCGGCCCAAGCCAGACCATCCTCACCGTGACGCCGCCCAAATCGAGTTTTGCTTCGTGATCGAAAAGAATGTCGGGAGGGCGCGGCTTGACGTCCTGCAGCAGCGCTTTCAAATCCGCGGTCCTCTGGCTGAAATTGTGAATGAACTCAGGCTGCTTTCGATCAACCTCTTCCTGTTGCGCTTCGGGACGAATCACGATGGTGTTGGCAGGAAAAGCTTGCACACCGGTCATGTGCTCCGGATGGAAATGGGTTGTCGTGAAATAGAGATCGGTATTTTTGCTTACCTTGGCCAGTTCGCGCATTACGGTTTGGCCGTTTCTCGGTCCCATTCCCGCGTCCACGATCAGCGTCGCCCGAGTCCCAACGATAATGCCGATGTTGGGCACAAGATTCACTCGACCGTCCGGGATCACATAGACATGCTCGGACACTTTGATGGTCTTATTTTCCTGAAGGAGCGGCGGAGGTTGCGCTTGATTGTGCCCCATCGGCGCCGTCTCCTGCGGTTCATTCGCAATCGCGGCGCCCGCCACTCCCAGAAGTCCCAGTGCAAAGAAAAGAAAAATTGTCCATCTAACGTGCATCAAGCGTGGCCCCATAATTTGTTCTCCTTCAGGTGAATCGCAGCAGGTATAGCAGATAAGTTGTACGCTGAATGCTATGGCGGCACCTCACTCATGTCAATCGGTATGAGATTCAGGTGGCGGGCTAGTTTGTGATTTTAGTAGGACAGCCACTCTTGGCTGTCCGCTTTCGCTCCTCCCAGGCTGAGCCGGACAGCCAAGAGTGCCTGTCCTGCAAAAAACTGAGGCGCTCCGGAATTTCGGGCGGCAAAACCTTTCAGAGATCAACCCAGGAAGAATTATTCAGTTCAATTGAAATAAGGTTGAGTGTATAAGTGTGCCCAACGGAGAGGTGAACATGAAACGACTCGTCGCATGCTTTTTAGTCGTCGGGACAGTTTTTTCCGCCGCCTGGACCGCAAGCAAAGCAATCACTTTCGCGGCTGACGATGCCAGCGCCGCAGCTCTGCAGGCCGACACGGCGTTGCAACTGGCCCTCAAAAAGAAAGACGCCAAAGCGGTGGGCCCGCTTCTGGACCAGCAGTTCACCTGGACCAACGGGGCCGGTCAGACCCTGATGAGCGCGCAATTTCTGAAAGAAGCTGCGGCGGGCACGGCCGTGGGCGACACTGAGTACACCGATGTGAAGGGCCGCGATTACGGGCAGCTCGCCGTCGTCACGGGCATCGGCAAACGAACGGGACAGCCTGGCACTTTTTTCGCGCGCATCTGGGTGAAGCGCCCGGCCGGTTGGCTGCTCCTCACTCATCAGGACACCGTCATCCTTGCGAAGCTCCCTTCGAGCCCGCCGGCGCCCGCCGCCGGAAAAGGCGCATCGGCTGCCGTGGACTGCGAAAATCCATGCCGCACGCTTCCTTACATGCCGAAAACCGCAGCTCAAAAAGAAGTCGTCAAGGCCTACCAGGACGTGGAGACGGCGGTCACCTCTCACGATGCCAAAACCTGGGCCTACCACGTGGCTGACGAATTCGTCGGAATTGGCCGGCAATATGCCGGTACGCCCGACACCAAAGCGGGACGCGTGGGACAAATCGGGATCGTCACCAATCGCGTGGTCTTGCCCAAGATGCTGTGGGGCGAGTCATTCGTCTTCGGCGACGCAGCCATCCTCATTGCCGATCACCAGCCGGCCGGCGAGCCGCCCTATCATGTCATTCGCGTGTGGGTGAATCGGGACGGCCGCTGGCAACTGTTCCACAGACAGGAGACCACCATTAAGGGAACCCCGCCGGCGCGCGACAAGCAAAGCTAGCGCGCGTCACCATCCGCAAATATTCCCGGGGAATTCAGCTGCAGCACAGTAGAGCAGTCTTCAGCCTGTGGGTGTTGGTCCCTGCAAGGACAAAACCCCGCAGGCTAAACAGGCCGCGGAAAAAGTAGTTTATTCTGTCATTCCGAGCGAAGCGAGGAATCTCTCTTCGATTTTCCCCCCATGAAAAAAAAGAGAGATTCCTCGCTTCGCTCGGAATGACAATTTTCTGGGGGAGTTTTTTCCGCAGCCTGTAAAGCCTGTGCCACTAAAAGCAAATGCTACTAACTGGTGATCACGGGTTTGGCCGCGAGCGGTTGCGGCTTCAGGATTTCGTCGATAAGAAAAAGATCCGTAAGCAGCGCGCGCAAATGGATGGAAGCGTTCAAATTATCGATCAGCTGAGAACTGATGGTGGCTTGAGCGAGCACCAGTTGAATCGTGGCCAGCGAATCGAGAGCGTCCTTTTCCAGCACAGCCAGAAATGCGAGGTAGCGTTCCGCCGGCTGAAGATTTTCGCTTCTTACTGTTTTCGTGTAGGCCTCGCCCAAACCGGTTAGCGCCTCAACCGCGCGATTCAGGAAGTCGCGCGCTTGCGAACTGGATTGGCTATTTTCCTTGCCGGAAAGTCCCTGCCCGGCATAAGCCAGCAGGAATTCGTAACACTCTTCGATGGCATTGCACCGGGAACTTACGTCGTCTCGCTCCATTTATGCGGGAGCCTTCTTTGATTCCGGCCGCGCGGTGGGTGGAATTTCTTCGCCAACGGGCCAGCGTTGAGGGTCGTGGTGTTCGAGGTACTGTTCGCGGCTCATCCAGCCGAACATCATGGACTTGGTAAGGAAGAATTTTTCCGGGCGGATGGCAAAGTAGATGTGCACCGTCACCAGCGCGACAAATCCGATGCCCGCAAGCCCGTGCAGCACGTACATCCAGCCCCAGGTCATATCGCTGAAAAGATACGGATTGCGCGAGAAGATGGGCGTACGCACGCGCTTCATCATAAACAGGCCTGTCAAGATCACGGAAAGCCCGGCCAGCATCACCACCAGGTGATACAGCTTATTCTCCAGCGGATACTTGGCGAACTTCCGCGGTTCCGGAGCGGCTTGACCCAGAGCGCGCTTCATTCTCCGTCCCGCGTCCTCAATGTCTTCCCTGTCGGGCCAGATGGACCAGAAGTCCTGACCCAGGAAAGCATCAAAGATGTGATAGAGGACGGAAATCGAAAGAACGATCCCCGCGATCCAGTGGTACGTAACCCACGGAAACTGGACGCCCACTTTGGGCAGAAACGCAGTGAACAGCAAGGCAAGCATGGCCAGCGCCATGATCGCGTGAAACAGCCGCGCGCTGAGATTGTGCCGGGGAACGCGCTCGGGAATTCGCGCCGCGGCCGCGCCGGAAACGCCAGAGGAGCCCGCCGAATGCGCCGGCTTCGCCCAAATGCTCACGTAGAGCGCGTGGACGATCAGAAACAGCAACCCCCCGATTGCGGAAACCCACAAGAGGGTCCAGGAAATGTGGATGGGGACTTGCTGTCCCCACGGACTTTGCGCCCACTGAATGAGGTTCAAATTCCCTCCTACGCGGCCTCGCCACGAATAGCGCGTTTTACCAGGTTTCTGAGCAGCGGCACCTTGTAGCCGTTATATTGCAGCGGTTGAGCTCCCTGAATTGCAAGCTTCCCGGCCATCTCCGCCGTTTCCTCGTTGCACTGTTTCCCAACCACCGCGGCTTCGACGGCGGTCAAGCGGACAGGATGAGCGGCCACTCCGTTCGCCGCCAGCCGGATGCGCTGGATCGTGCCGCCTGACATCACCATCGCCGCGGCCACGTTGACCAGAGCAAAATCCCACACCGCGCGGTCACGAACTTTTTCGAAAAAGAATTGCGCGCCGGCCCAGGTGGACGGGATTCGAATGGAGGTAAGCAAATCCCCGGGCTGAAGGATCGTCATCCTGGTGATGTCGGTTCCGGGACCGATGAAATAATTTTCAGCGTCGACGACGCGCTCGCCTTTCGGCGTTCGAACGACAAACTTCGCATCGAGAGCGATCAGCGCAGGAGCCGTGTCCGACGGATTGACAGCCACGCAGCGGTTAGCGTCGAGGATGGCGTGCTCGCGATTCAGGCCCGCAGGCGTATCCGCGTAGCAAATGTTGCCCCCGGCGCGATAACACGGCCAGCCGCCTCTGTAATACCAGCAACGGGCATCCTGGGACACGTTGCCGCCGATTGTCCCCTGATTGCGGATCTGCGGGGAGGCAGCCGCCTCGGCTGCGTTCGGCAGGATGCCGTACTTCTCCCGGATCATAGGGTGGCGCACCACTTCGGTGAGCGTGGTCATGGCGCCAATCTCCAGCCCGTCGCCCGCTTGACGCACGCCGCGCAGCTCTTTTACCTGGCTCAGATCGATGACCACCTCGGGCCGCTTGATCCGGTCCTTGAACCAGTCAAAGCTGTCGAGGCCGCCGGCCAGCACCCAGGCCTTCGCTCCGTGCCGAGCCTGCAGAGCGAGAGCGTCATCGACGGACGTGGGCTGAAAGAGTTCGAACGCTGGTATTACGTCATGAATGACAGCCATTTTCCGTTCTCCTCATTGCTTGCAGTCAAGCCTTTCCGGTCATGGCCTACCGATCATTTCCGTGACACGGGAGCCTAGATGTTGGATCTCAGGGGATCCTGAGCCGGCCTGCCCGCTTCCAGGGAAGCCAGGATGACGTCGGAAGTTACCGGGGCTCGCCGGAAGACTTCGTCGCCCAAAGCGTCCGAGAGTGCGTTCAAAATTGCAGCGCACCCGCCGCCGACCGGCGGCTCGCCGATTCCGCGCGAACCTATGGGCGTTTCCGGGTCTGGAATCTCAACGGCAGCCCATGCCATCTTGTCCGGAATATCCAGAATCGTCGGTGGCTTGGTGTGATGGAAACGCTTTGACACCGGCAGGCCATACTGCTGGTCGTAGACCCATTTCTGGCCGAGAGTGTGGCCGATGCCGAGGATCGAACGGCCGAGAATCTGGCCGCCGAGCGCCCGCGGATGAAGGACCGTGCCCACGTCCGCATAGGCCAGAAAATCCAGAATATGATACTGGCCGGTTTCGACGTCGGCTTCAATCTCAGCAAACGTGGCAACGAAGGAAAACGTATTGCCGTCGTGCGGATACTTGTCCTTGGCAACGGCCATCAGGCCCTGACCCGACAGCGCCGTGGCGGACACCACCGTGAAATTGTTTATGTCCTTTGGCAGTTCGTGGCCATCGTAGACTCCGCCCAACTTGATCGCGCGCTGTGCAGCCTGGGCCAGCGACATGCCGGCGCCGCCGCCTTTCCGCGAGACGCGTTCGTTGGCGACCACGTAATCCTCGGGCTTGCCGCCGAGGTCCTTGGCGGCAATCTGCTGCAGCTTCAGGATGCCATCTGACGCCACGGCGTGCGCCGCGCGCGTCATGGCATGGGTCGTCTGGCTGCCGCCAGAGGGGCATGTCCAGGGGAGATTCTTGGACGTGTTGCCCCAGGTCAGTTCGCACTTCTCCCAGGGCACGCCGAGAAGTTCGGCCACCACGCGATGCACGTCGGTCCAGGACTCTGTCCCCAGATTGCCGACGCCGGACTGGATATAGACTTTGCCATCGGGCTTGATGATGAACAGGCCGTCAAAACCCGTAGTGCCGCCGGAATAGGTGCTCATGGAAACGCCCACACCACGCACCTTTGAACCGTTCCGCTTGCCGGTATTCACCTTCCGCTCGTTCCACTTGAATTGCTCGGCGCCGCGGTCCAGCGCTTCCTTGATGAACGCGCTGGTCGCATATTGTTGCTTCCCCGCTGTAAGCGGTCCAAACGGAGCTTTCCCTTCGGGGGCGTTGATGCGCCGGATGGCTACCTGATCCACGCCAAGTTTTCGCGCGGCTTTCGCAAGCACCGGTTCCATGATCGCGATTCCCTGCATGCCGCCGGGCGAACTTTGCGCGCTGCGAGGAGGCGTATTGGTCAGAACCGTCACCGAACGCCAGCGCATGGCTTGCGGCTGGTAAAGAACCGAGACGATACGTCCCGATGAAAACGCGTCGCCCACCATATCGTACGGACCGTTGTCGCAAATGACGTACATATCGAGGGCCGTGATCCGGCCATCCTTGGAAAATCCGACCTTCATCCGCCCGTGCAGGCTGGGACGGCCGCGGCCGATGAAGT
>Ga0210401_10003847_pt1 | contig 15882 bp, 17 predicted proteins | sample IncBWH32MmetaG_FD_150866 | JGI IMG/M metagenome (GOLD analysis project Ga0210401, IMG submission 150866) | Forest soil microbial communities from Barre Woods Harvard Forest LTER site, Petersham, Massachusetts, United States - Inc-BW-H-32-M | ecosystem: Environmental > Terrestrial > Soil >... | reverse complement strand
CTGTTCTTCGCAAACTCTGCGTATCCAGCCCAAGTCCTGGCCCGCAAAGCTCACTACCTGTGATCTGAGTAGCACGGACACTCTCATTTATCTGATGTTGATCCTGAGCCTCGAAGGGTCTCTGTGCGCCGCAGATAACGTCTGTAGATAACGTGTAGATATCGTCGAAGCCCGACAATCGACGCGCAGTAACGTCCGCAAAGCCAAATCAAATGCCCTGGAAACTCACCATCCGCATCGGAGAACTCCTCGTTACCGCAACTCTCGCCATAGCCATAATCGCCGCATGGCGAGCCGAACGCGCCGACCGCGCACAGCTCGCCGCCGAACTCGCCGCCGCGAAACAGTCCCTGACCCAAGCCGCCGACCGCCAGCACACCCGCGACTCCCAACTCCTGCAAACGCTGGCCACACTCGCCGCCGACAAACGTTCCGTCACCTCGCCGGAACAAATCATCCGCGAACTGCCTCAATACCTGAGCTTGCCCGCGCCGATCACACCGCAATCTACAACGCAAAGCCAGTCCGCACCCAAGCCCGGCACATCCGAAAGCGGCACCTCCGAAAACAATGCCGACCCCGGCACCGCCAATTCGCACTCAAGCCTCAAGAATTCGCCAAAAGGCCAACCACCGACCCAAGCCGTAATCCCTGCCGAAGACCTCAAGCCTCTCTACGACTTCACCCTGGACTGCAAGGCCTGCCAAACCAAACTAGCCGCCATCCAAGGCGACCTGACCGACGAAAAGACCAAGACCGTCTCCCTAACCAAAGAACGCGACGAAGCCGTCCGCACCGCCAAAGGCGGAAGCCCCCTGCATCGCATAGCCCGCGCGGCCAAATGGTTCGCCATAGGTGCCGCAGCCGGAGCCATCGCCGCCCGCGCCGCACACTAGCAAAGCGATGAACGCCCGCGACGAAGCGCGGCATCCAACACAGAATTGTGGTCAGCAAATGTAGAACGAATCAGCAGACTGCGCAGTTCGAGCAAGAAGAAGAACCTGCACTAGCTGCCCATCAAGAGAAGAACGCCTCGAAGAACAACGCACTAAAATAGCGCGCGAATCCAAAGATTTCACTTTACACTACGTCTTATAAGTTATATTATGTTAACCACAAAATAAGGCTGAGCATCAGCCCACCTACGACCCCGGGCTGACCGAACTCTGCCCCTATCGCCTTCCCCTCTACTGTTTCTCGTCTGGATTTTTCGCCGACTTTACTCGCGCCAATTCGTATTGAATGTACTGCTCAAGAAGATGCGGATCCGCTCCGACAAGTCTTCGTCCGTTCACGAAAATCGTCGGCGTGCTGTTGACGTCGAGTCTCTGACCGTTAGCCCGGCTCGCATCAACTGCGGCTCCAGCCTCCGGGCTAGCCATACACGCTCGGAACGCGTCCGCGTTGAGCCCAGCCTGCCCGGCGTATTCGCTCATCTTCATCCAGGCGTTCTCGGCGGAGATGATTTCCTGATTGTCGTAGATCGAATCGTACATCTTCCAGAAAGCCGCGGGATTCTGCTGGTAGGCGCACCGTCCGGCCAATGCCGCCGTCCGAGCCCAAGGATGCAGCACCTCGATAGGATAATCCTTGAAGACCACGCGCACCTGCGGATAGTTACGCAGCATCCCTCGCATAACGTCATGCAGGCTCCGGCAAATAGGACACTCGAAGTCCGAAAACTCCACGAGGGTAACCGCAGCTTTCGGGTCGCCCAGTGACGGTGCATCGGTTAGATCAATCAATGCCCGGTTCTGCGCCAAAGGATCCTTGGCCAGGTCGGAAACTTCCCCGCGGATCAGGTATTTACCGTCTTTGCTGACGTAAAACTTCGCATCCTCCGCGCCCTCCCCGGTCTTCACCGACACCGAGGTCTCCAGCAACCCCGCGATCGGCGTCTCCTTCGGCGCCGACACGGTTAGCTGCACCTCCGGGCCGAAGGCGTAGAGATTGCGCAGATAAGCTTCGATGGTCTTCTGCAGCGGTGTTTGCTCGGCTGGCGTTGCGGAAGGCTTCGGCTTGACGGCGACGGACGGATTATCGGGCGCTGTCTGCGCGCCACTCGTCGGAGTCAGGAGACCCAACGCAAGTATCGCCGTCAACGGCAGGGATGTTTTCACCGAGTGCCTCTTCCCGCTACGGAATGAACTTCTGCGCGATGGGAAACGGGCGCCCGAACCCGAAGGCCCGCGAAGTGATCTTGAGCCCCGGTGCAGATTGCTTCCGTTTATATTCATTGCGGTCGACATGCAGCGCAATATCTTTGACTAGCTTGAGGTCGAATCCATAGCGATCCGCGATCTCCTGCGGGCTCTTCAAATCCTCGATATACAGCTTCAGGATCCGGTCCAGGACATCATAAGGAGGCAGGCTGTCCTCATCCTTCTGATCGGGCCGAAGCTCCGCCGACGGCGCCTTGTCGATCGTCGCTTGGGGAATGAGTTCCCTCTCGCGGTTAATAAAATTTGCCAGTTCGTAGACCATGAGCTTCGGCACATCCGAGATTACCGCAAGGCCCCCGGCCATATCGCCGTAAAGGGTGCAGTATCCCACGGCCAACTCCGATTTGTTTCCCGTGCTAAGCAACATCGAGCCAAATTTGTTCGACAGCGCCATCAAGTAGTTGCCGCGAACGCGCGCCTGAATGTTTTCTTCGGCCACGCTCTCGGGTGTCTCGTGGAACACCGGCGCGAGCGCTTTTCGATAGGAGTCAAAGACATCACCGATCGGCAACGTGATCAGCTCGATTCCCAGGTTCGTCGCCAGCGCTTGTGAGTCGTTCTTGCTGCCTTCCGAGGAGTACGGTCCCGGCATGGACACGCCTTGAACGTTCTCCGCCCCGAGCGCCTTTACGGCAATCGCAGCCACAACGGCGGAATCAACCCCGCCGCTGAGCCCCACCAAGACCTTCTTGAAACCGCATTTGGAAACATAATCGTGGGTTCCAAGTACCAGGGCTCGATACGCATACTCGATTTCTTCGCGAGGCTGCGCGTGAATCTCGCCCTGCCCGGTCTCCGTATCAAACAGCACTAGATCTTCCTCGAATGCCAGCGCTTGCGCCGCCACTTTGCCGTCCGCGGTCAGCGCCATGCTCGCGCCGTCGAAGATCAGGCTGTCGTTCCCACCGATCTGATTCACATAAATCACTGGGCGTCGATGGCTCTTGGCAATGGAGCGCAGCAGGTCAAATCGCAAGGATCTTTTGTCGATGGTGTAGGGAGAAGCCGAAATGTTCAGCAACAGGGTAGTTCCCTGCAGTACCAGTTCGGTTACCGGATCGCGGTCGTATCGGCACTCCGGCCAAAAATTCTTGTCGTTCCAGGCGTCTTCGCAAATGGTGAGGCCTAGAAGCTCGTTTCCAAAGTCGTACGTCGACTGCTTCTCCGCAGGTTGAAAATAACGCGACTCATCGAACACATCGTACGTGGGCAAGAGCATCTTGCTTTGCTCGAACACGATGCGTCCGCCACACAACAGCGCTGCCTTGTTCGCGATCGCCTTTGTCCGTTTACTCTTCACCCGGCCGGCATACCCCACGATTGCCGGCAAAGGAAGCTTCTTCGCCAAAGCCTTCAATTCCTTCAAGTTTTGATCGATGAAGGCAGGCCGTTCCAGCAGGTCCTGTGGCGGATAGCCGCACAGGCACAGTTCAGTGAACACCGCGAGATTCGCCCCGCGCTGCTGAGCTTGCTCGGCAAGCGCCAAAATTCGGGCAGCATTTCCACAGAAATCGCCTACCGTGGGATTGAATTGCGCGAGGGCTATTTTCATGCTGGCACTTTAGAATACGGTCGCACTCCAGAGATTGCAAACCGTGGCGTCGAAGTATGTGCGCATTTCGCGCATCCAAAAACTCCTATGTCATTTCGACCGGAGGCACGGCGGTTTTTGCCGTCGCGGAGCGGAGAAATCTCTCTTCAACTCCAGAGTCCCCGGATTTAAAGCGTCTGCGGCTTCTGGGCGATCAAACTGGCGATTCCCTTTCCGGCCCGCAACTCGCGATAGAACAGCAATCTCAGCGATGGAAACGCCGTTCTTAGTTCTCCCTGCTCCAGGAGATGATCCGGATTCTTTGGCCCTCCCAGAATCTCCCGTTGCGCGCGCGTGTAAGTTTCAAACAGCAACATCCCGCCGGGCGCCAACGCTCTCTCCATCTGCCCAAATAGGGAACGCTGAAGATATTGAACGCACAAGATAAGCGAGAAGGAGTCCACCCCCAGGGTCGCTCGTTCCAGATCCGTGTGAATCAGATCGATACCATGACGAGAAGTAACAATCTTCTCGGGGCTACGTGTGCGGCTGATGGCGAAACCTGAATCGCGCGCCCGCCGTTCCAAAATATCCAGGCCCGCGGACGAACTGTCGACGGCGGTCACCTCTTGCTGCCGCGCTGCCAGCAGAAGCGTATGCCTCCCGGCGCCACATGCCAGATCAAGCGCCGGCCCAGTCGGCAGCAGCGGGAGCAATTCCCTCACAAAATTGGCGGGTTCGTCGGGAGTGCCTAGTGCTCCAGCGCGGTGCCGCGCGTCCCAGTTGGGCTGCAAGTTGGATGGATTGCTAACGGGCATGAAAAAGGCTCCCAAGCCGCAGCCCAGGAGCCTCAAACCCTTCGACTTCCGCGGAGGTCAAACCTGACCACCGAACCAGATTAAACGCTGAACGAGCTACCGCAACCGCAAGTGCTCTTCACGTTGGGATTGTTGAACTTGAATCCCGCGCCTTCGACAGTCTCGATGTAGTCGATCTCCACGCCTTCCAGATACATGGAGCTCATCTGATCCACAGCCACCTTCAGCCCGTTAAAATCCAGCACCTCGTCGGTATCATTGGTCTGATTCTCAAACGCCATGTGGTATTGGAAACCAGAACAGCCACCACCGACTACGGCCACGCGAAGCGCAACCGGCACGGGGCTCTGCATCTGCATGATTTCCTTGACCTTGGTGCTCGCAACGGGCGTCAAATTGATCATAGTTCCCTCTCGCCCCCGCTTTTAGCAGGGCCTATTTCCAAACCCAGTATAGCAAAACGCGCCGACAACTGCATGTTCAACTCTGTGTCCCGGCGTTCCTTCCTGACAACTCCGCGCCGCGTGCCTTTCGACAACCCGGAAACCTTCGCATACAATACGATGCAGCCATGAGACACAAAGTCACATTGATCCCCGGCGAGGGTATTGGTCCAGAGGTTGCCGCCGCCACCCAACGCGTTCTGGAAGCCACGGGAGTGCAATTCGATTGGGAAGTGCTCGAAGCCCGCACCGATAAAGCGACCGAAGCAGGTCAACTCGTCAACCAGGGCGCCGTCGAATCTGTGCGACGAAATCACCTCGCATTAAAAGGCCCCATGGGCACCGCCATAGCCGGCGGCGCGCCCAGCGTGAACGTCGCTCTGCGCAAGACGCTCGACCTCTACGCAAATCTCCGGCCGGTCAAGAACCTGCCGGGCGTCAAGTCGCGGTTTGAGAACGTGGACATCGTCCTGGTTCGCGAAAACACCGAAGACCTCTATTCCGGGCTCGAGCACGAAGTTGTTCCCGGCGTCGTGGAGAGCTTGAAAATCATCACCGAGCGCGCCTCCACTCGAATCGCCAAATTTGCCTTCGAGTACGCCAGAAAAAATGGCCGCAAGAAGATCCACGCCATCCACAAGGCCAACATCATGAAGCTCTCGGACGGCCTCTTCCTCAAATCGATTCGCGCGGTCGCTCCCCAATATCCAGAAATCGAATACAAAGAAATGATCGTCGACAACGCCTGCATGCAAATGGTCCTGGACCCGGGCCAGTTCGACATGCTGCTGCTGCCGAATCTCTACGGAGACGTAATGAGCGACCTGGCCGCAGGCCTGGTAGGTGGCCTAGGCGTAGTCCCCAGCGGCAATATCGGCGACAACTGCGCCATGTTCGAGGCCGTCCACGGCACCGCCCCAGATATAGCCGGAAAGGGTTTAGCGAATCCGACGGCCCTGCTGCTAAGCACTGTAATGATGCTCAAGCACCTGGGCGAGCGCGCAGCCGCCGCCAGCATCGAACAGGCCCTGGAGAAGGTCTACCGCGAAGGCACACAAGTAACCCGTGATGTGGGCGGCAGCTCCGGCACAAAAGAATTCACCGATGCAGTCATCGCCGCCCTCGCTCCGGTCCCAGCCTCACGGTAACTACCCCTCACGGCCGAACCGGCTGTAACGCAACCGGCGGTTTTCCGGCAGCCGTCGTGGGCTTCTTGCGTGCTGGATGCTTCGTCTCGGATCCCCCCGGACCTGGCTGCGAAGTTTGCTGCTCCGCCTTGAATGGCGACACACTGTCCGAACCGATTCGCTTCAAAACCAATGTGCTGTCGGTGTCCTGAAGAACCAACTTAACTTCGTCTTTACTCAACCAGTGAACTACAGCGGGCGCGACGTCCTGGTCCGGAAATAGGAAATGCAGAGACCACGAAGTAGCATCTCTCTTGTCGATGGTGTACGTCCCCTTGGATTCCAATTGGTGGAACACCCCCTTCTGAAATTCATGCTCGCCGAAGTAGATCTCTTGTGGATAGAGCTCCAGTGGGGTCTCATCCGTTTGTTCGCCCTCCTCGAGAATCGCCCACGACCCTTGCAGTCCGGCGGTGGGGATCTGAGAAGCAATTTCCGCAGCTACATTCCGATCCAGTTGGTCTTTTCTGGCCAAGGACTCGGTTCGTCTCGCAGCGTCGGCGGCATCGCTGAAGATCGACAACCCTAACGGCGCTGTTAGGGTCAAACAATGAATCGCGCCTTGCGCCTTGGCTGCCTCGGTGGCCTCGATGGTCACGATTTCGGCCCGGGGACCGAATGCAACCTCGATTTGAGTCAACGCTGACGACTGAATATCCGTCTCATAATCTCTATAGAATGGAATAAGAACTTGTCGGTACCCTTTGGGCGCCGCCCTTACTAACGCATTTAATACCGTCGGATAGTAGATATGGCCGTTTGCGGGAATTCGCGGAAATGGCGAAGGAACCGGCACCACTTCGTACCCCAGGCTTCTAAGCCGCTCGGCGTCCAATTCCATGGCAAGCCCGGCGTTTACGGCCAGGTCGCGCTCCGAGCTGCTCAATTTACTCCAGTATTCTGTCGCGAAAGCATTTGACAGGTCGTACGACGCTAGCAGGATGCGTTTGCCCCCGGCGGGGAGCGCAAACATATCAATATGCTCAATGACCGGGCCTGGCAGAGGATCAAGGAAAGTAATATTCTTGCAGCCGGCGATTTTCTGGAGTTCCTCGTCGAGATTGATGTTTTGATCTTTGTTGCGAGACAGAAGCACCCGCGTGGTGAGGCATCTGCCATCTTCTAGTCTGAGAAGATTGCCACCGTCCAGCGCAACCCCCGAGGACTTGTAATTGAAATCGGGGTTGGCAAGGACCGCATCCGCGATATCGTATGCGGAATTCTCATCGTTGAATCGTTGGGGAGAAGCTTCGTTCAGAATCTGGGAGAACTCTCGAAGGATATACATCTTGTCGTCAATGGCGGAAACTACCGCTTTGTGAGCTTCTGGGGTCGCCTCTTGCGAGAAGTCGTCTGGCTGATCTTCTTGTTGCCGGGTTTCCAGCAGCTTCAGCCGCGCGGTCTCCAGTTCTTGCAGTTTCTCTTGCTTGGCCTGTTCCTTTCGGATATCGAAATACCGCCAGTGCGCGACGTGCGCCGAATCCCCAGCGGCCTCGATTTGCGGGCCGAAATCACGAATCCAAACGCCGTCGTGGGGCACGACTTTGATGCGCAGTCGATCGGTCCCGAACAGCTCACATATCTGCCATTCATCGCATCTCTGATACACGGCGCTCTGCGTGGCTTCGTCGGGCGCCAGCAGCAGGACCGGTCCGAACTTGGCCGTAGCACGGACAATGTTCATCTGGATATCAAGCAGGTGTTTCTCTACGCTGAGTTCGGGATCGGAATTTCCTACCAGTCCTTCTCTGACATGCCGGCCATGCTCCGCCCGGGGATTAAGCGGTTGGAGCGATAACATTACGACATCGCTCGCCACGTGCGGCGACGGAACCGATCTGATTTGCGCTGAGGAACTGACGGCTGAAAGAAAAAGAAACAGAACAAAAAGGACGCAGGGCGACCCTGCATCAGTTTTACTATTAAGCATGCGGCTTCTCCGAACCGCAGGCTGACCCACGCCCCCCCAATTGCGATTGAGCAACCCTTGGGCGACTTAATGCGTTACGTTGCCATACATCTGATACACCATCACATACACAATCACACCAGTAACACAAACATAAAACCAAAGCGGCAAAGTCCACCGCGCAATGATTCGGTGCTTATCAAATTTCTGCAGCCACGCTCGCCGCAACGTGACCAGGATCATCGGTACAATCACAATCGCCAGCAGCGTATGCGAGGTCAGCAACACAAAATAAAATGGCCGGACCCATCCCTGCCCCTGAAACGCAACATGCCCCACGCGGTAGTGATAGATCAGGTAGGAAACCAGAAATACTGAAGACACCGCAAACGCAGAAATCATGAAGGTCTTATGTACAGCGATCCTCCCATTGCGAATCGCCGCATACCCGCAGGCCAAAAGCACGCCGCTGGTTCCGTTCAGAGACGCATTGAGCGCGGCCTGCGAAAACATCGACCGTAATTCCCTTCCGGAATTTATGTAGGCGCCGAGCTTTACCCCGGCGAGCCGTTCGACGCTTTCACAGGACCGCGCCGGTCTAAAGACCGGCCCTAACAGAATCGAAAGCCCGCGACCCTTCACCGCGGAATCTTGTCGTACACCATCAGCCCCAGCAGCAAAGGAATGTGAATCACGGTCGCGTGCATCAACCACTTGGCCCGAACGTTGGTCTTGAGGGTCGATGCCCAAAGACATACCTGTAGCAGCGCGACGCTGATCACAAGCGCCCCGAAGAAATACAGAACCCCCGCAAGCTCCACGACCGCCGGCAGCAACGCCACAGCGACCAAAGCCGACGCCGTCACAATAATTTGGCGAAACGTTCGCCGGCCTTCCGGGTCCACGACCGGAAGCATCTGTATCCCCGCCCGCGCGTAGTCTTCGCGGTACATCCAGGCAATCGCGTGAAAGTGCGGAAACTGCCACAGAAAAAGGATCCCGAACAGCAGCCAAGCCCCACGGTCAAGCGAGCCGCTTGCCGCGACCCATCCGATCATCGGCGGAATCGCTCCGGGAAAGGCCCCGACGAATGTCGCCCACACGGTGCGCTTTTTGAGCGGTGTGTACGCAAGCAAATAACTGAGGCACGTGGCCACGCCCAAACCGGCAGCTAGCGCGCCCGCCGTAAAGTACAAATCGAGCGCACCAGCAACGCTCAACGCAACGCCGAACGCCAACGCCTCGCCAGGCTGCAGCACCCCGCTGGGCAACGGACGCGAAGCCGTCCGCCGCATATAGCGATCCGACTCCCGCTCAATGTAATGATTCAGGGCCGCCGTACCAGCCGCGATCAACATAGTGGCGAACACGGTTTGAACCATGTTCAGCCAATTGACGACCGGCCCGCGCGCTCCCATGTAGTAACCCGCTGCGGTGGTCATCAACACAAGAAACGAAACATCCGGCTTGGTCAGCGCAACATACGCATTCGCCCGCGACCCCAGCGCCAACTCGGTCGTGCGAGCCGTGCTCACTAGACAGCCACCTGCCGCGGAGCCGCGGCGGCGACTTCCGTGCCTAGCGGGACGATCCGGTAGCAAATCAGAACAATGAACACCGAAAACGCAAACAACAGCGCGCCTACAACGGTATGGATGACTGTCAGCCACACCATCACCGGCATAGGTTGCGCCGCTCCCACGGTCGCAATCCGTGACCAGTAGGCTCCGAGACCCAGCAGAAATTGAATGCCAAATATCGCGTGCAGTAGAATCCGCGCGCGCGAAAGTTCCGGCGATGCCCCAAACCGCTTGCGCAACACAATCGCGGTCCAGATCACCGTGCCCATAACCAAAAACGCGCCGGCGATGTGCGGCCAAACAGGAATTTCCTGGTGCCGGAATCCCGCCCCCAGCACCACCTGAAGAAAGATCATTTCTGCATTCACGACCGCAACGGTATGGATCGAAGGACTACCGCTATCGGCAAGCTGCGGATGCTCGGTGACCCACCAGCGGCTCGTAAACACCGCAATCGCCAGCAACGCCCCGAACACAATCTGCGCGAAGCACGCATGGATCACCGGCAGCCAATAATGCAAAAGCTGCCTGACCACTTCGCCGCCCAACACCGCTTGCACGGCGATGCCCGCAACCGCGATGAATCCAAACCATCTCAACCAGCGCCGGTTGTCTTTAATCCAGATCAGAATCGCCAGCGCCAGCGTGAAAATTCCCAAACACCCTGCAATCACGCGGTGCGAGTGCTCGAAAAACGCCCCGCCCGCCAGCATTCTCAGCGACGGAAACCACGTTCCGAACGATTTCGGCCAATCGGGAACCGAAAGCGCGGCGTCGTTGGAGGTAACGAGAGCCCCTGCAATAAAAAGCAGAACCGTCCAGGCCACTACAAATTTCGCGAAACGATGAACACCGGCATTGTACGTGGACGTCATAACACCTGGCTCATGCGCGGCAAATTATACTCCAGCGAACATTCCCATGCTCATGCCACTCTATATCGCAAGGATTTACAAAGGTTTATCACGCTCTCGGCGCCGCTTGCAACACAAGAGATCCGGTCTCAATCCCGACGGCATCCAAAACCAGCTCTTTCAGTGCGCCGATGAACAACGGCGAGTCCCCCACGGCTGGCATCATCCGGAACCTCTCGATGCCGACTTTCTTCGCCTCATCACGCGCCTCGATATTAATCTCATGCAGCGTCTCGATATGCTCCGTAACAAACGAGATCGGCACAACGAGCATCTCCTTTACACCTTCATGGCCCAGGCGCTCGATCGCTCCCGTCAGCGGCGGCTGCAGCCATTTCGCGGGACCTACGCGGCTCTGATAGCACAGCAAATGCGTGCGCGGCCAGCCCGCACACTGCCGCGAACCCGCTTCGCAAACCAGTCGAACCGTCTCCTCGATTTGCTGCGGATACGGGTCTCCCTTTTCCACCAGGCTCATCGGCAGCCCATGCGCGCTGAATACCAAATGAATGCGCGAACTATCCGGAAACTGCCGAAGTATTGACCCTATGCGTTGCACCACTGCCTGCACGTAGCGCGGATGATTGTAGAACTGTCCGATGGTGCAAACCTTCGGACCCCCATTGGACTTGCCATATACGCGCTGCCACTCCTTCAAGCTGCTCAGCGTCGTGGCATACGAAAAATGCGGATACAGCGGCAACAGCACGATCTCATCCAGCGGCCCAGCTCTTCGCAACGTATCGACCGCTTCAGCGGTCAGCGGATGCCAATATCGCATCGCCGTAACCGCTATAGGGTCAATGAACGGAGAAAGCGCATCCACCAAACGCACCCGCTGCCGTTCCGTCAGCAACCCGATCGGCGACCGCCGCCCTATCTCCGCATACTTCCCAGCCACCGGGATCGACCGCCGCGAGGAAATCAGTTTCGCCAGCGGCTTTCGCAAAAAGCCCATTGGCCCCATGGGTATGATGTCGGGATCGAGAAATAAGTTCAGCAAAAATGGCTCGACGGCCTGCAGCGAGTCAGGTCCCCCCAGCTGGAACAGCACGATTCCAACTCGCTTCTTCCCTGCCATGTTACTGGCCTTTCTTCATCGACTGCTTCAACCGCTCCAGATCTTCGCGCAGCAACGAGGTGCGCCTGGCAACGGTCAGGTAAAACACAAAAAACACCGCCCAGCCAATAACATAAGCTGCGAAGACGCTGTCCAGATTCTTCATACGACCTCCGCTTCGCGGCGAAGGATATCGAGCTCCATTCGCAATTTCTCCAGGCCATATCGCTCGGCGATCAGAAATACCATCAAAGCGTGCAACGCCAGCACGCTGAAAAAGAATACCGCCCGCATCGTGGGCTCAAGACCCGAGCCAGGCCCACCCATGATGACCGGGGCAGGATGCTGCGTCCTCCACCAGCGAATCGCCCCGAACACAATCGGCACATCAAGAAACGCAAAAATCCCAAACAGCGCGCTCAGCAACGCCCGGCGGTCTGGCTCCTCAATGAGCGTGCGCAGCAAAAGATACGACATGTACAGCAGCCAAAGCACAAACGTAGAAGTCAGCCGAGCGTCCCAGGTCCAATAAATTCCCCACGCCGGCTTGGCCCAGATCGGCCCGGTAATCAGCACGACGGTGATGAACGCCAGACCAACCTCAGCGGCAGATACCCCGAGTGAGTCCCATCTCGGCTGCCGTCGCCATACGTAAAGCAAATTGGCAACGAAGCATATGGAAAAGGCGGTCATGCCGGCCCACGCGCTGGCAGCATGAAAGTAGAAAATTCGCTGGATCAACCCCATGGTGCGCTCGGTCGGCGCGATGTAAAAGGACGCATACGCCGCCGCGCCCACCAGGAACAAGACCACTGCGCCAACCAGAGCCCGTTTCCACATGCCGCGTCACTCCTCGAGAAGATATTCTCCGAAAAGCCATAACGCCGTCAAAAATACCAGGTCGAACGCCACCAGGAACCCAACCCCCTTCCACTGCACGAATGGCGTCCGCTCCAGCAACGACGCCGTCACTTCTGTGCTGGCGATCAGGATTGGAGTCAGCAGTGGCAGCAGCAGCAGGGGCAAAAGCAGCTCGCGCATGCGCGCCTGTGCGGAGATTGCCGACAAAGCAGTGCCCGCAATCGAAACTCCCAAGCTGCCCAAGAAAAACACCATCACCAGCCAATGCAACACCCGCAAAACAGGCACCCCATACATCACGGCGAACACCGGCAACAACAACAGTTCGGTGATCAACAGAAAAAGGGTGTTCGCCGCCAGCTTCGCCAGAAATATCGAAAATGGGTCAGACACCGACAACCGCAGTGCGCTCAACGTGTCGTTCGTCTGTTCGCGAAGGAAACAAGGCTGCAGCATCAGCGACGCCGCAAACAGAAATGCCAGCCACAAAAGGCCTGAGCCAAACCGCCGCGCTTCCTCCGACAAAGGGTCGAACGTAAAACTGAAAAGTACCAGCACGATCAATATGAAAACGATCGTGGTAGTCAGCAGCTCGCGCGATCGAAACTCCGTGCGCAGTTCCTTGCCCAGCAAGATCGTGGTATTTGAAAGAAGGCTCATCGAGAAGCAATCTCGCAGATGCCTCTGGTGGGGCGGAGCTTTCGCTCCGACATCAAAGCCAAGAGGAATTGGGCTTTAGCCCTTGAGGAAATTCTTACCTTCGAGTCGAGACCGGTTGTGAAATGGTTTCTAGGCATCGGCGAACGCCAATATCGAACGAACGCTAGCGCCCGCCTGCGTATCGGCAACAATCGCCCCGGCATCGAGCCGAATCGCACGAGTGGCAAGCGCAGCGATCTCCGATTCTCCATGCAAACTCATCAACATCGTGCAACCCACGTCACGCATCCGTCGCAACGTCTCCGCTAACCACGAGGCGCCCTGCGGGTCGAGTCCGGTCGCCGGCTCATCCAGCAGCAAGATTCCCGGCGCATTCAGCAACGCTCTCGCGATAGCCACGCGCTGCCGCATCCCGCGCGAAAATGTGCGCACCAACGAGTCGCGCCGCTCGAACAGGCCGACCTCACGCAACATCTCTTCGACACGTTTTGTGGGCTGCGCGATCCCCTGAAGCCGTGCCAACAGCATCAAGTTCTCTTCGGCGGTCAGCTCGTCGTACACCATCGTTGCGTGCGCGACGAACCCCACGTTACTCGCAGCGATGTTCTCGGCGCCTTCCGCGGAACAAAAACTCACCTTGCCAGAAGAAGGCCTCACCAGCCGAGCGGCAATCCGCAGCATCGTCGTTTTCCCCGAGCCATTGCGCCCGGCCAGCGCAACACACTCCCCTGCTGCAACCTCCAGGGACACGCGCCGCAACGCATACAAGCCACCGTATCTCTTGTCGATATTTTCAAACCGGATAGTAATCGGACGAACTGTGGCCGGCGTCAAAGAAGACCCTCGTGGCAAGACAATCCGGGCACGCTCAGCCACGCACGAGATCGCGGAGCACTTTTTCCGTCCGCGCGCGCTCCTGCGCATACTCTTCTTCGGAGATCGTACCGGCCTGCCGCCGCAATTCCAGCCGGAAGATTTGATCCTTCAGAGAATCGAGACTCACGCCGACTGCAGCATCGACGTCGGCCAGGCTAGGAGAAGACGGCGCAGTCACCGCCGAACTTGCAACGCCGCTGTTCGTAGATTTCGCAGGCCGATTCGCAGCCTCATAAGGTGCGCCGCCTGCCACAGCCACTACCGGTTTTCGCACCAGTAAAATCGCTCCCAACGCGAACAGTCCCAAGAAGCCCGCGATCAGCGGCCACCGCAACACGTCCAGTCGCCCCGGAATCTGCTGCACGGTCACCGGCCCCGCGACCACCCCGCCTTGCTGCTCTTGCGCCTGCGACCCACCGTCAGCATCTTGCCGCGGCGGCGGTGCTGTCCCGGAGACGTTCACGCTGAAAACGCTGTTGGCCGGCAAACCCTCGCGCCCGTAGATGTTCATTCCCTGCTCTTGGCCGCCAGGCTCAAGGCCTTCGCCGCTAATCTGCATGGTAGGCGCGGCGAGTACGAGCAGTTTCGCCCCGGGATACATCGTCGGAAATTTCAAGGTTGCGGCATTCCCAGCGTACGGCAACTCGTACGAATATCGCACCCCGCTCTCGCCGGGGCGAAAAGCATATGCGATGGCATAGTGGTTCTTGGTCTTGTCGATGGTCGCCTGCACCACCGGCATGCCTGATGGCCCCCAAGCCGCAGCCTGCTGCAACTGCGCCTTATCGGGCACCGCGAACTCAAAATTGCCGTCGGCTCGAAAATAGGCCTTTTTCGGGTTGGAGTCATTCCGCACGGAATACTCCTCGCCCACGATCAAGTTCGATCCATTCGGCTGGAGAATCACGATGTGTGTAGGTATCGTGACCGTTTTGGCGTCCGGCGTCGGCTCGAAAACCTCAACTTCGACTTCGCTCTTACCAGGAGGTACCGGCTGGTGAAAGTTCACACCGCGGTAGACCGCGCGAACCAACATGGGTTGCGTGCCCAAAGACGGATTGTCGAACGTGAATTGGCCTTGCGTGTCGGTCTTGGAATTGGAAACCGGCTGCATCCCGCCTTGCAACTGGATCAGGATGACTTCGACGCCCGCGCCGGGCTTGCCTGTGGTTCCGTTTTTGACGGTGCCGTGAACTGTTCCCGCTTGCGCGACCAACCAAGGAGCGAGCAGCAGGCCCGACATCAAGCTAAAGCGCCTCAGTAAGTATCCTCTCATCGTCATCGCGCTCCCCGCTCGGCGTCCGCCGCCCGCGGCCCCCGAGGTCGGCGCACCTGCGATTCCGTCACCTGATCGATCTGCGCAAGCACCATCGCGGCATCATTCTCCAGGCCCGTCTTCATCGCTTCGTAGTCCCCTTCGGAATACTTGCCGGAGCGAAATTCAAATCGCAGGTCACGCAGATTGTCGTAAATCGTGTCTCGCTGTTCCATCAATTGATCCAATTTCGTGCGGTGAGGCGCAAGGTCCGAAGCGTCGGGCTGAATGTAAAAAATGAAAAGCACCGTGGCCATGGCCAAGGCCAGGCAGGCCCCCAGCACAGCCCCGTCGGCCGAGGTAATCACCAGAAGCAGAGTAGCCGGAAACATGATGCCAACCATCAATCCTCTGTGTCGCGCGCAACGCGCCGCCGCGCCCGCTCCAACTCTTCCGCCGAAAATCCGGAAGCGCCGCCGGCAGTGGCGGGTTCCCCGAGCACTCGGGAGCGCCATCGCGAAATGATGAAAACAACGAGCACCGTCCCGATCAGCAGGTAGACGCTG
>Ga0210401_10003846_pt1 | contig 15884 bp, 18 predicted proteins | sample IncBWH32MmetaG_FD_150866 | JGI IMG/M metagenome (GOLD analysis project Ga0210401, IMG submission 150866) | Forest soil microbial communities from Barre Woods Harvard Forest LTER site, Petersham, Massachusetts, United States - Inc-BW-H-32-M | ecosystem: Environmental > Terrestrial > Soil >... | reverse complement strand
GCAGCAATCCGTGGGTATCCGAGATCAGCCCAATCTTTGTCGGACGCTCTGGCACATACGAATCCTACGCCGCGGTTTCTCGCCGGCATACGAAATGTTTGTATTGCTTGTGGATTTTGCGTTTCTACTTACGCGGACGCTTTGGTAGGTATGGGACGCCGCAGCGGCTTTGATCCCGGTATGGGGAACTGCATGTGCCAGAAGTTGGTTTCCGGCGATACAAACTCCACACCGATGTATTGTTTGCCGTCGCGAGCTCGGTGAATCGAAACCACCCGGCACTCCATCGATTGGGCCGTATGGTCGTTCACAAGAATCAGCGATTGTCCCACTAATACGATCTCTTCCAGTGGGAACAACGCACCGTGGCGGTTCACCGACTGCGAATTCGTCGTGGCCGTAAACTTTTCCCCATTATCTGTTTTGCCCAGGATCGTCAGTGGCACCGTGAGGGCCACGCGAAGAGTCCGCCGCCGTTCTTTGCACCGAAAATGAAGTAGAGACATCTCGAACCAAGACCTCAAATCTGATTTTCGAAACTAAAATACTGCGACTACCTTCGAGTGGCGGGCTTCCACCCAAGATTTCGTGTCAGCAGCGCGCTGAAGCGAACGAAGAGCAGAAGCGATGTGACCAGCACAAACCTTGCCCACACAGCCCAAAGTTTGCCAATTTGCCTCTTCGAGGGCAATGGCGGAACGGTACCATAAAAAACGGTCCCAAAACAGTACCGTCGTACTTCCTGCCTCTTTCCGTTCCCAATGGGTCACCATCTCTCGAAACAATCGTAATTCCGCTGCCTCACGATCTTTCCCTCCTCGAACTCCAGGAACATCGCGAAGTAGGCCTTCCTCTGGCTTCTTGACGGTAGCGATCTAAACGAAACCGTCAGCGTCCCCGTCCATTCCACCTCCAACGCCGCCTGCTCTCCCTCCGCCATCTCGTTTGTTATCAGATATTTCTGCCCAGTCATGAATTCTCGGCCGCGCTCCGCTCCTTCGAGTGCCCCAGCTTATGCCAGTCGCTCTTCGGCAGTAGCGGGCCGCGGAATACTACAAATTCCACTCCGAACGCGAAGAACGCCCCAAGCGTCTCTCCCGTTACTCCGCTTTAAATGGCTCCCAAATAACTCCTCGCGAATTCCAGATTCCTGGCCTGTACGCTGATTTCGTCCCTCCCCGATGCCGCAAACTCCTCGGGGCACGAGCTATTCCGTGCGCCGGCCTGCCCTTCTCTAGTGACCTGGACGACGCTTTCGTTTCAAACTGAATTGTCCGCGCGACGGCTCAGCTTTGTTAAATCTAGTTCTCTAGGAGTTTTACGATCAGCACCGGATTCACCCTGGCTCGCTCCACCGTCAATCCCCAATGAAGGTGCGGCCCGGTTACCCGCCCGGTAGCCCCAACCTTTCCCAGCACGGCGCTGGTTTCCAGTTCGTCTCCCACTTTGACGTCAATCTCGGAGAGGTGCCCGTAGAAGGTGTAGACCCCCAGCCCATGGTCGATCACAACTGTGTTTCCCGAAAAAAATAATTCCTCCGCCAGCACCACCCGCCCGCGTTGCGCGGCATGCACCGGTGTCCCCGTAACCGCGGGAAAATCCGCTCCCCCGTGCGGCGAGCCGGGATTCCCGTTTAGAATCCGCCGTCTCCCAAAATTCGACCCCGTCGTCGCTCCATCCAGGGGAATACGAAACTTCCCATCCCATAGCCGTTCCGGGGTGACCTGATCGAAAATGTCCCGCAGTTTCTGGCGCTCTTCGTCGGCACGTTTAATCTGCTCCGCGCTCGGTTCGACGAACTGTTTGCCAACCGTCAGTTTTTCTGTCGCAAATCGTCCCGCCCTCACTTCAATCGTCGTGCTGCACGCGATCTTTTCACCGCCGGTGGTTTGTCCCGTCACCTTCAGCTCGTACGCGCCCGGTGCCTTTTCGAGGTCCACGCCCAGCAACCCCTTATGTACAGCCGTGGTGTTCCCTTCGTGCCAGAAGAGGACCGTTCGCCCGCCCCACTCCCCCTTGATTTCCGTCAACGGCTTCGCGCTTTTCACCTCCGCCAGCAACAAACTTCCCTGGCTCGATTCCGGCGCGCTCAGATGCAACGTTATTCCAGCGCTGCAGGAGCCGGCTGCTTCCGCCATCGCTCCTACCGAAAGCAAGAAGATACATGTTCCGAGATACGACACGGCGAATGCTATCCGCCGCGTTCGAATTGGATTTAGGCTTCGCACCCTAGGATCGCTGTTGCCGCATCATCGCTACGCGCGGTTCCACCTTTGCGAATTGCGCGCGCCCAATCTTCGATCCCATAATGGCCTTCTCCGACATCAGGAACAGATCGGGATTCTTGGCCTTTTCGCGAAGCTCTTTCAAAAATGGCCGCACCTTGGCGAACATGAAGTACAGCTCGCCGCAAAACGCCGGCTCAAAAAACAGTTTTTCGCTCAAAATGCCATTCAGGACAAACGACGTCGCAATCCCCCAATAGCCGCCCACCTGCCGCAACCAGTTATTTTCTTGCGACCCGAAATCCATCGCCACTTTCATGAAATCATCGGCATCCTTCGGCCAGAACGTCGTTAGCCACCATTGCCGCGCCTTGCGCAGTTCCGGCTCGCGCCTCAGGTTGTAGAGTTCCAGGATCAATCGCGCGTCATCGGCAGTCGGTTTCTTCGGCATCGTTATCCTCCAGGGAATTTCCGCCTTGTGATTTTACCTATCGCCCGCTCCTTTGTGTGCCCGGTTTCCAGATACCGTTCCTCTCCAACTGTCCGGCAACGCGACACTTCCATCCCACGCACGGACGCGTCCTTCCTGCCTCCCCGACCGCGATTCCACGCAAATCCTTATTCTGCAATAACTTCGGTTTCACCCAACAGCGGCAACGGAATTGCCATACCATTGGCGGCAAGTTCTATCTCTTCGACTCCGAGGCACTCGAAGGAGGCTCCATGAAAAAGATCGATCGCATGCGTGAGAAAGTGACCATCCTGCCTACTTCCACTTACCTTTCCAAAATGCATGACGCCGGCTGGAGCCTTGTGGCCCTCGAATGGGAGCGCGAAATGGAGTCGTCCTCCACCCCGGTCGAGCAGGAGCCTTCCGCCGCAACCGAGGAGATACCTTTCGGCCTTCGCATCTCCGCCGACTGCCATCACCTCGAGGACGACCCCCTCGAAATGCAAACTCTCAAATTCCTCGCCGAAATGATCGTCCAGGACATCTCCTTTACCAGTATGGCCGACGCCCTAAACGTCCGCGAGTATCGCACGCGCGACGGCCGCCCCTGGAACGCTGCAGGTGTCTTCAAGCTCACCCCGCGCCTGATCGACGTCGCCCCGCGCATCCTCTCCGGCACCGAATGGGAATCCCGCCGCAAACAGTTGTCCCACATCTCCTGGAACTCTTAGCAATTGGTCCAACAGAGAAATAAGCAGGCGCGGGGGGAACGCAGTTCGCCACCTGGCCGTTATTCCGCATTTCAGTCAAACAAAAACGGTTCAGCGACAAATAACGGTATCCGCCACTTGGAAGACGTTTCCAAGTAGGAGTCTTCAGTAGTATGGTTGGGTCCGCCATCGAATGAGACTAGGTGTACTCTGAGAGGGTGAAATGCGCACCATCCTGGCCTTCACGTTTGCCCTTGCCACGCTTACCACGCTGAGCGCACAGTCCCCTCCCTCCTCGGACATCACAACTATCTTCCAGGTCGCAACCAAGGCTAGCGTTGCAGTTGTCGCGTCCGACGCATCAGGTAAGCCGTTCTCCCAGGGAAGCGGTTTTCTTGTCAGCAGGGACGGCAAAGTCATCACCAATCTCCACGTCATTCAGGGAGCTGCCTCAGCCATCGTCAAGTTTCCAGACGGAGCTTTTTACGAAGTCGAAGGGTTTCTTGGCACGGATACCAGCATGGACATCGCCGTCTTGAAGCTCCGCACTTCGAGCAAGGAATTCCCTTTCCTGCGATTCGCTGACGTGGATCAGGTCGCCATCGGTCAGCACGTGGTTGCAATCGGGAGCCCGATGTCACTTGAGAACACGGTCTCGGATGGCATCGTGAGTGCGATTCGGGCCGCTCGCGATCTCGACCCCAGATTGGACGCAAACCTGCGAGTCTTCCAAACCACTTCGCCCATTTCGCCGGGTAGTAGCGGCGGTGCCCTGCTCAACATGCAGGGCGAAGTAATAGGCATAACCTCCTTCGGCATCGAAACTGGCCAGAACCTGAACTTCGTGATCCCCATCAGCTACGCGAAGCCACTACTGGAAACAGATCATGTGAGGCCCTTTTCACAGCTCCCGGCCGCAGCAGCCGGCGACGATATGCGCCGAGGGCTTGCTCGGCTCGCAGGCACCTATGTCGGTATCTGGCGGAGTAGACCAAGTGGGGCTGGAGCTTTGGCACTCACGGTCGAAGTTGAGAATAGCCGCTTGCGGGCGAGCGCCGAGATTACCGGGAGTCCGTCAGGCTACAAAGGCGACTCCCTGACTGCGAGCAACTTGAAGGACATGGGGGACGGCGTGTGGTCTGTCGAGTTCACTGGCGAGCATTCCAAGCTGACAGCCACCGGCATCTTTAAGCCAGGCAGCTTTGTGGGAGACTTCTCCTACCAATACAGCAACCATCGTCCGCCCGACCGGGGCAAATGGATCGTCAGCAGGCATTAGTAGTCGACCGCGCTGAACCGGCACATGAAATGTCCACAGGCGGGTAGCCTGCCGCAAACAGAAGTTGTCCCACATCGCGTGGAATTCGTGATTCGAATCGTTGGTCGTTCGCTGCGAAGGTTTGGCTAATCGCAGCGCAGTGAAACCATCGGGTCAATGCGTGCGGCGCGCCGTGCCGGGATGTAACTGGCAAGCAGCGCGATTAGCGCTAGAAGCAGAGAAATTCCTACAAACGTGAATGGATCGGTGGCTTGCACTCCGAACAAAAGGCTCCGTATGAGTCGCGTCAGCAAGAATGCCGCGGTCAAGCCGATCGCCACGCCAGAAAACGCCAGCGCCATGCCCTGCCGAACGACCAATCCCAGAATATCGTGCTGCGTTGCTCCGAGCGCCATTCGAATTCCAATCTCACGCGTGCCCTGGTTTACCAGATACGCCATGACGCCATAAATCCCGATCGTCGCCAGCACAAGCGCGACGCTCGCAAACACTCCCAACAGCAGCATCGAAAACCTCCGCCCCGCCAGTGATTCGTCGATGCGCTGCCCCATCGTTCGAACGTAATACATCGGAAGATCCGGGTCGACTCCCCGCAGCTCATTCTTAACTGCGTTTACTTGTCCCGCCGGATCGCCAGCGCTCCGCAACACCACCGTCATCGCCCGCGTTGGAAACTGCGTTTGCGGCAGATAAAAAGCGATGCGCGGGTCGGAGTCCAGCGAGTCCTGCTTTACCCGGGCTACCACGCCCACGACGGTCTGCCACGGATCATCCGAATTCAGCTCCACAATATGGATCCGCTTGCCAATCGCATCCTGCCCGGGCCAAAGTTGTTCGGCCATGTACTCATCCACTAGAACTACTTTCGGTTTGGTAAGGTCGTCCTGCTCGTTGAAAAACCGCCCTCGCCGCAGTGGAATTCCCATTGCTTCAAAATAGTGTCCTCCAACCAGCCGTTCGTCCGCGTTCAAGAACTTTTCCCCAGGCAACGGCGTTCTTCCTTCGACGGTAATCGGCGTCCACGCGAACGCCTGGCTCAACGGCAGCGAAGTAACGCCTCCAGCAGCGGTCGCTCCGGGCAATTGCTCAAGCCGCTCCCAGAGCTGCCGGTAGTTGTTCAGAATCGCTTGCTTGTCGTTGTACTTTCGCCCCGTCATCGTCAAGTCAAACGTCAGCACATCCTGCGGATTGAATCCTGGCGCCACGTTTTGCAATCGCGCAAAACTCCGGATCAGCAGTCCCGCGCCGATCAACAGAACAACCGAGAGCGCCAGCTCCGCGACGACCAGCAGCCTCCGCACATTGTTGCCGCGGCCCCACATCGCGCTCGTGCCCGCCGCGCCCCGGCTCGCATCCTTCAACGTCGAATTCAAATCCTGCTGCGAAACCCGTAGCGCCGGCGCCATTCCAAAAAGAATTCCTGAAAACACGGAGAGTGCCAGCGTAAACAAAAGTACCCGCGCATCGATTCCTACAGCCTGCAGTCGCGGAATACTCTTCGTTCCCAGAATGTGAATCCATTTCACGCTCATCACGCAAATCACAATCCCCAGCGCGCCCCCACAGAGGGCCAGCAACACGCTCTCCGTCAGCAATTGCCTCACGATGCGCCAGCGGCTCGCGCCCAGCGCCGTGCGCACTGCAATCTCTTGCTGCCGCGCCACCGCCCGCGAAAGCAGAAGATTGGCGACGTTTGCGCACGCGATCAGCAGCACCAGCCCCACCGACCCCAGCAGGACCAGCAGCGCGGGCCGCACGTTTCCTACCACTTGTTCCAGCAGCGGCACAATGCTGAACGTCAGTGCGCCGTTCGGCGGATAATTCCCCGGAAAGTCGCGCCGCAGCCGTGCTGTGATCGTCTCCATTTCCGCTTGCGCCTGCGCAACGGAAACGCCCGGTTTCAGTTTCCCCACAATGTTGTAATCTTCGTTTGTCCGATGCTGCGCCGCGTCCGGAGCCAGCGGCAACGGTAGAAAGATCTCCGCCTGCTCCGTGCCGTAAAGCGTTGGCAATACTTCCCGCGGCAAGGCGAAACTTTGCGGCAGAATTCCCACCACTTCATAGGGCAAGCCGTTAATCGTGATGGACTTGCCGATCATCTTCGGGTCGCGGCCATAGTGGCGCACCCACATCCCATCCGTGAGCACTGCCGTCGCCGGCCGCCCCGGCGCATCTTCGTCCGGCACAAACGCGCGTCCTCTTTCCGGACGCACCCCCAGCATCGGCAGCAGATTTGCCGAAACGCGAATGACTCCCACGCGTTCCGGGTCACCTTCGCCAGTTAAGTTGTAATTCCCGCCAATCGCGACGGCCACCTGCTCAAACCCATGGTGCCCATTCTTGATATCGAGATACTGCGCGGTGGAAAACCAGTCTTGCGTAATGTTCAGGCCCCGCGAGCGATTCCACAGAATCACCAGCCGGTTCGCATCTTCATACGGCAGTGGCCGCAGCAACAGCGCGTTCGCCACGCTGAAGATGGACGTATTCGCCCCAATCCCGATCGCCAACGACAGCACTGCCGCCAGCGCAAACCCGGGATTTCTGCCGAACGCGCGAACCGCATAGCGGATATCCTGCGCTAAAGTATTCATGGAAAATGACGCCATCCTAGCACAAGGTCTCCAACGCTCGGACACTTGGACGTTCAGCCCCGAAGAATGTCGCTCTTAGCCTGCGGCCGGTATGGCATGATGCCCACCGATGCCATCACAAGCACCACTCCCTTCCGAACACAAGACTTTCGTCGCCCGCCATCCCGTCGCCACTTATTTTGTGTTGACCTTCACCGTCTCCTGGCTGGGCGCACTGGCCGTGGCTCTTCCGCATCTCCTCCGCGGCGAGCCTGTCCCAAAATTCGCCGGCCTGATGATGTTTCCGGCCATGCTCCTCGGGCCCAGCGTCGTCGGCATCGTCTTGACCCGCGTCGTGGACGGCCCCAGTGGCCTGCGCGATCTTTTCTCTCGCATGCGTCGCGTCCGCTTCCCCGCTCGCTGGTTCGCCTCGCTTCTCCTCCCTCCGGCCATCGTCCTGAGCGTTCTGGTCTCCATAAATACTTTCGTGTCTCCCGTCTTTGCCCCCAACCACTTTTTCATCGGCGCCTCTTTCGGCCTCGCCGCCGGCTTCTTCGAAGAAATCGGATGGATGGGCTTCGCCTTCCCAAAAATGCGCCGCCCCGGCAACTCCCTCGCTCCCGCCATCCTTCTCGGCTTTCTCTGGGGCGCCTGGCACATCCCCGTCATTGACTACCTCGGAACCTCCACCCCCCACGGCGCCTACTGGCTCCCCTTCTTTCTTTCCTTCACCGCCGCCATGACCGCCATCCGCGTCCTCATCGCCTGGACCTACACCAACACAAATAGTGTTCTCCTCGCCCAGCTCCTCCACGCCATCTCCACCGGCTCCCTCGTCGTCTTCAGCCCGCCCCACATCTCCGCCGCCCAAGAATCCGCGTGGTACGCCCTCTACGCCGCCGCGCTTTGGATCGTAGTAGCCTTCATCGTCTCCAGCTACGGCAAGCGTCTCTCCCTGCTTCACGCCGAATAGCCTATTCGTCCCCGCCATGCCATGAGTCTAATCGGGAGGGTACCTGTCGGTTGTCAGTCCTTCCCCTCCGCCGCCAGTCAGGACACGAAAAGTTGCGACACTTGGGCTGAGCCACCCTTTGTCGCTTGCACACTTCAGCATTGCTGGCATGCTGGCCTCGTCCCGAGTTCTCCGGTCCGGCGGCATTAAGGCACAAGCCCATCGGGGTATTAGTAGCTTTCAAAAAGGAGTGACTTCAATGCGCCACTATCTCAATGTTGAACACGGCTTCCAGCCGTATCGGAACATGCCCACAGTATTACCCCCTAACCGCGCCTTTCCGGCGCTGCGCTCCCTTGCAGTTGTCCTGGGGTTCCTTTCGCTGTTCTGGATGGCCGGCTGCTCAGGTGGCTACAACACCCCCAACAACAATAATCCAATGCCGATGGTTAGCTCCGTGAATCCCAACTCCACCACCGCCGGGAACGCCGCCTTCATGCTCTCTGTCACAGGCTCAGGTTTCCTTTCCTCTTCCACCGTTCAGTGGAATGGCAGCGCTCGCACCACGACTTATGTCTCCGCCACTCAATTGCAGGCATCCATCACCGCCGCGGACGTTGCAACTGCTGGCACTGCCAACGTAACTGTCTCGAACCCGGCCCCCGGTGGGGGCATATCCAGTGCCATGGTATTCACCACCGACAATCCAACTCCCACCCTGGGTTCATTGAATCCAAACTCCGCCGTTGCCGGTGGCGCAGGTTTCACCTTGAATCTGACCGGAACTAATTTCGTCTCCACATCATCCGTTCTATGGAGCGGAAGCTCTCGCACCACGACTTTTGTTTCCAGTACCCAATTGCAGGCAGCTATCCCTGCCACCGATATCGCCGTCGTGGGTTCTGCTCTCCTCACCGTTTCCAATCCGGCTCCTGGTGGAGGCGCTTCCGGAAGTTCCACCTTTACCATTGCGCCGCCACCACCAACCATTTCTCAATTGACTCCTAGCTCCGCCATCGCAGGAAGCGCCGGCTTCACGCTCAACCTGAGTGGAACCAATTTCGTCAACTCTTCTGCCGTGCAATGGAACGGTTCGCCTCGCGCGACAACTTTTGTATCTGCCACTCATTTACAAGCTGCTGTCACAGCCGCCGATATCGCCGCCATTGGGGTCTCCCAAATCACCGTTTCCAATCCGCTGGCTAGCGGAGGCAACAGCAATCCATCAACCTTTTTCACTGGAAGTTTTGGAGGGCCAGGCTACGCGGTCGTGCTCTTGAATCAGGATTCAAAAGACTTGGCTTATGATCCAGCCCATCAGCTTATTTATCTTTCTGTTCCTGGATCGGCCGCAATCAATCCCAATACCATTTCTGTCCTGAATCTCTCGAGCGCCAGCATCGTGTCCTCGACTCCGGCGGGTTCCCAACCTAATGTCCTCGCCATTTCTGATGACAGCAAATTCTTGTACGCCGGCATTGACGGCTCCGCCTCAATCCAACGCTTTACTTTACCCGGCTTGGCCAAAGACATCAGCTATCCGCTCGGCGCTGACCCTATCTTCGGCAATTACTTCGCTCTTGACATTCAGGTTGCGCCGGCAACTCCCAACACCACCGCCGTCACTTTGGCTAATGTGGGCTTTAGCCCCTCGGCCCAGGGCGGCATTACTATCTTTGATGACGCGACTCCCAGGCCCACGAAAGTCCCCGGCTTTGGTGGCACTGGTAACCTGTTCGACTCTCTTCAGTGGGGCCCCGATGCGACTGCACTTTATGCTGTCAACAACGAGGACACCGCTTTCGACTTCTACACCCTCACCGTCAACTCCAGCGGTGTCTCCAAGAATCAGGATTATATGAATGCTCTTCCCGGCTTCGGCTATCGCATCCACTTCGATCCTGGCATCAAGCTTGTTTATTCCGACGATGGCCACGCGGTTGATCCCGCTAACGGTCATCCCGTCGGCGACTTCCTCACTTCTGGCGTTATGGTCCCGGATTCAACCCTGAACTCCGCGTTCTTCGCGGCCAGCCTGACCCCAAACACCATTACCTTCCAATCCTTTGACCAGACCCATTTCACCACCATCAATTCCATCGCTTTTGCTTTCGGCAACGGCAACCCAGTCCGCTTGGTCCGATGGGGCCAAAACGGCTTGGCCTTCATCACCAACGGCGGCCAAGTCGGCCTCGTCGGTGGCAACTTCATTCACTAAATTCAGGGAGCAGCGACGCCCGCTCATCGGCGTCGCTGCCCTTCATCTCGGTACCCGACGCGAGAGGGATTCAAGCGTTTAGTGCGCGTCAAGCAGATAACGCGCTCATGTTGTCCGAGAATAAGCGGGACCATCTACTGCCGAATCGTTAAATGCTTTTCGCACCCGCTGCCGCCGCTCGCGAGGCGACGTTCTTCTCGGCTTCCTCTGGCGCGCCCCTGTCGATTTCGATCGATCCTTTGAAGTCCGCCCCGTCTTCGATCATGATTTGAGCCGTGGTCAAATCACCGATCACCGAGCCGTCCTTCTTGATCTCCACCCGCCCCTTCGCGCGTATGTTTCCCTTCACGTAGCCGTACACCACCACGTCGCGGGCGTTAATGTCCGCTTTTACCTTCGCCGTCGCTCCAACCGTCAGCTTCCGCCCATCCAGCTCGATCAGTCCTTCCACCGCGCCGTCGATCAGCAAATCCTCGGTCCCGGTGATGTCGCCTTTCACTCGCAGGCTCGTCCCCAGCCAGCCCGACTCGTGCCCAGCCGCCACATCCAACGTCGCATCGGTGCTCTTCGTATCCGGTTTCTTCGCATTCCACATCGGATCCTCCTCGGAACAGCTCACGCCGCGCAAATTTCCTCGCGAAGTGCATCAAGCTCACGGTGTGCCTCGGGGAGGTCTGGGCGCTTCCGGCGAGATTCAACGTTGCCAGGAAATCCTACTCCCGCGCCCCGCCCGCATCAAGACGCCAGGACCCGCCTTCCTTGGTTTTACCGCCTCTGCTCCAGAAAATTCCGCAGACTGTATAGAAGTGAGCAGTACTTACGCTTGACAAACTCTAGGCTGCAAGGCCAGAGCTCCCAATGGGAAATTCAGGGTTAATTGCCAAACCCTGGCTCTTGCTCGACGGCTTTCGGAAGGCAAACGATGGAGGAAAAAGTATGTTTCACTTGCTCTGGTACGTTCTTATTGGGCTAATCTCGGGGCTTATCGCGAAAGACGTCATGCACGTGCACATAACGATTTTCTGGACGATCGTGCTCGGCATCATCGGAGGGATCATCGGTGGTGGCGTTACCCACATGTTTTCACGCCCGACGAACGAACGATATCATCCCGCCGGCCTCATTTTTTCCACCCTGGGCGCGATCCTGGTTCTCTTCATTTGCTTTAAGCTGAATATTCATTTTCCTGCTGTCTAACCGAACAGACGAGCACCAACCGGGGTCATGACACCGCCGACCGATCATCCAGTTATTTTGACACCTGCAGAGGTGCTGGCTCCCGTTCAGCGTCCCTCACGCAAACGGCAGGCTGTAGCTTTCTTGATCGCTGCTGTCTCGGACTTTTTATCCTTCTGGTTGGTGTTTGCCCCACCCGCACAATGGCTGATTGACCTGGGAACGGCGTTACTCCTGTTTCTGATCCTTGGCCGTCGATGGGTGATTTTGCCGGGCTTGGTTGCGGAAGCCATCCCTGGAATGGGCGTCTTCCCGGTGTGGATCCTTGTTGTCCTCTCCATAATTGCCTACGACGATATCCGGGGCCGCAAACACTAGACCCGGGTTCGCGGCTGCCAGTTCCGCGCAAGAACTTAACGGATGTCCACCTCGCGGAACCCGAAGCCCTTTAACATGCCAGAGATCGTACTTCGCGCATTGTCGGCGGCGACCTTGAGGATGCCATCTTGCAGCGCGGCTTGCCGGAGTTGGCGCTCAGCTTCTTCGCGGACTTCGCTTTCCAGGTTGGGGTCGGGCGAAGTGAAAAGGCCGGTGTCACGTGAATATACTCTCGTCCTTACATTATCGATTCGTGTGCTCAAGATTTCCGCAGGGGGCAGGTGAATCGACACTTTCTGCCCTTGGATTTGGACGTCGCCCGGCTGTAAGCCCGCGAGATTGATGCCCCCAATCACTTCTCCGTGTACCACCAGCAGCAGGCGGTCACCCGCCAGAAATTTCGGCAGGTAAGCATTGCCAAGCTCACCCGAAATAATCTTATCCATCGTATAGCTCACGGTTTCCAGTCGTTGAAGCTGTTGGATTTGACGCACCACGGTCGGCTGATCCACATTGAACTGTGTTCGTCCGCCGCTCAAAATGCCCATCAAGTGCAGTAGCCCGAGCCCGGTTGACAGCGACAACAGCGCCCCCATCAAGACAACCGTAAGAATTGCGCCCAACGAAGCTCCCAGAACCCAGGAGTACACCCTGCGCGAATTCCCTCGAGTTCCGCGAGGGGCCGGTTCGTCAGCCAGAGGTGGAGTGTCAATCGTCATCTGTTTCCCAACAGCTTCAGTGTAGACCAAGCTAAAAATCATTGCCCGCAATCATTCAGACGCCGCAAGCCTACTCGTCTTTCTCTCGCTCGGCCGGCTCCGGGTTTTGATTCTATGACCGCCAGCTGTCATCGTTTCAACGACCTCCGCAATCATTCGAATATAACCGTAGCATAAATATAGACACCCAGTACTTCTTGCGCCACATTGTCAGAATCCTTCCACACGGCGGAGAAAGGAGCGTATTCCTTTGCCCGCTTCGGTCTCAACTCACCACACGCTGGGTGTATAATGTGCAATGGAGTTTGCACCGATGACCATCAACTTGACGCCTGAGCAAGAAAAAATTGTGAAAGAGGAGCTGAAATCAGGCCACTTCCGCTCCACAGAAGAACTGATCTCTCGGGCCCTGGATGCGCTCCTCGCCACGGTGTCTTCCTCTCCCGCGAGTGCTGACATTGGTCGGCGCCGCGAAGCCGTGCGCGAGATGATGAGCTTCGTGGAAAAAAATCGCACGCCCCTCCAAGGTGTTTCCGTTAAGGAACTCATTCACGAGGGTCATCGTCTGTGAGTGATTTAGTGCTGGACGCGTCTTTGGCGCTCCAGTGGTTTCTAGAGGACGAAGCCGACCGCAAATACAGTCTCACCGTCCTGGGAAGTCTTTCCGAGAAGCTTCCTCTCCTTCTTCCGCCTCCCGCTAGTTCCCCGGCGTCGCGATTTTGGCGCGCCAATACCGAAATTGTTATTGACACCATAACTACGTCTCTTATATAAGACCTGCCATCCTGCCAGTCGACCGGCGGGCGTTTGGACAAACATCTTACGCCCACGTCTCCCCGGTTCCTCCCGAACCGTTCGTGGACCAAATTCCCGGAGGCCCCATGCGTGCGACTCGCCCCCTCATCTCGCTGCTCGCCATCGTACTTTGTTCGGCGCCGTTCACTCTGGCTCAAGTACCGGACCTGGCCGTTGCCGGCACTGCGCCCGTACCTGGAGCAGGCCATCACTACATCGGCACGGGCGTGGAGACTGTCTCCCCGGCCGACGGCCTTCTCTCTTTTAACCTCCCGGTGCAGACCCCGGCGGGCCGTCAATTTCCACTAACAGCATCCTCATAAACCGATTCCCCTGCTTGCTGATCGATCCGAACCGCTGATGCCCGCCTGAACTGTACTCCCGCGGAATCAGCCCGAGATAACTCGCTACCTGCTTCCCGCGCTGAAAACGATTCACGTCTCCCATGGTCAGCACGAACGCCATGGAAGTGATCGGTCCCACGCCTGGCTGGGTCATCAGCAGCCGCGCCTTTTCATTCTTCTCGGCAACTTCCACCACGGCTTGGTCGAGCAGGCCAATCTGCGTACTCAGCATCTCTCTTACCTGGATCAGGTCTTCTCTTCGTCGGCTTGCCCATGGCTTCAGCGGTAACTCGCGGAGCACCTTCTCGCCCGCTTTGCTCCACAACCTCCGCTTCTTGGTGATGCCCTGATTCATCGCCAGGTGCTGCAGCTCGTTTTTCACCTGTGCGCGTATTCGCACCAGCTTGTAGCGATGAATCAAAAGCTGCCGCAAATCCTTTTCTTCACCTGACGGTGTCCAGATCCGCGGAAACCGCCCTTCCAGCAGCAACTTCAAAATCAGCGCGGCGTCGCGCCGGTCATGCTTCTGCTGCCTCGAGTCACTCGCGCGAATCCTCGCCGCGTCGCCGATCCAAACATCGTGTCCTGCCGTCGTGGACATCTCCACAAACCACTGGCAGTTCCCGGTCGACTCCATCCCGATCAAAGCAGGCACAGACAATCCGCGGTAAAACTTCTCCGCTTCCCCAGACGCATGCTCCAACTTCTTTTCTCCCGTCTCTCCAGTGACCGTGTCCATCCAACAAATCTGTTGCCAACTGGGGTGATAATCACATCCAATAATCATCATCGAAGGCTCCTTCCTACCGAATGCTTCGGTCCTCCAAACAGAAGCATACTCGGCTACGAACGGAGCCTTCGTTCTTATCCAATCAACCCTTCGGTTTTAAGGGTACGGTTTTTGGCTTTTCCTAGGCCGGCGCACTCCTCCTTCTTCAGACTATCTCCCAGCAAACACACCATTTAAAGTAATACTTGACTAACTGTACCAATATGCTATAATGCGTCTGTTTCGTCGGGTAGCTCTTCTGTGCCCCCGCCCTTAATGTCCGCTTTCTCTGCGTTCTTCGCATCCCGGTTGGGTTTGCGGGACATCCCGGACGCATCTGTGGGACGCGCCCGCCAGGCAGTCCTTCTAACCCTTCAATAGCTTCCCATCCCATCCAGTTACTCTCTCGCCAACAGTCCGCTCCCCTAACTCCTTTAGCGGCAACACTTACAAATCTCCCCGCAAGTATTGCAAACAAAAGACTTACTCCAAAGCTAGCCCCTTTAAATGCAACACTTACAAAAAAACAGGGGGGGCCGGGGTCGCTCTTCAGCTTTCAACCTTCCTATGTTCCAACGTTCATCGGTGTAACTCCTTTTCTGTCACATCCTTAGCAGCCCCCCACCTTGCAACCTCAATCGAATCACATCCTTACAAAAACCATCGGGAGGGGGGCCACCTGTATTTTCCCAACGTTCCGACGTTCAAACGTTCCGACGTGCCACTCCTTGCCTCCTTACTTTCTTACGTTGTTCCGTCCTCTCATCGACTCAACCTTCAAACCTGCCATCGCGCAACCTGCTCTGCTATCCTGAACCCATGCAGTCCCTGCGCCTCAATCCCATCCTCAACACCGACTCCTACAAGCTCACCCACTGGTGGCAATATCCCCCGGACACGCGCCACATCTACTCCTATGTCGAATCCCGCGGCGGCATGTTCGACGAAACCATGCTCGCCATGTTGCAGTACATCCTCAAGTCCAATTTCGCCGGACAGGTCTTCACCCTCGACGACGTCGAGGAAGCCCGCCGCGTCGCCCACGCGCATTTCAACGGCCACCCCAAATCCTTCAACTACGACGGATTCAAATCCCTCTACGCCAAGCATGGCGGACGCCTCCCCCTCCGCATCCGCGCCATCAAGGAAGGCACCGTCGTCAAAAGCCACAACGCGCTTATCACCATCGAAAACACCGATCCCGAATTCTATTGGCTCACCAACTGGGCCGAAACCGTTCTTCTCCAGGTCTGGTATCCGATCACCGTGGCCACCCTTTCCCGCGCCATCAAGCA